>Ga0307373_10011847_pt1 | contig 12552 bp, 14 predicted proteins | sample OX2MG_FD_202534 | JGI IMG/M metagenome (GOLD analysis project Ga0307373, IMG submission 202534) | Soil microbial communities from Risofladan, Vaasa, Finland - OX-2 | ecosystem: Environmental > Terrestrial > Soil > Coastal area > Acid sulfate soil | place: Finland: Risofladan, Vaasa | collected...
CACCGCGGCGAGAGGATATCAGCCCCAGGACCAGGCGCCAGGAACAACGCTGGCGCGGAGGCTTCGCTGATCCCGGTCGACTTTAGCCGCCCTACAGCCCCACAAGCCGAGCCGGACGTTGTAGCCAGGCAATCGGACTCGCCGTGCACCCGATTAGGTCTGGTTGCCGAGGGCATGAATGGGAACTCACGGACTTTTCTCGCATCACACCTTCGGCGCCGCAGCTCGCCTCAGCCCATGCTTCCTGAAGGCCGTTTCTCGGCCGGGTCTCTAGCGGCTGCTCAGTTGGGCCGGGCCCGGCCCCACCAGTTCGGCCTGTGTCTGGGCCAGGTGTTCCTCCACCACCCAGCGCAGGTGATCGGCGACCCAGGCGGCGGCAGCTTCGGCGTCCCGCCTGCGGACGTGGCTCAGCAGCATCGCATGGCTGTGGGCGTGGTGGTGGCGCAGGCGCTGGCTCAGCCAATGGCGGCCCACCGACTGCCGCAAGCGCCTGATGAGGTCCGCCAGGACCCGGTTCTCGAGGTCCGCGTAGAACTCGTCCCAGAACAGGAAGACCGCGTCCACGAAGTGCTCGCCCGCCTGTTCCGAGTCGGCCTCTCGCGCCAGCTGCTCGAGCCGCTCGAGCCGGTCGGCGTCGAGCAAGCGGACGACCTCCTTGATCGCTTGAGTCTCGAGCAGGGCCCGGGTCGCGTAGATGTCCCTGATCTGCTTCTCGGTGAGCATGGTGACCGTCGCCATCCGGTGCGTCCGGAGCTGGACAAGGCCGTCCGCCTCCAGCTGCAGGAGCGCCGCCCGGACGGGGTTGCGGGAGACGCCTAGCGAGTCCGCCAGCTCCTCCTGCCGGAGCAGGCCGCCGGGCGGGACGACGCCGCTCAGGATCGCCTTCTTGAGGGTCGAGTAGACGAGCTCCCGGACGCTCGTGTAGCGGACGCTGGACTCGCGGAGGAGCTCGGCCACGGCGGAGGGCGGCGTGGCGTCCCTAGTCACGGGTTGTCCTCCGGGAGGTGCGCCGCTCGAGGGCGTCGAGCAGCAGGTAGCTGATCACCGAAAGGAACACGAGCGTCAGGATGAGGGCGTAGAGGCGGGCCAGGTCGAAGGTCAGGGTCGCCTGCTGCAGGAGCTGGCCGATCCCGATCACCCCGATTAGGATCTCGGCGCTGACGACCCCCTTGATGCCCTGCACGACGGCGATCCGCACGCCGACGATCAGGACCGGGGCTCCGGCCGGCAGGATCACGAAGCGAAGCCGCTGGGCGGGGCTTGCCCCGAAGGAGCGCGCCATCTCCAGCAGCTGGCCCGGGAGGTCACGGGCGGCGACCGCCCAGGTCACCACCAGCGGGACCAGCGCAAAGGAAACAACGGTCGCCACCCGGGTCGCGTCGCTGAGGCCCCAGAGCAGGATGAAGACCGGGACCAGGGCGATGGTCGGGATCGAGAGAGCCGCGTTGAAGAAGGGCGCCAGCGCCTCGTCCATCACCCGGGAGAGGCCGACCAGAAGCGAGAGCAGCGCCCCGGCCGCGAAGACGATGAGCAAACCCAGAGCCAGGGTGCGCACGGTGCTTCCCAGCAGTAGCAGCTGGCCGGACCTGATCAGCTGCCAGAAGTCGACCGCGACGGCGGAGGCAGGAGGCAGCCAGGCAGGATGGAGAAGCCGGGCGGCCAGCTCCCAGCCCGCGACGACCGCCGCCGCACTGAGAGGTTGCGGGTACGACTGGAGGAGCCTGGTCACAGCCCGGCCAGCCGGCGGGCGAGCCGGCCCTCCAGCAGTTGCACTACGGCGATCAGGACGACGCCCTCGAGGACGATCGTGAGCGTGGCCGCGTAGAGGTCGGCCGCCGCGAAGCGGGAGCGGTAGCCGGAGATCAGGCCGCCGATCCCGGCCGGGATCAGGGTCAGCTCGACCACGATCATCCCGGAGATCCCGCGCGCCAGACCGAGGCGCAGGCCTCCGAAGAGCGGCCCCAGCGCCGCCGGCAGGATGATCTTCGTCCAGACCTGGAGGGGGCGGGCGCAGAAGGAGCGCGCCATCTCGGTCAGGTCGACGTCGATGAGGCGCACGGCCGCCCGCGCGTTGAGCGCGATGACCGGCAGCGCGAAGAGCATCACCACGGCGACTCGGGCGGTGAGGGTGAGCCCGAGGGCCACGATGATGGCCGGGACGACGGCAATCATCGGGATCACCAGCGCGACGTCCAGCCAGTAGCTGAAGGCGCGGTCCAGGAGCCGGCGCCGGCCGAGTAGGAGGCCGGCTGGGACGCCGACCAGGATCGAGACCGGAAGTCCGATCCCGAGCGCGGCGTTGCTGGTGAGGAGGGCGGTGCCTAGCGTCCCGTTCAGGGCCATGGCGGCGAGGTGGCCGAGGGTCAGCGTCAGGGGCGGCAAGAAGAAGCCTCCCCCCGCCCGGCCGAGCCACTCCCAGGCCAGGGCAAGCCCCGCCAGGATGGCGGCGCGGACGGCGAGGACCGCCGCCCGACGCCGCCGCTCGGTCACTTTCCGATCGCCTTCAGCACCTCGTCGAGAGGCCCGCGGTCGTAGGCCGCCGAGGCGGCCGGGACCTGCTTCAGGAGGCCGCTGTCGGTGAGCGCCTTCAGGATCGTCTGCACGTCCGCGGCGAGCAGCCCGCCGTCCCGCGGAAAGACCTTGGAGTCGGTGTAGAGCTTGGCAAACACGGCCGCCTGCTCAGCGGTGGTGTTAGGGACGACCTTGGCGATCTCGCTGGCGAAGCCCTGGACGTCGGTGTAGACCTTGCGGTTGGCCTGCAGGCTGGCGGTGATGAACTGCTTCACAAGGGTCGGATCGCTGGCGATGAGATCGGTGCGCGTGAAAATGACGGCGTCTATGAGGTCGGGGCGCTCCTTGGCGACGTCGTAGATGTCGTGGAACTTGCCGGGGGCCAGCTTGTCGAGGGTCGGGAGGTCGGGGAGCTGGATCATGGAGGCGTCCAGCTGGCCGGCGACCATGGCCCGGATGCGGTTGGCGGAGCCGGGGACGACCAGGATCTTGGGCTTGGCGTTCGGGTACTTCTGCATCACCAGCGCCGTGTAGAGGGCGGTCGAGGAGACCTGCGCGTGGATGCCGACCCTGAGCCCGTCGAGGCCTGCGGGAGAGGTAACGCTGACCGGCGCCTCCAGCACGTAGTCGGGACGCTGCGCCTGCAGGATCGCCTTGACGGGGATGCCCTGGGCGATGGCGGCGAAGACGGTGCTGGTGGCGGCGCTGCCGAAGTTGTCGTCGCCGCGGACGACGGCCTGGACCGGGTCCTCGGACTGCTGCAGGTAGGTGATGCTGGTGTCGTGGCCCTGGGCCTTGAGCGCGTCCATCGCCATGATGGTCGGGACCTTCTGGACCTGCGGCACCGCGGCCGAGAAGGCCAGCTTCACGGGGTGGGTCTCGTTTGGCTGTGAGCCCGCTACGGCGCTGGAGCCGCCGCAGGCGGCGAGGAGCGCCACGGCCAGCCCTCCCAAAAGCTTCCGATCAAACAACCTTCTCATCGCTAACTCCTTTTGATCTCGGGGTTCAGACCCGGCGCTCGCGCATGACGTCGTCGCGAATCAGGCCCCAGACCTTGTCGACTCTCGCGTTGAAGTCCGGGGTGTGCTTCAACTCGAGCGGGCGAGGCCTCGGCAGGTCGACCTCGACCACGGCCCGGATGCGCCCGGGGATGGCTGAGAGGACGACGACCCTGTCGCCTAGATAGACGGCCTCGTCGAGCTGGTGGGTCACGAAGAGAACCGTTTTCCGGCGCTTCTGCCAGATCGTCAGCAGCTCGATCTGCATTACCTCCCGGGTCTGCGCGTCGAGGGCCGCGAAGGGCTCGTCCATGAGCAGGATCTCGGGGTCAACGGCCAGCGCGCGAGCCAGGTTGACGCGCTGGCGCATCCCGCCCGAGAGCTCGCCGGGGAACTTCGCCGCGGCGTCGCGCAGACCCGTCAGCTCGAGGTACGTCAACGCCGTCTCGCGAGCCTGTTGGCGGACGGTGCCCTGGACCTCGAGCGAGAAGGCGACGTTGTCGAGGACCGTTCGCCAGGGCAGCAGGCAGTCGGCCTGGAAGACGAAGGCCCTCTCCTTGCCCGGCCCCCGAACCGCGCGGCCGTCCAGTGCCACCTCGCCGGAAAGGCAGGGGATGAGCCCGTCGATGGCTCGGAGCAGGGTGGTCTTGCCGCTACCGCTGGCCCCCACGATCGTGATGAACTGGCCGCGCTCCACCTCTAAGTTGATGCCGCTCAGCACCGTCGTCGCCGCCGCGCCGGCGCCGAAGCCGACGCTGACGTCGCGGAGCCTCAAGAGGGTGGAGGCGGTCGCGCTCACGTCGCGGCGAGGTGCTCCGCGAGCCAGGGCAGCGTCTCGGCCATGATCCGGTCGAAGTGGCTCAGGTAGGCGGCGTAGTGCTCGCGGCCGGGCAGTAGGACCAGGCGCTTGGGCTGGGAGGCCGCCTCATACATCCGGCGCGAGTGGTCCGGCGCGACCACCGAGTCGCGCTCCACCGCGAACCAGAGGATGGCCCGGGGCGCGATTCGCGCGACCAGGTCCAGCGGGCGGTAGTCGATGATCGCCTGCGCGCACTGGAGTGGCGTCTGGGTCGCGACCTTGTCCGCGGGCACGGCGCCCTTCACCGTGGTGGCCCGGCGTTCGGGTGTCGAGACCATGATCTCTTCAGTCGGGTCGACCCAGGTCACCTCGCCGGTCGCCGCTAGCCGGCGCCGGTCCTCGGCCAGGCGGTCGAGCAACTCCTGCCACTCGTACTCGCGGCGCATCTGGCGGAGCCAGTCGCCGCCGTGGCCGACCGCGCTGATGGCGATCGCAGAGCGCACCCGAGGGTCGACGCCGGCGACGTAGGAGGCGTGGCCGGCCCCGAAGCTCACGCCTATCACGCCCAGGCGGTCTGGGTCCACCTCCTCCAGCGACTCCAGGTAGCTGAGGGCGCTCCGGATGTCCGCGACCTGCTCCAGCGGGTAGATCGCGCCGCGCTCGCCCTCGCTGTCGCCCCAGCCGCGGTAGTCGATCAGAAGGACCGTGTAACCGGCGGAAGTCAGGCGCTCCACGTACGGCTGATAGAAAGCCGCGAACTTGGTCCCCGTGTAGCCGGGGCAGAAGACCAGGGCCGGCCTGCGGCCCTCTGCCTCGCCGGGGGTCAGCCAGCCGCTGAGGCGGTGGCCGCCGGAGTGGAACCATACCTCCCTGCGCTCGCTCACACGGCCGCCTTTGCGGCCGCCAGCTCGCGCACGGCCGGCAGGATGTCCCGGGCCAGCCAGGCCACCTGCTCTTTGTAGTCGTCGGGCCGCAGCCGGAAGTCGAAGACCAGTTGGTCGACGTCGCGGTCGACGAACTTCTTGATCTCGCCGATGCACTCGTCCGGCGTCCCGGCGATGAGGATGCCGTCCAGGTCGTCGGCGGTCTCGAAGGGACCGTCCCAGAACTTGCGCTCGTGGGCCTCCTCGAGCAGGCCCTCCACGTCGACCGCCGCCACAGCCTCTTCGCGGCTCCTGGCGATCGAGATGCAGGGAATGATCGCCGCGGCCACGTGGCGGCCCTGCTCCTCCGCGCCCTTGCGGACCCTCGCCAGGTACTTGTCGAAGCTCTTGAGAGGACAGCGGCCGGGGAACCAGCCGTCGCAGTACTCGAGGGCGCGGCGGACCGAGGCCGGGGTGGAGCCGCCGTACCAGATCGGCGTGTCAGCTGGCGGGTGGGGGTCGATGGTCACGTTCTCGAACTGGTACATTTCGCCCTGATAGGAGGCGTTGGGCGTGGACCAGGTCAGGCGCAGGATCTCGGCCAGCTCCTTCACAGCCGTGAAGCGCTGATCGTAGGGGATGCCGGTCGCGGTGAAGGGCTTCTTGGGGGCGCCGGCACCGATCCCGGCGATCACGCGGCCCGGGCCGGCGATGGCGCTCAGGCCGCCGTAGAGCTGGCTCGTGACGAGCGGGTGGCGGAAGGGGATCGTGGTGGCGGTGCCGACCTTCAGGTGTGTGGTGATCGCCGCGATCGCCGTCAGCGTGGTGAAGGGCTCCATGAAGATCGTGCTGGGCTTCTCAAAGCCGTGGGGCTGGAACTCGAGGTGGTCGCGGGTCCAGACCGAGTTAAAGCCCCACTCCTCCAGCTGAGGCGCTTGGTCTACCACCGCCTCCTTGCTGGCGGTGTGGCCGAAGTGGAGGAGTAGGACTCCGAATTCAGTTGTCATGCGTTCTCCCGCTGGATGGTGGTGGTGAGGTAGGCGGCGACCGCGCTGGAAGGAAGCACGTCCGCGTACTTCTGCTCCATGTCGAAGAGGTTCACGGCGTGGCTGAGGCGGCCGCGGTCGAAGACGCCGTCCTCGACGACCACGGTGTGAAAGCCGTAAGAGAAGGAGTCGATCACGGTCGCGCGCACGCAACCGGAAGTGGTGCAGCCGGTGACAACCAGCGTGTCGACTCCGAGGTCTACGAGGTTCGAGACCAGCGGGGTGCCGAAGAAGGCGCTCGGCTTCGTCTTCCGAACGATCACGTCCTCTTCGCCCGGCCGCAGCTCCTCGACTATCCGGTGCGCGTCGGACGGCTGGCTCAGCGTCCTCGGGTGCTTCTCGCGCCAGCGTCCGGCGTTAAGCGCGAACTGCTCGGTCAGACCCCCGGTATAAAAGACGGGCGCGCCTGCGTCGCGAGCGGCGGCTAGGACCGGCGCGATCGCTTCGAGGGCCTTCCAACCGTCCTCACCGCAGGAGTTGGGATAGTCCTTGATCGACTCCAGGATCGGCTTCGGCTCCCGGCCGACGAAGCCGTAGGTGACGTCGATCACGATCACCGCGGGCCGGCGGCCAGGCTTGCCGCGCTCTCCATAGCCCGCCGCGGCATAGACCTTGAGGTCGGCTTCCGGCACAACGTCGCGCCAGGTCTCAGGCATCCAACGGAATCATATCGTGGATTGGATCCATAGTCCATTCTGTGCATTCCCTCGTCGCGAATCGCACCGGAGCGTGTGGGTGCCGAGAACCCGATTCCATCGTCATGTGGCGATCTCGTACCCGTGAATGAGCCCGCCGAGTCGGTCGCGTCGGTAAACAGCCCCGATGTCGGCCACGCCTCGAGACTTGATCGGTACGGGTTGGGGGGCAAAAGTCAATCTGCAGGGCCTGGTCCGGACTTTACTTTTGCCCTCCTACAGCTCCTCAATCAGCGTTTGACCCCAACCTCGAATTGGCTACCCACTGTTTGGATATTGGATATATGCTCCTTGATGACCAACGATCCGTTTCCATTTGGGGCGGGACATTAAGAGGTGAGTGTCATGGCCCGAGTTCTTGAGGTTCGCCGTTATCTAGCGGTTGCCGCCGTCAGCCTTTTGGTTGTGGCTTGTGGTGACGGCGGCAGGGGGACCGCCACGGGGACCACCACTGGGACGCCCAACCTCAAGGGCGCTACCCTGACCTTCTCGGTCGGATCCGACCCGACCATCAGCGACACCACCGCCTACCTGGTCGTCAAGCAGCTGCGCGCTTGGGGTGCCACTGTCACTCTGGACAACCTCACGGGCGATCCCCAGGCAGTCCGCACCATATGGTAGGTGGTAAGGACGTTTCCAACATTAGCCAGCTCTCCGGCCACAGCTTCGCGTTATCGAACACGCATGGCCTCGAGGCCTTGATGCTGGGTGCTCTGGAGGCAAAGTACAAAATCGACCCAGCCAAGGTGAATATCGTGACCTCAGGTGGTGCAAGTGTCCGTAGTGCCGCGCTCCTTGCCGGCAAGATCGACGCCACCTTCGTCCACTTCGATGGCTGGATCACGCTGAAGGCCAACGGCTTCAACCAGCTATCGGCCGTCGCGACCGACCTCCCGCAACTCGCCGATAGCTACATGGTAACCACGCCGGCCTTTCTGAAGGCCCATCCCGACCTGGATGTCATCGCCGCCTGGACGACTCACTAAGTGGACGGCCTTCGCCATGAGCTCCTCACCGGGATCCGGGCTGTGCAAAAGATGGGGCTGTTCGAACTCAACACGGGCCACATCGCGGTCCGGATCCGCGGTCGAGGCGCTTACTTGGTGCCGCGTCACCTTCATGGCGAGCATGGCATCGGCGGTCTGGGCGCGCTGGGTCTCGAGGACTTGGTCGAAGTCGACCTGGCCACAGGAACCTGGACCGATGGCCAAGAGCCGCCAGACGAGGTCTACCTCCACACCGAGATCTTTCGGGCCCGCGCCGACGTGGGAGCGATCGTGCACTGCCACCGCGAGGCCCCGGTCGCGTTGAGCGTTGCCGACGTTCCCGTGGTGGCTGTCCACCACTATGGCGCCTTATTTGCGCCGGCGGTGACGATCTACTCCGAGCACCACCAGATCAATTCGTCGGAGCGCGGCCGCGTCATGCGCGCCCACGGGGCGACCGCTGTCGGGGTCGACATCCGCGAGGCCGTGGCCGTCATGTTCCCGCTCGACCAGTGCGCGCGCCGCCAGCTGCAGGCGTCGCAGGCCGGCACGCCGCGACCGATCGATGTGCCAGTCGGGGCAAGGCCCAGGCTCTTCGCCAACACGATTCGAAACACCTGGTTCTGGTTCGCGGCGAACGAGCCTTGAGCGTGCCAGCAATTCGGCCATCGCTGCAGATGATGCCCAGCTTGTCCGCAACTCGAAGGAGGAACCGGTGACCGACCATGACAAGAAACGTTCGAGCGTGAAGCCCGAGGAAGGGCTGAGCATTTCCGAGATCCTGAAAATCGAGGTACCTGACGACCGCGTCGAGCGGCTGAAGAAGCTGACGCGGCCCGACGCCGCTGTCTCGGATGAAGTTCACAGTTACCTGGTCCGACTTCAGGCCCAGTGGACCAATATCCAATACACACGCTTCCTGGCTGGAGCCAAGTACACCGAGCAGGACGTCGACGAAATCCTGACCAACTCGATCGACACCCACGTGCACGGGGGCTCGGACCCGTTCGAGCGCCTGTTGCTCGAGGACGATATCGCCTACGACTTCACCGACAGTGGGTGCCGTGCTCTTGTCTTCAAGACCTGGTACACGCCCAGCGCCTCGCGCAATGCGCTGGTCCGCAAACTGAACAACCGGTATGCGGAAGAGCGCGGACTGCGGCCGGCGCAGGTGTTCGGCGGTGTCACCCTCAACTATCCTCAGGGCGGTTTCAATCCCGACGCCGTGCGCAAGTGCCTCGGCTTCCCGGGGATGAAGTACGTCTGGATGCCGATGGTGGACAGCTATCACCATCGTCGGGTGGTGTACGACGACTGGTCTGGCTACGGCCTGTCCTTCCTAGATGAAAATCGCAAACTGTTACCTGAGGTCAGGGAGATCCTTAAGATCGTTGCCGCCAACGACCTCGTCCTTGCCAGCGGCCACTATCCATTCGAGGACACCCACCTGCTCTTCCAGGAAGCCCGCATGGCGGGCGTGAATCGACTTGAGGTGATCCACCCCGCCCACATCCATTCCAAGCACTCGATCGAACAGATGCGCTTGGAGGCTGAGCTTGGCGCCAAGCTAATGGTCTCGGGCCTTGGAGCCCAGGCCTTCCCGCTACATGAGTCAGGCCCGCTGTACGCTGCGCGCCAGATCAAGGAGGTCGGCGCGGAGAACTGCATCTACGGCTCGGACTACGACCAGCTCCAGAACCCGCCGCCGATCACCGCGAATCGCTGGATGATAAAGCTGCTGCTCTCATATGGCTGCACCGCGCAGGAGCTGTACCAGGTTTTCCAGGTAACTCCTGCCGAACACCTGGGACTCGAACCACCGCCTCCGTTGGGCACTCCGGCCCATCCCGGCTGGCCGCCGCACTCCCAGTTCCGGCACCACGCTGGGCATCCCCAGGGCGACCCGCAAGCGCGCGATCGTGCTCACAACCGCTGGGCTCCAACCCGTGACGAACGGGTCTTACCCGAACAGAACGACCACGACCATTAGCAGCGGTGCCCTCGAACCACCAGCCTGCCCGAACCGGCATCATCGAGACCGTCGATCGACCCAGCGCTCTCCCATGGGCAGGACGCCGGCTCCAATGGCTCGCCGCGCTCCTCGAGGAGCGCGCATGCAACGACGATATGCTCCACAACCCTAACGTGGTCGACTGTCGGGTCCCCCGATCTGGTGGTTTCCCGGTGGAGATCATCTTTTGCTCGTGCAGGGCTTGAACGGAGTCCTGCGCTAGGCGGTGCCAAGGCGTGAGCGATCCGATGGGCGACGCGTCAGCTGCGACAACTGGGCTCGCGATCGACCGGCGTTGTCTGACCACGTGTGGAGGCTGTTGAGAGACATAGATGGCGATGAGGACTAAGGCGCCGGCCGCCGGGCAGTCCACGCTTGCGGAGATAGTGAATCAGGCGCGCACGCAGTACAAGACCATCGGCGACATGGCCTACTCTGTCATTCGCCAAGCCATTCTAAGCGGCGTCCTCGCACCGGGCCAGCACCTACGCCAGGATTTGCTCGCCGAGAGCCTTGGCATCTCGAGGATCCCAGTGCGTTCGGCCCTGTTCCAGCTCGAGTCAGATGGACTAGTCGAACTGCGGCCCCACCGCGGTGCGGTGGTTCGAGCGCTTACCGTACGGCAGATCGACGAGATCTACGACATCCGGATCCAGCTCGAGAGCCATGCCCTGCGTCTCGCCATCGTCGGCATGACCCCCGAGCGGCTCCGGCGCCTAACAAGCCTGGCCCGCCACGTGGACGATGAGAACCCTGGCGACAGATTCGTCGACACTCGCATCGCTTTCTACCGTGAGCTGTATGACGCCGCCCAGAACCCGCTGCTGGTGAGCATGATCGAGCGACTCCGGAGCGACGTCGGCCGTTATTGGCTCCGCCGGCGGATCGTGGGACGCGAGCCGGGCCACAGACGCCTTCTTGAATATGTCACCGCAGGGGACGCGAACGCGGCGGTGGCATGGCTCCAGCAGCACCTGCATGAGGTCGCCGGGGAGCTCAGGGTACTGGTCGAACACGGCGGCCACGGCGATGCCGAATAAGCGACTGGCCGGACCTGCTCGACCGGCGGGAGAGCGCATGCGGGGTCCTCGCCATCATTCACGTATCCAATATCTGGTTTATGGAGGCGGGGGATGAGAACGGAGGAGGTTCGATTTTTTAGCGAGGGTTGCCGGATGGCCGGGTTGTGGTGCACGCCGGAAACTCATGGCGGCCAACTCCGAGCCATCGTACAGGGCCCGGGTTGGCTCGGCCTGAAGGACGCCAAGCTCTATGTCCGGTACCACGAGGCACTCGCCGAAGCGGGCTTCGGCGTGCTCGTTTTTGACTACCGCGGCTGCGGCGACTCAGAGGGCGACCGCTCCGTGCTCTCGCCCCGCAACCAGTTCGAGGACCTTGTCAACGCTGTGACGTATCTCACCACCCGCGAGGACGTGCAAGCAAACCGTATCGGCGTGTTCGGCACCGGCGGCACCGGAGGCGGTAACGCCGTCTTACTGGCCGCGGCCGATCCTCGCGTCGGCGCCGCGGTATGCCAGGTTCCCGTCGCCGATGGGCGCGATTGGCTGCACCGGATGCGGAGCGAGGACGCCTGGCTCGCCTACCTGCGGATGCTCGACGAGGATCGCCGGCTGCGGGTGACGCAGGGTCGCGGTCGCTTGGTGCACCCCCGCGAGGAGATCATGGTGCCGACGGAGGAGCGGAAGACGACGACTGTCAAGGCCGATGTCGACACTCGGATCCCGACTGCGATCTCACTCGCGGCGGCGGACGAGATCATGGCCTACCGCCCGCTCGAGGCGGCCCGTACGCTGACCACGCCTTTGATGGTGATCGGCGTCGAGGACGATGCGACCACCCCAACGGACCACGCGGTCGCGCTCTACGAGGCGGCGCAGGGGCCGAAGGAACTTGTGATGCAGCGACACACCACGCACTACGCCGCATACGACCGCTACTGGACACAAGTGACACCACGGATTGTCGATTGGTTCGACCGCCACTTAGTGGCCGCCAATGTTCTCGTTCGCACCTCTGACGGAGCGGCTGAGAGCTCGACCTGGCTAAACGGCGGAGACCTAAGGATCGAATGAAGCCGCATCAACTACTAGATCCATATTGAACCGCGTCCCGTTCGCTCCAAGCTCGCCCCCGTCTTCCAATCGTTGCTCCCCGCGGGCGACCTCACGATCATCGCGAACACCGCGGACGACGAGTTCGGGGGACTGTGGATGAGTGTGGGACGCACTTATTCGTCGGAGGCTGGCTACCCGGCTGAAGTTCCGCACCGGATAGGATCGCTCCACCTCGATGCTGCTGGGATTGGTCTACTCATGTCTGCGGCTCCCGCTGGACATCGCTGACGTCCGGTTTCGGCCAAACGATCCCGAGGCTGAGCTGCTCCTGCTGCGGCATGAACTGCGCGTCTTGCGCCGGCAGGTCAAGCGCCCGAAGCTTATGCCCGCCGACCGCCTGATCATCGCCGCCTTCCATCGCCTGGTTCCGCGCTCGGCGTTGGGCGGGCTGGTCGAACCGGAGACGGTACTGGGGTGGCATCGGGAGCTGGTGCGCCGGAAGTGGGCAGCCTTTGGCCGGCGGCGAGACGTTGGTCGACCGCGGCTAGAAACTGACCTTCGGGGGCTG
>Ga0307373_10011848_pt1 | contig 12552 bp, 8 predicted proteins | sample OX2MG_FD_202534 | JGI IMG/M metagenome (GOLD analysis project Ga0307373, IMG submission 202534) | Soil microbial communities from Risofladan, Vaasa, Finland - OX-2 | ecosystem: Environmental > Terrestrial > Soil > Coastal area > Acid sulfate soil | place: Finland: Risofladan, Vaasa | collected...
AAAAGGCACACCGGGCTCGTTGACCGATGCCGGAGCGGTGGATGGCCCAGCCCCCCTGAATTGGTCGAATTGGAAGTTCCCGGTTGTGGTGGCCCTGGTAACCGTCGGCGTCGGGTTGTTCGCCGTCTTCGCCCTCCCGAACCTCTTGGGAGAACCCCAGTGGTTGCCGATGGGGGATGCGTTTTGGACGGTTCAGTCGGCCCAGTACGTATCGTTCGGCGGTCTGGGGTCGGTGTATTCGATCAACGCCCAATTCCTCCCCCTGCCGGGCTTCCTGCTCCTCCTGGCCCCGGCAGTGGCCCTCGGCAACCACCTCCACTACTTGAATTCCTACCCGTACACGCTGTACTACCCGACCATGTGGATCGTTGTAGCGCCAGTCTTTCTGGTGACGAGCTCGATGTCTATCCTCGGCGCCGACTACCTGGCCGACTCGCTGGGCGTAACCAAGATACGGCGGCGGTTGCTGGCGGTGGCCATCGCGTTGTTCGTGGTCATGCCGACGTGCGTTTGGGCCGGTCATCCCGAGGACCTACTCGCCTTGGGCCTCTCCTGCGCCAGCGTGGGCCTGTTGATCCGCCGCCACTACCTGGGGGCGGCCATGGTGCTCGGGCTCGCCATCATGATGCAGCCCTGGGCCGTGTTGCTGATTCCGATCCTCGTCGCGGCCACGCCCACAGGTCGGCGCTTCCGGGCCCTGGTCTGTGCGAGTGCCCTTCCTTCAGTGACGGGCCTGGTGCTGCTAACCATGGACTTTCACGACGCCTACCGGTCTCTGGTCCTGCAACCCATGCAGGGCAACGGACAGAAACTCCCGTGGTGGAGCTTGGCTCACCCGTTGACGATCAACCAGTATGGGGCGCCGACGATCGTGCACGTCGGTTCAGGGCCCCGCTTTCTGGCTGTGATGACGGCCGTGGCCATAGCGGTGGCCGTCCGCCGAGACATCCGGCCACAGACCATCATGATGGCCGTGTCGGTGGCGCTGATAGCCCGCGGGGCCTTCGAAACCCAGATTTGGTCCTGGTACCTCGCACCTGCCGCCGTCTTCCTCGCGATTGGCATCGCCACTGGGGCCGGGGCAAACAAGGTGCGGTGGGCATTCGGGGGTCTCTGCACTTTCGCCTTCTACAGCTTTGCTGCTGCCGCCTACGACGGCTACTCGCTGCCGCCGTGGCTCGGACTCGCCCTGCTTTTGATGACAGCGACGGGCGCCCTGGCCGCCGCCACCTACGGACTCCGACCCGACTGGGCCGGCGTAGATCTGGCTGTCGTGGGGCATTGGCGGCCCGCCCTTCACCGTTCGTTGGGATTGGCGGATCTGCATCCTGCCGGTGTTGGTGCCCAAAATGCGGATCCGGACGATCGTTCGATCTCTGCCGAGGAAACCGTTAGTCAAGGGTTGGGCGAACCCTCGGGCCATTGCGCCAGGTCAGCCTCGAGTGTCCGGACATCGAACACGGCTGCAAAGACGAACCCAGGAAGGCCGATAGCTACCGCTGACCGGTGACGTTGGAATTCGGTTTACGGGAGGGCGCGGTTTCTTTGACCCGCCGCCAGTTCGAAGGGGGTCTACTTCTGCCGACTATTTGGACACCCTGGGTGCGACGATTGGACATAGATGGAGGCGCCGAGCGATGCAGGTGCCTCAACGAGCCTGTATGCACCACTGAGCGCCGATTCCGGCCGGAGTCCGTCAAACGTGACAATGACCGCGGGTTTCGCGCGGATCAGTACGCGCCCAACAGGCGATGTGGGCCGCGACCAGAACGGATCGGCCACCCCCCATGGAAACTTCACCGATTCAGGAGAACCCTTCGCGATTGACCGGCCGGTGAGTCCGCGAGTATCGAGGATTCGGAGATCCTGCCGGACAAATCCCAAGTAACCGACCTCGCTGGTCGCCACCAATTGGCCGGCTGGGAGGCATCGGAGGTAGCTGGGCAGAGTCGCCCAGAGGTGCGAATACTGATAGCCCCCCGAAGCGAGTAGTGATCGATCGTCGGCCCCGCTCAGCTGCCACACCGGAGCCGGGAAGATTGGGCTCGAAATGGAAGAAGCGATCAGACCGGCCGTGGCGACGGCACCCACGCCGCGGACGAAGATTGGTCGAGCATGCCTTCCAAGGTAGGAGATTGAGGTAACCAGGCCCAGCACCTCGATCAGAATCATTGGTATCGCGGCTGGAGCGGCAAACCGGCTTCCGTTCATCCAGTCGCCGCCGGACTTGAGAATGAAAAGGATCTGCGCCGGGAGGATCGCAATGAGGTAGCCACATCGGGGAAATCGCCGTACGACCGCATAGACGCCCACAGCCAAAAACGCGATCTGGAGTATCAACAGTGCCCTTCCGTAGCTCGCTCCCATCTGGGGCTGCAGCGAATCGTGCAGGTAGCGAGCACCGCCAGACACGGCCTGCCCGAGCGCGATGTCTTTGGCATAGTAGGTGTTCGGTAGCGCGTCCCTGAAGTAGAGAAGCCCAATGGCCGCCGTGCCGGTGACGGCGGCGGCTGGGCCCGCGAGCCACAGGACTCGCTGCGCCACAGGACGCCGACGCTCGATGATGAGTCCGACTGCCCCCACAAAGGCGACGACCAAGAGCGCGTCCGGCCGAGCGAGAACTGCCGCGAACCCGATAAGGGCAAGCGGGAATGGCGATCGGCGTGAACCATCCAAGATCAAACGCCGGGTCAGCGCCATCAACAGCCACATTTCCAACGTGGTCTCGAGACCGTTGCTTGATGCGAACGCCACGCCCGTCCGACGCGCCCAGCGAGGGATGTCGATGCCGTAGAGCAGGATTCCGGCCTCACGGATGGCGAGCAGGCCGAAGACGAGCGACGCCAACTTCAACTTCAGGAGATCGTGGCCACCTGGCGCGAGGTAGACGAGTACCGCGACGCAGAGGTGCAGCGGACTCGTGAAACCCTGAACGTGCTCTCCGCGGTTGAACACGGGCCCGAAGCCGTGGACGATGTTCGCGGCGTACCGGAGGGTAATGAAAGGGTCATCGGTGCAGCTCGCGAATGTGCGACAGACCGAGGCTAAGAAGGGCAGGCACAAGAAGATTACTGCCTCCGGGAGCGGGGGTGCCTTTGCTGTCCGCCCCGGATGATCATCCGGTTGGAGCACGACGCACTGGTTCGGCGCCGTCACAGTCGGCATCATGCCAACAGCGTGTTTTCGCCAGACCCGCCAACGCCCCCTCTCATGGAACCAGCTTCGCATCTCGTCATTGCTACGTACGTGACTTCCAATGAATGCGGGATCCGATCGGATGATCCGGGGAAATCCCCGTCGATGGGTGCGCCCACGCGGATGATGAGATAGCCGCGTGCTGGGAGGCGGATCACCAACCGCAAGAACGAGTTATCCGGCAATCTATCCTGCATCCAGCAGACGCATCCAGGAGGTGACGCAACTCGTACGAGAAGACCCAGGTGGCCCGGGTTCCCCGGAGCCCCTACATCGGTCCGATGGTGTGCTTCCGTCCCGGCAGGAACTCTCGTGACGACTCCAGGGCCTCGAGGGCCCGGGCGACCACTGACCGGGTATCGGCGGGGTCGATCACCTCGTCGACGTACCCCCGCTCGGCCGCCTCCCACGGGGTGAGGAATCGCTCGGTGTACTCGTCCTGGAGTTCGGCTCGCTGCTCGGGGGCGGCATTGCGGTGCAGGATCTGCACGGCTCCCTGGGCACCCATCACCGCGATCTCCGCGCATGGCCAGGCGAAGCACAGGTCGTTTCCCAACCCGCGTGAGTCCATCACGATGTAAGCGCCCCCGAAGGCCTTGCGGAGGATGACGCACACCCGGGGCACGGTGGCCTCGGCGTAGGCGAAGGCGAGCTCGGCCCCGTGACGGATCATCCCCCTCCACTCCAGGTCCTTCCCCGGGAGGAAGCCCGGTGTGTCCACCAAGGTCACCAACGGCAGATTGAAGGCGTCGCAGAACCGGACGAACCGGGCCCCCTTCTGGGAGGCGGAGATGTCCAGGGTGCCGGCCAGCGCCTGGGGTTGGTTGGCCACGAATCCCACTGAGCGACCGCCGATCCTCCCGATGGCGGTGACCAGCTGGGGTGACCACCGCGGCCACAGCTCGGTGACGTCATGATCGTCGGAAAGCGCCGTCGCCACGTGGCGGACGTCATAGGAACTTGTGGTCCGGGATGGAATGACCTCTCGCAACTCGGGGACTTCCCGGTCCACCCGGTCGTCGAGCGGGCCCAAGGGGGCCTCCTCATCGGTATGGGAGGGAAGGAGGCTGAGCAGGTTCTCGACATGGGCCATGGCATCGGCCTCGGTTCCGGCCTCGATTGCGCACAGCCCGCTCGACCGGGCGTGCATGGCCGTGCCCCCCAATTGCCGGAGCCCCAGTTTCACCCCGGTGAACTCTTCGACCATGGCCGGCCCGGACACGAAGGCGAAGGCCTCCGAGGTCATCACCACGATGTCGGCGATCCCCAACATCAGAGCCGGTCCGGAAATTGCCGGGCCGGATACCACCGCGATGATCGGCACCATGCCCGAGCAGGCAGCCACCGCCCGCGCGGCTTGACCCCATCCGTGGAGCGATTCGATCCCTTCGGAGACATCGGCCCCGCTGGACGCCAGCACCAGCACCAGGGGTATCCGCAGGCTCAGCGCGGCGTTGGCCCCGGCCTGGATGGTGACCCCGTCCTCCAGCGACAGGGCTCCCCGGCGCAGCGCCGACACCGATCGCACCACCATGGTTTCACGACCGGCGATTTCCTCGATGCCGGCATGGATGGTTCCCTTCACCAAGCTGCGGAACGCGGGAGCGGTGGTCGCCGTGGGCATCACTCCATGCTACGGACCTGGGAACGGTTGTGCCGCCGTTGACCGGATCCTTCTACGCTCCTCGGTCCTCGGGGGCCAGATCAGGGTCGGGTTCGGGCCCGTTCCCGGTGACCCGCTCGTTTCGGCGGTCGACCCGCTCCAGTTCGCGCTCGACGTCAGCCCACAGCAGGGGCTCGTCCGTGCCGTCGTCCTCATCGGTGTCCGGGGCCCGCTTGAGCACGACCGCCGCCACCGTCAGAAGGACCAGCAGCATGGAGAGCTTGGAGACGAACCCCGATACTTGCTGGTCATTGAGTGGGCGGAGGCCGACGGCCAGGTGGGAGCGGCTGAAGGCCGGATACAGCGGGCGCCGGGCAAAGATATAGAGGAAGGAAAGAAATGCCGGTACAACGGCCTGGACCACCAGGTACCCGAACCGGACGACCGGTCTCAGGCGGGGGATGCCGGGCACCCTCCCGATCACCGGCAGCCAGAGCACGAATCCCGCCGCGAGCACCACCAGATCCATGATTCCGCGCACGACAAGGGACGACGCCTGTGCCTCGACCAGTGGGACGGTCATCGAGCCGACCACCAAAAGTGTGAACACCAGCACGGCTTTGATCGGCCCCCGGCACCAGTTGAGCACCGCGTCCACCAGGGCCGGATGGGTGAGCCAGGCCAACACGTCGTAGGGCATTCCCACCAGGATCAACGAAGGCACCGCCAGCGTGAGGAGCACCCGCTGGAGCACCAGGGCGATGAGCGACCAGTGGGCGGCCAGATCGGCCAAGGGCCAGGTGAGTGCCACCGCCGCGGCAACCCAGCCACCGGCGAACGCGGCCCTTTGGGCCGGCGGCCATCCGGTTCCCCCACCTTCCCTGCGGCTCAGGCGGCGATGACCGACCACGATGGCCAGTCCGGCCAACGCCAACATGCACCAGGAGGCGACATGCGGATCCCAGGCATAGGGGTGGCCCGGGTTCATGCCCGAGGGCCCCTTACCGGCGGCACCGGGAGGGAACCGCCCTAAATTGATCAGCATGGGGCGCCTGGATCGGCTCGAACGGGTCACCGATTTGTTGTTGGTACTGCTGGACACCCCGCGCCCGCTGAGCCTCCGCGAGATCGCCAACCGGGTGCCGGGCTACCCCGAGACCCATGGGGCCCGGCGCCAGGCCTTCGAACGGGACAAGCGGTTGTTGCGTGACGAGGGGGTTCCGGTGCTGGTCGAACAGCTCGACGGGGTGGACCAGCTCGGCTACCGGGTGGACCCCGATTCCTACTTCCTGCCCGATCTGGGCCTCGAGCAGGACGAGCAGGCTGCGCTCAACTTGGCCGTCGCCGGCGTCCATCTCGGCGAGCCTACCGGCCTGTCCGCCCTGTCGAAATTGGGCGCCACCGGCGAGGCCCCGCTTCTGGGTTCGCCCTCCATGCCGGTTGTGGACCTGCCCTCGATGGCCGAGCTCCCCGCCCTTCCGGCGTTGTTCGACGCGGTCCGCCAGTCGGCCACCGTCAGCTTCGGATACCGGGGAGAAGAGCGCCACGTGGACGTCGGTGCCATCCGCTTCCGTCGGGGTCATTGGTACGCGGTGGGATTCGACCGCGACCGGGGCGAGGCTCGGACCTTCCGGGTCGACCGGGTGGAGTCGACGCCGGTGATGGGTGCTCCCTCGTCGGCGGAGTTGCCCGAGGGATTCGATGCCGCCAAAACCTTTTCGATCGACCCCTGGCAGTTCGGGAGCGGGGAAGAGACCGACGTCGAGGTCCTGGTCGATGTGGCCGAGTCCGGACGGATCATCGGCGAGTTGGGGAACGATTCGGTGGTGGAACGGCGGGACGACGGGACGGTGGTGGTCCGGCTGGCCGTCACCGACCATCAGGCGTTGGTGACCTGGGTGCTCGGATGGTTGGACCACGTCGAGGTGTTGGGCCCCCCGGAAGTCCGGGCGGCTGTGATCGAGAGACTGACCTCGATGGTCGACGCCGGTGAAGCGGCACGATCGTGAGCCCGACCGATACCGCCGGGCGGCTTCGACAGCTGCTCGCCATCCTGGCCTGGTTGGCCCAGGTGGGGGAAGCGCCCATCGATGAGATTGCCGACCGGTTCGACCTGACGCCCGAGGCTTTGGTCACCGAGCTCGAGCTGGCCGCCTGCTGTGGCTTGCCCCCGTACACGCCCGACCAGCTGATGGAGATACTTGTCACCGACTCCACGGTGTCGGCCCGCCACGGGAGCGCACTGTCCCGGCCCCGGCGGTTGACTCCTGGCGAGGGATTCGCGCTGGCCGCGTCGGCCCGCGCATTGCTGGCTGTCCCGGGAAGCGACGAGGACGGCGCCCTCTCCCGGGCCCTGGCCAAGCTCGAATCGGCGCTGGGCGGTGAGCGCCTGGTCATCGACCTGGATGCGCCGCCGATGCTCTCGATCGTCCGAGACGCAGCCTCGGCGAAGGCATGGCTGGCCATCGACTACTACTCGGCGTCGAGCGATCGCCGGACCCATCGGGAGGTCGCTCCGTTGCGGGTCTTCGGTTCCGAGGGTCACTGGTATGTCGACGCCGCCTGCAAGGCGGCCGGCGACGTCCGCCGGTTCCGCATCGACCGGATCGATGATGCCCGGGTCGTGGTGGGGCCATCGGGGGACGGCGATGGCATGGTCACCGACATCCCGCCGAGTGGATTCGAGACCTTCGTCCCCGGGCCCGATACCCGTCGGGTCCGTCTCTCTCTCGACCCGGTCCTGGATTGGATGGTGGAGTCGATCCCGCTGGTCGGCGCGCCGGTCCGCAAGGGAGATCGCCTGGAGGTCGAGGTGGTGGTGGGAGGAGAAGCCTGGCTCGAACGGCTCCTGCTGCGTCTGGGAACCGGTGCCGCGGTCGTCGATCCCCCCGAAGACGCCAGGCTGGCTGCCGACGCTGCGGCTCGGATCCTGATGAGATACGGTCCTGATACCAAAAATAGTGAGAAATAACAAGATAGCATAGAAAGTAGTAGATTAGTACGGTTGGGCACGTGAGGTCCCCGCCGTGTTGAAGCTCCATGTGGTCCACGTCGGCCGCCACGGTTACTACGTGGAGGGCCGTCAGGTTGGCGGGGCCGGCGACTTCGACCTCGCCGTCGAGTCTCCCGGGGCGTGGACCGGGCCCGGGGCAGCCTCGCTGGGGTTGCGAGGAAGGGTGGAACCCGAGACATTCGGCCGGGTGATGGAGGGCTTCGACCCCGATTCCGGCCGCCGGCTCCGTATCGACCGCGGTGTGGCCAGTGTGGCCGGCTTTGATCTCACCTTCTGTGCCCCCAAGTCGGTGAGCCTGTTGCAGGCGTTGGCACCGAAGGAGATCGCTCTCGAAGCCGGAGCGGGCCACGATGCCGCCGTCGCCGAGGCCAGTGCCTATCTGTCCCGTCATGCCATTGGCGTCCGCCGGAAAGCGGGCGGATCGGTTCGGCTGTTGCCGTCGACCGGAGTGGTGGCCGGCGATTTTCGCCACCTCACCAGTCGGGCCCTCGATCCCCATCTCCATACCCATGTGGTGGCGGCCAACATGGCTCAAGGGGTGGATGGCACCTGGTCGGCGGCTGACGGCCGGCGGGTCTTTGCCTACGCTCGGACCGCCGGCTCGATCTATCAGGCCAGACTGCGATGGGAGCTCTCGGACCGGCTGGCCGCGGCGTGGGAGGTCCGACCTTCCGGACTCGGTGACGTGGTGGGCGTCGGCGGTGGTCTACGGAGGCTCTTTTCCCAGCGATCGGCGGAGATCGAGGAGTACGTCGCCATGCACCATCGCGGTGCCCCGGGCCGTCACCCGGACGCCTATTTTGCCACCCGAACGGACAAGGATCGCACCCAATCCATCGAATCGTTGCTGGCCTCGTGGCGACAACGCGCCGCTGACTTCGGATTCGACCTCGGCGACCTCTCCCAGGTGGTCGGCCGGGGGGCTCACCGCAGCCGCGACGGAACCACCGGAGTCGACCCTCAGCGGATGGTCGATCGGCTGGAGGCATCGGGTCGGGCCGAAGGATCAGTGGCCCGTCGTGATCTGATCGCGTTGGCGGCCTCGGCATCGGTCGCTGGTGCCACTGTGGCCGATCTCGATGCGACGGTGGACCGCATCGTGACCCTGGTGGGGTCTGAGGATGGTCCGGGCCACGACCGCGAACCTCGGTGGCGGAAGGGGGAGGTGTTGTCGGTGGTCCGGCGACGAGGGAGTGAACTGGCGCCACCACCCGATCGGGACCTTTCGCCGGCTGTCCTCCATCGCAGCGATCAGCGAGAGCCGGCGCCACGTCGTGATGTCGGCCGCTCTCAGGATCATTGGCGTGAACGAGGGCGGGACCGGGGATTGGGGCTGTGAGTCCTTGGGCGCGGTCAGCGATCCATGCCTTGCCCAAGCCCACGCGGTTGTCGGCGGTGGGCCCGTCCCGTCTCGCTCAACGTCTTCCATGGTTCAACGGAATGCGCGGGAGCCAGCCGAACCCAGCTCGGCTGGTTCCGATCGTCGAAGGACAGCGCCAGACCGGGAGAGCCTCGGGCGATGAGATCGACGGGCAACCGTCGGCGCCACTGGGTGGTGGCGGACTCGCCGACCTGGCGGCGACCGCCGGTGACCATGTCGGAAACCGGGTGGCCCGAAGGGGCTCGGCCCGTCGATACCGAGCGAGCGGCGATCTCCTCCTCACCGGCCAAGGTGGAGAGGGCTTCGAGGGTACGCACATCACCGATGCCCGGAAGCACCACGGAGCACCCGAACAACGAAGGGAATCCTTCGGCCTGGTCCGGCCAACGTTGTCGGGCCTGCGAGAGATCCTGCAGGCTGGCCAGTGTCACCACCCCCTGGCCTCCGCCCTCGCTGATCATCGAGGGAAGGTGAGGAAGAGGGGCGATGTTGGCCACCTCATCGAGGGCCAGCAGTACCGGCGGGCGCCGCGGCTCATCGGGGCTGCGGCCGGCGGCGAGTCGGTAGGCCGCCTCGCGCACATCCTCGATGAGGCCAACCACCATGGGGGCGACCTGGGCCTGACGCTGGGCCGGGGCACAGATGTAGATGGTGTCGGCGGAAGTCACGAATCTACCGGCATCGAAGTCGGGATCGACGGTGACTGTCAGTGCCTGGTCGGTCCGGAAGCCGGTCAGGGCGCCCGACGCGGTGGACCAGATGCCGCTCAATTCCCTTTCGTCGGTGGCGGCGAGACCCTCGAGGGCATTGGCAGCCAGATCGGCAACCCCCCCGGGGGTGGCGGCCAGGACGGTCTGGGCCGGGAGGGATTTTCGCCGATCCACCCAGCTCAGGACGGTCCGCATGTCCGAACCCTCGAGGGCGGCGGCGTAGAGCAGCGGGGCCAGCAGGGACTGGGCCCGCTCGTTCCAGTGGGAGCTTTCGGGACGCACCATGCCTGGTGAGCCCGAGGACACGGCCACCTGGACCAGGGACCGGGCCGCAGTCATGGCCCCGTCCCAGGTTCGACAGGATTGCAGTGGTGACCAGCGGAGGGGTTGGAGATCTCCGGTCGGAGCGACCGATCCGGTGGGATCGAACAGCAAGCACTTCCCGAATTGTGATCGAGCGGTCGTCGTAGCGTCGAGCACGTCCGGTTTGGTGGAGGTGGAGACGACCGGACCATTCGCCGCCAACACATTCGGGATGATCAAAGCGGAGGTCTTCCCCGAACGCGGTGGACCCAGGATCATGACTGACAATTCGGGTGGAACGAACTGCCAGCCGTCGGCATCGTGTCCGAGGTATACGCCGAACGATGCGGAGGCCGACGCTGCACGCGCGGCGCGCAATTGTCGCGATTCGCGGTCATTGTCGGATGTTTGCGAAAAAAATGTCATTTCTTCTCTACGTGATTATCGCGGCGCGCAGTCCCTGTTTTCGTTCCGCCACGTGGAGCACTGGAGGTAACCCGTTGCGATGACCTAGGCAAATAATCCTTGCAAACAAAGGAGTTTTTGTCCATAGGAAATTTGCACTGCAGGCACGGAGCACGCCGACGCGCGGATCGCGAGTCGAAATTGGTCGCGTTCGAGAACCGTTTGTGCGCGCCGAAACGCGCAAGGGTCCTTGACCTGGGCCTAAAAACGCATTTTGATTGTTTCTGATTGCGTATCGCTGTGGAGGTGATTGTGAACAAGTCGCAACTCGTCCGAGCAGTCAGTGAGTCAACATCGTTGAGTCGCCGGACTGTGGAGGATGTGGTTGACGCCCTGTTCGATTCGGTCGTCACCGCGGTTCAGTCTGGACGGAAGGTCACGGTAATTGGTTTTGGGACGTTCACCCCGACCGATCGTGCCCCACGTCTGGGTCGAAATCCGCGGACCGGTGCAGCGGTTCCGATCCCGGCGTCGAAAGGTGTCCGGTTCGCCACCAGTTCAGCGTTCAAAAACGCGCTGAACTCCAAGGAGGGAGCACCCATGGCAGTGAAGAAAGCTGCGAAGAAGGCAGTCCGAAAGGCCCCGGCCCGCAAGACTGCCGCCAAGAAGACAACCGCCAAGAAGGCAGTGCGCAAGGCTCCGGCCCGTAAGCGTCCCGCCAAGAAGTCGGCGGCGAAGAAGGCAGTCCGCAAGGCTCCGGCCCGCAAGACTGCCGCCAAGAAGGCAACCGCCAAGAAGGCAGTGCGCAAGGCTCCGGCCCGGAAGCGTCCCGCCAAGAAGGCAACCGCCAAGAAGGCAGTGCGCAAGGCTCCGGCCCGGAAGCGCCCGGCGGCGAAGAAGGCAACCGCCAAGAAGGCAGTGCGCAAGGCTCCGGCCCGGAAGCGCCCGGCGGCGAAGAAGGCAGTGCGCAAGGCCCCGGCCCGCAAGGCCCCGGCCCGGAGGACTGCCAAGAGGGCCGTTCGCAAGACAGCCCGCAGGTAACTGATCGACGGCTCAGCCGTGTTCAGGTGACGTACAGCAGGGGCCGAACGGCCCCTGCTGTACGTCTTTACAGGTTGGTGATCAAGTGGAACGCTTCGCCGACCGGGAGTGCGGCGAGGGCACCGTGGTCTGACAGCTGACGGCTGACCTTGGCCGCGAATGCCTCGGCGCCCGGAGACCCCTCTCGGGCCTGGCCCGCATCGAATCCCATGGTCGATACCCCTTGGCTGGCGTGGCACAGCAGCGCCTCGATCTTGGCCGATTCGAACCCGGTGGCGTCCTCGACGTGGTTGGCCAGGTCCGCCTCGAAGAGCAACAAGGCCTCTGGTCGGTGCGGTTCGAGGCCGAGATCGGGAAAGAAGTGCGGATCTCGAGCCGCGACCAGCGCGTCGATGGTGAGAAAGCCGGCGTTCCGATGGTCGGGGTGGAGTCGGTACCGTCGCCAGGGATCGTGGGCCAACACAACCGCCGGAGTCAGCTGACGGATAACCGCCGCCACGTCCCGCCGCTCACCCGGGCCGTTCACCAGTTCGCCGTCCACTGTTCCCAGAAACAGCACCCGGTCGGAAGGCTGGCCGGATTCGGCTCCGTCGATCACCGCGGCGGCGGCTCGAGATTCGGCGGCTCGGGCCGCTACCAGGGCAGCCAGGTCCTCATCGGGATCCCAACTTCCCTTGGACCCGTCGGTGAGGACCAGGTGGTGCACCCGACATCCGGCCGCGGCCCACTTGGCCAAGGTGGCCCCACAGCCGAACTCGATGTCATCGGGGTGGGCGCCGATGGCCAACGCCGAGGTGGGGGTTGGCAGGTTCACGGTCGTCGACCCGCCGGTGGGCAAATCGCCGACCGGGAGACCGCTCGGGCGGGGTCCCTCGTCGCTCGGACAGCTCACGGGATGGCG
>Ga0307373_10011851_pt1 | contig 12550 bp, 9 predicted proteins | sample OX2MG_FD_202534 | JGI IMG/M metagenome (GOLD analysis project Ga0307373, IMG submission 202534) | Soil microbial communities from Risofladan, Vaasa, Finland - OX-2 | ecosystem: Environmental > Terrestrial > Soil > Coastal area > Acid sulfate soil | place: Finland: Risofladan, Vaasa | collected...
CTAACCGGGGCGGGTTCGGTCGGTGTGCCGCCGCCGGGGCGACGCGCTGCCTCCACTTCGCCCCGGAGACGCTCCGGAAACGCTGATACCATCGGCCGGGGAAGTAGGGGTCGAGTTCCCGGCTACCACCACCTCGCCGGGCGGTTCGGGCCGCCGCTCAACGCCTGCCGCGGGAGAGGCCAGATTGCCCAGCTCGACACTCGGCCGACTCCAGGGGCCCTCGGACTCGGAGCGGGGCTGGTCCCCAACCGCCCTCCTCGCCTTGCTCGCGCTGGTGGGGATCTTGGTTGCCGCCTGCGCCCCGTCGGGCCATCCCCATGCCCGCTCGGCCCCGCACCACTCCCCCTCTCCCTCCCCCTCTCCGCCGCCCCTGACGCTACCGGCAGCGGAATCGGGAACCCTCCCCTGGACACTTCCGGGAGCACTTAGTCGCGAGGTGGTCCTACCCGGACCCAGCCCGAGCCAGCTGACCGTGTTGGGGGGGCTCACCGCCAGTGGCGGGTCGTCGGCCTCGGTCTACACCCTGGACTCGACCAATGGCGCGACCGCCTCAGGCGGCGCTCTGCTCGGCCCGCTCCACGATGCCTCAGGCGAGGTCCTGGGGGGCCGGGATACCGTCTTCGGAGGCGGAGTCAGTGCCAGCAGCGCGACCGTGCAGGCGCTGCCGGCGACGCTGGGCGGCGCGGTGGACACCGGCGCTCTGCCTCAAGCCCGCTCTGACTCGGTCTCGGTGTCGATTGGGGGCACCGCCTACGTGATCGGCGGCTACGACGGCTCCACCTTCGATCCGACAGTTTTGGCGACAACCAACGGAGCGGCCTTTCGGGCGGTGGCCCAGCTCCCAGTGCCGGTCCGGTATCCGGCGGCAGCCGCCCTCGGCCACCTGATCTACGTATTCGGCGGGCAGACCCCTAGCGGCGCCCCGTCCGCGGCGATCCAGGTGATCGACCCGGCCCGGGGCAAAGCCACCGTGGTCGGAGCGCTCCCCGAAGCGGTGACCGGGGCCAGCGCAGTCAACCTGACCGGGGTCCTCTACGTAGTCGGAGGGGAAACCTCGGCGGCGGGAGGGACGGCTCCCAACCCCACCATCTGGGCCTTCGACCCGAACACCGGGCGAGCCCTTCCGGCGGGGGTCCTACGGGTCCCGGTCTCGCATGCCGGCATCGCCGTTCTGGGCAGCCACGCATGGCTACTGGGTGGCGAGACGGCCAGCGGCCCGGTGGCGACCGTGCAGATGCTCACTCCCAATCAGGCGTTCGGGACCGCGGGAGCGCCAGGAGCCGGCTCCCCCTACTTCGGGGGCAACCTTCTGATCGCGGACAGCGGCAACAATCAGATTCTCCTGGTCAACCCGCTGGGCCAGGTGATCTGGACCTACCCGAGCGCCACGGCCCCCGCCCCTCCGGGGGGGCTGATCTATCCCGACGACGCCTTCTTCGCGGACCATGGCACCGCCATCGTGATGAACATGGAAACCTACCAGGAGATCGTCAAGATCGCCTACCCGTCGGGCCACGTGCTCTGGACCTACGGGCATCCCGGGATCGCCGGGAGCGCGCCCGGCTACCTGCACGCCCCGGACGACGCCTATCAATTGCCGAGCGGTCAGATCTCGGTCGCCGACATCGACAACTGCCGGGTTCTGATCATCAACGCGAACGGAACCCTGGCTCGCCAGATCGGCACCACCGGAGTCTGCCGGCACCTGCCCCCCAACCAGCTCGGAGCCCCCAATGGGGACACGCCCCTGGTGGGAGGGAACATCCTGATCTCGGAGATCTTTGGCGACTGGGTCAGCAACTACACCAGCGCGGGGGCCCTGGACTGGGCGGTTCGGCTGCCCCTGGGCTATCCCTCTGATCCCCAGCAGATCGGCTCCAACCTGTACCTGATCGCCGGCTACACCCAGCCCGGGGTGATCATGGAGTTCAACCAGCAGGGTCAGGTGCTGTACACCTACCAGGTGGGCTCGGGCCCGGGCGAATTGAACCACCCCTCCCTGGTGGAGATGCTGCCCAGCGGCGTCTTCATGCTCAACGACGACGGTGACAACCGCATGATGGCGATCGACCCCACCACCCAGGCGACCGTCTGGCAGTACGGCGTCAAGGGGGTGGCGGGGAGCACGCCGGGACTCCTCAACAGCCCCGATGGCTTCGACTTCCTGATGAACAACGGGACCACCCCTACCCACCTCGGGTCAGGCTAGTCTCGGGTCCCTCGACTCAGAGGGGGATCATCTCCACGATCCGGCCCTTGGGCAGGCGGGTGCCCGGCGCGGGCAGGACCAGCAGGACATCGGCCCGGGCCAAGGAAGAGGTGGCGCCGCTGCTCTGCCCGGGGAGTGGCCGCACTCCAGGCAGCTGGCCGGGGCGGGAGGTGGTGACGGCCCGGTGGTACGTCTCCAGCCCCGCCGGCTTCTCGACCTCCTCAAGCAGTTGTCCCAGCTGCAAGGGAGGCCCCACGAGCCGGGCTCCCTGCATGGTCAAAAGACAGGGAATCCCGAAGAGAAGGAAGGTGACGGTGGCCGAAACCGGATTTCCGGGCAGGCCCAAAAAGACGGTGTCGAAGAGCTCGCCGAAGGCGATCGGTCGGCCCGGTCGCATCGCCACCCGCCAGAGCCGAAGCCGCCCCCGGCGCTCGACGGTGGCGCGCACGTGGTCGTGGTCGCCGACGCTGACCCCACCCACTGTCACCAGAAGGTCCGACCCCGCGGCGGCCTCCGTCAGCACCCCTTCGACCGCCTCGGGGTCGTCTCCCACCCTCATCCTCAGGACCACCTCACCCCCGGCGGAGGCGACCATCGCCTCCAGCGCCGGACCTGCCGTGTCATAAATCTGTCCCGGGCCGAGCTGCGTCCCCGCCGGCCGGATCTCATCTCCGGTGGTCACGACGGCCACCCGCGGGCGCTGGGCGACCAAGACCGAGGCCAGGCCCGACGCCGCCACCGAGGCCAGGTCGGTGGGCCGCAGCCGGTGTCCCTGGGGCAGGATCAGGTCTCCAGGAGAAATGTCCTCCCCCGCCCGCCGGACGGCGTGGCCAAGTGCGGGCCGCTCCCGGATCAGCACCTCCTGCGCCCCCCGGTCCGTCCACTCGTAGGGGACGACGGAGTCGGCACCTTCGGGTAGGGGGGCGCCCGTCATCACCTTGGCGCAGCTTCCGGGGAGGAGGGTGACACTGCCGGGAGCCATCCCCGCCGCCATCTCGCCCCGCACCGGCAAGCGGAGCGGCAGCTGGGTCAGTTCCTCCGCGCGGACCGCGTAGCCATCCATGGCGCTGTTGTTCCAGGGGGGGAGCAGAACCTGGGCGACAAGGTCGGTGGCCAGCACCCGGTGGACGGCGCCACCGTCGACACCAATCGACTCGGAATCCATTCGGGGCAGCTGCCCGAGCATCGCCCGGCGGGCCGCCTCGACGCTGAGGGGGGCCGCCGGGGCGTCCTCCGCCGGGGACTTAGCAGGGATGCTCATCGAACTGCCAGCGTCCGCTCCCAAGGGCTCAGAGGTTACCCCGAGCCTCCTGCTCGCGCTCGATCGCCTGGAAGAGGGCCTGGAAGTTGCCCTTGCCGAAGCCACGGCAACCCTTGCGCTGGATCACCTCGAAGAAGAGGGTCGGGCGGTCCTCCACCGGGCGAGTGAAGATCTGGAGCAGGTAGCCGTGCTCATCGCGGTCGACCAGGATGTTGAGTTCCTGAAGCCGGCCCAGGTCCTCGTCGATCTCGCCGATGCGGCCCGGAAGCGCCTGGTAGTAGCTGTCCGGGGCGCGCAGGAACTCGGCGCCCTGCCGGCGCAGCCAGGCAACGCTCTCGACGATGTCCTGGCTGTGCAGAGCGATGTGCTGCACCCCGGGGCCGTGGTAGTAGTCGAGGTACTCGTCGATCTGGGAGCGACGGAGTCCCTGGGCCGGTTCGTTGATCGGGAAGGTGACGCTCCCTCCCCGCCCGCCGCGGACCACCTTGCTGCGCAGGGCAGAGTACTTGGTCGCGATGTCGGCCTCGTCGAACTCCTGGAAGACATCGAACCCGAAGACCCGGTTGTACCAGCTGACCCACTCGTCCATCCGGGTCAGCTCCACATTGCAGACGCAGTGGTCGACGAGCTGCAGCCCGGCTCCCGAACCGGCCTTGAACTCCTCGCGAAAGCCGGGCAGAAAACGGCCCCCGTACTCGGCGCGCTCGACGAAGGTGTGCACCGTGTCTCCGAACGTGCCCACGGTGGCCAGCCTCACCGCCCCCATCTTGTCCTCCAGGACATGGGGCTCGGCGATTGCCCGGGCGCCGCGCCCGACCGCATCGTGGAAGGCGGCGCTGGCGTCGTCGACGGTGAAGGCCAAGGTCCGCACGCCATCTCCATGCCGACGCACGTGGTCGGCGATCTCCCCGTCCGGTCCCAGCGGGGCGGTCATCACCAGGGTGACCTGGCCCTGCTTGAGTACGTAGGAGGCGCGGTCTCGGGACCCCGTTTCCGGTCCCTGATAGGCGACCACGTCGAAGCCGAATGCGCTCCGATAGAAGTGGGCCGCCTGACGGGCGTTTCCGACCAAGAACTCGATGTGGTCCACCCCTTCCAGGGAGGTCTCCCGGTACTCGGGCGCGCGGGGGAGCGCCTCGGCGCCACCGGTCATGAGGGGAACCGCGTCTGAGCTGGCTGCATCACCGCCTCCTGGAGCAGGGCCGGGCCGACCTCGCAAGGGTAACTCCGATCCGCCGGCGGCGACGGCCCCCACCCCATAGCCAAACCCAAGTAGCCTGGGCCATGTGGCGAACTCACCCGCACTAAGCCCGGCCGGCTGGCGCTGCTGCCTGCCAACCCCGGACGCCACGACCATCTCCTTGAGCTGCCCGATTGCCGCCGATAGTCCCTGGCTGGCGGGCCGGGCGCTCGACATCCTCCGCCAGGAGGCTGGGGTGCGACCCGACCCGAACGCGGAGCGCTACGCCCTGGGGACGCGCCGGGGCGCCCCGCTCATCCTCGGCGAGCCGCTGCTCTGGAACGGGGTACCCGTGCTGGCCGAGGCAGTGGAGCTGGCAGGCGGCGCCGTCGGCGAGTTCACCCTCCGACTCCCACCCGGGGCGGAGTTGGCCGAAGCGATCGACGAGGCGCGCCTGTGGGAGGTCGCCGATCGGCTGGCCCAGGAGTTCTCGTCCCCTTGCGGGGTGATCTCAGATGGTCGGACGGTCGGCTACCCCGACCTGAGGCGACCCGCGGCAGCTTGCCTCCGACTGCAGCGGCTTCACCTGGGAGTGCTGCTGCCGCCGGCATGGGTCCCCCACCTACGGTCGGGGTCGACCCCGTACTGGGAGCTGCCGCTGAGCCGGCTGGTGGTCGTCCTCGAGTAGCCGGGGGCTACTCCTCCCCGCCCCGGAGGCGTTGGTTGCGCCTTTTGGCGGCCGCGGCGGAGAGCAGTTCCAGAATGCATCGGTTGGCGTTCTGAGCGGTCAGCTCGGCGGGATCCAGGGCGGGCGCCACCTCGACCACGTCCATGGCCACCACCTTGGTCCCGAGCACCACCTGGCGAATCGCCCGCAGTAGGTCGGCCGGGCTCATCCCACCCGGCTCCGGGGTTCCCGTCCCGGGCGCGAACCCAGGGTCGAGCACGTCGATGTCGACCGAGAGATAGATGAACTCAGGCCCATCGAGAGCCTCGGCCAGGGCCCGACGGACGACTTCGGCCACCCCCTCCCGCCAGATCTCGTCCATCAGGTGCCAGCGCATGCCCTCCTGACGCATCCATTCGAAGACCTCCCGGGGAGGCCAGTAACCGCGCAGCCCGATCTGGACGAAGTTCCTCCCCGGAACCGCGCCCGACTCCACCAGACGGCGCATCGGAGTTCCGTGCGAGAGCGGGTTGCCGAAGCTCTCGGGGGCCGTGTCGGCGTGGGCGTCGAAGTGGACGATGCCCAGTCTGCCCCGGCCAACCACGTCGGCGACCGCGGTCGCCGAGGGCAGAGTGATGGAGTGGTCGCCACCGATCGTGATCACACCGATGCCCCGGGAGGCGACATCGTGAACCCGCTCGCGGATCGCCTCATGGGAAGACTCGATCATCCCGGGCACGCAGGCGGCGTCGCCGTAGTCGACCACGGTCAGCTCCTCCAGCGGAGCGACCTCGAGATCGAGGTGCCAGTCGGGCGACTGGTAGTTGGCCAGCCGGACCGCCCGGGGGCCGAACCGGGCACCGGGCCGATAGCTGGTCGAGTCATCCCAGGGCGCACCGACCACGGCAAAATCAGGCCGCCAAAGATCCAGTTCACTGGGCTCGCTGAGCTGGACAACCTTGGCGAACGAGGTCGGCCCCAGGTAGGAAGGCCCGTCCATCTGCCGACGCAGGTAAGGGGCGATCCGGGGGCGATCCACGTTCAGTGCGCCGCCAGAGGGTCGCAACCGCCCTGGGGTAGCCGGCCCACGATCACGGGAGCTGCCATCCGGCCGCCCATTATCGCGGTCCCCGGCCCCGCCGGCTCAGTTCCCTTGGGCGGAGGGCTCCAGACGCTCCACTCTGACGCGGCCGTCGAACCCCAGATAGACCTCCATGATCCGCTCCAAAATCTGCTCGAAGGCGCTGGGATCCCAACCGTCCACCAGCTCGCGCATCCGCTCCCGGTGCCGCTGGGCGATCTTGGCCACCACCTGCCAACCCTGGTCGGTCAGGCTGAGCACGACCCGGCGCCGGTCGGCAGGAAGAGGGGAACGGGTTATCAGTCCGGCCTCCAGCAGAGCGCGGCTCAGGACGGAGATGTGGGCGCGACTCGAAGCCAGCTGTTCAACCAGCTCCTGCTCCGGGACCCCGTTGAGGCCGGCCCCACCCAGCACCAGGACCGCGTGGTAGCCGAGGGGGGTCAGTCCCGCCTCGGAGGCGGCCGCATCAAGCATGGTCAGGGCGCGCCGGAAGATGTAGCGAAGCTGGCTGCGGAAGGCGAGCTGTTCCAGCAACTCCGGGCCTACCCCGGGGGGAGCCGAGCTCATCGTGGACTGGTCCTCGCCGCCCGCCACCGGGAGAGGTCGGGGCCAGGCTCCCTCGCCCACCCGAACTGGCTCACCGCCCCCCGCGCTCCGGTCATGACTGCATTCTCCACCCCTGACCTCCCCCGACCGCCCCGCAGCGGCCTCGGAGCGTAGCTCCTAGTAACGCGCTTGGGGATCCGGCACCGCGGCGACCAGACGGTCCAGCTCCCGGTCTGGCAGGGGGGCCAGCAGGCGAATCGTATGGTCGTCCGTCTCCAACTCGAGCGCCTCCCGGCGCGCCCGTCCCGCCGCGGTGAGCCCGCCCCTGGGATCGAGCCAGCCATGGTCCCGGAGGCGCTCCAGGCTCGCCTCGAGGTCGGCTCTGCCCCAGCGAAAGAATCCCGTCACCGGGGCCGGGTCGCGCCCCCTCCAGATCTCCGACACCACCAGCAGGGAGAGCGGATCCAGGCCCCGCGCGGCAGCCCCGCGATAGTGGGCGCGTGCCCGGTTCTCCCGCAAAGTCATGGCCGCCCAGAGCAGCTCCTGGTCAGAGCCGGCTGGCAGCGCGAGGCGGTGCCAGGCCTGGGGAAGCCGGCCCTGGGGCCGCGAACCGCGGGCCAGCTCGCCCAGGAGGGACCCATCAGCCGAAGGTGCCAGCCGGCGCAATGCCGCCGCTCCGGCCGCCACGCTCGTCTGGAAATAGTCGCTCGGCCCGAGCGCGAGGCAGCGGCCACGGAGGTGGTCGACCAGCGATCCCGGTAGCACATAGATCGCCTCGGTCCAGTCCTGGTCGGGGAGGATTCCCGCCCGGCTCAGGATGTAGTGGGGGAAGCCGGTCGAACCCCGCTCCTCCTGGAGGGTGAGCAGTTCAGGCTCCCGGCGCTGGGCCAGCCAAAGCGTGTGGCAGATCCACTCGATGGCAAAGAGGAGCCGGGCCTGCGCCGCTCTCCGGCTCACCGCCTCGGGCGGGTACCCGGGAGGCCCGCTGCGAACCTCCCCACCCGCATCAGATGGCGTCCGAGACCGAGGACATGAAGAAGTTCTCGACCCGGATCGGCGGCGCCTTGACGAACAGCTCATCGCCGACCTCGCGGGAGAACGCCAGCTCTGACCGGCCCACTTCCACGGTGCGCTGGAGGACCCCAACGGGACTCTCGTTGAAGCGAAAGTTGTTCACCGAACCGACCACTTCGCCGTTCTCGATCAGGAAGACGCCATCGCGGGTGAGCCCGGTCAGCAGCAGGGCCGCCGGGTCCACGTCCCGGATATACCAGAGCGAGGTCACCAGTAGGGCACGCTTGGTGCTGGCGATCATCTGGTCGAGAGAGAGCTCGGTACCGGCCATGGCCAGGTTGTCGACATCGGGACGGACCGGGTGGCCGTGGTCCTGGGCCCAACGCCGGGGGCAGATAAGCTCCTGCTGGACACCACCATCGACCCACACTACGGGTGGCTCCGCCAGCCCGTTGTCGAAGACTGAGGCGTACTCACTGGAACCCAGGCAGCGCACGAAATTGGGGACTGCCATCTCCTCGTCGAGGGGATCGCTCTCGAGTCGAATCGAGGGAGCGTACATCGCCTCCCCCACCCGCGTCCCGGACTTGCCGGCGAACACCGTGCGCCCCTCGTCGGCCCCCCTAGCGTGCATGTCCCACATCAGGCGGACGACCATGTCCGAGGTGGCCGAAGGCTCGAGGATGACCTCATAATGGCCGGCCGGGAGCTCCAGCGAGCGCTCCGTCCAGCCCAGCCGCCGGCTCAGCCGGCGGTACATCCCCTCGGGGTCGAGGTCCGCCATCCGGCGGCCCACCGCACCCTCCCAGACGCTCCGCCCGAGATCGGCGGTCTTGAGGGTCAGGGCCAGTGAGGCGTGCTGGCGGCGGCCCTCCAGGCGCACCCCGGTGCTGGTTCCAAGCAGCTCGCTGGAGCCGGTCGCCTGGGCGAAGCCGAAGCAGCGCAACCCAGCCGCCCGGGATTGCTCGAGAACGCCTCGGACTGAGTCCAGAATCGGGCCTAGGTCTTCCGGCCGGGCCTCGGGGCTGGGACCTGACTCATTCGCCAGCGGGCTCGCGGCCTCAGTGACGCCGAGCAGGGGCATGGCGTCGGGCGCCTCAGGACTCTGGCGGGCCCGCTCCCGGGCCCCGCGGGCGATCTCCGCCACCTGCGAGCTGGCGCTGATGTCGGCCGCCTGCACCCCCACCCGACCCTCCTCCAGGGCGACCACCCCGGCGGAGTTGGATTCCTCCCAGCCGTTGGTGGTCACCGTGTTGTTGGCGAGCCGGAAGTTGAGCCCCGACGCCTTCTCTCCGATCACCACGGCCATCCCCTCCCCCAGGCCCAGCTCGACGATCTCCTCCGGGGTCATGGCTTGCCCTCTTTCCTGGCGTTGAGGACGTTGACCTGGCGAAACAGGGCGGGAGGGCAGCCATGGGAAACCGGGGCCACCTGGCCGGGTTCGCCCTTGCCACAGTTGAACGCCCCGTGCAGCTGCCAGGCGGAGATTCCTCCCAGCGCCTCCAGCCGGCCCCAGAAGTCTGGCGTCCGGGACTGGTAGGCGACGTCCCGGAGCTGGCCCGCCAGCTGACCTTTGTGGATGCGATAGAAGCGCTGTCCGGTGAACTGGAAGTTGTAGCGCTGCTGGTCGATCGACCAGGACTTGTCGCCGACGATGTATATCCCCTCCTCCACCCCTGCGAAGAGATCGACCAGGGTGGTGTCGCGGTCGGGATCTGGCTGTAGCGAGACGTTGGGCATGCGCTGAAGGGGCAGGTGTGACCAGCTGTCCGAGAAGGCGCAACCGTTCGAGCGAGGCAGCCGGAACTTCTGGGCCATCTGGCGGTTGAGCTGGTACCCGACCAGGATCCCGTCCTTGATGATGTCCCAGCGCTGCGCCGCCACCCCCTCGTCATCGAAGCCGACCGTGGCCAGTCCGTGCGGCTCCAGGCGGTCGCCGGTGACGTGCATCCGGGGCGAGCCGTAGCGCAGACTGCCGACCTGGTCCGGGGTCGCGAAGGTGGTCCCCGCGTAGTTGGCCTCATAGCCCAGGGCCCGATCCAGCTCGGTCCCGTGGGCTACCGATTCGTGAATGGTCAGCCAGAGGTTGGAGGGGTCGATGACCAGGTCGTAGGGGCCGGGGTCGACCGAGGGAGCCGCCAGCTTCTCTTGGAGCCAGCCCACCATCTCCTCCGCCTCGCTGGGGAAGCCGTGGGCTTCCACGTACTCCCAGCCCCGGGCCACCGGGCGGGCGGTCGAGCGCATCGTCTCGACCAGGCCCGAGCCCTTCTCATCGACCAGGCCCGCCTCCATCACCGGGTGGAGACGGACTCGCTGCTGGGTCAGACGGGAGCCCTCGGTGCTGACGAAGAAGCGGTTCTCCTGGACCTGCAGGCAGTAGAACTCGGCGAACTTGGCCCCCGCCTCCAGGCAGCGCCCGGTGACGTCGAGCATGAAGTTGACCTTCCGCTCCGCGTCCACCTGGAACGGATTCAGCTCCACCTCGGCCACCCAGCTGGCCTGGTGGGAGGGCTCAGGAGCCAGCTCGACCCGCTCCTCGAGGAGCGGCCGGAGCAGTCGGGCCATCTCGGCCGCGGCCCCGACGGCGCGGGCCACGCCAGACTCGGTCAGGTCGCTGGAGGCCGCAAAGCCCCACGAGCCATCCAAGACCAGCCGTACGCCGAAGCCGAGCGGCTCGGACTCGCTCAGCGAGATCAGGTCGTGCTCCCGGACGTGGATGCCCTGGATCCGATCACGGTGCACTCGAATATCTCCGTAGCTCACCCCTTGACACCTGGCAATCGCGCCCAGGGCGGCATCTGCCAACTGGTCTAGGGGCAACTCCAGGAAGCCGGGATCGATCTCCGTCATCATGCCTCCGCGGCCCAGAGCCGCTGGTGGGAGCTGCGCGCCGCGGTAGCGCGGGGTGAGCGCCGACAGGTCGTTGCCGGGACGGGACGGAGTTTACTGGCCCCAGGGCCTAGGGTGATCCGCGGCACTGCAGTGGCGTCCATCTGGCCAGGGAAACCCCGGGCACCGAGGGCCCGGTGGCCCTGGTACCCGGGGTTTATGCCTGACCGAGAGGCTCTTGGCTCAGCGGCTGCGGAGCCGCAGAACCTTGGTCCCAGCGATGACCAGGAGGCCCCCCAACAAGAGCGCCAGGGCCCCCGCGAGACCGGAGCCGAAGAGATCCGACCCGGTGACCGGAGTTCCTGTGCTGGCTGCCAGCTGGCCACTCGAGGGGCTGCTAACAGTGAGCGGCTCAGTGCCGCAGACAGAAACTGCCGAGGTGTCGTTGGCGTCGCCGGCGAAGCTGGCCTGGAGCTCGTAGCTCCCCTGCGCCAGCGCGCCGAAGGTCGCGGAGTAGCTGCCGCTGCCCAGGGTGACCGGTGAGGCGGTCTCACTGGCGAGCGCCGTGCCCGAGCAGGCGCTGGCGTCACTCCCGGAGAAGAGGCTGATCGTGATCGCACCACTCGCCGTGGCGCTGGCTCCGGAGAGAGTCGCCGTGTCGGTCACCGAACCGCCCACCAGGGCGGCGCGGGACGAAAGGTTGGTGGTGAGAGACGGACTGTCGGGCATGACCACGATCTCCTCTGTCGCGCAGGAGCTGGAGACCGGGCCCACGTTGTTGTTATCGCCCGAATAGGTCGCCTCGAAGTACCAGTCGCCAGCGGCGTTGAAGACGTAGCTGTTGGAGTGAGGCACCACCCCCCCGACGACGGCATTGTTGGTGGGAGTCAGGCTCACGACCAGGTTGGCGCAGGAAGCGTCGCTGTAGAGGCCGTAGCTGATCGTGCCCCCTGCGTTGGCGGTCGCTCCGGTCAAAGCCGCCGTGTCGTAGACCGACGTCCCCAGTGAGACCGGGCTCGCCGGCACGGTTTGGGTCGCGATCGAGGGGTGATTGGCATTGACCACCATCCCCTCTGACATGCAGGAGCTGGAGACCGGGCCTACGTTGTTGTTATCGCCCGAGTAGGTCGCCTGGAAGTACCAGGTGCCCGCCGCCGTGAATGCGTAGCTGTTCGAGTGGGGAACCAGTCCTGCGACGACCGCGTTGTTGGTGGGAGTCAGGCTCATCACCAGGTAGGAGCACGAGCTATCGCTGTAGAGGGCGTAGCTGATCGTGCCCCCTGCGTTCGCCGTCGCTCCCGTCAAAGTCGCGGTGTCGTAGACGGACGTCCCGATCGCCACCGGCCCTCCGGGCACGGTCTGAGTCGCGATCGTCGGACTGTCGGCGTTGACCACGATGGCCTCGGAGCCGCAAGGGCTGGAGACGGGACCGGCATTGCTGCTGTCCCCGGAATAGGTCGCCTGGAAGTACCAGGTGCCCGCCGACGGAAATGTGTAACTGTTCGAGTGCGGAGCAATCCCGCTGCTCACGGCATTGCTGGCCGGAGTCAGATTCTGCACCAGCGTTTGGCACGAACTGTCGCTGTAAAGGCCGTACGTGACCGTGCCCCCCGCGGTGGGGGTCGCTCCGGACAGCTTGGCCGTGTCGTAGACCGAAGTCCCGATCGCGATCGGACTTGCGGGTACGGTTTGAGTGGCGATCGTCGGCGCGGAGCAGAGGTTCGAGTCACCCGTCACCGGGCCAAACACCCCGGAGGTATGGT
>Ga0307373_10011852_pt1 | contig 12549 bp, 10 predicted proteins | sample OX2MG_FD_202534 | JGI IMG/M metagenome (GOLD analysis project Ga0307373, IMG submission 202534) | Soil microbial communities from Risofladan, Vaasa, Finland - OX-2 | ecosystem: Environmental > Terrestrial > Soil > Coastal area > Acid sulfate soil | place: Finland: Risofladan, Vaasa | collected...
GAGATTGGCGAACTCGCGCTTCAAAACGGCGTAGTCGCGGTTAGCGAAAACCACGGTCGTGACATTCAGGCCCTCGCGCGCCATGGTCCAGAGTGCTTGCGGTGTGTACATGCCGCTGCCATCGGCGGTCAGGCACAAGACGCGGCGACCGGGGGATGCAACTGCCGCACCGACAGCAAGTGGCATGGCGATCCCAATCGAGCCGCCTGTGTTCGCGAGCCAGTCATGGCGCGGAGATCCGCGTGTGGCCGCCATCATGCCCCGACCCGAGGTCATGGATTCGTCGACCACGATGGCGTTTTCAGGCAGGAGCGCTGCCACTGCAGCCGCGAGACCAGGCAGTGTGATATCGCCCGTTGGCACTGCCGGCCGCGCTGTCTTTTCGGTCAACGGCTGCGTTGCGCTTGCTGACAAAGCTGCCGCCAGCGCGTCGAGCGCGCCGGCATAATCGTCGCCGGGAGTCGCCTGCGCGTGGATGTCGCAGTCCGGCGAGGTCAGTACACTATTCTTTCCTGGGTGAGCGAAGTATGCGACAGGAGCCGATGCGCCAACCAGGATTAGCTGCCGAAATTCCTTGAGCAGTTCAACGGCTTGCTCGCGGACGTAGGGAATGCGTTCGACTGGAGGCGCGCCGGCACCACGTTCCATGCGCGCGAAGGGATAGGGAGAGAGCAGCTTCGCACCGGTGGACGCGGCGATGCGTCCAGCCGCCGCTAGTCCTTTGCCGTGAAGGGATCTCCCGGCAAGCAAGATGCCGGTCGGCAAACCGGAGCGAAGCATAGTCGCCGCACGCTCGATGATGGCATCATCGGGCAGGCGCGGCGCGGGTAAAGCGGGGATTGAGGCAACGGTGCCGCCGTCGCTCCAGGCAATGTCGGCGGGAACGATCAGAGTGGCAATCTGGCCTGGCGGCGTGCGTGCGGCGATGATTGCTTCGGCTGCGTCGCGGCTTATCTCAGACGCAGCGCGCGATGTTCGCAACCATTTGGAATAGGGCCACGCGATCGCTTCAATGTCGGACGTGAGCGGTGTGTCGTGAGGCAGGTGGAAAGTCGCATGCTGGCCAACAATGTTGACCATCGGCACGTGCGCGCGGCTGGCATTATGTAGATTGGCGAGGCCGTTGGCGAGACCGGGGCCAAGATGAAGAAGTGTGCACGCCGGCTTCCCCGCCATACGCGCATAGCCGTCGGCGGCTCCCGTGACCACGCCTTCGAAGAGACCCAGCACGCAACGCATTTCCGCTGCGCGGTCGAGCGCAGCCACAATATGCAATTCCGACGTGCCAGGATTCGTGAAGCAGGTGTCAACCGCGCCGGCGGCGAGCGTGCGAACTAGACTTTCTGCACCGTTCATCTGACCGCCCGCTCGGGGGTCGTCATAAGAGATCGTCGAGCACAGCTATGTCTCCTTTGATTCGGCTGCAACGCAGCCAGATCTCTCCCAAGAAGCCGTCCCATCGTAGACCGGCGGCGGGCCAATTATTGCACGGCCTTCACCGGTTTCCCGGCGGCGCGGCCATACTTCCGCACGCGGTCCATCGGTCCCGCGATGCTGGGCGTCCGAGCGATCATCCAGACAATCATCCGGTTCAACAGAGACGCCGGAAAGAACGTCGGGCGAAGCATGTCGACAAACAACACCACGCGATAGGAATCGACGTCGTTCCAGACTTCGTGCGGGTGGCTGTCGTCGAAGATCAGGCTCTTTCCCTCCTGCCAGGAACGCACGTCTTTTCCTACTCGAATCCTGCAGCTGCCTTCCGGCCCTGGAATAATCAATCCAAGATGGTAGCGCAGCACGCCTTTGTACATCCCGCGATGCTCGGGGATGTGCTTTCTGGGCGCGAGAATGGAGAACATTGCCGACTTCATTCCAGGAATACGCTGCAACAGCCGCACGGTCTCTGGACATCGGGCGCAGTTCTCCTCGGCTTTTTCGCCATACGCATAAAGCCAGAAAGTCTTCCATTGTTCGCCTTCGGTCAGAACTTTCTGCTTGTCCGAAATATCCTGGAAATTGGGGATCTCTTCCCGGCGCACGAGAAGCGAATCCAGCTCTTTGCGAATTTCCATCCATTCGGCCTCTATCGTCGCGACCCAGGGGAACGACTCAGGATTGAAAAATGTCGTGTTTCGATCGCGGAAGAACATCATCCCTTCTACCAGGCTTCGAACCATGTGATTTGCTCCTTCCTAACTTCATTGCGGCACTTTATGCCGGGCCGATCGAAAGGCATTCCGTCCGCTTTTGTGACCCCGGCCATCCGGAATATCGGGTTCCGGTCATCGCTACTCGCCAGTTTCTTCTTCCCCACTTCGCGCGTGCTCCGTCAAAGACCCGATCGTGCGGCATTGGCCTGTGTTCGACATCGAAAGTGGCAAGAGGGTCTTTATGATCCAACTCGACAATGCGTTCTCCGGACCGCTCTGCGAATCATTGCTCTCAGAATTCATTTTTCAAATGGCGAGTAAGTACCAATGCCAAGCTCTTGGAGTTTGCTCTTAGGATTCCGTGGTGATCGCCGGGGACAGTCTCGATTTCGAAACCGGATGCAAGGTGCGACCAGGTTGCTACGGGATCGGGGTAATGGGAGCTCTCGGCGCGCGCGAAAGTGATTTTTCCATTGTAAAAACGGGGCCGGTATCGAGTCCACGCTAGAAAGTCGCTGAAACGCGCCCGCTCCTTAACACGACTGAGTGGCGCATCAACGGTCCGATTCACCGACGATCGCATGAGATCCGAAACGCGATAGCGGAGCTGGGCGGCGATCATGTGAATGCGCTTCCAAAGTGTCAGGGGTTCGGTGTGCGGGTACGAATCAATCATGGCCAGCAATGCAACCTCTTCCCCACTTGCGGAGAGGCGCTGCGCTATTTCGAACGCGACCACACCCCCAAGCGAATAACCGATCAGGGTATAAGGACCGCGCGGTTGTACGTTCCTAATTGCATCGAGATGGAATTGGGCCATGTCTTCGATGCGAGCAAAAGGTGGTGCTGCACCATCGCTGCCCTTGGCCTGGAATCCGTAAATCGGGCGAGATGTTCGAATCTGCTTTACGAGATCGAAGAATTCCATCACGCTGCTGCCCAGGCCGTGCGCGATGAAAATCGGCGGCTGCTCAGCACCCGCCTTGAGCAACACGGTTGACGGGAATACCGGCGTCGCGCGCTGGTCCAAAAGCGCAGCCAGAGCGGCGATCGTAGGCGCGCGGAAAATTGTTACAGGCGGCAGCTCGCGGCCACACACCTCCGCGATTTCGGTGAATAATCTCATAGCGAACGCCGGATTGCCGCCGAGATCAAAAAAGTTGTCTTCGGGACAGATCGATGAGCGTTCGAGCACGCGCTGCCAAATCGGCGTGAGTACTTCGATCGTCCCGCTCGTACTTCTCTCGCGCGTCGCGCTCCCAACCGTTTCCAATGCTTCGTCGATCATGAACGAGCGGACTTCCTAACTGACTTGGCAACTGCGAATCGCATCATCGATGGATTTTGTGAGTGCAACCGCTAGGTGCTCAACGAATGGATTGACAAGCATGCCGGCGGGATACACGGGCAGGATAACGACCTCGTGGCTGCCTTGCGCCAATCGATCCCACTTGGCGCTTGGTTGGTCATACATCCTATATTGCTTCATCGGCCGGAAGTCTGCGATCGCGCCGGTATACGGCTTCGGGACGTAATTCACGCAAGCGAGGTCATTTGCTCGCCAGATCTGTCCCGATACACGCGATTGTGAGGTGCTCGCGCGTGAATGCTTGTCAAACGTTGCGAGAAGCCTGCCTCGCCATACAGGGATCCGATTGCGGAACGCCCTCTCCTTCTCTGACAAGAACTTGGCCTTACCCTGGGAATCAAGACGGAGGAAATTGGCCGCGTGGAACACAAGCCGTTGGACGGCGCGATAGCTCTTGCCCCAGAACGACGGCGCGGGAATCTTGGACCAGTCCGTAGTATCGAACAATGCCAGCAAGCCGATTCGCTCTCCAGCGGCCTGAAGCTGCTGAGCCACCTCGAACGCAATGGTCCCACCCATGCAATAACCACCGAGGAAATAGGGACCGTGCGGCTGAGCCCTCCGAATCTCCCTGATATACAGAGCGGCCATGTCCTCGATTCTTGTTAGCGGCGGGCGACTACCGTCTAGGCCGCGGCACTGCAAACCATAAAATGGCTGGTCAGATCCCAGATGCCGCGAAAGGTTTCGATAGATGAGAACGTTTCCGTCGGCTCCATGAATGCAGAATAAACGGGGGCGCGAGCCACCCGGCTGGATTGCCACGAGCGGTGACCAGCCCGTCGCGGACGTTTCTCGTTGGAGGACCTCGGCGAGCTCGCGGATTGAGGGGGCATCGAACAGCGTCGCCAAAGGTAATTTGACGCCGAATTCCCGTTCGATTCGGATGAAAAGTTGAACTGCCAGGATTGAGTCGCCGCCCAGATCAAAATAGTTCTGCTCGGGGCCGATGGATTCAACGCCAAGCATCTCTTGCCAAATGCGCGTGAGGCGTGCAGTGGTGTCGCTCTCCGGAGCAGCAATTCGTGCCGCGGACACGTCAGCCGCAGACTCATACATCACGTTTCCAGTTATTGGCAATGAAACCAATCCTCGGTCCCACCTTCCGCGAGTTTCCATCAACGCTCGGCGCGCCTGCACGGGGCATGCATTCCTCTTCGGTTCGACCTGATACGTAAGAGCCCAATCAGTGCAAACAACGGGCCATTCAAATCTTATGCAAGCTTATGTAAATAATGCTATTAGATATGGCTGCACGGGAAGCCTGGCAGGCCTATGTCGCCTTATGTAGAAATGTTTTTCTACCACCTCAATTCCCTGCTCCTGCGGCGCTGAATCCGCACGGCATCGGCGATAGCGCCAGATGGTCGATCATCCGCTAGCCAATGTGCTTGTATAAGGCGTCCCCGACCATCGAAAGAACCTTGCCGGGAGCATGCGACAACAACCGCTTGGCGATTCGCAGCTTCCACTGCGCTTCGCGCGGCTTGTAGTTGTCGCGTGATTTAACAGACGTGGTATACCTCGAATAAATTAAGGTAGAACGGATCGCTCCCCAGCGCTCTTTGAAGAGAATCAAGCCCGCGTTGTCGCAGTCTGAACGTCCGAAGTCGAATGTGCGTAAACCAGCGCACTTTGCTTCTTCGATCGAGCGCCAGAGCAACAGCTGCATCCCGCCCAGGTTGTGAAGTCGTGCATCGGAGCAGCCGTACTTATAGAGGAGAGTGTCTTTATAACGAAGTGTGAGGATCGCTGCGATAGGCCGCGAACCCTGGAATGCGACGCGAATGTGGAGCGCCTCTCCCAGACATTCGATCAGGTTGCGAAACCATTGCAATGGCTGCGGCGGGACGCCGATGCGGCGCCGAGTGGGGATGAGCAACCGATAGAAGATCGAGAGAAGCGATTCCGATCGCCCGTCCTCGTACCGAAGACCTTCCCGTTCAGCGCGGCGGATCTTTCTTTGCGTCGAGTCTTTGTGCAGGTTACCGAAAAGCTGGCTCAGGCTTGGGGAAAGATCGAGTCGATGAACCGCGTAATCGTACGTGGATTCGTGAAAGCTAGTTTTGAGGTCGCGGTGGTGAAGCGGGCGGATTTCAATATAATCCCATGTCTGCGGCCGCTCCCTTCCCTCTCGCAATGCGCCGAGAATAAGCGGCAGTTCCTGCGGATCATCGACCAGCGGTTCACAGTGATCTGAAAACGGCAGCGAGACGAGCCGACGGCCGGTCAGCCAGCTTTCAACTTGACAAAAGACGACTCCGTTGCGAAGTTCGCTGCTCGGCGGAGACGTCGTATAGACGATGGGCTCGTATCCGTAAGTCCGGCGAAGGGCTTCCAGCCACCCAGTCGTGTGGAAGATCGACGCGTGAAGCTCGCTGCCTAAGAAATTCTCCCATCGCGGATCGTGCAGCGGTGCAATCTTGTAAACCGACATGGGTACCTTTGCCTTGCGCTTCGTCGGGATCTGAGATTTTCGCACACGAACATTTGCGGAGACCAAGCTTCGTTATTGCGGATTTCCACCTGTCGGAGAGAAATCGCGCGACGTTCTCGCACTATCAACGACGCATGAGCTGACATCACGGCAAACGTACGGCGGGGTTGAATACGATCAGTTTAAAAATCGGCGACATTTATGCGGTGACTTTCGGAGGCGCGAGAATACTGCTAAGGTTCAAAAGATCTAGGGTAATCTGCGAAATACCATCGACGAGCGTGGCGCGTAGGGGTGGCAGGCGCATGTCTCTCACCTTGCGCGATTTCCATACTCGCCCTAAACCTCACTTTGACGAGGGGGACCGGACTCAACGTCTAACGAATACACAACGCGGTCATCCTGAAGGCTCGCATAGGCGATCCGAGCCCTGTCCTTGTCCGGTCCTTCGATGCGCCACTTGTCGCCGTCCTGCACGAGCGACATCTGGCTGCGATTTCTCCACCACCGGTTGACTTCCGCCGGAAGCGTAATCCATAGACTTTTCTCGGCTCTCAGGCGAGCCACGTGAGCCAACAGATCCAGGTAGACGCTCTGCGCGCGCTTTTTCATGAGGTAGTCGGGATGGGTTATGAAGCTGACCAAACCGTGTCTTTGCATGATGAGCTCGATCTGTTGCTTCCACAAATCGATCGAGTAGTCTCCCAGAATGTGAAAGAGCGAATAATCCTGGATCGTCGTCAGAGGCAACTCGAGGATCTTGCCGATGAAGTACGGCATGACCGTGCAGCATCCCCCCCGCTGCGGCTCGAGATGGGCCACATTTGGAACTGACATATCGTAGGAAAACTCGAAGGCGTCGTACCAATCTTGATTGCGGTACATCGCGCCGGACCGAAATCCCTCCGCGCGAAACTCTTTCGCGTATTGGTTGATCTCCTTCGCATGACGCAGGAATGTCTCTCTTTCGCGAAAGAGGAAGCCGTCATGGTTTAGGTCGTGTACATTGATTTCAAAGCCCCTATCGCGAAAGCGGCCAAGAAATCCATTCCGCGCGGCATATCGCGTTTCCGGCACGATCTGAAAAGCCGATTTGATGGCAAATGAATCATCCAAATTCATCAACGCGCCGCAGAAATCGCGTCCGACGGCACCTTCCACATCGTGTGTCATGATTGCGCAGCTAGGAGCACCGTTAGGCCAAAACCAGATAAAGGGAACGCTCGTCATTCCCTGGCTTTTCACCACGAGAGCCAGGACGCGCTCCATTAAGGACTCCACGGTGAAGTCCACCGGCCAACGGGGAAATGCGATCTGTTCCCATCCACTGAGGCTAGCACGCTGCAGATGCTTTCGTACTGGCACCGGGAGAAACGGGCGCAAGGAATAGTAGAGGCGCCTTGCCGCATTACCGCTCGTGATCGAGTCCAGCGAGGCTCGGAAATTCGACGGGTATCGCTCAAGCCGCAGATTGTCCACGACCTCAGTGAAATCGAACGGCAAGCTAAGCGGCCCTTGCTCATGCCGAATGCGAGGTAACGCGTCCGTCAGGCGATGCCCAACGTGCCGCGATGGTGAGCCGCCAACACAATGGCCATAGCAGGTGATTCCTTCGCCGAACTGGAAGAAGCCCGCTTCGTTGGACAAATCTCCGTTGACGCTCAGATCGACGAACTGCTCCGGGCAGCGAAAATAATCGAGCAATGCGGTGTCCATAAATTGTAGTTGCGGTGCTGCCCCTCAGGGTCACAAATCTTTTGATCAATTTAGATCGGGCGGCGTGGACAAACGCCCGTAGTGCTTGGCCCTGCAGAGCGCTTTCGGTGCAACACAATTTCCTCCATCACGATTTTTTTCAACTACTCCTATTTGCATCACAGGATCCTTGGGGATGTTCCTCCGCAGACTGCCTAGCCACTCGAACCCAGCGCGCCGAGGCGGCGTCATATCGCTTGATAAGCCGCGCCGGATTTCCAGCGATCACGCTGAACGGCGGAAAGCTTTTTGTGACAACCGCGTTCGCTCCTACGACGCTGTTCCGGCCCACGGATAATTCGCCGCTTGCGCAGCAAATCACGGCGCCGTATCCGAGCCAGCAATTCCGACCAATCTCAATCCTTCCCCCCCCAGTCGCCGGTTGCTCGCAGATCGGGACGTCGGGATTCGAGTATTCATGGTTGTGGTCCATGATCAATACAGAAGGTGAAACCAGCACATCTTCGCCCAGAGAGATCGAATTGCGAGCAGAGATCATAGATCTCCTTCCAATCCCGCAACCCCTACCGAACGTAATTTTCAAAGAGGAATCTTCGGTACCGGGCAATACGTTCAGCCAAACACCGGGTGCGAGGTATACGTCATCGCCGAAGTAAACGTACCTCGCTCCGGCGCGCCAGATGTCGCACGAGTAGTGGATCGACACGCGATGCCCAAAATTCGCAAACGGGTAAGTCGCTCTCATCCACAATGTGTTCAACCGTGTTGCCAGGCGTGGGATGATCGAGAGCGGGTCGTCGAACGTTTTATATTTGGCGCCGGGTTTTTTCGACATCGAATTGAATGTACCCATGCGACGGCTCAAAGTTCACGGAGTTGTTGGCGGCAAACCGGGATTGCGTTGAGGTAGCCCAAGCGTTGGACGATCCAGCGTTGATCGCAACGCTCCCGAAATTCCGTCAGTGCCTACGCTCGGACACGAGCGAGGTTTTGCCAAATCATTCCTCCCGCCTCCTGGAAGCAGCGGAAGCGGGTGCACAGTCCGTGTATCAACCCCACGACCAAAGCAGTGAACAGTCCTCTGCAACCAAGCGTAAAGAAGGTCCCTCCGAGCGAATCTGGCAGGAGGGATGTGATCGCATAACCCCCAATGAGCGCAGGGATCACCGGCCACAATTGCGCGACGAGATCCCCGAAGCCGACGGAGAATTCCCGGCGCAAATAGGGCAAAAAAACGATCGCTTGAGTCGCGTACGCGACCAGCACCGCAGCCGCAACCAGTTCAATCCTGCCGGTTCGTAATACCAGCAAAATCAGCAGTAGCTCAATTGCTGCGGTTAAGGCATTGGCGTGCATTAGTATCTTGGATCGCCCGCGGGCTAGAATACAATTCCAGACCGGTTCGGTGATCATCCGCATGATTCCGTAGACGCAGAGAATCTTGAGAGGCATTTCCGCCGGCAACCACTTGTCAGTGCCTTTGCCCAGGAGCGTCACCAGAAAGAAGTGTGCGTTTGCGAGTAGTGCAGTGTTGGCGACCACCGCGACGAACGCCACCAGATCCACTGTCTTGAGATACCATCGCCGCATCGCGACCATGTCACCCTGAATCGCGGAAAATGCTGGCAGGAGCGCAGTATTTACTGTATCGTAAACAAGAAAGCAAAGGAAGCTCCCCCATGAAAACGCCAGCGCGTAGTAGCCTAGTTGGGCGCTCCCCATAGCGTAGCCGACAAGGAAGTTATCTTGGTTCAGTAAAAGGAAGACCAGTATCCCGCTTCCCAGCAAAGGCAGGCCGACCCGTAAATATTTTCGCGTATCGGTCCAATCGAAATGAAAACGGATGGGCATTTTTCTCGCGAGCTGTGTGCCAATATTGAAGGTCAGGTTCGCGCCTACGTCGGCCCAGATGACCGCCCAGTACTTCCACCCACACAAGATTAGCGCGATTGCGAGGATGCACCGGGCGATGGCGCCCGCAACACCTGGAACTATCAACGCTCGGAAATTCTGTTCCCTTATTAGAGTCATTTGCGACATGAATCCGATCGTGCCCACCAAGTATTCCAAGGACAAAACACGAATCACATTGCCAGTTGCCGGATGCTGAAAAAAGTAGTGCGCGAACGGAGCGATCAGAAAAGCCACAACAACCGCCCCGAAACTTAGGATGCTTCTCAGAGTAAAGGCGGTCCGAAGGCTCTGCTGATCGAGTGTGGGCCGGACAATAACCGCGGTGCCTACGCCTGCATCACTAAACCTGCCCAGGAAACCGATAATGATGGTCGCAAACCCAACGACCCCATAATCCGAGGGAGTAAGATTCCTGGCCACAACCGCGCTCGTCGCGGTTAAGCAAACCAGCGTGACACCCTTGGTAAAGCTGGCGTAGACGACATTGCGAAATGATTGGGCTTTAGAAATGGTCATGAACGCCTCAAAGCAGCCGAATCACCGGGCGCCGCGCAAGGAGCGCAAGCGGAACGCAGCGTGGGCCTCGACCCGCCTTGCGGCCCCAACCCAGTCCGGTTCTGGAACAGGAATAACGACGAATCGCTGTCCCTAAAGCTTGCGCCTCTACCACACAGATTCTCATGCGATTCGTGAAGAATCTTTCGTTCTTTCCTGGTGATCGCGTACAGCTCGGAGCGCCAGTCGGGGACTCATCCACGTCAGCATCCATTTCATTGCGATGTTGAACGTCAGGTCCATCTGCGCTGCTGTCCACACGGATTTGCGCGCCTTTCCGTACTGTCCCGTTTCCAGATACCAGTTGGCCCACGCGCTATGGACTGAGCCAAGCTGCTCTTGGATCAGGTTTCGGACATTCGCCGGCAGGGCCTCGCTCAAGCGCAAGAGCCCTTCGTACCTGAGCTGACTATCCTGAAGCTTGAATTCCACCTTGTTCCATTCCTTGCTCACTCCCACATGGCGAATTTCCGCGGGCGATCGATCGAACCGGACGAGCGGGCGATTGACGTAACAGAAACCCGTGAGCAGAGCTAACCGGAACATGAATTCACTGTCCTGGCTATACAGCAGTTTGAGATCAAATCCTCCCGTTCTCGTTACCGCATCGGCGCGTGCCAGGCAGGAGGACAGGCAGACCGCCATGCCTGCGCCCCCGGCCCTCACCAGCAGTTTCAGCACGTCCGTGTTGACGCCGATCGTGCCTTCATGACGATAGCTCTCTTCCGCCAATTGGAACATGGTGCGTATTTCCGGGTGGTTGTAAAATCGGACGTCCGTATAACACGCGCCACACTGAGGGCCAAATCGCTCCAAAGCTTTGTACTGCCACTCAAGCTTATCTTTTTCCCAGAGATCATCGGAGTCCAGGAAAGCGATCCATTCGCCTCGGGCTTCCTCCACCCCCTTGTTCCGTGCCACACTGGCACCCTGATTGGTCTGAGCGTAGTAGCGAATCCGACCGCCAAAAATCTCCGCAAGGATCTGCCCCGTGCCATCCGACGATCCGTCATCAACCACGATGACTTCGAGGTCGGAAAATGTCTGGGCCAGGACGCTTTCAATCGCCTTCTGGACCTTGGCCGCCCGGTCATGTGTGGGGATAATGACGGATACCTTGGGATTCATGAAACCCGCTCCTTGCCGATTTGCCTGCTTCTCCGACCGCAGCGGGCCGGTCGACTGCTCGCCCGATCAAAGTGACAGTGCATCGGTGCGCGAGAAGATCAGGTCAACTTGGTCTAGATCGGTGGGTATCGCTTTAATGCGCTGGGGCCGTTTCGCAATGGAGTCTACGAGGTAGGACGTCACGCTGTATTCATTCTCGATGCGATATGCAAAGAAACCTCGCTGCTCGAAGAAGGCAAGTAAGTCTGCGCCGCTTTGCCCTTCTGCCTTCAGAATTTGCTGGGTAACTTCGATGATAACCTCAAGGTCTTTACGGCCTTTCTCCAGCAAGACTTTCATTCCACAGATAACCTGCCACTCCGCACCCTCCACGTCGATCTTGATTAAGCGTGCTGTGCTCATCTCCTCCGGCTTAAGCAGGGCCGACAAAGGCGCTGCCGGTACCTGGCAGCGCCCTTCCAGTTGCCATCGGTCGGCCCAGGCAGGGATCAGAGTGCTAGTATTTCCAGTTACGATATCGAGATCAACAAACATAGTGAGCGAGTCCTCCCGATCCCACGCGGCCGCGTTTACGGGCCGAGCGTTCGCCGTGTGGTTGGCTGCCAGATTCTTTGTGAGAATCCCGAACGTACGTGGCGCTGCTTCAATCGCCACGGCTTTACCGCCCAGTTTAGCTGCCAGCAGGGAGAAGTAACCGATGTTCGCGCCGACGTCGATAAAAGTATCGCCGGGGGAGAAACGCTCCTGAATCCATCTGGTTAAATTCGGCTCCCAGATTCCGAAGTAGTAGGTATACCTGCCTCCGGTCTCTCTGGTGTCCACGCACAGCGTACTGCCGAAAATAGTTTTGGCTTGAACGTAACCTTCGAGCCAGTTCAAATGGGGAGCTACAAGCCTCCAGACGGTTCTCTTTCCAAGAAGAAAAGGGAGGTAGCGGAAATATTGGCATAGCGGCCAACTGATGATCCCGTGCAAGACGCGCTTGGCTCCTTCAGGCAAGAGTCGCTTTATCACTCTTCGCACGTTATCTCCGCCTCTTGACGACAACCCATCAAGAGATTCCTTTATAGAGTTACCGGCCACGCGTGTCGTGGCGGAAACACCAACATCACCATCAGACCTAAATCCGGCGTGAAAATCGCGGTGAAATTTATGTTTTACCCCGTGTTTTACGGTGTTTCCTCAAGGTGTGTGAGCACTGACTAAATCCACACTATCTGTTAGAGTTTAGTCAGCATGCGCTATTCACCTAGAAATATCAAAATCGCCTTTACTGA
>Ga0307373_10011853_pt1 | contig 12549 bp, 9 predicted proteins | sample OX2MG_FD_202534 | JGI IMG/M metagenome (GOLD analysis project Ga0307373, IMG submission 202534) | Soil microbial communities from Risofladan, Vaasa, Finland - OX-2 | ecosystem: Environmental > Terrestrial > Soil > Coastal area > Acid sulfate soil | place: Finland: Risofladan, Vaasa | collected...
CCACGAAGCATCGCCGCCATATGTCAAAGCGTCAGTCCGCTTGCGTGACCCTCCTGCGTTTTCCGAAAGCTGAGCAGATTCCCTCATGCCTGCTGAACTTAAGTGTCAGGCTCAGGGATTTCGCTGCTTTCCGCTTTCAGCCTTCAGCTTTCTGTCCCCTGCTTTCAGCTTTCTGCTTTCAGCTTTCTGCTTCCTGCCTTCTGTTCCCTGCCTTCCCGTCTTACAGGGTCTTGGCCACGTAATTGATCAGGTCACGAACGCGGCAGGAATATCCCCACTCGTTGTCGTACCAGGCGGTGATTTTCGCCAAATCACCGTCGATCACCTTGCAGAAGCCGGCATCGATAATGGAGGAGTTCGGGTTGCCGCGGAAGTCGATGGAAACCAGTTCATCTTCGCAGAACTGGAGAATTCCCTTCAGCGGACCTTCAGCAGCCTTCTTGAACGCCGCGTTGAGTTCCTCGGTCGTGGCCGGCTTTTCCAGCACCACAACCAGATCAACCAGAGAAACGTTGGGGGTGGGCACGCGCATCGAAAAGCCGTCGAGCTTGCCCTTAAGCTGGGGCAGCACCAGTCCCAGGGCCTTGGCGGCTCCGGTGGTGGTGGGGATGATGGAGAGCGCGGCGGCGCGGGCGCGGCGCAGATCTTTGTGCGGCAGGTCAAGGATGCGCTGGTCGTTGGTGTAGGAGTGGATGGTGGTCATGGCGCCCTTCTTGATGCCGAAGTTCTCGTCCACAACCATCGCCGCCGGCGCCAGACAGTTGGTCGTGCAAGAAGCATTCGAGATGATGTTGTGCTTTGCCGGATCGTAACTCTTTTCGTTCACGCCCAGAACGATGGTGATGTCTTCATTCTTGGCCGGCGCGCTGATGATGACTTTCTTGACGGTGCCGCGAATATGTTTCCTCGCGTCCTCAGCCTGGGTGAAGAGTCCCGTGGATTCCACCACGATCTGCGCGCCCAGCGAGGGCCAGTCGATCTGCGCGGGGTCCTTGACCTTGAACACCTTGATGCTCTTCCCGCCGACCTTGATAAAGTCTTCGCCGGGGGTGACTTCAATGCTGAGGTTCCCATGCACGGAGTCATACTTGAGCAAGTGCGCCAGGGTTTTGGGGTCCGTAATATCGTTGACTGCAACAATTTCGATGTTCGGGTCGTTCAGCGCAGAACGAAGAACATTGCGCCCGATCCGGCCAAAACCGTTGATACCTACCTTCACTGCCATAACAACCCCCTCAAGAGGATAATTTCACATTTGGGTAAACTCTTAATTTTAATGACTGGAGACTTGGAAGTCAAATACGGCCCGCTGCGCCGAAGGCGATGAAATGCGCGGTCCCTGCCAGAAAAGCGAGAGGTGATGCGGCCACAATGATGCTTTTCAAATTGTATTGAGCGGGTCCTCAGGGAGCGGGGGGATGAAGCACCTTAGGGAAAAAATAGGTTGGGCGAGTTCCGGTCCGGTTTGGGTCCGTTTCCGGTCCGTTTTTTTGACGATTCTTTATTTTCAACAACATGGCCCGCTTCGTTTTCCGGTTCGTTTTGCCTGTTTTCCGGTTCGTTTTTCAGGCCGATCATTTGTTTTCAATAACATGGCCCGGTTCGTTTTTTAAAAAATTACTTTTTCATCCCGTTTTTTGACCGTCCAAAAGAACATCGGCCATATTCATCAATAGCATAACGAAAATTTGAGGACCTTTTAAGACGATGGGCGTCTCCGCGCCGTGTGGCTTTCGTCCGGCCCGGAGCGCCGGTCCATTCCGTTAAAAAGACTAGCACGATAGCGTAGAGGTGTCAAGGGATTTCTGCGGCAGAACACTCCACAAAGGGTTTTCAACTGGGCCGGATCGCCGAGGTATTGCGGACCGAAGAGCGCCACCCCATTGACCCTCTGTTTTTCGAGGAATAAGGCGAAGCCCAGGCCGCTGATCTTGACCGGGGCCGCCCTCATCTCCGTCCGGGCTTTGCTGCGGTCGCCGCCAACAAACTCGCCCAGCGCCTCGTTATTGGCCCGAGGGCTCGGCAGCTTGACCGGACGAGCCTGGTGCGGTTTTGGGCGCCCCGGCCCGAAGGCTGGAAATTTGACTCTGCAGGTCTTTGGCCAGATCTTCAAGGATGTGGACCTGCTGGGCCTTCCGGTCCAGCGTGGACTGAAGCTTTGTGATTTGGCGCTGGAGGCGCTGATTCTCACGGCGCAGGACATCGAGTCCCTGCGGCGGAAACAACTCATCGAAACCCTTCGCTTTCGTACCCTGGGGCCGCAATCCGGTCTTGATCGTGGCATAGGGCGAGACCTGCGCCTGCGATTCCCTGATGAGGGAGTCCATATCCTTGCGCTCTGAACAAGGGGGCAAGAGCTGGCGCATCGCCATGAGCCGTGCCAGATCAGGCCGGTTCCTGCCGCGCTCCCAGTGCTGCACAGCGCCTTTGGTGGCGTTCAGCAGGCGGGACAGCCCTTCCTGGCTTACCTGAAGCTTCTGCCGTACCCTGCGAATCACTTTTGCTACATCAAGCTCAGCCATCGAATACCTTCCCGGATTGGATTTTTCTTGACATGACTATAGTTATAGGCTAGGATAGCACAGCATCACGGATTTGGAAGTTTTTTTGTTGCTTCCAAATCTTTTGGCTGCGCCGAAGCCAGGATGGGCGTAGCTACCGCGAAGAGGGCGCACGGCACAGGCAGCAGGGCTATGGGTAACCAGGCCTTTTTTGTCCCTCCGCGTGAGTCACAGAATGCTACAGGAAACACCTAATTCCCGTGAGTTCTGAGTAATAGCGTATGCTTCTGTCAACAAGCGATCGGGAGCTTCTGGGCCGCCTGTTAACCGATCCTACACTTGACGTTAGTTGCATAGAAGCCGCGTTCCTGCCCAGTTTAAGCCCGCAACTCATTTTGTTTGATGAGGTCGCAAGCCATCCATCAACATTTTCTATTTGGGATGCGCTGGCTCCTCGCTCTTACTACTTATGTTTTTCGACCGTCCTAAGCAGCACCTTGAATAAAATACGCTTACCCTGGGCTGGCCCGAATCCTGTCGCACACCATCACGACAGGTCTCACCTGCTGCCAGCTCCGGCCTCTAAATCGATAACTAATCCCACGTTCGATCCACCACACAAGGAGGCACACGATGGCAGACTCAAACACGAATATTCATTTTCTCTGCCCTTCTAATTTACCTGGCAACAAATCTTCCGTCACTTTTGGGAGAAAACAGATCTCTGTTCCAGCCGAAAAACCTGAAAAACTCTCTTTCAGCACCAGCTCAGGCGAAAGGCCTCAAGCAATCTCCTTCTCATCGGCGCGCTGCTCGGAAAAGGGATGTGTTTTCCCCGCTTCGTCGCCCGGCTGCGGAAAGTGCACCTACCATATGCACGAGGAGGAGGAGCCCGCCCTGTTTCGTTCTCACCAACCCACGGGCCTTCTTCTTGATCCTGCAAGAATGCCGCCGACGGAAAAAGAATACGACGGCTGCCGCAAGCGCGATCGCCGCCGGATGGCTGAACTCTGGGAACGCTTCCAAAGCGATGGAACCTCCTAGACGGGCAAATCCACCGGAGACAAAAACCCGGAGCATTACGGTCGAATTGAGGGACCGCTCGCCCCTGAGGCAGCTTCTCAGGGGCCGTTCCCGGAGTGTCCTCCGCCGGGCAAAGGTTAGAGTGAGGAATCAAGTCCCTTCAGCCAGGCACCGCTTCTGTTGAAGCGGCCCCACTTCCATTCGAGGTGTCGACACATGGCATTCAGCTCAGAGATGTTGGATCGAAGGGTTGTTCCCGGGGATTCCTCCCGGACAAGTGAAATCCATCAGCACGCGCCGCTGCTATCGCCTCCAAACGCCTGGCGAATTCTTCGCAAGAGAACGGGGGGACATGTTTCACGCTCCACCTTTTACCGCTGGCTGGAGAGTGGCAAGGTCTACTCTCTCCGTATGGGGTCTCGAATGTACATACCCTGGCAGGCGCTTCAGGAAGTGATCAGCCGGTGTCTTAGCGGCGAGCCGTTCTGAGGGACCTTCGCGGCTGCCCCCGGACCCGACAATGAGTCACGCGGCGCAGCTTCCAGGCGCACGGCATTGGGGACTTCCGGCATCAACATGTTTGACCCGGGGGCAGGCGGAAAAGCGAACGGAGGGCCGCACCGTGGACCAGGGCGCCACGGAGCGGCGGCGCCATATTCTGAATAGGATAGCCTTCATTCGCATCGAATGACGCATGACCGTTTAAGTTCTTGCGGCAGCCATTTTGAGAAAGACCCCAGATCGGGAAATACCAGCGGCCTGAGCCGAGAGGGTTCCGATGGCAACAGATTTTGACATGGTGGTGATCGGGGGCGGAGCAGCGGGGCTGACCGCGGCAGGGATTTCAGCTTCCCTGGGAGCCAGGACGGCCCTGGTCGAAGCGCGCAAGCTTGGAGGCGACTGTACCTGGACCGGGTGCGTGCCGAGCAAGGCGTTGCTGAAGGCAGCCGGAATCGCTCAAAACATTCGCACCGCCGGCCGCCACGGGCTGAACGCTGCGGATCCCCAGTTCGACTTTTGCAGGATCATGGACCGTGTTCACGAAATTCAAACGGCCATTTACGAAGAAGCCGACGCTCCGCCGGTTTATGAAAAAATGGGCATCGAAGTCATCGAAGGAAAGGCACAGTTCATCGACCGGGAACGGGTTGAGATTGCCCATCCCGATGGCAGGAAGCGGCAGATCACTTCCCGCTTTTTCGTCGTCGGCACAGGCGGCCGTCCCGCCGTTCCGCCCATCGAAGGACTTGCCGGTACGCCTTACCTGACCAGTGAGACGATTTTCTCGCTTTCCAAGCTGCCGGCAAAAATGATGGTGATTGGAGCGGGCCCGATGGGAATCGAAATGGCGCAGGCTTTCCGCCGCCTTGGGAGCGAGATCGCCGTTTTGGGCAAGGGAAAGCACATTCTGCGGCGCGACGATGCAGAACTTACTGAACTCCTGCAACAGCGTCTCGCCGCAGAAGGAGTCCGGTTCCTGCTGGGATGCGCGGTATATAAAATCGAACGCGACGGCGGAACCATCCGCGTGACGTTCCAAGCGGCTTCTTCATCAACGGAAGAAACGCTGGAAGGTGATACCGTTCTGCTGGCGGCGGGCCGGCGGCCGAACACCGAGGGCTTGAATCTGGAGGCTGCAGGCGTCCATGCCGGCCGCGCCGGCATCGTGGTGGACCGGCACTGCCGCACCTCAGCGAAAAATATTTTTGCCTGTGGCGACGTGACGGGCACCTATCAGTTCACGCACATGTCGGAACACATGGCCAAGGTCGCCGTCACCACCGCCCTGCTCCGCTTTCCGATGTCCATCGACAGCGGCAACGTTCCGTGGTGCACTTATACCGATCCCGAGCTTGCGCACGTGGGCGCGTCTGAAAGTGAACTGATAAGCCGCGGGCAACGCTATGAGGTCTATCGCTTCCCGTTCGCAAAAATCGACCGGGCCGTGACCGACAGCGAAACAGCGGGGCTGGTGAAAGTATGGGCGCGAAAGTTTGACGGCAGGATTTACGGCGCCAGCATCCTGGGCGCTCATGCCGGCGAGATGATCGGCGAATTCGCTCTGGCCATGCGGAACAAAGTGACCCTGCGCAACATGGCCGATACCATCCACCCCTATCCCACCTACGGGCTGGGGAACCGCCGCGCCGCCGATCAGTGGTACGTTCGAAAGCAGTCGCGAACGTTTGTGCGCCTGCTCCAGATAATCTTTGGCTATCGCGGACAATTGCCCGACACCAGCGATCCCAACCGGGTTGTGTGATTCGCGCGGGAATTGTGGCGAAGAAATAGCAAAGTTGAATCACTGAAGCGATTCAAGAACCCAAATTTTCATACCACTTGACGTTGGCGGTGGATGAGCCGACGGCGACAATGTCCGGGCGGCCGTCCCCGTTGATATCGGCAATCACCACGCAGGAAGCGGCCATGTCCGTGTCAAGAGTTTCGCGTTTCCAGGCGGTCCCGCGTTCATCGGCGGCGTGGTAAATGAACAGCGAAGTTCCCGGCCCGCGGTATCCCGCGACAATTTCATCATTGCCGTCGCCGTCCAAATCGGCGCAGACCAGGGCGTGCCCGCTTTTGAAGCTTGAATCGATCACGTGCCGCTCAGTGAATCCGCCCGCTCCGCGCGGATAGACCACCACCTGGTCTCCGTGCCAGGGCTCGATGGTCGCCAGGAATCGGCGCCCCCGGACCTTTCCCACCCCAATTTCGCTCGAACCGTGGTAGCGGCCGGAACTTTGATCGCCCGGAGTGAGAAGAGTCTTGCTCCACTCCAAACTTGCTCCCCGGCCTTTGGATTCAAAGAGGTCCACGCCCTGCGTGCTTGCGGTCAGGATTTCGTCGCGGCCATCGCCATTCCAGTCCATGACCAGGACCCCGTGAACGATGTTCAGCGACTTATCGATCAGGTGCGGCATCCATATGTGTGACGACTGCCCGGCGCTTTTGGCATGGCCCGCCAGGAGAGTTTCGGGCATCTGGAACCAGGTGATCGGCGACGGGACCGAGTAATCAGGAGGTCTCGATCCCGCGCCCACAATGGGCACAACTACGAGTTCCAGACGGCCATCGCCATCCAGGTCAGCCCAGCGCAACCGATGGGACGCTGGAATCCGCCCGATCAGCGTGACCGGCCACTCCGCATCGAGCGAGGTTCCCGGCTGCGCCCACCAGACTTCGCCGCCCTGCTCAGAATGGTCCAGATGGAAGCCGCTGGCAAGCGCCATGCCCTGCGCGGGATACCGAAACAACGGCGCCAGGCTGATGTTGTTCTCAGTGGAAGTCGTCACAGACCGCGCCCGCCACGAAGGATTCTGGTACCAGTCAACAATGTTCTGCTGTGAACTCAGCGCCAGGATGTCAAGGCGGCCGTCGCCATCGACATCAGCCACGGCAACCTGGTAGCCTTCGGGGACCTTTGCCACCGTATGGGCCTGCCAGCGAGGCCGGCCCCTGGCGCTCCCCGCAGCACCGGCAATCGAAAAACCGGCAAACGCGCTGCCCGCGCCCAGCGCAGCCTTGAGAAACGTCCGCCGCGAAGCGCAGCCTTCATCGAGATCGATCAAGAAACGCTGTTTCTGGGTACGCCGATCCATACGCTTCAATTCTAAGCCCAAACAGGCGTCTCGGCCAGCGACGTTCCAGCCCGGTTTTAGAAGCAGGGTCTGTAGCTATTGGTGCGTGGCCAGGGCCGCGGCCGCGCCGCGCGGTAAAATAGACTTCTGCTTTTTCCATTGACATGATTTCCTGATGCCTTAAAATTAAGTGCTGCTGAATTCCACTATGCAAGGGACACAAAATTTGGTCATCCAAGAAACCAATCTCCCGGGGATCAATCTTCTATCCCGCGGGAAAGTGCGCGACATTTATGCGGTAGCCGATGACAATCTGCTCATCGTTGCCACGGACCGCATCTCAGCGTTTGACGTGATTCTGGGCGCGGGGATCCCGGACAAGGGACGGGTGCTGACGCAGCTCTCGTGCTTCTGGTTCGAGCGTTTTAAGGACCTGCTGCCCACCCACTTCCTGACGGCGGACCTGGCCAGCTACCCCGCGGAGCTTCAGGCTTTCGCGGACCAGCTCGAAGGCCGCTCCATGCTGGTGAAAAAGACCCAGCCGTTCCCCATCGAATGCGTGGTCCGGGGATATCTGGCGGGATCGGGGTGGAAGGAATATCGCGCCCACGGCACGGTCTGCGGCATTCAACTGCCCGCAGGCCTTGTCGAGTCCGATCGTCTCGATGAACCGATTTTTACGCCGGCCACCAAGAGCCAATCGGGCCACGACGAGAATATTTCTTTTGAGGAAAGCGCAGCGCGGATTGGAAGGAGCACGGCCGAAAAACTCCGCGACCTGAGTCTTCGGCTTTACGCGGAGGCACGGAAGTACGCGGAGGATTGTGGAATTATTATCGCGGACACAAAGTTTGAGTGGGGCCGGCTTGGAAACGAAGTCATCCTGATCGACGAAGTTCTCACGCCAGACTCATCGCGCTTCTGGCCGAAGGACAGCTATACGCCCGGAAAATCCCAACCTTCCTTTGACAAGCAGTTCGTCCGGGACTATCTGGAATCCATCCACTGGAACAAGATGCCTCCCCCGCCGCCGCTTCCCCCCGAGGTCATCGAAAAGACGAGTCAGAAATATCGGGACGCTTACCGGCTTCTGACCGGAAAGACGCTGAATCCCTGATATTGAACGGGCCGAGAGCAGCATGGCACACTGGAACTGGCTCGACTGGGCCCTGGCAATCATCGTTTTTGTATCGGTCGTGACGGCCCTATGGAAAGGCTTTGTGGCCGAGCTGATTTCTCTGGCATCGGCGATAACGGCACTGATCATCGCAGCCTTGAACTACGAGCGCGTGGCTCCCTTGCTGAAGGGGTTCACAAGGACCCGCAGCGTTGCGCTGGGGGTCAGTTTTATCCTGCTGTTTGCCGGAGTCCTGGTGCTCGGGATGGTGGTTTCAGCACTGGCCGGAAGGTTGATCAGGAAAGTGAAGCTTCAGTGGTTCAACCGCTTTCTGGGGGGAGTGTTTGGCCTTGTCCGGGGACTCCTGATCGATTGCGTCGTGCTTCTGGTGATGATGGCGTTTGCCATCAAACAGGGGGCGGTACGAAAGTCGACGCTGGCCCCTTACATCATCGCAGGATCCAGGGTCCTTGCCCTTACCATGCCGGGCGATATGCGAAGGGACTTCCGGGCGGGTTTTGAAAGGTTTAAGAAGGCCCTGACCGAAACCGACAAAAAAGCCCTGGCGAAACCCTCAACAGGCAACGAGAACCGCTAAAGATCGGAGTGGCTCGGTGAAGGACCAGATCGATGCTCTTGTCAATGAACTGATCGAACACGAAATCCTCTTCGAGGATGCCATCAGCGAGTTCGAAAAGCGATTTATCAGGAAGATCCTGGAAAAGAACAATGGGAACCTGTCCAGGGCGGCAAAAGCCCTGCGAATCCACCGCAACACTTTGACCCGGAAGATGGCGGAGCTGAAGCTTGATCACCAGCCGAAGCGCCGGAGGAAACTCCGCCGGTAGAAGCACCCGGCCGCTGCCGTCTTAACTGAACGGTTAATCTTCTCCGCTGGCGGTGGCGATTCAGCCTCCATCAGGGTCCCGGGACACTCGGAAATCACTTCTTTCTCTTTTTGACCGCCACGAGCGCGTCGGCCGGGTTTCGTCCTCCGGCCTCGAAGAAGACCGCGCCCGGCCCTTTATTACCTTCTCGATTGGCGTCTCTTGGGTGTTTTTGCCTTTTTTTCCTGCGCCGCCGCCATGGCTTTTTCCTGGGCGGACTTCAAAACGCTTTCATCGATCTTTGCGTCGCTCAGGGTCAGGGTGAAGTTGGGGGTCGTTGAATAAGAGGCGAGCGTTCCCTGGAACCGCAGCGGATCGCCCGGCTGGAGATACTTGGCGTTCGGCTGGGACTCCTGGAGCACGATGTCGTAGGTGCCTGGCTGGCTCTGTGACTGGGGGGTAATGTCCACCCGGACCAGATAGGTGTTCGGATCGCTCCCTTTTTCGACGCTGTCAACGTGGCCGACAAGTCCCAGCGGCTGTCCCTTCAACTGCGTCCAGTTCTGCTGGGCTGTATCACCGCCCACGGCCATGGCGTCCTGAATCTTATAGAACGCATCGAGATTCGGGTTCCCGGTGACGGCATGCTGCGGCGGAGCGGTAACGCTGAAGCCGGCGGGGAGTGCCGCCGAAGATTCCGCCTGCGTCAGCACCTGGTTCTCGCCTGAGTTGGACCCGTGCTGGGCCTCATACACCTGGCCGTAGAATTTCTTAAGCTGCGCCACGTTCGGGCTGTTCTGCTTCTGGGCCAGTGCGGTGGCGCGGGCCAGATTCCAGATGGCCTTATTGATCTCCCGCGGCGACTCATTGTAATAAGCCTGCCCCAGCAGTGAATAGACCAGAACATTCGTGGGCTCGTCCTGGGTAGCCGCCTCCAAAGACTTGATGGCCTGGTTATAGTTCTTTTGTTGCAGCGCAACAAAGCCGGCCGCGGTATTAAAGACGGCCCGCTTGGTTTTGGGTTTGACATAAGCCTCAAACTGCTCCTGGGTCACTCCGGCAGGTTTCTGTATACTCTGCAGAAGCTCCAGGCCGTGCTGGGCGTTTTGCCCGGCCTGCGACAGGTCCGTCTGCACATCAGGCCCTGAAGGCTTGAACGTGTATGGGAAGGTAAAGCTGAGATAGGACAGCGCATCGAGGTTATCAGGATCGGCAGCCAGCGCCTTCTTGGCGGACGCAATGGCGTCATCCGTCTGGCTGAGCTGAACGTACGTTTGCATTTCAGCCACATAGGCGTTCGCCACAAAATCGGACTTTGGGTACTTCTGAATAAAAGCCTGAATCAGCGCAATCCTCTTGTGCGGATCGGTCTCTTTAACGAAAGCCTGAAACGTGTCGTATTCGGCGCGGCTTTTCCATTGCGGCGTCTTCGCTTGCGGCGCGGCAGGAACCGGCGCTGGCGATGCAGCCACAGGGACCAACGCCGACGTCCCTTCAAACGGGCCCGCTGCGCGCAGAGCGTTCGGCAGGCTGACCAAGCCGGCAAGCACCATCATGCTGAAAAACACAGTCGTTTTCTTCATCGTGAAGCTACCTCTGATTCTAGGGTTTGATTACCGGGCCAAAGGGCGTAAGCCGTGCTTGGCCCGTGTCCGCCGCGGAAGACTCGCAGTATTGCGCCCAGCCACTCGGCCGGCTGGATCCCGTCCACCTGGAGCACTCCTTCAAATACCAAGACTCCATCAACATTGCAAGAAAAATCTTATGGTTCTTTTCCTCGGGCTGCCTCACAAGATACAGACCTCTACCCTGTATGGATGCAAAGTCACCCACTTAAGTTTCTCTTGACAGCTTAACATTTATCTCCGCTCAGTACATCTTTTCAACGCAATGTGCCCCCGTTCGCGTCAAAATCGCGTCGGTCGCGTCGGTAGCGCAGCGTTCGCCGTACAACGCTGCGGCTTTTTGATGCCCATCCAAGACCCACAGGGCTAAACGGCAGGCCCTGCGCCACAAAAGTGACCTTCCAAGGCCAGTCATCAGCTTTGACGGGACCCTGGCAACGTGCCCAAATCCCAAAGCCTTCTTTGCACCCCACTCGACTGGAAATGATAGCAAAGATCCGGCATCGCGGCATCGCTTTCCCCTCTGGCCACGATCAACATCCCGGCTGTCTCTGCGCAGATCCTGCTCTGGCTTCGGCCCATTGTAACAGCCAACCGGTAGATAACCGCATCCCTCCCACGCCTGCGGCCTGGCCTGAACGATTCCCAGGAGTTATTCCGCCAACCGCCCGTTCAGGAGTGACTCGATCATCCGGGGACACCTTCAAAATGACCAGCCGCCGGCAGTTGCTTCGCATCCTTGCCTTCGAGTGGTTGTTATTTTTGGCTCCGCAATAAGAAAGAACGTTGAATATCATCACCGGAATGCTGAAAGGGATTGCAATTCTCGCACGTTTAGCCCAATATGGCAACTTCCGTTTAACCATTTCAAGAATCGTTGGAGAGGATAGAAACGTGCCCAAGAAAAATATGCAGATCGCCAAACCTGAAGGCAAGCTGGGAGTCATGACCTGCGGGATGGGGGCGGTCGCCACCACCTTCATTGCAGGGGTGGAATCAATCCGCCGGAATCTTGCCCGTCCGATTGGATCGCTGACCCAGATGGGGACCATACGGCTGGGGAAGCGGACGGACCAGCGGGCTCCGCTGATTAAGGATTTTGTTCCCCTCGCAGGCATGGAGGACCTCGTCTTTTCAGGATGGGATATTTTTCCTGATAACTGTTACCAGGCGGCGCTAAAGGCCGGCGTGCTGGAACCTTCCCATCTCAATGCGGTGAAGGACTTTCTGGAGGAGATCCGCCCCCTGCCGGCTGTATTCAACCGTAAATACGTGAAAAGACTGACCGGGCCAAACGTCAAGCGCGGCAAGACCAAGATGGACCTTGCCAAGCAGCTCATGGAAGATATTCAGACGTTCCGCGAGAAAAGCGGGGCAAGCCGGATGGTGATCATCTGGTGCGGATCCACGGAAATCTTCATGAAGCCGGGCCCCGTGCATCAATCGATCTCCGCATTCGAAAAAGGCCTTCGGGCGTCGGACCCCGGCATCCCGCCCAGCATGATCTACGCCTACGCGGCGCTGAAACTTGGCATCCCCTTCGCCAACGGCGCTCCCAACCTGACCACCGATGTTCCCGCGCTCCACCAGTTGGCCCTTGAAAACCATGTCCCCATCTGCGGAAAGGACTTTAAGACCGGGCAGACGCTGTTGAAAACGATTATCGCTCCGGGCCTCAAGGCGCGCCTGATCGGAGTGAATGGCTGGTTTTCCACCAACATCCTGGGCAACCGGGATGGTGAAGTGCTCGATGATCCGATGTCATTCCGCACCAAAGAAGAGAGCAAGTTGTCCGTCCTCGAATACATTTTTCAGCCGGACCTCTACCCCGAACTCTATAAGGACTTCTACCACAAGGTGCGGATCAACTATTACCCG
>Ga0307373_10011856_pt1 | contig 12545 bp, 11 predicted proteins | sample OX2MG_FD_202534 | JGI IMG/M metagenome (GOLD analysis project Ga0307373, IMG submission 202534) | Soil microbial communities from Risofladan, Vaasa, Finland - OX-2 | ecosystem: Environmental > Terrestrial > Soil > Coastal area > Acid sulfate soil | place: Finland: Risofladan, Vaasa | collected...
GCCGTCGCCGCGGTGACACTCACCTTCGCCTCCCAGGTCCCCTGGCGGGGCCCGTGGATCTGGTGGACCCCGATGATCGCGGGCCTGGGCATCACCCTGTACCTGGCCCGCGTCCGCCCGCGACGACCGAGCGCAGCCATCGTTCAGCCGGACGGATGAGGAACGTGGCGGTTGGGCATTTGCGCCGTTTAAGTGGTTAGATCTTTCAATGAGCGCCCTCAGCCGTTTCCTGCCGAGCAGCGGGCTGGCACGCCAGCTCGCGGTCCTGTCGGTGCTCGAGGCCGTTGGTACGGGAACATTCCTCACCGGCAGCGCCTTTTACTTCACCCACGTGGTCGGCTTGAGTGCCGCTCAAGTCGGCGCTGGTCTCACGATCGCTGGTGTCGCGGCGTTCGTCACGGGATTCCCGCTCGGCCGGCTCGGCGACCGCTGGGGCCGACAGAGGGTGTGGTTCGTCGGCGCCCTTCTCTTCGCTCTGCTATACCTCGCCTGGCCGCTCGTGCACGGGTTCGCCGGATTCGTTGCCATCGTCGTGATGGCTGAAGTGATCGACTCGGCGGTCAGTTCGGCGCGCGGCGCGTACACCCTCGACGCCTTCTCCCCCGAGGAGCGTGTCCGGTCGATGGCCTTCATGAAGGCCGCACTCAACATCGGCTTCACGCTCGGCGCGAGTCTCGGCGGCGTCGCGCTCGCGCTCCCCACCGACACCGGCATCCGTGTTCTTCCGTACGCGACGGCCGCCGTGCTGATGGGGGCGGCACTGCTCATCCCTCGTCTGCCCACGGCCGATCAACAAGTCGCCCCGGCTCATAGTCCGCGGACGACGGGAACCGCGTTGCGTAACCGGGGTTACCTGGCGACAAGCGTCATGAGCGGGGTCCTCGCGACGAACCAAGTTCTGCTCAGCGTCGTCATCCCGCTATGGATCGTCGAGCAGACCGACGCGCCGCGCGTCCTGCTCGCGTGGCTGTTCGGGACGAACACAGTCCTCGCAATCCTGTTCCAGGTGTCGGCCTCGCGAGGTGCCGACACACTACGCGGCGCACTGCGCGCATCCCGCAGGTCCACGGCGTTCCTTGTCCTGTCGTGCGTCGTCATCCTCGTCACCCACGACACGATCGGCTGGGTAACGATAGCGCTCGTCTGGCTCGCATACATCACGGTCACCGGGGCGGAGTTGTTCGCGGCGGCCGGGCAGTGGGGCTTCCAGTCCGAGCTTTCCGACGTGCACCGACGCGGCGAGTACCAGGGCGTCGCCCGGGTGGGAATCGCCTTCGGTAGCCTGTGGGCCCCGGCATTATACACATGGCTCACCACGACCCTGCACGCCGTCGGCTGGCTGGTCATCGCGGCCATTGTTATCGCGGCTACAACCTGTCTCGGGCCGAGCGTGCGCAGCGCCGATGCTTTCCTGCGCCGGACAGCCAGCCCGGCGCAGGCCGAATCCCTCCCCATTACACCGTCATAGGTGTGCCGTGAGTTCCCACCGCGCCACCACCGCGCCACCACACCCATGGGCCGACGGACCCCCAGAACAACCGCGAGGAGCGTGCTGTGTCAACGGCAACCGGACGCCAGCGGGCTACCGTCGACCTCGAGCTCTCGACGCCGCACCTGTCGCTCCGGTTTCCCAGATGGTGCGACTGCTGATCGCGCTCGACGTAGACGGCACGATCGTTCACCATGACGGCGTAACGATCTCGCCACGGGTGTCGGCCGCAGTCCGGGCGACCTACTCGATGGGCCACCACGTCGTCTTGTCAACGGGGCGATCACCGGCGTCGACGCTGCCCGTGACTGCAGCACTCGGCCTGGGCAGCGGATTCGCCGTGTGCTCGAACGGCAGCGTGACGCTCCGCCTCGACGTCTCGGCGCCTGGCGGGCACACCGTACTTGCCAACGCCACCTTCGATCCACACGCGGCTCTCGAGGTCATCGAGCGCATGTGGCCCGGCTGCGCGGTCGCTGTCGAGGTGCCGGGCGTCCAGGGCTTCCGGGCGACCGAGTCTTTCCCGCGTGCCGAGCTCGCCGGTGACGTCGTTATGGTCCCGTGGGAGCGGCTTGGGGCTCGCGGCGCGAGCCGGCTAGTCGTCCACGCCGCGGCGAGCCCCGCGCAGGTCGCGCGAGTCGTCGGCGACCTGGGCCTGACCAGCGTCGAAGACACGTCCGGGTCAACGGGCGCGGTCGAGATCGGCCCCCGGGCGGTGTCCAAGGCATCCGCGCTGGAGGCCCTGCGCGCCGACCTTGGCATCGCCGCGGTCAACACCGTCGCCGTCGGCGATCACGTGAATGACGTCGAGATGCTCCGGTGGGCCGGGCGGGGCATCGCGATGGGACAGGCTCCGGCGGTCGCAAGAGATGCGGCCACCGAGGTCGCCCCGGCCGTGGAGGACGACGGGCTGGCGGTGGTGCTGGAGTCGCTCGTCGCCCTCAGGACTTCGCCACCGGAACCATCCCAGGTCAGCTGATTCGTTCGCCGGTGCCGCGGTCCTCATTATCAGCGGAGTTCTGGGCCGCCCAGCGAGTACGGCCCCGATGGTGCGATAACCTTGCGTGGCCTTTCCCGAATACGCCGTCATGTGGCTATCTTCCTAACAGCGAGCCAAAGGACACTATGTCACCCGGAGAGCCTGCGGTCCTGCTCGTAAACGAGGATCCCTACACCATCCGTGCTTGCGAGCGGGCGGGCATTCGCTGCGTCCTCCTCCACGGCCCCGGACTCCTCGAATCCGGCTACATTCAGGTGCCGCCCGGGGTGGAGACTGCCTTAGTCGAGGACCTCACCAACGTGGAGTGCGTGCTGTCCGCCCTCGGGCGCGCGGGCATGGCCGGTCGGACGTTCACCTGCGTGCAGACCTCGGACGAAGAGGCGCTGGTCACCGCCGCTGCGCTCGGCGTGATCCTTGGTGTGCCGGCGATGAGCCCGGACGTCGCGGTGCTGTTCCGCGACAAGTGGCTGCAGAAGCAGGTGGTGGCACAGGCGGGGGTGCCGGTCGCCCGGTCGCGGGTGGTCGAGGATGTTCACCACGTAGATCCGGCGGTGTTCGATGGTTTCGACAAGGCCGTGCTGAAGCCCATCGCCAGCGGTGGCACCCAGAAGACCTCGGTGATCGGCAGCCGCGAGGATCTCGTCGCGGCCAGCGCGGCCCTGCGCCGTGCCGGCGTGCCAACACGGACCTTCGTCCTGGAGGAGTTCGTCGACGGCGCAGAGTGGGTCGTCAACGGCGTCGTCGTCGACGGCGTCGTCCAGTTCTTCAGCGTGGCCGCCTACTCCGAGCCGTGCCTGACCGCGGTGACCTCTCGGTCGGCGGTGCAGATCGAGACCTTCGACCCGACCGCGGACGCCGACGCCTATGGCCTCGTGCGTCCCGTCGTCGACACCGCGATTGGCGCTCTCGGGCTACGCAGCGGCGTCTTTCACATGGAGCTGTTCGTGTCCGCCGACGGCCGCCCGCCGGTTTTCGGGGAATGCGCGGCTCGCCGAGGTGGGGGAATGACCCAGGAGGTCGTCCTGTGCAAGTTCGGGGTCGACCTCGGCGCGGCGGCGGTCGCCTGCGCGGCCGGCACCGATCCGCAGATCGAGGTCTCGGTTCGCGCCGACACCGTCGGGTCGACGTCGCTGGTGAACAAGCCCGGGCTGCTCGTCGCCTGCCCAACCGTCGGGCAGCTCGAGGTGCTGCCGGGGGTGGAGTGCGCGAGGGTGGAACTGCCGTACGGATCGCGAATGGGGGATTCGTTGGCCGGAACGTTCCAGCGAGTCGGTCAGGTCATGGTCATTGGAAGCACACCGGAGGAGTTCCGGGCACGGCGGGATCGCGCGGTCCGGTGGTTCGACGAGCGCATGGTGGTCGTGCCGCCGGAGGCCTCGGCCGCCGAGCTGCGCACCTGGCAGGGCGCGCACTGGCCGGACACCGATTCGCGGTTCGACGCCTATCGGCCGGGCGACGTCTCAGTGACGTCCCCGTGATCCTCACTGGCCCCGAGATCATCGCCTCGACGGGCAACGGCAAGATCGTGATCTCGCCGTTCCTACCGGATCAGGTGAACCCGAACAGCTATAACGTGCGCCTCGGCAACACGCTCGTCACTTACGACACGGACGTCATTGACGCCTATGAGCCGAACCCGACCCGCGTCACCACGGTGAGTAGCGACGGCCTCGTGCTGCAACCCGGTGAGCTGTACCTAGGGCACACGATGGAGGAGGTCGGGTCGGACTACTTCGTGCCACTGCTGTTCGGCCGGTCCTCCGTCGGTCGGCTAGGGCTCTTTGTGGAGATCACGGCACCCATCGGCGACATCGGGTTCCACGGACAGTGGACGTTGATGCTGTCCCCTGTACGGCCCTTGCGCGTGTATCCGGGGATGAAGATCGGCCAGATCATGTTCTTCGAGTCTTGCGGCGATATCGAGCTCTACTCGGGCAAGTACCAGCGAGCCGCCGGACCGCAGGAGTCGCGCTACTGGTGCGACAAGCTGGTGAAGACGTGATTCTGACCGGACCGGAGATCCGGCGCGCCGTGGCGTCGGGTGACATCGCGATCGAACCCTTCGACCCGCGCCGGGTGTCGCCCAACGCGTACGACTGGCGTCTCGGCGACACCATCCGGGTGTGCGACACGGATCTCGACGCGGCGCGGCCGTCGGAGTTCGCCGAACGGCCCATCCCGCGGGACGGGATGGAATTGGTTCCCGGGAATCTGTATCTCGGCGTCACCCACGAGCGCACCCATTCCGATCTCTACGCGCAGTTCATCAACGGGGACCGGACCGTGGGCACGCTCGGCGTGTGGGTACACGTCTCAGCTCCGCTGGGCCACACGGGTCACGCGATCCGGTGGACGCTCGAGATCTGCACTGCGCGCCGCGTCCGGGTCTATCCCCGAATGACGTTCGGAAAGATCGTCTTCCTGAAGACGATGGGCGCTCTCGCCAGCTACCAGGACATGGGTCAGAAGTATATGGCCAGCTCTGGGATCGATACATCGCGCCTCTACGAGGAGATGCAGTGAGAGCCATCACCGGGATCGATCTTCCCTACGGCACTGCGGGCGGCAGCGTGGAACTGCTTCGGGACCTCTACCTCGGGACGCCGCCATGTATCCCGTCGGACGCGTTTATGCTGGCACCGGCGGCGGCCGACGTGGTAGCGCCGAAGGGCGGGCCCGTCCTGCTATCGGTCGAGGGCAAGTCGCTGGACGGCACCAACTTCTGGGCTTACGCGGACAAGCTGAGCGTGGCTATCGAAGCACGCTTCGCCGCCAATCACTACGACGTGGTGCACCTGCAGCACCTAACCTTTGGCGCCACCCCGGCGTTGCAGCGCACGTTCCCAGACCTCCCGCAAGTCGCGATTGTCCACGGCACCGATCTGCTGTTCGCCGAAGCCCACCCAACCCAGGCCGAGGTCTTGCGCCGCACGACGAGTTCGGCACACGCCATCGTCGTGCCCACCGTGGCGATAGCAGACCGGCTAGCTCAAATGGTTGCGCTGCCGCGCGAGCGGGTCGTCCACATCCCGTGGGGCGTCCCCGACGAGCTGCTGGCGTGGGGAGGAGACCGGACCCGCGAGGCGGGGGCCACGCTGCGGGTCTTGTACGCCGGACGCCTCACAGCCGAGAAGATGACCTCGTCGATCCTCACGACCGTCGCTGGGCTGGAGGGAGTCGAACTGTCGGTAGCGGCACCGCCTGTCGAGTACTCGCAGCTGGCCCGCCGCTCCGACCTCTCCGAGGTGCGGTACCTCGGGTGGCTGGCCCGCCCCGAGCTCTGGCGCGAGTTCGCAGAGCACGACTTGCTCATCGTCCCGTCCCTGACGCTGGAGGCGTTCGGTCTGGTCGCCGTCGAGGCCCAGGCCTGCGGCTTGCCCGTGGCCTTCCATGCCGTTCCGGGTCTGTCCGAGGTGCTGCTCGACAGCGCTCTGCGTGTCGACTTCCGCGATGTCGACGACGTCGTCGCGCTCTTCGACCGTGTGCGCGCGTTCCCGGCGCTGCTGGACGAGACGCGGGAAGCCGGCCGGGTCAACAGCGCGCGCTTCCCGCTGTCAACGACCGCCTCGGCGCTTCGTGAGCTCTCCGTTGGCATCGCGGCGTAGCCGCATCCTGGGGAAGGGCGCTGAGGATGGTGGCTGAACCGCCGCACAACGGCTGCGTTTTCTGCGCGATCGCGCAGGGGACACACCCCGCTGCCATCATCTACGAGGACGCCTTGACCTTGGCGTTTCTGGACATCACTGCGGTCACGCGCGGGCACACCCTGGTGATCCCGAAGGCCCACGCAACGGACTTGTGGGAGATCACGCCGGACGACTGGATCGCCGTCACGCGCACCGCGCATCGAGTCGCACGGCGCATCGGCGAGGTGCTGCGGCCCGACGGACTGACTCTATTCCAGGCGAATCGCCCCGCAGGCTGGCAGGACGTCTTCCACCTGCATGCCCACGTCGTCCCGCGAACGGTCGGGGATCGGCTTAAACGGCCGTGGACCGCGCCACCCGTCCCGCTGGACAGTCTCGAGGCGACACGCGCGCGCCTGTTCATGGGCCGACAGGCGCAGGGCGCCAGCACGCTGTCGTGAACACTGGACGCAAGGTTAGCCGGGTCGCCGACCGTGGCGGGCCGCAACGGATCGACCGAGTGAGAAGGGGCACCGCAGATGGCGACCACCCTTGATGACGCCATAGCGCGGCACGCCGCCGCCAACCCGGGGCGGATCGCCGTCGTCTGTGGCGACGAGATACTGACATACGGGGAGTTGAACGCCCGAGCCGACCGGATCGCTGAGCGGCTGCGGCACCGCTGTGTCGGCCCGGAGACGCTGGTCGGGATCTGCGTGGAGCGGTCGGCGCAGATGCTGGGGGGTCTCCTGGGCATATTGAAGGCCGGGGGCGCCTACGTGGCGCTCGACCCCGCCTATCCCGAGGATCGCTTGACCTTCATGCTGCGCGACACGGGGGCGCCTGTCGTCGTGACCCAGCGCAGTGTCGTGTCCGCGATCCCGGTCGGTGACCACGACGTCGTGTTGCTGGACGACGACACCGACCCAGCGGGTGAGGAACCGGCCGCCACCACCGGGTCGGGCAGCAGCAGCGACCCGCTCGCCTACGTCACCTACACTTCCGGCTCCACGGGCATGCCCAAAGGCGTCCTCGTCACACACGCGAGCGTGCTGAACCTCGTCCGGGACCAAAACTATGTGACCGTCACGCCGGACGACCGGGTGGCGGCGCTCGCGACGCTGTCATTCGACGCCTCGACCTTCGAGATCTGGGCACCGCTGGTCAACGGAGCTACATGCGTGCTCTACACGTTCTCCGGCGAGGACGTGTCACGACTGGTCGCGCGGATGAACCGGGACGCGATCTCGATCCTGCACCTGACCAGCCCGGTGTTCCGGGTGCTGGGACCCGAGCACTTCCGCTCCCTGACGGGTGTGCGATCGCTGCTGTTCGGTGGCGACGCGGTGCGGGCGGAGCTGGGCGCCGTCGCCGCGCAATGCTTCGCCGGAGAACTGGTGCACCTCTACGGGCCGTCGGAGACGACAGGGTTCGCGACCTACCACGATGTACGCTCCCCCGAGCCCGGGGCCGTCACCATCCCCATCGGCGTACCGATCAGAAATGTGGAAACACGCGTGCTGTCCCCGGATGGGACGGCGGCCGCGGACGGCACTGCCGGTGAGCTCTACATTGGCGGTGCCGGGGTGGCCAGGGGATATCTCAACCACCCGGAGCTGACAGCCGAACGATTCGTGCCGAACCGCGGCGACCGGCCATCGCTGTACCGGACGGGTGACCTCGTCCGGCGATGTAACGGCGGAGCGCTCCAGTTCCTGGGCCGGATCGACCGCCAGGTCAAGGTGCGTGGTTTTCGGATCGAGCCGGGCGAGATCGAGTACGCGCTTACCCGCCATCACCGGGTCGACGACGCAGTGGTGGTTGCCCGCGACGACGGCGTGGGCGACAAGCGGCTGGACGCCTACGTCGTGCTCTCTCCCGGCAGCACCGGCGAGCAGGACCTGGCAGACACCTTCGGCCCGCAGGAGGACAAGTCCACCGGCGACGGCGCGCTCGTCGCACAGATCCGCCGCCAGCTGGCCGAGACGCTTCCTCGGCATCAGATACCGGCGTCGATCACCGTGATCGCCGCAATCCCCCTGACGCCGAACCTCAAGATCGACGAGGCGCGCCTGCCGCCGCTGGCCGAGAGCAGGTCGGGTGCCGCAAGGGAGCTCGCGCAACCGCGGAGCAGACTGGAGGACGACCTGCTGCAGATCTGTCGTGACGTGCTCGGGACGACCGAGCTCGATGTGGACGACGACTTCTTCGACGTCGGCGGTGACTCGATCTCCGCGCTGCTCGTGGTATCCGAGATCGAGCGAACGACCGGGGTGCGCGTCGAGGTCGGCGCCTTTTTCGAGCACCCAACCATTCGTGCGTTGTCACGGGCGGTCGAGGGCTCGGAGGCTCCTCGCGGGGTCGAGAGCGACCTGGGACGGCCGCAGTGACGGGGCAGCGCACGTGACCGGCTACGACCGACCGACGGCGCCGCTGACGCGGGCGCAGAAGTTCCAGTGGTGCCTGGAGAAGGGGCTCGCCGAGGCCGTCTGGCCCCTCCCGGATACGCTCCCCGAAGCGGTGGTCCGGCGACTCGTAGACCGTCTGGAGCGGTGTTTCGAGATCCTGCGGACGTCGATCGACGTCGTCGACGGCGAGCTCCGACAGGTCGTGCACGCCGCAGGGTCGCCGATGCAGGTGGTGGGTGTCGCCGAAGACGCGGATCTCGCGCGCTGCCGCTCTGGGCTCGCCCGTGAATTCGTCGAGCACAGCCAGGGCCGCGCGGGTGAGTTTCTGGCGCAGTTCTACCTCGTTCACGAGCACGACGGGCAGGCGCTGGCGCTGGTCGCGGACAACGCGGCTGTTGATGCAGCGTTCACCACGATCATCGACGCGGAGATCGCGGCTACACTCGCGGCTCCGGCACCGGAGGAACTGGACGCGCGGCCGGTGCCTCGGGGTCTGCAGCCGCAGCAGATGAGCGCTTGGGAATCAGGGCCCGACGGCCGGCGTGAGCGCCAGGAGGCGGCGGACTACCTCAAACACCATTTCGCTACCACGCCGCCGCAGATGCATGCCACTCCCGCCGCCCCGGAGCCGGGCCAGGGCCGCTATTACCGCTGCACGCTGACACTGGACGCGGCGGACACGTTGTTGGGGCGGCTGATATCCACCACCGGGCTGCTGCCGTCCGCGCTGATCCTGGCCGCTTTCACCGGGTTGATGTGCTGGCGCAGCCAGACGGAGTCGTGCTCGGCCAACGTGTCGGTCGCGAATCGTCACAGACGCGAGTTCCGTGCGGTCCTCGGCGCGATGGCACAGCGGGCCCCCGTCGTGCTCAACGGCGCGGACGTCCAACTGGAACAGGGGGCGGCTGCCGTCCAGGGGAGCCTGGCGCGCGCTCATCCCGTCTACGGGCGCTACGACCCGCTCGACCTCGTGGAGCTGCGGAACCACGCGCAACGCGAGCGTCGCAGGTGCCTCTCGACGGACCTCGCCTACAACTTCATCCCGCCTCCCCAGGGCTGGGGCGAGTTGATGAGGTCCGGTCGCGCGGACGCGTTGCCGGACGCGGGCCCCCCGTCGACGGTGGTCGTCGACGTCACGGACGAGGCCCACTACGAATATGGGGCGAGCCTCTCCGTGAGGTGGGGAGGGCTCGGATCGGCCCGCCTGTCGATGCACGGCGATTCTTGCTCGCTGAAGCCATCGGAGTGCGGCGCCGTCCTGCAAGGCATCGAGTTCGCGCTCCGCCAGGTTGCCTCCGGCCGCGGCTGCACTGTGAGCGAGGTCGCGGATGAGGTCGGACTTAGGCCGATCCGGCGCAGCCCGCGCGCCATGCAGGTGGGCGCCGAGTGGTTCGATCCCGACGTGATTGAGGCACGGCTGCGCGGCCTCGACCAGGTCGAGGAAGCGACCGTGAAGGTTGAGCCCTCCGACTGCTCCCGGCAGCCCGGACTGCGTGCAGTGGTGCGGTTGCCTCAGGACCGTGCTGTCCACTTCGCCGGCCTCCGAGAGCAACTTCTGGCGGCGCTGGACAGCGGTGAGATCCTGGCTCTTCCCGAGGTATCAGACAATCGGGGCAACCTGCTGTTCTGAAGTGCTCGCGACGGGAGCCGGGGCCCCGCGGCGATTCCCAGCCGACTCCGACATCCAGCCGATTCCGTGGAGAGAGAATGACGAACACTGTGGTCGACCCCGTGCTGTCCCCGCAGGACATCGACACGTTCTGGACCGAGGGATACCTGGTCGTCCGGGGCGTCCTGGATACCGAGGAGGCCGAGCACTTCGCTCGGTTGATCACCGGTCTCTTCCCGCGGGACCTCAGTATCCCGAGCCACTGGAAGGCGGTCGATGGACGTTACAAGCCGTTCTCCACCCCAGGGAACCAGTGCTTCGACGGTCCGGATTTCATTCCGCTGCACCAGAACGAGACGCTCTACAACGTGATGGCCCAGTTGCTGGACCACCACCGGCTGCGCGTGCGGGACGGTTCCATCGGCATCACCCTGCGCAACGATGCTCCCCGATCCGGTGATCTGAGCCAGGGCGTCCACCTCGACGCGGCGGTGCCGGAGGACGTCGACCAGTTCATGTTCACGCCCGAGGAGGTCGAGATCGGCGGCTGCTATTACTTCACGGACGTCGAACCCGGAGGCGGCGCGATCCACGTGGTCCCCGGCGGGCACCGCATCGTCCAGGAGGAGGCCGGGGCGCACCCGCGCGGCCGGCAGCTGCACGACAAGTGGCGCGAGATTCCGCACCTCTCTACCATTGAGGTGCCCGCACGGGCGGGTGACTTCGTCCTCATGCACCATCTGATGCCGCACGCCGCGTCGCACAACCGGCGGCCCCAGGCCCGGCTCGCCCAGTTCTTCCGGTACGGACGCGACGATCAGCCGTACTCGTTCGGCGACCGGCCGGGCGACCAGCCTGCCGAGCGTCGGTTCAGCGACGCGCAGTTGGCGGTGATGACTCCCCTGGGGCGGAAGTTGCTGGGCGTCGATCCGTGGTAATTTGAGAGGTTCGCATACCGTCGGCTCCGCTGTGGCCGACCGTCGACGTGTGGCCGCAAGAAGTCGGATGACCCCACCAACAGCTCGTATATCGAGGGAATGGTTCGATGCAGGAGACGTTCACACGAATGTACGCCAGCGGGGGCTGGACGCTTGTTCACGACGACAAGGTCTCGCGGTCCGGTCTGGGATCCAATCTAGAGCAGACAGCGGCGCTGCGGTCGGAGTTGCCGCGCCTGGTCGCCGATCTCGGCGTCCGCGCCGTTCTGGATATCCCATGCGGAGACTTCTTCTGGATGTCGCGGACGGATCTCAACATCGACAGCTACGTAGGCGCCGACATCGTCGCCGAGCTTATCGACGAGAACATCGCACGGTTCGCGCGCGACGATCGACGCTTCCGCGTGCTCGACCTGTCACAGGACGAGCTTCCGCGCGTCGACCTCGTCTTCTCCCGGGATTGTCTGGTGCACCTGAGCATCGCCGACGCGCAGCGGTGTCTCGAAAACATCAAACGCAGCGGGTCCACTTACCTCGCGACGACCACGTTCACCGGGCGGACCCAGAACGAGAACATCGTCACCGGTGGTTGGCGCCCGCTTAATCTGTGCCTAGAGCCGTTCGGTCTGCCCGCTCCGCTCCGGCTGTTCGACGAGCGGTGTACGGAGGTGTACCAGGTGGTTGAGGACGGTCGAGAACGCGAGGAACACTTCACCGACAAGTCGATTGGCGTCTGGCGCATCGCCGAGCTGTAGCCCTCGCTCAGCCGGGGTGCGTCGGCGCCGTCACATCCCTCCTCAGCGGTTAACGACTCTATGGGGTCGCGGACCGGCGGCCGTCGCCTTGGTACGTGGTGAATCGCGTGTCGGTGTCCGGCCAATGCTCGGCCTGCCAGATCCGCAGCTGCGCGGGCGAGGCCCCCGACGGCGCGATCACCAGGCGCTCGTCGAACCAGCCGGTCAGGAAGTCACATCGCGCGCGGAACTCATCCGGCGTGCTGCCGCTGAGCATGACCTGACCGACACCCTCACTCGAGCTTGTCGAGAATTCTTCGGTGCGCGATCCATACGGGAACTCGAGCCGCACATATTCCACTCCCGGCAGGGCCGCGACCTCGTCCGAGCTTGGGTACGACACGATGACACCCGGCTTGTTCGCCAGGAACGTCGCCCCCACGGTCTCGGCACGGGCCGACGCGGTGACGGAGGGATCCCTTCCCGCGGCACTCTGTACGGCGGCCCGGCTGAGATCTACCCCGAACTTGTACTCAATCATCTCGTGGATGAGTGCCCCGCCGGGCCGGGCCGCGCATTCCCCGAAAACCGGCGGGCGGCCGTCGGCGGACACGAACAGCTCCATGTGAAAGACGCCGCTGCGTAGCCCGAGAGCGCCAATCGCGGTGTCGACGACGGGACGCACAAGGCCATAGGCGTCGGCGTCCGCGGTCGGGTCGAAGGTCTCGATCTGCACCGCCG
>Ga0307373_10011859_pt1 | contig 12544 bp, 9 predicted proteins | sample OX2MG_FD_202534 | JGI IMG/M metagenome (GOLD analysis project Ga0307373, IMG submission 202534) | Soil microbial communities from Risofladan, Vaasa, Finland - OX-2 | ecosystem: Environmental > Terrestrial > Soil > Coastal area > Acid sulfate soil | place: Finland: Risofladan, Vaasa | collected...
ACCTGCAGTGCGCTGGCGACGACTTGGAGATCACAGGATCTTTCGCGAGCCATGATTGATCCAATGGCTACGGCCTGATCGTCAACGGCGTGAACGACGGTTCGCGCATTCCAATTTTGTGGACGGTGGTGGACACCATTCCAACCCTGTTGGACCCCTGGAGAAACTCCTGGAATTGTACAGTGGTAAGGAATTTCCTACGTCCGTCGTCCATTCTACGCCACAATCGAAGTTTGTCATACCCCCTAGAGCGAAGCGACTGAGTCCAGAAAGCAAGTTCGAACTGGTGCGGAGATACCTGGCCGGCGAGAGTGCTTCAGCTCTATCCAAAGACCTGGGAATTCATCGAACGACTGCCCTGGCCATCATTGAGGCGGCTGGCGTAAAGCGTCGACACAAGGTCATGACTGCAGCCAAAACCAAAAGGGCAATCACCCTCTATCAGTCCGGTGAATCGTTAGCGGACATTGGGGAAGTCCTCAAGGTAAATGCGCAGACAGTCCGAAATGCAATCAACAAGCAAGGTATAAGAATTCGCGGACCGCACGAGACGCGACGATGTACTTCAGACAGCTTTTCCACAAGTCTTGACCATTGATTCATAGTGGGTGACGTCGACCTTCTCTATAAGCGACAAGAGGCTCAAAATCGCCTGCTGCCCGCCATTCGTGAGTGACAAGTCAAACCCGATAACCCCGTCGCCGCGGTTGGCGTGCGAGTGAGTATTGACAAACCGAATTATCGCGGACTTCTCCATCTCTGGAAAGTCGAGATGCTTCATCTTTTCGTCCATGTTCTCAAGTGTTGGAACCTTGAAGGCCAAGAACGTCTCCAGGACCTTTCTTCCGATGTTCGGGAACAGATAGATAGATTCCAGCATCCCGTCCTCGCTGAAGTCAATCAAAAGACTGAACAGGTAATGGTATTCAGACTCATATTCCATGAGAAGTCGATCTAGAGCTGCCAGATACGCAGTCCTTAGATTTCCGTCTTGGCGATTCTTAATCATGTAGAACGATTGCTGCTTTACGCCACCAACCTTTTTGACATGGAAGAACCAGTTCTTAACTAGCCTCATGAATTCGAAATTGTGGGTCAAGACAAAAACTTGTTTCGCACCAGCCACAGATTCCTTTAGAAATGCGAAAGCTTGAAACAGTGAATTGGAATCGAGGCTCGAAACTGGATCGTCAATCACGACGATTCCCTTGCTGAGATCGAAGTCTTGATCGCTGAGCTGAACGATGAAGTAAACAAAAGCAATTGCAGTCTTCTCGCCTTCACTTAGGCTTTTAGCAATCGTGCCATGACGCTTTATTACGTAACCATCACCACTAACTTCAAAAGCAATTTCGTCTCTGCCGAGGAATCGAGCCAGCTTGTCATTAAGTTCCGCACAAGCCTTGTGTGACGACGAGATAACGGCCTTATTTTCCGTGATTCTGGATCGAAGCGCGGCAAGCCCTACATCCTCTCCTTTGCTCACGTCTCCTTCCTCAATTTTCTTCGCGACTGACACCTGATCAACAATCTTTGCGTCTATTGATTTGACATCATCAACAATCTCGCTCAAGTAATGCTGCTTTAAGGCAGAGCGCGCTTCGTCTTTCTCGCCTTCGAACTCCGAAGTCTTCGCATTATGCACATCGATTGCGGCATTGGTCTTTTTTAATGCATCCAAGAGTCCAGCATCGTCGATCGCCGAAGACATCTCCACTTTCTTCCCGGTCTTTGTTCGCTTCTCCTTGAGAAGATCCACGACGACTTCAAGCTGAGCCAGTAATTCAGACTGCGCTTCAACCAATTCTGCTGCAGTAGTCTCGTATCCCGCCTGAAGCTCGTCATACAAGTTCGATGACTCGCGCACTTTCAAATTTCGAACGGTCTCCATGCGATCGTTGACCACGCTGATCTGATCGGTAATCTCGCCCTTTAGCTTGGCGTCGGCCGCATTGAAGTGAGCTTCCAATTCTGCCGTGCGATCAGGCGAAATTTTGTTCGCGCAATACTCGCACGTTTCGCTTTCATGTTTCTGATGTATCTCAACGCCCTTCTCGACCCAATCCGCGATGTCTTGATTCTCAGTCAGCCGCTGAATTGGGACTGCACTGATTACAGTCCCGAGGATCTTCTTGACCTCAATTTCAATTTCACGAAGTTGGGAGTCAAAATTAGGAGGCACCAACAACTTTGGTAGTGATCCAAGTTGTTTCTGGCCGATAGTCGCCCTACAAGCCATCAACGCATCTTCTTCTAGGATCGACTTTTCGGTAATCTTCTGGAAATCTGTCTCCGCATTTGGTCTCCGATAGTTCCTGGTCGATTCGCCACTTACGTTCTGACTAATTGTTCTAGCCACATCTGTAAAGATTTCTCCTCTTCGATCCCGAAGACGCTGAATTTCAGTCTTCGTCACAGCCAGTGCCGAACTTCGACGACTCAGTTCTTCTTGGTCGCTTTCGATTTGATCAGATAATTGCTTGTTCTCTTCGCCAAGAATGAAGATCGCATTCGGCCCACCGATACTCTCAACATTTGCGACTACGTAGTCCCTATTGAATACTCTTATCATTTCTGTACATGATTCAACCTGCTTCCAAGACCGTGAGGCTGTAACCACCTCGTACTCCAGGTCATCAAATTCGGGCGATCGTCCCAGCTCCAAAGCTGCGAACAACTTGGAAAGCGTCGTCTTGCCGCAACCGTTCCACCCATAGATCAAATTGAAGCGACGAAAATCTTCGAGATCGTCACTCCAATCGAACTTTGTAAACAGGCCTAGATTTCGAATGCGCTTGATCCGTGTAATCACGAAATCCACCACATCGTTGACTCCAGTGAGAAGGGATCCCAATTCTTAACAGTCGTCATGCCTTAATTATGGGCCCCTGTTGTTTCAATTGCAATCGCCATCGGAGGGCGCACCATCATCATTAACGTACCCGTCACCTCAAACTCTGGCGGCGATTGATTTTTTAAATTAGGCCGCGCCTTTGAACCAGTCCCATCTTCATCTGTGGAGCAGAATTGGCGCGCAGCCATGAGTCCATCCACTGATACATCTGCTTCTGACCCACAAGCGCCGAGATTCGCAACTCGTGAACCAGCATTGAACTGGCAACGAGATACCTCAGGTCACTATTCACTGCCGATGATGACGAAGTGTCTTCCGGTCCATCCGTAAAGGTTGAGACGTCGACGTAATTCGCCTTGATCCGAAGTCGGTACAAGTAGTCGATGAGGCCAAACGGCCTTATCTTGTTCTCTGCCTTCTGTCGTTCGAGAGCGTCAAGGCGAGGTAGGGGAAATGAGGGTTCAGACCGTGACTTCTTGCCCGAGGCTAATCGCAATTGTTCGTCCTCTTTCCAAGCCTTCCGATTGGCCGTCTGTCTCAACTCGCGAGCATGCTTCAGCGCCGATGAAACCTCTTCTTGGCGGGTAGTTCGTAAAGCTAAACAGGCCAGGCTCATTCGATTATCGACCGAGCAACCCGTCCAAGGATGGATCTTCTCATCGATCGTCGCACCGGATGGAAGATTGACGCATCCAGATGAGCCATGTCCAACAGTCCACGGAGCCAGATCGAATCTTTGGTGCAGCCAGAAGTCACCGTACAAGCGTTGCGTCGGCTGATGGTTTTGGGGACGAGTCATGCCTTTACTAGCGGCCAACGCTTGCGTTGCGTGATACAAAACGTAGTAGGCCTGAACCACGGCCCAATTGTTTGACAGTCTCTTCAACTCGTCATCGATAATGAACATCGAACTTGTACCGAGGATGATCTCGGTCCCCCACGCGTTGAGAAGACTTTTGTGAACCTGGTCGAGATCACTACTAGCAGGTCGGGTATCGGCCGGAAGAGAAACTTTCGCGCGACTTGCAACATTCGTCAGTCCCTTCAAGAAGTGAAGACCGTCGAAGTCAGCGGCATTCGCAAAAGCGCGCAGGTAATTGGCATGAGACCGGAAACTCCCCGCCGCGTCCCCCTTCGAAGTTGGCTCACTCATGAGCCAATTATGTACCCCTGTTGTTTTAAATGCAATCGTCACTGTGCGGTTGTTCTTCGGCAAGCTTCAGGAACCCCTTAGCTCACTTCTTGAGATCATGCCCGTGTTCTAGATTCGTCCGAAACGTCCCGAATATCATATTGCGCCTATGCGGCGGAGACCCGAGTCTGTTCGACTCCGGCTGTCATCTCGGCTTTCAAGAGGCTGCCGGAAATTACTGGATCTATATGCGGAATTTGCGCAGTTAGTAATTGACCGCAATGGCGACGGTGAGAAATCCGAACAGTGCGCCGAGGACGAAGCCAGCCAAGCCCGCTGTGGTCCAAGGATCTGGCCCCAATCTTGAGGCGATCGATCCAATTCTTTCTGCATAATCCCGCTTTATAGCGGCAACTTCAAGTGGAGTGGATTGCAAATCGGCATAAGTTGGGATGAGTTCTTCCTTGGTTCCGGTAACCCCACTTTCGCGCTCAATATCCAGACGTATTTCTTTGGCTGTCTTCGCGGTTCGTCGAAAGGATCTCCATACAGTAAAGGTCCCAAACAATTCTCCGAGTGCTGAAAGACCTGCAAGGACGAGTATCAACCGATTGTGAGTTGTCATAGATCGAATCTCCCACCATCACTTTATGAGAGATTCAAAGATCAATTTGAATTCGTCAAGATGTGAAGTTGTGCCCATGATTGCCTCGAGGCTATTGCACACAGTGCAAAGCGAGAGAGCACCATCAACCTTCTCGCTGGAGCTGAGGTACTCAGGAAAGTAATCTTCCAAGCATCCGGCCGATAGGACATATACGTTCTGGCTACGAAGTTCCCTGATGAGTTCGGATTTGAGTTTCGCGATCTCGGCGCTGTCAGTATGTACCAGGCGCAAGTAATGCTTGGGAGCCTCAAGCCTCTCAAGTAGGTGACTCATCGCGTTCTCAAGTTGTTGCCAGTTCCCCTCGCTTGCGTCACTAGTCCACTGTTCATGCGCAACTCGACTCGCTTGCCATAGTGAACGGGTTTCTCCGCCCTTTCGAATGTCCTTAAGATTTGTCGATGAGACTTCTTTATCGAGCTCATCGGGTACTGCGTCAAGCTCGACGAGCAATTCAGTACGTATTCTGCGAGCCTCCTCGGAAGGCACAAGCTTCTCGAACTGATTTGTGATTACATCTAGGTCAGTGACGATGGAAACCGGAATTCCGAATCGTTCAAAGAACTGACGGTACCTCCTGAAGCTTCCCTTCCCACTAATTCGTACGAAGGAAATCCCTGCATCTGACAAGTTTTCCGGTGACAATAGAATCCTCGCAATATGTGGAAGTACGATGAAATCGCTGTCACCTTCAACGAGAACAACTCGATCTGAAAATAGCGCCGCATTGTTGTTCTCGTAACCAATCAGTTGCAGTTGGTCCCGAGCTGAGAGATCTGTTAGATCGATTGCGTACGTGTCGCTATAGGGCGCCCGGCCGTCATCATCGGTCCGCTTTGCCAGCTTAACGAAGGTCTTAGTACTGCTCGCGTTGAAGAAAGATGGATTGTGGGTTGTAACGATCACTGTTTGTTCCAACGAGAAGGTTTCTAGGGCTTCAAAGAGTTGCGTCTGCGCGGACGGATGAAGATAGAGTTCAGGCTCCTCGAATAAGAGCACGTAAGGATGCCGCCTACTTACTTCCGAATTACCATTATTCGCCGAGCGCTCCCTAAGTTCTGCATAAGCTTGTAGGACAGCAAAGGCCACTGCTCGCTTCAGCCCATCTCCTTTTGATGAGATGGGTCCTTCGTATCCATCGTCGACATTTAGTTCAGCACCGCTCAAAATTGTTCGGAGTTCGGGAGCAGGAATCTCTAGTTTCAATCGGACGTCAGGAAAATTGTGCTGAACGAATCTCTGAATTGTCTCCTCGATTTCTCGAACTTGATGCAAACGATTGTCCGTGATCGTGTCATCGATCATCACCCTGCTTAGTTTTCCCTGCAATTCTGCAAACTGTTTTTCCAAGTCTTGAAACTGATCTTCAATCTGATCGAATAAGATGTGCAAGAGTTTCCCGAAGGTTGCCGACTCAGTCGTCTTTATTTCATCCGCAACATCCTTCACTGCTGGGATGTAGACAACTTCCGGAATTAGGGGCAAGATTGATTTGTCAAGACCTGTCGGGAGCGGCTCGTCAGACTCTGTCAATTGAGCGGGGTCGAGCGAGGCAATCAGTGACTTTAGTTCAGCCAGAACATCACCTTGAGTTGGCTTTGCCATAAGCTTGGCGTCCAGTTCGGGAATCACATCTACAACGGAAGTTCTAAGAACCTCTCCTTTCTTGCCTTTCATAAGTGCCTGGACCTCTGCCAGACTTAGCCGAGAATCTTTAGGGACCTGCCTAACAACAAGAAGTGATGCCTTTCCAGCCTCGGGTTCGTAAGTCCTCACTAACCGAAGTTGACCGTCAGTGATGAGTTCGGCAAAGCGATCGCGATGTTCATCCACTTGAACTCTCGCAAGATCGGCTTCCCCTACCTCGGACAAGATCAATTCGATTCGAATCTGCAACTTTGGATCGTAATAATCGCTCGCCTTTAATTTGGTTCCAGAAACGAGCAGAGAAATGCACTGAAGAAACGAAGATTTTCCAGAGTTGTTTCGGCCAATGAGACATGCAAATTGAGACAAAGGAATTTTCGAATCTTTCAGCCCTCGGTAGTTCTGCACATGGATTCCCGAAAGCTTCATTGCAACCTCCAAGCATCGAACACGGATCCGCGTCGCCTCATCATCTACCTGACCGCCTCGCGAATCAATTGATCAACTTGGGCCTTCCACTCAGGCGCACCTCCGATCGCCTCGCGCTTTGCGATCGATCCCGCAAGGGTTCGCCGAAGAGCGACATGCCCGTGAACTTGCGATATGACGACGGCATCAAAGAACTCCCTGAATGCGGTCAACGTAACGGGCACGATGTTAAGTTGAGTTCTCGAATCATCGCTGAAGTACCAAACCCCAATTCGAAACGTCTCCGCCGTATTGGAATCAATCTTGTTCGCCAGAAACAGACCGTAGATCTCCTTGCCCGTACCCCGAACTGAATGTTCCAAGGCAATGTCAGCGACATGTCGACGGACTGATTCGCCTTCCGCAGCCTCTTGCCGTGAGTTCTCCGTCAGAGTCACCTCAACGGCTAGGACAAAGTCATTAAATTCAAAGATCAGGTCTGGGCCCCCACCAGGGGCCGTGCCGATCGGAAGAAAGTCTTGGTCGATTTTGAATCGCCGAGATTCGTAAGGTTTGTTAACGAGATCGTTCATCGCCAGAAACGCTCTCCACGTCGCCCACTCGAAGTACGCCGGAGCTTCCGATTTGGGAACCGAGATCGAGTCGCCATTCGGAAGCGTCGCTGAAGTACCTCGCTCGGCAATCAGTCTCAAGTATTCAGAAATTTCATCAACGAAGTTCACTTGGTCCGCGGCGAAGGCCATCTCTTTGTCTTCAGCGATCAACTCCTCCAACTCGTATCGAAGTATAGAAATGTCGGCGACATCCGCCGTCGGTCGTCCGGCGAGATCGAACGCAAGTCCTCGACCTCGCGCCCTCTCGATCAAATCGTCGAGGACAAGCGTTGCTGATTCCTTGTGATCGGTGGGCAACGCAGCCCCATTGCACAGTTCCTCCAAGTAGGCCCGAGGACTCAATGAAACAAAAGGTTGCTCAACCAACTGAGAAATGAGGAGGCGCTTCTCAGGAACAACTGTGATTCCGCGACCGCGCGATAGAACGACACCTGTCGCCTTGAGATAGCGGATATTGCAATCTGCATAGTCGCGATATGTACTTGTGGCCAAGCCGTTAACTCGACTTGCTTCCTCCAATGCAGCGGTGTCAAAGCGCCTCTTGGATTTAGATGCTTCTCGTGCTCTTCTGAACTCGATGATGCCATTGCAGACCGTTGCTAAGTCGTCCTCTTGACTAGTCAGCTGGACCGTAACCGCGATCTCCATGAAATCGAGCCTGCTGTCACCAACCCGCCGTTCAAGTTCCAACATGATGGCGAGAGTGTGTCTGAGCGGAGAAAATTGCTCTACGTGATATCCGGTTTCCAACACAGAGGGAATCCGATACGCGGTGAGCGAACGCAAGAAACACTCTTGCATCGCCGGTACGGTTTCGGATGCGATTAGTCGACGGCCGTTGGCTGTCAGAGTAAACGGTCTCCCAATCCACGTCTGATCTAATTTCGAATCAGAACTTCGAAGTTCCGGAACGATAAATCCGAGTTGCGTCATAGCCGATCGCCACTTGCGACCAAGGTCGGAAACATCTACTGAGTGGCCTCGATCGAGCGATACGACACCAGCTTCATGGAGAAGCCACGCGAATTCACTTTCCTTATCGCGCCCCTTGATATCTCCCAGCAAGGACGAGGTCGAGAGCGCGACCAACCCATCACGAAGTCGAAAGGCGCTTCGCACCGTTGTGTTGCCTAAGTGCCATGGCCTCATTAGGGCAACCACGTGAGTGAGCAACTAGTAACCAACAAAGAGGTACTCCTGCACCTTGTTGCGGTTATCCCCGACCTTGTGTCCTTGGTTCCCAAACGAGTATCGATAGTCAACCGGCACTACGTCAACATGCCTCTTATATCGGGCCATGATCGATGTCATTTCGTCCATCGTCGGCTGACTATTCGATGAATATGAAACAAGCAGGATGTTGTTGCGAAATCTCTTGAATAGCGCGTCAAAGGCTTCGGCCGCACCCTTGCGAGACGAGAACGGCGTTGGGTATGACTTGAACTTCTTGGTAACGGTGTGTTCTTGAATTTCAACGCCTTCCCAGCTACGAGCTAGTCCTTCGACGAAGTGATACCGGCGTACGTACTCGTTATCGGAAAGCGGGGAAAAGTACGGAGGGTCGATGTAGATTAACGAGTCTCTGACTGGCTTCATCGTCATGGCATCGCCATTCCGGGCCTTGTTGATCCGGCCATTATCGAAAACTGACTCGTCGATCACCTCAACTGCATTGATGAACTGCTGACGAAAAGACGTGGTCAAGTCCTTTCGTCCATCGTCGTATCGGTGCCCAACGTAGGTAAAAATTCCTCTTGGCCGTTTTTTCAGGCAAGTCCGCATTAAAGCCGACATCGCAATCGCGCGCTTATGTGGACTACGAATCTTTGAGATGCCGCCTCGAATTGAATCGATGAGGCGATTCTCTTCGTCCGAGAAATAGAGATCAGCGAAAGTTAGTTCCACAAAATGGTCCGATTCATGATCTTCGTCAACCAGTCGCAGCGCAGCCTCTCGCCCAAGGGTAACGCTGTTGTTTTCGATCATCGCCTTAGCCCATGTGGTGGACATCGACATATAGTCATTGCTCAAGACTGACTTACCTTGGGCCTTAAACATGTAGCCAACCACTCCTGAGCCACCAAAGAGATCGATGACGTCCTCGTATTCGAACTGTGAGGCGATTCCCCAAATCTGATTTAGGAGTTTGCTTTTCGAGCCCATGAATCGAGTGGATGGAAACTTCAGAGCTTGGTCAGGAAGTGGAGGAGGAACCAGGCCGAGATTCAGCACTGGCTTCGGGGGAATGTTGACGATCACATCTTCGCCAGTTCGCTTCGTCCCATGGCAGTTGATGTATCGACGCGACTGGACAATCTCAATCTGATGACGACCAAACTTGTCGTGAACAATCGGATGGTTGGAATTGGTGAGGATTACGTGGCACCCCAAATCGTGGAGTCGCTCGATCTCTTCAGCAAGTTCCAGGTGATCCTCTTCGTAGAACTGCTCCTTCGTGTACCGCTTGAAGTCTGCGAAAGCTGAAACCGGCAAGTAGGGCGGATCAAGGAACACGAAATCGCCGCTTCTGGCTTCCTTCTTGAGTACGTCTTTGTAGTCTCCGACGAGAATCGTGGCATTTGATAAAAGTTCGGATGCCGCTCTTAGCGCTGGCTCGTCCACCAACTTTGGATTCTTGTACCGTCCGTACGGCACATTGAACTGTCCCCTTTGGTTGACGCGAAAGAGACCGTTGTAACAGGTGCGGTTAAGAAAGATGGTACGAGCGGCGGCCTTAGCCGACGACATCTTCGTCCAGTCGAGCGCTCGGGTCTCATAAAAGACCTCTTCTGTGTTGCGGTATTTGCGAAGGTGCCCGAGAATGGCATCGACGTCATCAGCTACTGCTCGATAGAGATTGATAAGTTCAGGATTACTGTCCGCAATGACTGACTGCCTCGGACGGAGTGCGAAGAAGAGCGCTCCTCCGCCTACGAATGGCTCGATGTATCTTCCGTACTTTGCAGGGACCTTGGGCTTAATGTCATTGAGGAGTTGGGTCTTGCCACCCGCCCACTTGAGCAAGGGTCGTGATTCTTCTAGGTAGCTCGTTGCCGTTGCCACCGCTTCTTCTAGCATCCCCGTTCCTCAATTTCGGTGCTGCTTCTGCAAATCACAAAAAGTTGCTGCTGCTCACTTGAATGTCGATACTTCATTAATACATTGCACCTTTTAGTTTTGCTTATGTTCCGTCTTAAGTTATAAGGCATGTGTGACATCTAGTCAATGCAGATGACGAGGCAGAGGTGTTCGAGCGCACTTCAATTTTCCCGTCATCGCAACCGTACACGAGGTGCCGCTACCTATCGATGATCACTCCACGTCGTCTGCCAGTTCTGAGGGACCACCCCATCGTCAGAAGCACGGAGTCGCCTCGAGTCCGTCGTAACGGGCCGTGATGATTATCTAAGGCGGCTCTAAGTCAAGTTGTCCGTGGTGGTGGCATTCGTCATGGCCGTCTAGAGAACTCGGCTTCCAGTGTTGGCTCCTCGCGATCTCCGTAGGAAGTCTGCTGGGTCACATCGTCACTCTGCTCTGTGGCATCCAGTCCGTCCTGAGTGGCACATATCAATCTCGATGATTGTTAACTACAGTCAAAGACGAATGAAGTCGCCCCAGGATTCTCATGGAATTTTCAATCCTGCGAATGAGCCATACCTTGGCACGCCGATGCTTCAACAGTTCGACGAGATGATCGTTGTCCTCATGGACCATCACCAACTGATCGGGCCATGGACGAGGACCAACGAACTGAATGACCTTCAGCTTGCCGCTTGTCAACTCGTACCCCAGACGTCCTCACTGCTGCTTGGGATGAGAAAAATGATTCGTCAGGCCTATTTACTCCCGGCGGCGATAATGGTGAGACCGATCATTGAACGGGTCGCCACGCTTTCGTGGCTTTGTGAAAATCCGGAGGGTGTGGACTTTTGGCATGCCGGTTGGAAACATCATCCAACCTGACGCAATTCCGAGGCACCACAAAACTGGCTTCGGTAGTCTCGTACGCGCGGAACTCGAAGTAACAAGATAACCGCGAACTATTTCTGCTTGTTGTTCTTCCTGGCAATCTTCAAGACTTCGTCGAGACTATCGACCTTGTATTCGCGTTTGATGGCGGTCAGTGTTTTTTCAGGCTTGAACTCCTTGCCGAGAATGGGGTAATCCTTGGCGAGGTTTTTCACCTTGCTCGCACCATTCTTCTCGCGAATGCGACCGTTGTTGTCTTGAGCTCTATTATCCAATCCACGTTTCATGCAACACCAACCTTTGGTAAGCCTCAATAAGTTGTACCCTACGTGCTCTCAATGTGTTCCTGCGTGATCGATCTACGGCGGCGCATCGAGTGTTTGCAAGCTTCCATTGCTGAAGGTCGCTCCACCACGTAAACGGTATTCGGGAGCCGGGTGGTAATACACCGTGAAGTCGTTGATGGTGGTGTGGTTGCCGTTGATATCCGGAAACGTAGCTGTCTGCGAATCATCGATGGTGTAGCGCACCCATACGTAGCGTCCAATGTTGGTTGCGGTTCCACAGCCGTTGGTGGTGAAGTTCAACTTGAACGGCATGCCCATCTGGTCGCTAATACCAGTACCGAATGTCTTCGGCGTGCTGAAGGTGGAACAAGTATTGGAGGCAAGGCTGTAGCTGACCGAGATACCGCCAGTGCCAATACCACTGACTCCGCCAATTCCTGGATTTCCAATGTTGGTGCCGTTGGTCAGTAGTTCAATTGGTGTTGGGTCGTTGGTCGCGCTGCCGGTGAGATCAAGTAGTCGCGAGTACTGACCAGTCCGAGGGATCGATTGGAGACCGGCAACGTCAACGGTAGCGGTGACGGCCGTGGTATAGCCACCAATCTCGTAGACATAGCCGTTGTAGGCCACTGAGGTGGCATCGTTGGTGGCAGCCAACAGTGAGTTGGTGGCCGTCCAGGAACCGATGGTGCCGTTGGTGTTAATCGGGGCGTAGTCGACGGTGGCGGTGGACGGGTAGCCGCCAATCTCGTAGAGGTAGCCGTTGTAGGTCACTGAGGTGATGCCATCAATGGCGGCCAGCAGTGAGGTGGTGGCGGTCCATGCACCAAGAGTGCCATTGGGATTTATTGGGGCGTAGTCGACGGCGGCGGTGGGGCAGCTGGTGGCGCAGCCGCCAATCTCGTAGACATAGCCGTTGTAGACGACTGAAGTGGCCTGGTAATTTGC
>Ga0307373_10011860_pt1 | contig 12544 bp, 12 predicted proteins | sample OX2MG_FD_202534 | JGI IMG/M metagenome (GOLD analysis project Ga0307373, IMG submission 202534) | Soil microbial communities from Risofladan, Vaasa, Finland - OX-2 | ecosystem: Environmental > Terrestrial > Soil > Coastal area > Acid sulfate soil | place: Finland: Risofladan, Vaasa | collected...
CAGAAAAAAAATTCCGCCTGGCCAGACCCCCATGCGCTCCATGGCTCAGCCGGGCGCTTGTCAGTATCGTCTAAAAATCGGTATTCCTATGGTCCTTTCCCTGGCCCCCCGGGAATCAGCTTCTACGGCGACTGAATGCGGATGACAGCCTTGCCTCGTAGGCCGCCATTGCGAAGCTTTTCGAGGATCTGACCCGCTTCGGCCAGTCCTACCGTGGAGCGGACGCGAGCGGTGATGACACCGTCGGCGAGCATGCGCGCAATCTTGGCCAACCCTTGCGGCGACATTGCCGGGTTTGTGCCGGAACCAATGTTGTACGCCTTGATCTGGCGTTCAGCGAACGAACCTTCGTCCGCCGCGAAGGTCGTAGAGACAAGACTGCCTCCGGGTTTGAGAATCTCAGCGTCGCTCCGGATCGCCTCCGAGCCATTGACAAGATCAAGAACCGCGTCTACCCCATCGGGGTGATTTGAGCGCAGCACGTCGACCAAATCGACGGCGTTGGTATCATAGACTTCTGCAGCCCCGAGATGGCGAGCTTCGTCGGTGTCGCCGCGTACTGTCGCGATGACGTGGGCGCCGCGTGCGTGCGCCATCTGCACCGCATAGCCGCCAACTCCGCCCGTCGCGCCCATCACAACGATACGCTGGTCCGCGGTGACGCCCAGCAGCTCAAGAGACCCGAGGGCGGTCGCTGCCGGGACGGGCAGCGCCGCCGCCTGTTCGTCCGTGACGCCATCGGGGATATGGGCGAGCGGCTCTGTTTTCACGCCGGGCGCCACCGCGGTGTACTCCGCATACGAGCCGTGAGTCCACGCGATGCCGAAGATACGGTCACCGATGGCGAAATCACGCGCCCCTGTCGGAACGCCCTCGACGACGCCCGCGAAGTCAATGCCGAGTACAAACGGGTACGGCGCCGCGGCGGTCAACCGATCGAGGAGTTTATAGTCGACCGGATTGACTCCCGCGTACGTCACACGTATGAGGAACGCGCCATCGGCGGCGGGGATCGGAAGATTGTGGATCGCCGGAGCTTCGCCGAAGCCCCGGACAGCGAATGCGCGCATTGTTTCGCCCCCTTTCCCGACTGGGCGCCTGGAGTTGAAGATCATGCCAGAGTGGGTCCCGGCTTATTAGAGAGTATGACACCGTGCGATGGGCAGCGCTCCATTAAATTGGGACGAGTTATCGGCGACGGAGGGCGCCAGGGAAGGGCATTCGAATCCCACATTTGATGCGCAATGGCCCGGCCGTCTCCCCGGCGCGTCCTGAAACGAGTACCTGGCGCCGCACGGCATTATACCGTACAGGCATATCCGCTAAGCAGGTCAACGGCGGCGATCCTCACGCTAGAGGCCCGCACTATCGGTGAAGGTCCGACCCGAGGCGGCCAGACGTCGGTAGATTGCGTCAACAGGTTCCCAGACATCGGGGTGTATGCTGCGCAGCGCTTCCGCCAGAATCGCCCTTGGCTCCTCGGTGGCGATTCGTCCATGACGAGCGGCAAGTTCTCTCAGATCGTGGAAAACGACATCGTTCAGATCGGTGAGCAGGAGTTCATGCATAACGTAATCTTCAGACAGCGTGCCTGAGACCTCCATAGACAGCGACGAATTGGGTGCGGCCGGCTCACGTATGATCCGAGAATCCTACGTTTAGCTCGAAGCGGATGTTCGCTTCCATTCTTCAAAGCGGCGACAGACGCCGCAAGCCTCTTCAAGTGAAGGTGGAACCTTTGACAGTTGCTCGTGTTGCGCACATTTGTCCGCAAGCGCCTTGACAAGTGGAGCGATGTCGGACTCGCACCCCCGGTACTTGTCGTAATTGTTGACGCTCTCATCCACCTCGCCGACCCGGAGGTACGCCAACCAGTTCTCGATTTCCCACTTTGGGATCACCCCGAAGACGGGCTCGTCGCTCTTCGGTGGGTCGACACCTGCGCTGCTGCAGGCAAGTTCCATGCAGTGTAACCGTTCCGCCACGGACAGGTTATCCGCGTCTACCACGTAAACCAGTCCATGTGCGTTTCTCCGAAACTTACGCAGCGCCTTCAACTCTACGCAAAGCGCGTCGCAGACATATCGCTTGGCGTCCCCCACCCCGGCGGGTGCGGTTCGAAACGTCAATTGGTGGGGGGTGAACCCGCGCTGGTACAGGAATTTCGTTAGGAAGACCCTGTGCAAGATATCCTCGCAGACGATAACCAATCGAACATTGCGTGCCATCTACCAACCCCTGGCCACGAACTCTGAAGGCTTCAACGGCTCTGTATCCTTTACACGTCCGGCCTCCACTCGCGTTGGACCTCCGGAGTCTCGACCGAGCCAGACGCCTTTCTCCCGCGCCAGACTATCTATCAATTCGGGATGATGTGAGACCACGATGGCTTGCCCAATCGTATCCCCTGCCGCATCGATCAGACTGTTGAGCCAGGGCTCGATTTCGCTGAGCGCGAGGAAGTTGTCCGGCTCGTCCAGAAACAGTATTCTGGTCTCATCCGCCATACCATATAAGACTGCGTAAAGCAGGATTAATTGCCGTTCGCCATCAGACAACTCGCTGAATTTGAAAGAGACCGCTTCCGCTGCTCCCTTTGGCCTGATCGCTACCCTCAGAGTCACGGTTGAATCCGCCGGTCCTTCGATCCGAAGGGATTCGAAGCCGTCTATCGCCTCTTTGAGCGACTGGAACAGTTTCAATTGTCGCGAGATGTCGAGGCGGGCGATGAACCGGTACCATGAAGGGAAGTTGGTTGCCAAACGATCCAATTCCTCGACTTCCTCTTTGCTGTCGGTGTCCATGACAGGCGGACAGGGGCGCAAAAAAACGATGCCCAGCAATCGCCGCTTGAATTCCGTGAGCTTCGTATTGCTGACGCCTGACTGAACCATCGAGAGGCCAGAGCGGCTCCAGTCAAACGTCATGGACGGACCTGGATCGTGCTGATCATTGTAGAGCTGGATTTTCCCGTCGGTGAACTCAAACAGTGGCTGTCCGTCAAGCGTCAGCGATTCGACCCGCGCGCGGCAGCGCCGGCGATCTGCCGCGTGCTCAAGGCGTAGGGCGTACCGGTACAGACCGAGGCTGGATCTGACGTCGATTTCGAACGCCTGTTCATTCAGGGACTGCCAACGGGTGAGCGTACCGGGCGGGAACAGTTCTGTGACAGCGCCGGCGCCGGCCACGAACCTGTGTAGCGCCTGAACCACGTCCAGAACGGTCGACTTGCCAGAGCCATTCCCGCCGAGAAGCAGCGCGATCGCGTCAAATTGTACTTCGAAGTTCACCAGCGTGCGGAAATTGTCAACGAACAGCCGCTCGATCACGCCCTGCCTCCTCTTGACAGCCCTCACAGTATCCCTAAAGGCAGGACTCGCTCAGACTGCGCTTTCACTCCGGCTTACCACTATCCTCATGGCCCCATTCTACCCGACAGGCAAACTCGCGTCAACGCTACCTGCAAACAGCAAAATAGCGGCCGAGCAGCAGGCGTCATCCATCGAGGTCTGATTGCTTCCGGGCCTCATGCCACTCATCCCACACGTCATGGTTGTGGAAGTAGGTACGGAGTATCTCCCGGTAGGTGGCTAATCCGGTGGTGACGTCGAGGGCGACGCGAGGACCTTCGCGGCGCAGGTCGAAACGCGTGGTCCGCACCCGGTCGACGGTGGAGTCGACGGTGGTGTTGTCCCAACGCCCAATTTCCTCAGCCCACTCACGGAATCGCTGCCTTGCCACCGCCGGCGATTCAAAGGCGACGATACAGGGGGTGCGGTCGTCTATCACCTCGTAGCGCCGCGCCGGGTGCCCGCCGAGGAGCAGATTATGGAGGGGAATGGGCTGCTCGGGGTCCGACACGTAGTCCGGTTCAGGCTCAGGGACGTTTGTACTCGGGAACCGGTCACCGCGGTACCTGAATAGCAACCTTTCTACATTTATTTCCTCGTCCGGGAAGAGGGGATGCGTGAACGTATCGCCGGGACGATAGGCGTCAGACAGACGATAGCGACCTTTGTGCAGCGCCCAGGTCTCGAGCGTCTCTGTTTGAGGGACCACCACCCAGAAATAGCGAACACCCGCCCGCGCATAAAGATTTGCGCGCATCCCTCGGGTCCACACCGCTGTGGCCGGCGCCAGAACATCCACGATCAGATCGGGCGCGCCCACGTAATAGTCCGTCTCCGCCAGGCAGCCCTTCCTGTCCGGCCCGAAATAGAACTCCCCCGGCTGCACGTTGGCGATATCGCCCAGCGAAACTTCCACCGTCCCGCCACTGGACCATCCACGACGCCGATCGCGCGTCAGGCCCGTGAGGTATGAGCTTATATTCATGCGGGCCTCCGAGTACTGCCCGTAGTTCGACCCACCGCCCGGCGGCGTCCCTTCCGGCAGCGCCCAGCGTGAGGGCTGCCAGAAGCGGTCCCCGAACTCAATGAGCGCCTCCGCGTAGATCGGCATATCGGCTGTGAGCATGCGGGCCAGGAGCTCCAGCTTGATGCCGCCGGCCTCCATTCGCCACCGGCCGCCGTTCTTCTCGACAGCGGGGTTCACGCCCTGCCATCGCGCCAGAGTTGCGGCACAGCGCAGGAACGCCCCCTCCGCTTCCGCGCGTGTGGCGAAGGGAAGGGTGCAGTCAAGACGTCCACCGAACCACTCCATCTTGTTTTCGGGCAATCCGAACAGTATCAGATGCTCCAGGTCAAACATAGCTTTCTCCTACAAGCGGCGGGTCAGCGCGTCCCCAGGTCTGCCGGTCAGGGTCGGTGGCTGAGCCAGTACTCTCGAAATGAGCGCAGCCGTGGAAGAGACTCGCGGTCTTTCTGACGATTCGAGGCGGCTTTGCTCGCGATGATGTCATCGATGTGGCAGACCGGAAACTCCTCGACTTCGACGCGCCTTCGCCAGGCGTCTTCGAAGCGCTCGATGCCGTCCGGCGCAAACACGAGATCCAGATCGAATGGTCCGTTCTTGAGCTGCACGAAGTCCTTGCCTCGCTCAATCTCCGCGGCCTCGAGATCCGTAATTGCAAACCGGAGCTCGCGCAGCGCTGTCACCAGCGCTCGCCCGTTCTCGGGCTTGCGCTCCACGAAAAGGTCTGCATCCTGGGTTGTGTCAGGAAAGCCGAGAAGGATCGCGGCGGACTTTCCAATGAAGAGATACCGAACACCATGCCGGAGCAGAGCGTCTCGTATCTCCTGGGCCTGCCGATACTCAAACGCGGCCATAACCCAGCCAATCCGGCAAGTTCTTCTCACACCATTGCCGGTACTCTTCCATGGTGTTAAAGGAGCGATATGCGGCGTCATCCATGACGGGCTTATAGGTGTGGATAAACGAATAGCGGAACCGGGTCTCCAGCGGTCGTCGCCGGGCCGCTTCGAATTCCTCGAGCCATTCGGCGGGAATCGGATCAGACATGGATAATCCTCGCTTCGCGACTGACTCCTGATTCTCCACATTATACCACTCTACGCGATACCACTCTACGCGATACCACTCTACGCGATACCACTCTACGCGATACCACTCTACGCGATACCACTCTACGCGATACCACTCTACGCGCGGGGTGATGATGCTTTTGCCCTGCCCAGCATGGGCCTGCAGTCGTCAACAAATCTCAGGTCCTGGCGGAATTCGTTGAGGGCTGGAACTGTTCGAGTGTCGTCTGTTGAAGGGGGGTGCGTTATGGGGTATGGGACTCCTGCATCCGCGCCTGGTTCCAGCCGTTTTCAAAAGGTTTTTCGGGGCGTCGCGTAGAAAACGGTCATTAGATGACTTTGAAGTCCGATAACGGGAGAACGACGTGAAATATCCACCGGGAGTGGCGTTATTAACGGTTTGTTTCGCCGCAGCGCCGGGATTGGCTGCGCCGGCGCGCGCGGCGAAGCTCACGCCGGAGACGCTGAAAGCGGCGCTGGCGGCAAAGCCGCAGGGAGATGACGCCGCACAACTGGCCGACCAGATTCGGGGTTGGTTTGGGAAGAAGAACATCCTCAAAGGGCCCGGTCCAAAGGTGGACGGACTGAATGTCGCCTGGGCGATTGAGGCGCCGGGCGCGGCAGCGCCGCCTGAAGTGGTGTCGGAAGATGGCGCGTTCCGACTTCCCCTGGATCGAGTGGGTGACACTCCCGTCTACGCGGGGGCCATAACCCTGCCGGATGGCGCCGCTATGAGGTGGACTTACCAGGTGGATAACCGCCCCATGGGCGGCGGACAGCTTGAGGTATACACCATGCCGCCGGAGGATTCTCCGCAGCCGGGTGTCCCGAAGGGGACTCTCACGCAGGAGCCGCGCTGGAAGAGCCAGATATTCCCCGGCACGGAACGGGACTGGTGGGTTTACGTGCCGTCGCAGTACCGCCCGGAGACGCCGGCGGCCGTCATGATCTTTCAGGATGGGGGCGGCTACAAGAACTATGTTCCGACCGTCTTTGACAACCTCATCGCCAAGGATGAGATACCGGTGACCGTGGGCATCTTTATTAATCCCGGGACGTTCGCGGACGGCCGGTCGGACCGGAGCTTTGAGTACGACACGCTCTCAGATCAGTACAGCCGATTTATCTTGCAAGAGATACTGCCAGAGGTTGAAAAGACGGTCAAGCTGCGGCAAGATGCGGCCGGCCGCGCCATTGCCGGCATCTCGAGCGGTGGCATCTGCGCCTGGACTGCGGCATGGCAGCGGCCGGACCAGTTCAGCAAGGTGCTTTCGTGGGTCGGCAGTTTCACCGACATCGCGGGCGGTAAGACATTGATCGAGGGCGGGCATAACTATCCGCCGCTCATCCGGCAGACGCCGCCAAAGCCGATTCGTATCTTCTTGCAGGACGGCGCCAACGACCTGGATAACAGATTCGGCAACTGGCCGCTCGCAAGTCAGCAGATGGCAAAAGCTCTCGCCTTCGCCCATTACGATTACAAATATGTCTTCGGGAATGGCTTTCACAGCGACCGGCAGGGCCGTGCTCTTCTGCCCGATGCGCTGCGATGGCTGTGGCGTCCATAAGAGGCTGCGACTTGATGGACGCCCGCTGTTTTTGGATTCTACTGAATTGCGGATTATAATGCAATCTGTCGGCTGCTCCAATCAATTGGCGTCAGCCCTGAATGAGAATGGCGCCGGACCCGCAGATTAGCATCTCGCCCGGTTTTACGGCGCCGCAGGAACCCCATCCGGAGCGTCATCTGGCTCCGGCAGAAAATGGAGACGTATTTGATTCACGAAGGATTTACCCTCTGGTTTACCGGCCTCTCTGGCGCCGGGAAGTCCACACTTGCGCAGCGCGTCGCTCAGACGTTTCGAGAACACCAATATAATGTAGAGATTCTGGATGGTGACGAGGTCCGAACTCATCTGTCCAAGGGTCTCGGTTTTTCCAAAGAGGACCGGGATACCAACATCCGGCGGATCGGCTGGGTCTGCGCTCTGTTAGCGCGCAACGGCGTGATTGCAATCTCCGCCGCTATCTCGCCCTACGCGGAGGTGCGCGCGGAAGTGCGTGCGATGCACGCGAATTTTGTAGAGGTGTACGTCTGCTGCCCGATTGATAAACTAACGGAGCGCGACGTGAAGGGGCTGTATAAGAAGGCGATCGCCGGGGAGATTAAGAACTTCACCGGTATCTCCGACCCCTACGAAGCGCCCGAGAATCCCGAGATCGTGGTCCATTCCGACACGGAGACGGTGGAAGAGTCGGCGCAGAAGATCCTGAATTATCTCCGACGGAGGAAGCTGATTGACGCCTGAACGGCGTCCGGACGGCGATCTTGATCGATCCCCCGGCCGCGATCAAGATCGGCGAGTCGATCTCCACGCCCATACCACCGCTTCGGATGGGTCGCTTCGGCCCACCAAGCTGGTGGCGATGGCGGGGGAGAGAGGGCTGGCAGCGCTGGCTGTCACCGATCATGACACGACAGCCGCGCTCGATGAGGCCGCCGCAGCCGCCGCGCAGCACGGCATTGAGCTGGTGTCGGGCATTGAGCTGAACGTCGAACACCCCGGCCGGTTCCACCTTCTCGGCTATCTCTTTGATCCCAACGAAGACCGGTTGAGCCACCGGCTGACCTATCTTCAGGAATACCGGGCGTCTCGCAACGACCGGATGATAGAGAAGATGCAGGCCGGTGGGCTGCCGATTACCCTGGCCGACGTGATCGCGGAGGCGGGGGGTGGTCTTATCGGGCGGCCGCACATGGCCCTGGCGCTGATGCGAAAGGGAATCGTCAAATCTACGCAGGAGGCGTTCGACCGCTTCCTGGCGGATGGCGGTCCGTATCACGTGCCCAAGGAGAAAGTGACGCCGGAGGAAGGCATTCGTCTCATCCGGCAGGCCGGCGGCGTGCCGGTGGTGGCGCACCCGACAACGCTGCGCCTCGCGCCCGATGCGCTGGAAGCCGAGCTGCGAAAGCTCAAAGACATCGGCCTCGGTGGAATCGAATGCTACTATTCGCAGCACACGCCGGAACAGCAGCAGGAATTCGTTGATATCGCCCGCCGCCTGGACCTGGTCGCAACCGGCGGGAGCGATTTTCATGGCGCGTCCAAGCCGCACGTCTATCTTGGCGGAGTTGTGGACGGCCGCGGGGTCCCTTACGCGGTTCTGGAAGCGCTCCGAGCCGCGCGGGAGTAGCGACGGATAAAGGATGAGAGTGGGCAGCCAGCTGCCCATGGTACGGGATTGCAGGTAAGGGATCCAGCCCATCCAGTGGGGGCGGGACTTCGTCTTCGCCGGCCCGTTCGCGAAGCGTTGGAGTCGCTGGGCGGAGTGGATGGCAGGGAGCGGATGACGTCTTGCCGGTGTGCTGTTGTCGGCGTGGGCCGAACCGGATCCATGGTGGCGGCCTCGCTCGACCGGCTCGGCGCACGGTATCTGGCGCTGATCGATACCGATCGGCTCGAGGAGCACAGCCTGCGAGAGATGGAGGCTGTCCGGCCCGACGATCTCGGCAAGCCCAAGGTCCAGGCATTGGCCGGAGCACTGCGGGCCCGCCCGCCCGAGGGGTACGGCGCGATCCGATCCATCGCCGTCCCGCTCACCGATCCGGAAGCCCTCGCTGCGGCGAAGGAGCGCGAGGTAATCTGCTCCTGCCCCGATAATGACGCAGCCCGGCTGGCGGCGGCGGTCATTGCGGCGCTTTACCACAAGGCGCTGCTCGACATCGGGACGGGAGTGCTTTTCCCCGAGGGCGCTTTTGCCGCTCCAGGCTCAACTACGGCGATGCCGATCTCCCGTTGGTCGCGACGGGCGATGGCTGTCTGCTGCGCAGAGGAAATCTCGTCTCCTACAGCCGGGCGGTGGAGGATCTCTGCCAGCAGCGGGCGCCCCGGATTCTGCAAAATCGGGGACAGCCGCGGCGGGCCGGATCGCTCGCCGCGCTGAACCAACTCGCCTGAGGCCTCGGGATGATGCTGCCGGATGACCTGTTCGCCGGCCGGCGGTCCCGCGGCTCCTGGGCTCACCTCGAGGCGGAGACCGGGATGGAGAAGAACGTCTGTTTCTCAGCTATCCTGCGGCGGACAGCCCGGCGGTATGCCACCTTTGCGCCAGGGCCGGGATGGGGTATGACGGACTCCGGTGACGGTGGATGGCCGGTGGGGGTGTCGGCGAGCTGCGGCGTTCTTCACGCCACGCGTATGACCCGGTAACCGGCCACGTCCCGGAAAACCCGTACACCGCCATCCATGAGCTGTCCGAGGGCATTTGCCACCGCGGACCGGACGACCCCGTACTCACGCACGTACTGCAGCAGGGAGAGGAGAGCGTCTACCACTTCGCGGGCGGCCACACAGTTAAAGATGAAGTTGACCGAGGTAAGCAACCCGCCAGGTCTTCTTGCGGACACGATATATCCGCGCACCCGCCGCCATTTCGCGCACGAGTGAATCGACCGCTAGTCCCTGAAGATAGCGATCACTGCTGCTAAGGGCGATATTTAGAAAGGCAAGAAGGACGCCCGGATGCTTTGCCGCTGCCGAGCCCATCCGGCCGAGCGCCGCCGCCGATCTCCAGACCAAATGCGGGTCACCGCTTTTAAGAGCGAGCAGGAGCGCAGGTATTACATCTGGGTCCAATGCCGCTGCCGAGCCCGCCCGGCCGAGCGCCTCCACCGCTTTGCACGCTGAATCAGAGCCACTCTGGCGGCGGCGACGCAGGCGTGACCGGATAGCATTAACATGGTCTGATGTTGGGTGCGTTCGTTCAAGCTCCTCCAGGTCTGTACCTCGCGGGCTCCTGCTCTCCATATCGGGCTGGATTTGTAGGTTCGCAAAAATGACTTCTACGTGCGCTCCTAAGGTCGGGAGGATCCTATCGAGAGTAATCTGGGCTCTTCCAAGCCATTTTTGTTCAGGCTCATCGTTATCGCGGGTGATCAGGAGCACCGGTATGACTGCCATAGGGTGCATAGGCACGGTTATACTGCCCAGAATCTGGAGCGCTCGCAAAATTGTATTTTCGTCGCGGCTCCGGAGAGCGAGCAGGCGCGCCGGGATGCCCTCCGGGTACTCCGCCGCCGCTGCCGCTGCCCTCACGCCCAGCGTCTCCCTGACTATCCATGGTTGATTGTTGACCTCGGTGGGATGGTCCGTCAGGACGGCACGGACGTTTTCCATAAGATTCCTGGATTCCCGCGGCATTCGATTTAGGATAGACTCGCCTCTTTGGTCCAGTTCACTTTTGTTCGATAGGAGAGGGAGCAGGAGCGAGGGGACGACCCGTGAGAACGATGTTGTACCCAACGCTTGGTGAAGCGCCTCGCGAGCCAGGGACGGTGTAAAATCTTGATCGCTGCGGAGAGCGACCAGGATTGCAGGGGCGCCGCCCGAGCGCACTGTTACCATTGGCTCCAGATCGTCAAGACCGTCCGCGGCGTTCAACAAGGGATCAGAGCCCACTTTCGGATGCCGCGCCAGCGACTCAGGCAGCCGATCTAGCGCCAGCCTGGCTCTCCAGGCTAGATCCAGGCTGGAGACAGTGAGGGCGCTTGTCCTGAGCATGTCGATCACTGCTGGATCCCTGGCTGTGACCGGACCCATCTCGCCAAATGCATCCACCACGCTCAGCCGCAGCTCCGCATTGTCTTTGGCGATCTCGAGGAGAAAGGGGACCACGTTCTGAAGGACAGCCGCGGCCGGCCCCATTTGGCGCAGCGCATTGATGGCGCTCCGCCGTAATTCATTGTTAGGGCTGTCGCAGGCGATTCCGAGCAGTGAAGGGACCACTTCCCGGTGCTCGGCTGTAGCCGGTCCCATCTGGCCCAGGGCTCTGAACGAGAGCTCTCTCTGCCGCGCGTTACCAGAGTTGATTCGGCGCAGGAGAAGTTGCATCAGGGGAAGGGCGCCTACATTGCGGTTGATCTGAGCCAGCGAGGGGAGCGTTCTGTCCAGGTGAGGGAAGTTCCATCCCTTCTCCCGATGCGCCCACCACTCATCGAACAACGCCCTATTGACGCGGTCCGATATTCTCTCCAATTTACTCGGACGCAACTGCAAACTCGGTAGGGACTGCGCTTCCGGTAGGCAGAGTCCGGCGAGTGCCAGTCGGTGGCGGAAAAGATCGTCCTTCCGCTCGTCCGACAGTAGCTCTAGCATGTCACATAGCCCGTCCTCGAGGCGCTGCTTCTCGGGCGAGTCGGCTCCCACAGCTCGAAGGTGCAGGACGCCAGCCAGGAAGATGATGATATCCTGCCACTCCGGCATCAAGCAAAACCGGTCGATCGTCTCGCGGATTGTCTGCCAGCCAGCCAATTGAACCCTGGCGGCGAGTGCGCATGCCACCAGGAACTCCTGAAACGTGAGGTGCGAGAAAGTATAGTCGGCCGCCCTCGTCCCAGGATGGCCATGGTCAGCCTCACCGGTCAACAGCCGGGAGTTGACGGTCAGGTCGCGCATCAACGAGTCTACGTACGGGAGCGGGTAGCTATCGCGGGCTGCAATGTCCTCCAGAGCTTTCTTCACGGCTGCCCGGCTAAATTCCGTCGGGCGCGCGGGACTGTCGGAGAGGGAGAGGGCCAGTTGCTCCAGGAACGTCCGCCGGCGCTCGGCGTCCGGGCGGTAGTACCCGGGCGGATAGGCCACATCGTCTCTTGCAATAGTATCTCCCAGCATCTTGGTGACCACAATGTCGTAGAGTGCGGTCCTGGTCCGGGGCAGCGCGGGGTTCGTGTCCTCGTCCATCGCGTAGCAGAGGTTGGCCAGCAGGCCGGGAAGGGCGGCCATCGTGTGGAATTCGGACCGGACGCGGAGCTGCTCGATCAGCGAGCTGCGATCCATCCTGTTCTCAAAGGGATACCCCGTCACGTACGCCTCGCGATCGGCCATCTGAAGCGGCGCGGGCGTGTAAACCGGGGAGCCCCGTCCGTCGATGCCCACACTGCGCAATCGGTCGCGGCTCACCTCCCGGCAGCTCAATACCCTCGGGCATTTCTTGTATCGAGCCAGCGCTTCTCGCACCGTGTTGGCGAGAAACTCGACGTTGGCCACCTCATCCAGCCCGTCCAGCAGGAGAAGTACGCTGCCCGCCTCCAGCCACTCTTT
>Ga0307373_10011862_pt1 | contig 12542 bp, 13 predicted proteins | sample OX2MG_FD_202534 | JGI IMG/M metagenome (GOLD analysis project Ga0307373, IMG submission 202534) | Soil microbial communities from Risofladan, Vaasa, Finland - OX-2 | ecosystem: Environmental > Terrestrial > Soil > Coastal area > Acid sulfate soil | place: Finland: Risofladan, Vaasa | collected...
AGCGAAAGCGCGAACAGCGGCCCGGCGAGGAGGATGAGCAGGGCGGGCTTGATCGCCCAGAGGTTCGCGGCGAGCGCGGCGAGGAACGCCATGATCGCGAACGCAGGGCCCGAATACCGCAGCATCGACAGGACGGTCGGGCGGTACTTGAGCCCTTCCGCGAGCGCGACGGCGCCCGAGACGAAGCCGGCGTTGATGAGGACGAAGATCAGGCCGCCGACGAGCGCGTAGACGCACATCCGGCCGACATCGCTCTGGCCCACCGTGCCGAAGAAGTTGGTCGCGCCGGCGCCGGCCGCCGCGATGGCGTACGCGCCGCTGTTGAATGCCGCGCGCAGCACCGGGTTGCCCTGGAAGAGCATGGGCAGGAGGATGCTGAGCGCCGCCACCGGAATTGCCGCCGCCCAGCCGAAGATGACGAGGACGGCGATGAGGAAGACGAACGCGAGCGAAACCTGGCTGCCCTTGTCGTCGAGCGGGACCGGGTGGAGGTCCGCGATGAGGGCGAGCCCGAGGAAGAGGCCGATCCCCAGCCAGTCGTACAGGCGGGGCGGGTTCGCGGCGAGGCGCGCGGCAGAAACGCCGAGGGCGCCGGCTGCGAGGACCACGACGGCCGCGATGTAGGCGACGAGCCGTGGGGGGAGGCCGAAGAGTGTCTTGTCGGTCGAGATCATCGCCGCCGGGGAGCGCGGGGGAGCCGGCAATGGCACCGGCCCCGCCGCGGAAATCCTTCTAGAACAGACCGTTCAGCAGGGCGGCGAGTTCGCCCCAGCGCAGACCCGCACCCGAAGAAACGAGGAGCGAGGTAAGTGCGCCGAGAGCAACCGCTGCCTTGACTGACGTAGAGAGCCAACGAACCATGCAGGTTCACCTCCAAGTGGATAGCCGCAGTCCTGCAGTGCCCATCCTCTCGTTGGGGGAGAGACGAAAGCACCCCCCGAACGGGGGATTTAGACGGGAAGCCCCAGCTACGATCGCCGAATGCCCCACTTTGCGGTCGTCTTGTTCGATCTCGACGGCACGGTCATCGACTCCGGCGGGATCATCCTCGCCTCGATGCGCCATGCGACCCGAGAGGTGCTGGGGCGCGAATACTCGGACGAGGAGCTGATGCGGGCGGTCGGTGGCCCGGGCCTCGAGGCCCAGATGCAGGCCTTCGACTCGGAGCGGGTGGACGAGCTCGTCACCGTCTACCGCGCCCACAACGAGCCCTTGCACGAGGAGCTCCTCTGCTGCGCCGGCATGGAGGATGCCCTCGAACGGCTTCATGCGGAGGGACGCCGGCTGGCCGTGGTCACCGCGAAGCGGCGCTCGACCGTCGAGCTCGCGTTCGAGCACGTGCCCCTCGGCCACCTGTTCGAGGTGATCGTCGGCGGGGACGAGACCGAGCGCCACAAGCCCGATCCAGAGCCGCTGCTCCTGGCGGCCGAGAGGCTCGGCGCCCGCCCGGAGGAGGCGGTCTACATCGGCGACTCCCCCTTCGACGTCCGGGCCGCCAAGGCGGCCGGGATGGCATCCGTGGCGGTCACGTGGGGCCGCATCCACGACCGCTCGCTGCTCGAGCGCGAGCACCCGGACGCGATCGTCGACACCGCGGAGGAGCTGCTTGCCGCGGTCTGAGGCGTCCGCGAGGGCTGCCGAGCTGCGCGAGCTCCTCAATCGCGCCCTCATCGCCTACCACGTCGAGGACGACCCGATCATGGAGGACGCCGCCTACGACGTCCTCTTCGACGAGCTGGCGGCGATCGAGGCGGAGCATCCCGAGCTCGTCACGCCCGACTCGCCGACGCACCGCGTCGGGGCCCCGCTCTCGGGGCAGTTCCAGAAGGTTCGGCACCTGTCGCCGATGGGGTCGCTCGAGAAGGTGACCACCGATGAGGCGATTGCCAAGTGGGCCGACGACGTGCGCAAGCGGCTCGGGACCGACGAGCCTGTGGCCTACGTGCTGGAGCCGAAGATCGACGGCTCCGCCATCAACCTCGTGTACGAGAACGGGGCTTTCGTGCGCGGCGCAACCAGGGGAGACGGCGTGCAGGGCGAGGACGTCACACCCAACCTGCGCACGATCGGCGCCATCCCGCTGCAGATGCAAGGCGACGCGCCACCGCTCGTCGAGGTCCGCGGCGAGGTGTACATGCCGCTCTCCGGCTTCCGAGACTTCAACGAGCGGCTCATCGCCGAAGGAAAGCCGACCGCGCCGAACCCGCGCAATGCCTCGGCGGGATCGCTCCGGCAGAAGGACTCGTCCATCACGGCGCAGCGGCCGCTCTCGATCTGGGTGTACGGGACGGGGCGGCGCGACGGTCTCGACGAGTTGACGACACACTGGGAGACGCTGCAGTGGCTGCGCGCGCACGGGTTCCGTACGAATCCGCTCGCGGAACGCGCGGAGTCGATCGAGGAGATCGGAGAGCGCGTGCGTGCGTGGGAGCTGCGACGTGCCGAGCTCGACTACGAGATCGACGGCATCGTCATCAAGGTCGACTCGTTCGACCAGCAGGCCCGCCTCGGTTCGCTGCACGAGCGCCCGCGCTGGGCGCGCGCATTCAAGTGGGCACCGATGACCGCCGTCACGCGGCTGAACAAGATCCTCATCCGTGTCGGTCGGACTGGCGCGCTCAACCCGTGGGCCGTGCTCGAGCCGGTCGAGGTCGGCGGCGTCACCATCTCGCGCGCGACGCTGCACAACGAGGAGGACATCAACCGCAAGGAGATCCGCGAGGGCGACGACGTCATCGTCCAGCGCGCGGGCGACGTCATCCCGCAGATCGTCGGTCCGGCAGGCGGGCACCGGAAGGGAACGAAGCGTTTCCGCATGCCGACGCACTGCCCGCTGTGCGGCACCGAGGTGGTGAAGCCCGAGGGAGAGGCGATGCACCGCTGCCCGAATCGGGCCTGCCCGTCGCGCGGGCTCGAGGCGCTGATCAACTGGGTGATGGCGGCAGCCGACATCGACGGCGTCGGTGAGCAGTCGGTACGCCGGCTGTGGGATCTCGGCATCGTGCGCTCCGTCCCCGAGCTGTACAGGTTGACGCGGGAGGAGCTGATGGAGGTCGACGGCTACGCGGAGATCAGCGCCGGCCATGCGATCGACGCGATCGCAGCGTCGAAGGCGATTCCGTTCTCGCGCGTCCTCTTCGGGTTGAGCATCCCCGACGTCGGGTGGGTGACGGGGCAGACGCTCGCGCGCCACTTCGGCACCGTGGACGCGTTGATGAACGCGACGCAGGAGGAGCTGGTCGAGGCGGAGGGCATCGGCCCGGAGCGCGCGGAGGCGATCGCGGAGTGGTTCCGCGACGACGACAACCGCCGGCTGGTCGAGGACCTGCGCGACCTGGGGCTGCGCTTCGAGGCGGGCGAGGAAGAGCGGCCGGTCGAGGGGCCGCTCACCGGCAAGCGCTACGTCGTCACCGGCACGCTCGAGGGCTTCACGCGCGAGGAGGCCGAGGCGGCGCTCGAAGCGCGCGGCGCGAAGGTGTCCGACTCCGTCTCCACGAAGACGACCGGCCTGGTCGTCGGCGAGGACCCGGGCAAGTCGAAGCTCACGAAGGCGGAGAAGGCCGGCGTGGCGATTCTCTCGGAGGGCGACCTAGTGGAGCTGCTGCGCGGCTAGCGCGACTGCGAACCGGTCTTCGGCGTCGCGAGACGCCGTCCAGGAGACCGGTTCGCCGTTGACGAGGACCGAGAACACATAGCTGTCGCCGACGAAGCCGGATAGGGCGGTCGAGTTGTCCGTCGTCCCCGTCTTCGCGCGCACGACGCCGACGGCGACGGTGTGGCGCATGCGGTCGTGCAATGTTCCGCTCCGGCCGGCGACGGGGAGCGACGCGAGCAGCTCCTGATGCATCGAGGGATCGCTCCACATCAGACGGAGGAGCGCGACGAGCGTCGACGCCGTCATCCGGTCGAGCAGTGAAAGGCCCGACCCGTCGACCATGCGCACGCCGTCGAGCGATATGCCGGCAGCCGCGAGCTGCGCGCGGACGACGCCGATGCCGGCCGCGGTTGTCCCTGCGCCGGCCTGCACCGCGCCGAGCTCCTTCGTGAGCATCTCCGCGGTGAAGTTGTCGCTCACCTTGTCCATCCAGTTGACCATCGCGGCCAGCGTCGGCGAGTCGACGGATGCGAGCTCGACGCCGGCATCGTCCGCGGCGCCGAGCGTGGCGCCGCCGGCGACTGTCACGCCCGCGCGGCGAAGGAGCTTCGTGAACGTCTGCGCGGCCGAGAGTGCCGGGTTGTGCGACGTGAATCGTCCGACGGCGCCGCGGTCGACGATGAGCGCCGACAGTGGCGGCGACTCGTTGATGTAGAAGGCCGCCTTCCAGCCTGGCGCCGTGCGGTGCGCATCGAACCACGTCTCGTCGCCGAGCACCTCGCCGCTGACGGTGGTGATGCCGTCCGCGCGCACCTGACGCGCGAGCGCCCCGAGGTCCCGCGACGAGAGCGTCGGATCGCCGTAGCCCTTGAGGACGAGGTTGCCGTGCCACGCCGATCGGTCCTGCTCGCCTTCTCCGAGCACGTCCGTCTCGATCCGGAAGGCGGGGCCGAGCGCGGTCAGCGCCGCATAGGTGACCGCGAGCTTTTCGTTCGAGGCAGGCCGGAGGGGCAGCGTCGCGTTGTGTGCGAAGACGACTCGGCCGGTGGAGAGGTCGACCACGACGGCGCCTGAGGTGGCGAAGTCGACGAACGGCGCGTTCAGCGCTCGGGAGAGGAGGGACGGCAGCAAGCCGTTCGCAGCGCCGCCCGGAGCGGCGAGGACGGCGGAAACGACCCCAAGGGCGGCGACGGCGCGGGCGAGCACGTGCCGTTTCATTGTTTGGGTCGGTACGCGGGTCGTCAAGGGCGATGGGTCGTACGGACGGCGAAGATAGGTCGGCAGGCCCTGTCGGCCCGGAGAAAGGGCCTCGATAATCGAGGGGCGTGGGCGGAAACGACGATGCCGTGCTGCAGCGGATCGAAGAGCTGCTCGAAGCCCCTGCGAGCGGGTCGGCTGCGCCGACGCTCGAGAGCATGGAGGAGACCCTGACCGACGGCTACGCGGAGGCGCTCGCCCTCGAAGCCGAGCGCTCGCGCATCGAGCGCAGGATCGGTGAGGTGGCGCGGATGGTGGAGGAGCCCGTCGGGAAGCACATCACGGAGGAGATCGTCGCGCTCGGCCGGCGGCTGACGCGCGCTGATGTCGAGCTCGGACGTTTGCGGACGCTGCTGCGGCGGTTGCAGGCGCGCACGCGCGCGCTGCGGCACGCGTCTTAGAGCGGTCGCCCAGTCTCAAGCGTTGGAGTAGGCAGAGCAGACGGACATGCGGCGAAGCCGCGCCTCCTGAGGTCGGCGCCGGCAAGCGGCGCCTCGTCTAGACAATCCCGCTCCGCACGGCGTAGACCGCCGCCTGAATGCGGTTGTCGATCTGCAGCTTCATGAGGATGTTGGAGATGTGGTTCTTCACCGTCTTCGGGCTGATGTGCAGATCGGCGGCGATGACGGCGTTGTCCTTGCCGTTCGCGATCAGCTTCAGCACCTCGATCTCGCGGTCGGACAGCTCGGACCGGATCGCGTCTGCGATCTCCGGCTGCGCGCTCGTCGCGCGCACACGCTGCAGAACCTTCGCGGCGATGCCGGGGGAGATCAGCGACTCGCCGCGCGACGCGGCGCGGATGCCGGCCAGCAACTCGTCGATCGACGCGTCCTTCAACAGGTACCCGCACGCGCCGGCGAGGATCGCGTCCAGCACGTCGGCGTCCTCGTCGGAGATGGTCAGCACGACGACGCGCGTGAGCGGAGCGATCGCCGCGATGTGCCGCGTCGCCTCGACGCCGCCCATGCCGGGCATGTTGAGATCCATGACGACGACGTCGGGAGCGAACTCCCGGACGGATCGGACCGCCTCCGTTCCCGACGCGGCTTCGCCGGAGACCTGGACGCCCTGGTCCTCGAGCAGGTTGCGGAGGCCCGTGCGGAAGAGGTCATGGTCGTCGACGATCAAGACGCGAAGCGTCTCGAGGCCCCGCTCATCGCTGGCCGAAAGCGGCTCTGTCAGGTCTTCACACCCCCCTTACGCGGCCAAGTCTAGTGCAGGGTGATGGTGACCGTCCGCCGCCCCCAGGCGAACGCCTGGGCGACGGTGGGGAACCAGAGATCAATGCTTGCGCCGCGGACGCCGCTGCCGACGTCGGCCGCTACGGCCTCGCCGTAGCCCGGGACGGTCATGCGCGTGCCGAGCGGGATGACCGTGGGATCGACGGCGACGATGCCCCAACCGACGGGGAGCCCTGTTGCGGTGTGGCCGGGAAGCGAATAGCCCGTGGCGGACACGACGAGCGTGCGGCCGCCGCTGCTCTGGGCGGACGCCGGAGCAGGGCTCGGATCACCGACGACCGCGGGCACCGGCCCGCTCGCGGCCACCGCCGCGGTCAGCGTCGTCGACTTGGCCTCTGCGCGCTGCACAGACGCTTCGAGCTGTTGAATCTGAGAAGCCTTCAACTGCTGCTGCGCGCGCAGGCCGGAGATGAAGGAGAGTCTGTCGGCGCGTGCCGATGCGAGCGTTCTCGTCGTGCCGGCGGCAGCGCGGACCGCGCTTGCGATGCGTGCGCGATGCGTTGACAGTGCTGCACGCAGCATCTGCAGTCGGTGTTTCGCCAGGGCAGACGCGACCACGAACCCGCTGCTCTGGTCGGTAACGCGCTTCAGCCCGTCGAGCGTCGACACCGCGGCGTCGAGCGACTCTGCGCCGAGAATGACGGCGACGGGGTCGGTGTCGCCTTGCTCGTACATCAGACGAAGGTTCTCGCCGAGATGCTGCTGCGAGATTGTGAGCGTGCGTTGTGTCGCGGTGATCTGTTGTGCGAGTTGCACCTGCTGGAGGCGAAGACGCGAGGCCTCGGCACGGAGGCTCGTCAACTTCGATTGCGCGACAGCGAGATTCGAGTCGAGCGCGTAGAGATCGAGCGACGCGCTGTGGACTCGTCCTGCGAGTGTGTTCTCCTGCGCCTGCAGGCTGCTCACGTGCGACCCGGGGCCGGCGGCCGCAGGCGAGCCGGCGGCGAAGACGAGCACGGCGGAGACGCCGGCGAGCAGCGCCGCGGATCGTGTCCTTCGGGCGCTCACGAGGGCGGGACCGTACCATACGAATCCGGTGATTTCGTCCAGTTTGTGCAGGGTCTTTTGCCGGATCCTGGTGTGGGGCTAGTGGCAATTTGCGGCAACTTTCGCGCCTTTTACCGGTTGCCAGCATCCGAAAGCCCTGGTAGCGTCCCGACCTTGTGACGTGTGGGAGGCCCGGTGCGGACGTGCCGGGTGAACGTCGGGAAACGTCATCCAGACACTGAAGCGACAGGCTCCGGTCCTCGCCCTCGCCCTCGCCGCGGCGTGCATCGCGGCCGGTGTGGCCACCGCCGACCCGTCGATCAGCGCAAAGCAGGCGCAGGCGCAGCAGGTGATGCTGCAGATCCAGCAGCTCGACTCGAACCTCGAGCGCGCACGCAACAGCTACGACTCCGCGAACGTCAAGCTCCACGCGATCGAGCACAGCCTTGCGATCAATCGCATCGGGCTGCACGTTGCGCGCTCGAACCTCGTCATCGCACAGAAGGATCTGTCGCAGCGGCTCGTCTCGATCTACACGACGCGCGACAACCAGTCGGCGCTCGCAGTGGTCCTCGGCGCGACGAGCATCGACGATCTCGTCAACCGCATCGAGTCCGTCCAGTCGCTGTCGACGCAGGATGTCGCAGTCGTGCACCAGGTGGTCTCGTTCAAGCGTGAGGTGACCGTCCGCCAGCACACGCTCGTGCACGATCGTCGCGCTCAGACTGCGCTCGTGCGCCAGCGCGCGGCCGCGAAGACCCGAATCGCGTCGCAGCTCGGCCGTCAGCAACGGCTGTACAACTCGATCAAGGGCGAGATCGCGCATCTCGTCGCGATGCAGCACGCGCGGCAGCTCGCACTCGAGCGGCAAGCGCAGCAGCGGCTGGCCACCTACCAGCCGCCGGGGCAGACCCCCGTGCTCGATCTCAGTACCGGGCTCGCGCCTCCGCCGACGCAGTACTCGGGCGTCGTTGGGATCGCGATGCAATATCTCGGTGTGCCGTACGTTTGGGGCGGCGCGAGCCCGAGCGGCTTCGACTGCTCCGGCTTCGTCATGTACGTGTACGCGCAGGTCGGCGTGTCGCTCCCGCACTACACCGGCGCGCAGTGGGGCATGGGCGTGCCGGTCGCGTACAGCGACCTCCAGCCCGGCGACCTCGTCTTCTTCGACGGGCTCGGCCACGTCGGGATCTACATCGGCGGAGGCGAGTTCATCCACTCTCCGCACACCGGTGACGTCGTCCGGATCGACAGCCTCTCGGAGGGCTGGTACGCCGCGACGTACGACGGCGCTCGCCGGATTACCTCCGGCTAGCTGTAGAGCGCTTCGATCTCGTCGCCGAAATGCTCGTGCACGACGCGGCGGCGGAGCTTCAGCGTCGGCGTGAGCTCGCCGGCTTCCTGCGAGAAGTCCCGCGGCAGGATGGTGAACCGCTTGATCTGTTCGACGCGGACGCGATCGTGGTTGACGCTGTCGACGACCTCCTGCACGAGCAGCTCCGGGTCGCGCCCCGATCCGTTGACCTCGTCCGAGTCGAGGGTGACGAGCGCGGTCACGTACGGGCGCCGGTCGCCGACCACGAGCGCCTGCGAGATGAAGCGCGACGCCTTGAGCGCGTTCTCGAGATTCTGCGGCGCGATGTTCTTGCCGCCCGCGGTGATGATGATGTCCTTCTTGCGATCGGTGATCTTCACGAAGCCGTCGGCGTCGATCTCGCCGACGTCGCCGGTGCGAAAGAAGCCGTCCTCGGTGAAGGCGGCCGCAGTGGCTTCGGGATCCTTGAAGTAGCCCTTGAAGACGCTGTCGCTGCGCACGAGGATCTCGCCGTCCTCGTCCAGCTTCACCTCGGAGCCGTCGACGACTCGGCCGACGGTGCCGAAGCGATAGTCATCGGGGTCGTTGACGCTCAGCGAGCTCGACGTCTCGGTCAGCCCGTAGCCCTCGATCACGAGCATGTTCAGCGACCGGAAGAACTCCAGGACGTCGATACCGAGCGGCGCCGCGCCGGAGATGCCGATGCGGATGCGTCCGCCGAGGCGGTCGCGGATCTTCTTGAACACGAGCGCGTCCGCGATCCGTCCCGGCACGCTCGCCGGCCTGTTGGTCGCGCCGACGCGGAGCGCCCAGCGGCCGATCGCGCGCTTGACCGGGCTCGACCGTTCGATCTCGCCGACGACGTTCGCATGGATCTTCTCGTAGACACGCGGGACGGCAGGGAGGATGGTCGGCCGCGTGCGCGCGAGCGCTTCGGACAGCCGAGCAACGTCGGACACGAGCACGAGCGTGGAGCCGTGGTAAGCGGCGCCCTGGTGGACGATGCGCGCGAAGCTGTGCGCCATCGGCAGGAACAGCAGGACGACGTCGGTCTCGTCCTGGAGCTCGTTTCGCACGCCCATCGCCGCCGTGACGAGATTCTTGTGGGTGAGCATGCAGCCCTTCGGCGGGCCGGTCGTCCCGGACGTGTAGATGAGCGTCGCGAGATCCTCTTCGCCGACCGGCTCCGGCTCGACCCCTCCGGCGCTCGCTTCGAGCGCGTCGAGCTCGTCGAAGCGCACGACCGGCCCGTCGTAGACCGGGGCCAGCTTGGCGGCCTGCTCGTCGTTCTCGACGAAGGCGAGCACCGCTTCGGAGTGGCCGAGGATGTACCCGCACTCGCTCGCCGTGTTCGTCGGATACAGCCCGACGACGACGGCGCCGATGGACATGATCGCCCAATCGAGGAGGATCCACTCGAGGCGCGTCCGGGCGAGGACGGCGACCGCGTCCCCGCGGCGGACTCCACGGGCGAGGAGCCCCCGCGCCAGAGCGTCGACCCGGCGGCCGGCCTCCTCCCAGGAGACATCGCGCCAGCCGTCCGGATGTTCCTCGAGGTACGCGGGCATCGAGTGGTGCTGCTCCTGCACGTAGCGCCAGAGGGCAGGCGCAGTGCGAGTTTCGGGCGGCACGGCCTCATCGTAAGCCAAAGGAGATCTGCCACTTGACTAGAATTCGGTTGATCCCATGAGGACGATCTGGAACGGATCGATCAGCTTCGGGCTGGTCAACATCCCCATCGGTCTCGCGCTGGCGACCCAGCGGGACGACGTCTCCTTCCGGACGCTGCACCGGGAATGCGGCACGCCGATCAAGCAGAAGCGGTGGTGCCCGTTCCACGAGCGCGACGTCGAGGCGGACGAGCTGGTCAAGGGCTGGGAGGTCGCCAAGGGCGAGTTCGTCATCGTCGAGGAGTCCGATCTCGAGGCCGTTGCGCTCCAGCGCTCGCAGTCGATCGAGATCCTCCGCTTCGTCAAGCTCCAGGACGTCGACCCCGTCTACTTCGACCGGACGTACTACCTCGCGCCGGCGGCCTCGGAAGCGCAGCGGCGTCCGTACGTCCTCCTCCTGCGCGCGATGGAGGAGTCGGGGATGGCAGCGGTCGGGAAGTTCGTGCTGTGGGGCAAGGAGAACCTTTGCCTCATCCGTCCGCAGGGCGACTCGCTGGCGCTCGAGACGCTCTTCTTCGCCGACGACGTCCGCTCGAAGGCGGAGATCGAAGAGGCGGTAGAGGCGACCGAGGTGAAGAAGGCCGAGCTCGCGCTGGCGGGCCAGGTGATCGAGAGCCTCGTCGGTGAGTGGGATGCAGCCGACTTCGAGAACGAGTACCGGCGCGACCTGAAGGCGATGCTCGACGCGAAGCTCGCCGGCCAGGAGATCACGCGGCCGGAGCCTGCGCCCGAAGCACCGGTCATCGACCTCATGGAGGCGCTACGGCAGAGCGTCGTCGACGTGCAGCAGCGCCGCGGAGATGGAAAGGCGCCCGAAAAGACGAAGGCCGCCCCGTCGGGCGGCTCTCGCCGAAAAGCGCCTGCGCGAAAAGTGTCCTAGCTCGCCTTCGGGAACGCTCCGAGCGCCTCGAGTTGCGCCTGGAAGAGATGCTTGTCGATCTTGCCCTGGTAGATCGGCACGCCTTCCTGCATGCAGAGCCTGATCACCTCCTGCCGGTCGATCTTCAACTCTTCCGACAGCTCTTCGGGCGTGAGGTGATTCGCCATTCGGCCTGCTCCTTCCCTGGGCACGAAAAAACCCGCCGGCGCCTAGCGCTCAGACGGGTTTTGCGTGACCCTTGCTTGTCGACGTGACGGGCTTCACTCGGCCCGTCCCAGAAAGACATCCATTGAGCACAGAATATGCCCCCATGCCGACGGATGGCAAACCAGATATCGAGGGATTCGACGAGCGCATTCTGGACTACGAAGGGGCGCGGATCCGCTACCTCGTGGGCGGCGACGGGCCTCCGCTCGTCCTCGTCCACGGCCTCGGCGGAGGGGCCGCGAACTGGCGGCTGATCGCGCCCGCCCTCGCCGCCGGGCGGCGGGTGGTCGTGCCCGAGTTGCCCGGCCACGGCGGCTCCGGACCGCTCGGGCGGGCGGACTCGCTCGACCCCTTCGCCGAGGCGGTGCTGGCCGTCGCGGAGGCGGAGGGTGCTCTGCCGGCCCCATGGGTCGGTCACTCGCTCGGCGGCCTCGTGGCGCTCCGCGCGGCAGCGCTGCGGCCGGAGGCCGTCACGGGCGTCGTCCTCGCCGCGGCCGCCGGGATCACCTCGGCCAGCCGGATCGGGCGGGTCACGGTCACGCTCATCGGCATCGCACGGCCGGGCAAGCTGCTCGGCCGGCGGCGGCGGACGGTGTCGCGCTCGCGCGCCGGCCGCACCCTCGCCTTCGGATGGTGGGGTGTCGCCGATCCGGCGGGCCTCGATCCCGAGATGGCGGAGGCCTTCCTCGCAGGGCCGACACGGCACACGGACACGCTTACCGCAGGGAAGGCGCTCGTCGTCTCCGATCCGCGACGCGATCTGCACCGTGTGACGTGTCCGGTTCTCTGCCTGTGGGGTGCGAACGACAACTGGGTCCCGCTCGCGGACGGCATCGAGTACGCACGGCGACTGCGCGCGCCGCTGCGCACGATCGCCGACTGCGGGCACCTGCTGATTGGCGAACGTCCGGAAGCCGTGCTGCGCGCGATCGAGGAGTTCCTCGCAGGTCTCTAGGAGGCGGCAGCCGCCTCGAACGGAATCACCTCCGCGCTACGCGCCTCATCGTCACGCGGCGGGCCGCCGAGGAACTCGACGCGCTTCGCGACGACCTCGACGACACGGCGCCGCTTGCCGTCCTCCTCCCAGGCGCGGCTCCGCAGATAGCCCTCGAGGCCGACCCGCCGGCCCTTGCTCAGGTACTCGGCGCAGAGCTCCGCCTGCCGGTCCCAGACCGACACGCCGACGAAGTCGGCGCCCGCATCCCGCGCGCCGCGGCCGACCGCGAGCAGGAAGCTCGCCACCTTCTTGTCCTCGCCCACCTCGCGGAGCTCGACGTCGGAGGCGAGGTTGCCGATCAGGTTCACCGTGTTCATGCGGTGAAGGTAGGTCGTCACCTGTCACGAAAGGTGCACGGCTTTATGCCATTTCGCAGGCGTAGATAGACTCGGA
>Ga0307373_10011864_pt1 | contig 12541 bp, 10 predicted proteins | sample OX2MG_FD_202534 | JGI IMG/M metagenome (GOLD analysis project Ga0307373, IMG submission 202534) | Soil microbial communities from Risofladan, Vaasa, Finland - OX-2 | ecosystem: Environmental > Terrestrial > Soil > Coastal area > Acid sulfate soil | place: Finland: Risofladan, Vaasa | collected...
ATCGGAGACGCCGTCACTCCGCGCTGAGTTACCAGAGTCCGGCAGCACATTACACTGCGTGGCTCACTCAGCAGAAACTGGCGGCTTAGGTACTACCTTGGTATCCGAGAAACAGGGGCAAGCTCAAACCCTCATTTCGCTATTACTCTCCACAAGTCGCATGAATCTCTCGATCGGCCATATAGTTCGACGTCTGTGTATAACTCGGTAGAAGACGCTGAAGATGCTGCTATAGAGCTAGCCAAAGCTGTAATTGATGGAAAGGTGAAGGGAATTCAACCACCAGGGTGATCGATAATTACAGCTATAACCACAAATAAATTGGGAATTATTAAACATGATCACTGGCGCAATTAAATCCCAAATTGATCAGATATGGAACGCATTTTGGTCCGGAGGGATTTCAAACCCTCTAGAGGTGATTGAACAAATCACCTATCTACTATTTATCCGCCGGTTGGATGATCTGTATACGCTCGAGGAAAACAAGGCCAACCGTCTCAAGCAGCCGATAGAGCGTCGGATCTTCCCCAAAGGCAAGGATACGAAGGGCCGATCCTACGAAGACTACCGCTGGTCCCGTTTCAAGAACTTCGCCCCGGCCGACATGTTCACAGTCGTGGGTGAGCACATATTCCCGTACCTACGCACCGGTCTTGCAAAGCAGCTCGGCAATGGCGATTCAACTTACGCGCACCACATGAAGGACGCACGCTTCACCATACCGACGCCGGCGCTGCTGGCAAAGGTGGTGGACTTGCTTGACCAAGTACCGATGGAGGAGCGCGACACAAAAGGCGACGTTTATGAGTACATGCTCAGCAAAATCGCTACCGCTGGTCAGAATGGCCAGTTCCGCACGCCGCGCCACATAATACGTTTGATGGTGGAGCTGACAGCACCCCAACCCACAGACGTTATTTGCGATCCTGCATGCGGTACAGCCGGGTTTCTGGTGACGGCGGGTGAATATCTGCGCGAGCACAATCCAAATATGCTGATGGATGCGAAGTTACGTAAGCATTTCCATTACACCATGTTTCACGGCTTCGACTTCGACAACACCATGCTGCGTATCGGCAGCATGAATATGCTTCTGCACGGCGTGGAGAGCCCGGACATCCAGTACCGCGACTCGCTCGCGCAGGAGCACAGGGGAGAGGAGGAGAAATATACTCTGGTGCTCGCTAATCCGCCCTTCGCCGGCAGCCTCGACTACGAGAACACGGCTAAAGACTTGCTCCAGATCGTCAAAACCAAGAAGACCGAGCTGCTATTCGTCGCGCTCTTCCTGCGGCTGCTAAAGCCCGGCGGACGCGCTGCGGTGATCGTGCCCGACGGCGTGTTGTTCGGCTCGAGTAAGGCGCACAAAGAGCTGCGTCACATCCTGGTCGAGAACCAGAAGCTCGAGGCTGTTGTGTCGCTACCTAGCGGTGTGTTCAGACCCTACGCCGGTGTCTCGACTGCAATTCTTGTATTCACCAAGACCAACTCCGGTGGCACCGATTTCGTATGGTTCTATGACGTCGAGGCGGATGGCTGGAGTCTGGATGACAAGCGCACGCCGCTCTTACCAGAGGACAAGCTCGGGCCCGTGCCGAGCATGCCGCTTACCGAAGACGAGCACATAAAGAACAACCTGCCCGATGTGCTCTCGCGCTGGGCCCAGCGCGCTAGAGCCGAGCGTGATCGCCCGCGCACAGCGCAGAGCTTTTGCGTACCTAAGGCCGAAATCGTCGCTTCGGGGTACGACCTCTCGCTCAACCGATACAAGGAAGTGGTGCAGGAGGCGGTCGAGCACCGCACGCCGAAGGAGATCCTCGCCGAACTTGCGAAACTGGAGGAGGACATCCAGCGGGGGATGAAGGAGCTGGAGGGGATGGTGGGATGAGCGCTGACTTCGCGACGCTCGGTTCGGTGGCTGAGTTCATCAACGGCGCCGCGTTCAAACCAGAGGACTGGGGTGACGAAGGAAAACCCATTATTCGCATTCAGAACCTCACCGATCCCGCAAAGCCGTTCAACCGCACGAAGCGCCAAGTCGCGGAGAAACTGCACGTGCAACCCGGTGACCTGCTCGTTTCATGGTCTGCATCTTTGGGAGTGTTCGAATGGCGCGAACCCGAAGTCGCCGTACTAAATCAGCACATCTTTCGCGTCCTCCCAGATGAGACGTGCATCGATAAGCGATATCTACGTTACGGTCTTGAAGGCGCACTGCTCGACATGCAGCGGCATCTTCACGGCGCCACAATGCAGCACATCAATCGTGGTGAGTTTCTGGCAACGAAGCTTTACCTCCCATCCCTCCCCGAGCAGCGGAAGATTGCGGTGATCCTGGACAAGGCGGACGCGCTGCGGGCCAAACGCCGCACCGCCATCGCCCAGCTAGATACCATCACCCAATCCATCTTTCTCGACATGTTCGGCGATCCCGCCACGAATCCGAAGGGATGGCCGGAAGTACCCCTTGGTGCCCACACTTCCAAGATCGGAAGCGGAGCTACGCCACTAGGAGGAGAAGCAGCTTACAAAAGCCATGGGATTGCCCTGATAAGGAGCATGAATGTTCGCAATGGGTACTTTTCGCGAGATGGCTTAGCGTTCATAGATGACCAGCAAGCGGCGCGTCTCGATGGTGTCGTTGTGGAAGCTGATGACGTGCTGCTTAATATTACCGGAGCAAGTGTCGCGCGCGTCTGCCGCGCACCTGGCAACGTGCTACCGGCGAGAGTGAACCAGCATGTAGCTATCGTGCGTCCCACAGGTAGTTTTGATGCACGGTTCCTTGAGCAATGCCTTCTGTACCGATCGATGAAGCGACGGCTTCTACGTATTGCTGGTGCCGGGGCCACCCGAGAAGCAATCACAAAGGACGCAATTGAACGACTCACTTTGATTAAGCCTCCACGTAACGAGCAAGACTCGTTTGCGGAGTTAGTACGTCTGCGGGATGGCCTTGAAGTAGCACAAGAGAGTCACCTGAAAATGGCCGACGCACTGTTCTCATCATTGCAACACCGTGCTTTTTGCGGAGAACTATAGTTATGCGCGGCGAGTTCATTGGGGTATGGTCGGAAACGTGGCGCGAGATTTGGCTGCCGCTATTCGATCAGCCCATAGGGGAGAATGGCGAAAGTATACTTGAGGATATCTTCTGCGAGTTGTACCGAGAGCTCGCCAAAGCACTACAGAAACCTACAGGATTGGCAGCAATCAGTTTGTTGCTGAGTGATGCAATCTCGCTTTGGGAGATATTTGATGGTGTTGTTCAACGCGCTGGCCAAAATATTGAGCTTGAAATGGTGAAGGTAGTGTATGACCGGTCAGGTGCAGAGAATGCTGAAACTACACAACAGCGGAGAACTCTTATTGAAACAGCGCTCTCAGGCTTGATGGGTCAGCAAGCAATCTCACTCCTGGAGGCGCAACTGCAGGATTACGCGCGAGATGTCAATAAGATTGACGCGGCATGGAAAAGGGAAGTTGAAAAGGTAATCAATAATACGCAGGCTAGTCATGAAGCATTCAAGAAAACCACGGCTGAGAGCTTTGCTGGTGAGTGGGCGCTTATCGGTTTTCTCGAATCCGTGCGCGGCATTCTGGAGGGTTTCGAGAATCCCGATGACGATTCGCTAACCAATCACTATTACAATTTGATGGCAGCGTTTATTGACAAGTTCAGTCTACGTTATGATCTGCGGCGACCATGCACACTGTGCCCAACTCTTCCAGGAATATTCGCAAGTCTCGTGTGCGACCTACGTACCATCACCTGCAACGACCCGCACCTCGACGGACTAATGAAGGATTTCGAGGAATCAATTAGAGACCTACGAATTGATTGTACTGAACATAGGATTAAAACCTGTATTCAGAAGCAGATCAATCTGCTTGAGGCACTTGCACGGACATATCCACGCGTGAGAAGAAAGACGCTAAGTGCAATCTCACATCAGATCAATAGCTGGCCTCATGAGGACGTTCGAGCGGCATTGCAATCTCTATATGGGTTCACATGTGACTATCCTGGTATCCGACACGCTGGAACAGCTGCAAATGCATTGCGCGCTATCAATATGCGCGACTTGGTCGCGATGGTGATCTTGCTTGCTGGATTTACACCCTATCTTAGCAATGCATTGAATCCCGAGCTATTGTACCGGCGCGCATAAGATGAGCCAGTTCGCTTTCCTCCAGCACGATTGGGCCGCAGTCTTCGACGCAGCATCCAGAGCGGAGTCTGCTGTCCATTCCGACCCGCGTACCGCGTGCTTCTATTGTCGACGCACGCTAGAGCTGGCGGTGAGCTGGGCCTACAAGCACGATGCTGCGCTTAAGCTGCCGTATCAGGACAATCTCTCTGCATTAATTCACGAACCGAGCTTCAAGCAAGCAGCCGGCGAGGCGGTGTTTAGCAAGGCGCGCGTGATCAATACACTCGGCAACCGCGCCGTTCATAGTCACCGCGCTGTGCCAGAGTCTGATGCGCTGGTAGCGGTGCGCGAGCTTTTCCATGTGACCTATTGGTTCGCACGCACCTATGGCCGTGCAGGTCGCCCAGCACCGGGCCTTGCGTTCAATGCGGCTGACTTACCACGCCCGGCACACGTGGCAACACAGACAGCAGAGCAATTGCAGGCTCTGGAAATGCGCCTACGCGAGAAGGATGAGAGCCTCGCGGCGCTGCTTGCCGACAAGACCGCGCTTGACGAGGAACTGAAGCGCCTGCGCGCCGTGGTTGCGAAAGCGAAGAAATCAGCGGCTGCCCAGCCCGACACTCACGACTACTCTGAAGACGAGACCCGCGACTATTTTATCGACCTCTTGCTTAAGGAGGCTGGCTGGCCATTGGACCAGATGCGTGATCGAGAGTTTGAAGTTAACGGTATGCCTAACAAGGAAGGCATTGGTTACGTCGATTACGTACTCTGGGGTAACGACAACAAGCCGCTGGGGCTAGTGGAGGCCAAGCGCACGCGCCGTGACCCACGCGCAGGGCAGCAGCAGGCTAAGCTCTATGCCGACTGTCTGGAGCGGCAGTTCGGCCAGCGGCCCGTGATCTTTTACTCCAATGGCTATGAGCATTGGCTCTGGGACGACACCCGCTACCCGCCGCGCCGGGTGCAGGGATTCTATAAGAAAGCAGAGCTGGAGCTCTTGATCCAACGCCGCGAAACACACCGTTCACTTGCGCAGGCCCCGATCAGTTCGACGATCATCGAACGGCACTATCAGTCGCGGGCCATTCGTCGCATAGCCGAAGCGTTTGAGCGTGACCATGACCGCAAGGCGCTACTGGTGATGGCCACCGGCGCCGGCAAGACGCGCACCGTGATTGCGCTCTGCGATCTACTCATGCGCTGCAACTGGGCTAAGCGCGTACTATTCCTCGCTGATCGTGTGGCCCTCGTTAATCAGGCGGTCAATGCATTTAAGGCGCACCTTCCTGATTCTTCCCCGGTGAACCTAGTTACCGAGAAGGATGCCGAAGGTCGTGTCTTCGTTTCCACTTATCCGACCATGATGGGACTGATTGATGAGACAGCGGATGGCCAGCGGCGCTTCGGTGTTGGCCACTTCGATCTCGTGATTATCGACGAAGCGCATCGCTCGGTGTTTCAGAAATACCGCGCTATTTTCGACTACTTCGACTCGTTGCTCGTCGGGCTTACCGCAACACCAAAGGAGGAGGTGGACCGCAATACCTATAGTCTATTTGACCTTGAGGATGGAGTTCCGACCGATGCGTATACATTGGAAGAAGCAGTGCGTGATGGCTTCCTCGTGCCGCCTCGTGCTGTTTCGGTGCCGCTGAAGTTTCAGCGCGAAGGCATCAAGTACGACGAACTTTCAGAAGAAGACAAGGATCAGTGGGACGCATTGGAATGGGACGACGATGGTACGGTACCGGATCGGGTCGAGGCGGAAGCCGTGAACCGTTGGCTCTTCAACAAGGACACAGTGGATAAGGTGCTGAAGCATCTGATGACCCGGGGCCTCAAGGTAGCCGGCGGCGACCGTCTCGGAAAAACCATCATTTTCACCAAGAACCAGCAGCACGCCGAGTTCATCGCCGAGCGTTTCGATGCCAACTATCCACACCTTAGAGGCGAATTTGCACGTACCATCACTTACAAGACCGAGTATGTGCAATCACTGATCGATGCGTTCTCGATCAAGGAGAAGGCCCCACACATTGCAATTTCCGTAGACATGCTCGACACTGGCATAGACATTCCTGAAGTCGTAAATCTAGTATTTTTTAAGCTGGTGCGCTCCAAGACAAAGTTCTGGCAGATGCTCGGACGCGGCACGCGATTGAGTCAGGACTTGTTTGGACCCAGCCAGGACAAGGAGTGTTTTTATCTCTTCGACTACTGCCAGAACCTCGATTATTTCAGTCAGAACATCCCTGTAACCGAAGGCGCAATACAAGAGTCCCTCAGTAAGCGATTATTCAATGCGCGACTGGAGTTAATCGGGGTACTCGACCAGCGTAGCGAGCCCGGTTCGTTTCCGATGGCTGCCGAAATTTTGCAGTCTCCGCACGGTAATCCAGAGTCTGAAGCTGAAGTACGCGCTCAAACCGCAGCGCTGCTACATAAAGAAGTCGCGGCGATGAACCTCGATAATTTTGTCGTGCGATCCCATCGACGCATTGTTGAGAAATTCGCAAAATCCGATGCATGGATCTCACTATCAGCAGATGCTCTGTCGGAACTTTCGCATGAAGTTGCAGGTTTGCCGGCCGAGCTCGATCCAGAGAACGAAGAAGCTAAGCAATTTGATCTTCTGTCACTCAACCTTGAGCTTGCCCTGTTACTAGTCGAGCCCGGTTTCGAGCGCCTGCGGGATCGGGTAAAAGAGATTGCTGGGCTGCTGACGGAGAAAGATGCAATTCCATCGGTACGTGAGCAGATGCCACTCATCCAGGAAGTGCAGGGTGACGAATGGTGGCAGGACGTGCCTGTGCCGATGCTCGAGATTATGCGACGCCGTTTGCGTGGGCTTGTGCAATTTATTGACAAACGGCAGCGTAAAGTTGTCTATACTAATTTCGAGGACCTTATCGGTGGCGAGACCACCTTCGAACTCCCAGGCTTCGGGCAAGGCACGGATTTCGCGAAGTTCCAGGTCAAAGCACGCGCATTTCTGCGCCAGCACCTCGACCATATCGCAATCGGAAAACTCCGCCGAAATAAGCCGCTTACGGCGGCAGACCTTGCCGAGCTGGAACGTATCCTGGCAGAAAGCGGCGCTGGAAGCCCGGATGACATCCGCCGTGCAGCAGAGGATTCACAGGGGCTTGGGCTATTCGTTCGGAATCTTATCGGCCTAGACCGTGAGGCAGCCAAAGAGGCAATGGCCAGCTTCATCGGTGGCAAAAAACTTACGGCGAACCAGCTCGAATTCATCAACTTGATCGTGGATCACCTTACGGAACATGGTGTAGTTAAACCAGAGCAATTGTATGAATCGCCGTTCACAGATCTGAGCCCTCACGGTCCCGATGGCATTTTTTCCGAGGGCGATGTGGACACGTTGCTGAATGCCCTTGAGGCTGTGCGTTCCACGGCAATCGCTGCTTAAATATAGAATAACTTGTTGTCAAAGGATATAACATGCCAATCTTGCATAAATCAACGAATGCAGTTTATAAAACATATCCATATTTGAAAGAGGTTGATTTCGAGCGAGACGTTGTCACAAACGCGGAACGTATATTCGGAACGACAGCTATTTATATCGATATAAAGAAAAGAATATCAGGCAATAAAATTTTAAGCATTCCCGACGGCTATGTTATCGATGTGACTGAACCTCATGATCCTAAGTTGTTTGTCATCGAGAATGAAATTGTTAGACACGACCCATATCGTCACATAGGCATTCAGATGCTGAGGTTTTTAAGAAGCTATGACGGTGCAAAGCAAACAATACGTAATACCTTAATGGAAGAAATTGCGTCTAATAAAGTGAATCTTCAGAAGTTAAAGAATGCAGCTAAACGAGCTGGTAGCCGAAATATCGATGCTTATCTGGATAAAGCTGTCTTTCGTGACTTTAGAGGAATAGTCGTTATAGACGAAGCACAAGATGAACTTCGACAAGTCTTAGATGGAATCAAAGCAATAATTTCAGTGATTGAATTCAAGAGATTAAAAGCAACGGATGGGTCTATTATTTATCAATATGGAACCTTATACGGCGAAATTGATGATATCTACGAAGCTGAGCCTAAAGTATCTCGCACCAGTCCCGAATTGCGAGCTCAGCGGCATGCGCGGCGCGCAAGCTCAGATACGGTTATTGTCCCAGCCCGAGAGGATGGCTTTAAGAGAGTCTTTCTAGGAGAAAATCAATGGCACTCAATCAGGATTGGCGCAGCAATGTTGGATCGAATTAAATATATAGCCGCATATCAGATTAAACCAGTTAAGGCAGTAACTTATATGGCGGAAGTAAATGAAATAAAACCATATAAAGATTCCGGGAAATATATTTTGATATTCAGTGGACCGGCTAAAAAGATAAAGCCAATACGAATGAAAAATGCCAAAAATTCACCACAAGGTCCTGTATATGTTAAACGCGATAATCTACTTAAATCGAAATACTTAGAAGATGCTTTAACCGCTACCGATTAAAGAAAATCTTTATGGACTCACACAAAATTAAGTTCATGGAGGATGAGCTTTTAAGCTTGGTTATCCAGGCCGCATTTACACGAAATAAATATTCTTACAGCATCTGATCACTGATTCAGAAATATTGCCGGCTATCAGTGAGTAACCAAGCAATAGCAATCCCACCGCAGAATATCAACTTCCGCCTGTTCCGGATCATCAACCAGTATTTGCCGCCGCCAATTTCACGCTGGATCGTCATCAACAGGTTGGCATCAAGCGAGTACTTGCGGATGAAGGGTTTGATCGGTTTGTTATTCTTACCCATGCGGTAGACATAAGCGGTCTCGATGCCGGTCGCGTCGTAGAGCACATTCTCTAGTCTTTCGAACGTGTTTTGGTCGCTAAACATTGGTATCTCCTCGTAATTGTGCATTAAAGATGCATTCAGGTCGCTTAGAAGACGGTTTAAGTACGTCTAAGCAAGGTTTGAAACTGTGTATTAGGGTCTGTCTCCAGTCTGTGTATCAGCCGTGTATCAAATTTGTATTGACTGTGTGTGAGACTATGTATCAGTACCCATCGCGGATGGATGTTCCGGATATGTCTGGGAAACGCGATCATGGTTTTTTACCTGTTGATATAGCTCCCACAGGGGCGTTACTCGGCACGCGCGGACGCGATTGCACCCAGTCCATGACCTCATCATCACGCCATCCGACAGCGTTCTTGGACAGTTTCAGGCGCGCCGGGAACCTTCCGTCACGTTCAAGGCGCCACAGGGTGACCCGGGACAGGCCGGTCATTGTCATGACCTCGGCCATTCGCAGTATTTTCACTTATGCTCTCCATTTCACGGCACGATCGCCGTGTTCATGGAATGAAGATAGAGGGTCAGAGGCGGGGAAACGAGAGCAATAATTCGGTCAGGTGGAGGCGGATTTCTGCTCCCGGTCTTTTTTGAGTGCAGCAACGATGTGCCTGTGCAATTCCTTTCGGCGGATCCCACCGGTTTCAAGTATGACGGCGAGGAGCCCCTCGAATGCGCTGTTTTCTCTGGAGGGGTGAGCGGAAGTCGGAAGGCGACCAAAGCTGAGACGATAGGCCTCGACGATTTGGAAAATCGTGCGAGGCAATTGCGGTGATTTTGACCGTCCAGGGCGGATTCGACGCTGGATAGTTTCAATGAGCGTGTCGAGACGGTCAAGAAAGTCTGTGAGTCGTTGTTTAAGCTCGACCAGAGGGAGGATCGGTTCGGGTGGGAACTTGACGCTCTTTAACGGCCACTGAAATGCAAGTCTCAGATGAGCTTCCACATCCGCTGATTGATTATTAAGAGCCGCCAAATAACGGTTTGTTTGGCCGCGTAGAGTTTTCAATCGGGCAAGCGACGTCGTTATTGTCGCGTATTCCTTAGCCTGAGCCTCACCGATCTTGTATCGGCCCAGGGCAACTTGTGATCGTTTCAGGAACTCCTCAACACCGGGATCCTTGGGTGAGAGTTCGAGTTCCTTCAGGATTTTGGTCTGCTGTGCAGGCGTAAATTCAAAATCTACGAGTTGAAAATAGTCTGTAACTCCGGGTTTAGTTGTGGTGTTCGCACTCTCGTTCATGATCAGGCCCGCTGCACCAGGGCGATGACGTTCGACGATTCACCCTCCAAGTGCCTTTCCAAATGACGCGCCCAGCGTTCGAGCGCCCGACGTTTCTCCGCATCGTAACTGTGACGGTCATAGGTAGCGGTGACCCCGGTCTCCACGTGGTTCAGGATCTTGCTTAAAGTGAGCCGTGGGATCCCGATACTCGCCATGTGGCTCGCCGCCGTTCGCCGAAGATCATGGACCGTGAACGCCTCGATCTTCAATACCTTGCGTAACCGGCTCACCGCGCGCGTGAATGCGTGCGGATCTACCGGCCCCCCTTTAGGTGAGGGGAACAGCCAATCAGAGACTGGGCTTGCCGCACGCACGTTTTCCAGCAGTTTTAAGGCGAGCGGGGAGAGCGGCACCCGGTGCGCGAGGCCGTTCTTGCTTCGGCCCGCTGGGATCGTCCACCACTGGTTTTTAAGGTCAAATTCATCCCAGGCTGCTTGTGCGAGCTCACCGCGCCGCTGGGCGGTGACCAGGAGCAGTTTAAATCCCAGCACGGTCGGCAAGCCGATCATCAGGGTGGGGTCATTGGGCACGTGATCGAGTGCCTTCCACAGCGCTTTCAGTTCATCGCCAGAGAGCACCCGGTCGCGGCCTTTCTTTTTTGCGGGTGCGGGGATCTTAAGACACGGATTATTTTCGAGTAACTCGCGTTCGACCGCAAAGTTAAACATACGCCGTGCGATTTCAAGAGTGCGATTACCTGCGACCGGTGCACGTGCTGCCACCCGGTCGATGATCTGGATCATGTCGGCGCGGCGCACGTCCTTGATCTTGAGGTGACCGATCGAAGGCAGGATGTCTTTCTCGAGCACGCGCACATCCTCTTTCCAGGTGCGCTTTCGAAGTTTGGCGTAACGCTCGATATAAAGGTTTGCGAGTTCCTTGACGCTCTCCGCGGTGCGCAGCTCGCGCACCGCCGCCTGTTTGATCGCCGCCGGGTCTTTTCCCTGGCCGCGTACCACCTTGGTCTCATTCAACAACAGGCGCGCTTGCGCGAGGGTTTGCACGGGATAGGTGCCGAGTGTTAAGCGGCGCAGCCGTCCGTGATGACGATAGATGTACACCCAACTCTTGACACCTTTAGGCGTCACGCGGATACGCAATCCGGAACGCTCGCTGCGCTCATAACGTTTTGGGCCCGGCTTCAGTGCTTGAATCAATTTCTCGGTAAACATGTTCAGACCTCTTTTTACCCAGGATTTACCCAGGGGGTCGGGAGGGGTATACCCCGGGGATAACTTTGGCATGGTGCTAGCATGATAAACCATGAAATGCGTTGTGCACGCAAAAATGATTTAAGTGATTGTTTGGAAAAAAGAATTAGTAACAGAGTGCAACGCGCTGAAAAACTTTGAATCACGCGTGAATTTCGCTACGAACCAGGGGGTCGGGAGTTCGAATCTCTCCAGGCGCGCCATTAAATCAAGGACTTGTCAGCAATGACAGGTCCTTTGATTTATCAACGTCGCGAAATCGCAGCGTTACCGTCCACGACTTCCCACACCCGTTCGATCCGCTGGGCCGCACTCGCGAAATGTTCCATCCAGGTAATCATCGAGCGCTGGCGAGAGCATTATAGTTCCATCCGCCCCCACAGCTCACTAGCTTACCGGCCGCCGGCGCCCCAGACCTTCATCACTAACCTGATTTCACCATCCACCCAGGAGGCTCATCCGATGTACCATTGACCACCATATCCGACATTGGTCCTGGTACCAATCAGGTTGGCTGGTCACCAATTTCAGGCGGTATAGCCCACAGTGTTTACATTCTTGCCTTCTATCCTGTTATCCGGCTGCATGTTTCCTTTTGCTGGAATGCCGCTGGCCGTGCAGTGGCTAGGCGAGTGGTTGCCGCTGAAGCGGTTGACTCGCAGGCGAGCGAGATCAGCTGCTTGGCATTCAAGTGATTCCAGGAGGGGTGAGTGATGGGGACGGAGAAAGACATTCCCAGTACGCAGGATGTCGAGCGCTACAAGGAGAATCTGCGGGATGAGATTGATGGTGCAGCCTTGTATGCGGCGCTGGCGGCGGCCGAAGTGGATCCGGTTCGCAAGGATCTGTTCCTGCAGCTTGCCGAGGCAGAATCCCGGCACGCCGAATTCTGGCGCAAAAAACTGGCCGTGCATGGCATTCAGGACATCAAGCATGTTCCCAGTTTGCGCATGCGGGTATTGGCGCGGCTGGCGCGCCGTTTCGGACCGAGTTTTGTGTTGCCGAGCATCGCCGAGGCGGAATTCGCGGATCGGGATAAATATTC
>Ga0307373_10011866_pt1 | contig 12539 bp, 9 predicted proteins | sample OX2MG_FD_202534 | JGI IMG/M metagenome (GOLD analysis project Ga0307373, IMG submission 202534) | Soil microbial communities from Risofladan, Vaasa, Finland - OX-2 | ecosystem: Environmental > Terrestrial > Soil > Coastal area > Acid sulfate soil | place: Finland: Risofladan, Vaasa | collected...
GAGATCCGCCAGTGCCTTCTCGCGTTGAAGGCGGAGTACCTGCCACTGCGTCCGCACGAGATCACGACGATCAGTCATCACACGGTCCAGCAGGTGTTGGCCGGATTATCGCTGCCGAGCCCGGCGCCGGAAGCCCTCGTTGAGCAGTTGCTGGATATCATTCTCTCCCAGGATCCATTGCACGTTCCCCTGGGTCGTCTGTGTTGGCGTCTCGAGCTTCATGATGCCGCTCACGACGATCATGCGCTCGAATTCCGCGATCGTGATCGCCTCGGCCTGGTCTCGGTCCAAAGCCGCGCCGATGGCGCGCAAGAAATCCTCGTAGCCCGAGGGCAGCAACGGACAGGCTGACGTGCTCCGCTCACCACCGCCGCGATGGCGGTAGGCGGTCATGATCCAATGCAGGAAATCGCGATCCGGGAACTCAAGCGCCTGCGCCTGACGCCCCTGCTTTGGCAGGGCATGCACCAGGAACCCACCCTCGACCTCCAAGACGGAGATCCGGTGGTACCCGTTGAGATCGACCTGGCGACCGATCATGCGTAGCCGGTTCTCGTAGGTCGGGTTGAGCAGTTCGCGTGGCATGGCGACCGGGATGGGTGGAGCCGCCGGCAGCGCAGTTCGGTTCGTTTCCGCCGCTGAGAGCTGCTGAACGACCCGGACCACGGTGTCGAAGCGGCCGCTGTCTTTGGGAAGGTAGTCGGTGACCCCGGCGCGAAAGGCGGCGACGGCGACCGATTCCGATCTGGCACCTGACAGCATATAGATCGGAAGGCCGGGCGTTCGTTGTCGGAGCTGGACCGTAAGGTCGACGCCGCTCATATCGGGCAGTTTGGAAGCAAGAAAGCAGAGTCCACACGCGTTGTGGGCCACCCACGCAAGCGCGTCTCGCCCGGTTGTCACGTGGTGCGGGCGCGGCAAGCCACGGGCCTCGAGCGCCCGAGACACTCCCCGAGCGATCTTCGCATCATCGTCGACCAGCAACGTGATGACGTAGGTCATCGTGCACCCCCTTTCGCACGCGGTCCCGTTTGCTTCGGGGATGATCAGCGCAGCAGAAGCGCCGACAGCGGACCATGGACCGGCCGCAGTTCAACCAACACTTTTTCGGGTATGCGCCGTGCCTGCCGTGGGTCGTTCAAGAGCTGAACGTACCTGCGGGCATTGTACGTTAACGCGGGCCAATGGCTCGCTGCGTCCGATGGTACGTTCGCAGCAGATATCCGAGGCGAGCGTGAATCGTGCCCGGGCGCGTCGGCCTACTGCGACCGAGACAGACGAACTTGGCCGAACGGAACCCAGCAAGGTTCCGGTACGCGCCCCCAGCCTGTTGAAAAAGGCGATCGCCCAATGTGGGTCTGGCTTATTCCGATCTCGAGAACAGACTCAACCACTGCACCGGACCGAGCACGGCACCCACCACGCTCCGCCGAACCTGCGTCTCACTGCCCAAGGACTGAATCACGAACAATACGGTGCGGTATGCGACGGGACGACGAACCACCTCGGGAGCCGGCACACCCGCGGGGACGACCCGACCTCGAGGTGGTCCGTTCGTGTTCCCGACGAGCAGCACGAAGGGTGGACCCGGCCAGATGACGGTGGCTCTTCCGCAATTAACGTGAAAACGGATTTCGGACGGTCTCACGACGGGATGGTATCCGGACCGCACGTGCACGCATACCATGCTTCGCACCCGAGTCGCCCCGCGTGAAACCGCGTCGCCACCGGAAATCTGGCCCATCCCGTGCGGCGACGATCGACGATGCCGCTGGGTTGACGGCCGCCGTCTCGTCGCGCACAGCGTCGCGTTCACGCTGGTTGCGGAAGAGCCCCCGTCATGCGAGCAGGTCCATAGTAGGTGTTTTCACGTATGCGGACCACGAGGTTTCGCGCATGCGCTCGGGATCGGGTTGAACGACCATGAGGGTGTCTCGTTGAGTCACGTCTGATTGATCCCGCAGTCCGCTCGGAGCGCGACGAGTCACTCAGGAAGGGAGAAACTGATGACGAAAGACACCGGTCGTCGACGACCCATTGCGTGGCTGGTCCAGTTCCTGGGAGGGCTACTCCTGGTGTTCGGCGGTCTCGTCTGGATTTCAGGTGGTTGGGGAACGGCCCTCATGCTCATCGGGCTCGTCTCAGTGGTGGCGAGCCTCCGGCGTGTTGTGCTCCTCGACCCGCTCTTCGGCTTCTCGTCTCGGCACGCTTGATTTCGCTGGCGATCCCGACGCAGCTCACGCGGGAGCGTGAGGAGGAGATCGCCGCTAGGATGTGTGGGCCCGAGGGTTGTCCATTACCATGGGCGACTGACGACTGAGTGGATACCGCGTGAGCGACGAAGGGTGAATCTAGGCGTCTGGGAGCAGAGAGGGCTTCCACGGGTCGAGCACCGTCTCAAACCGCTTCGGCTGTCGTCGCACCGGCGGTGCATACTCGCGACAGCTTGATCGGATCAGCCAGAAGGTGGAAGACTCTCCCTCCTCTGACGAGGTGTGACTTGTGTATCTGCCATTCTTCCGGCACACGTCGCACCGCAGGTGAACGGGCCCATTCCTGACACACAATTGTAACGCGAGCACGTGGAATCACGGATATACCCCTTGGTAACGCAACCGCACACTGATGGTACGTACCCGCGAGCGCCAGAGGAACGCCGACACAACTTTGGGCAGAGAAGCGGCAACCCTGGGGGTGTCGCCGACGAGTGAGGAACGAGTTCGCGTGCATTTCGACCAACGTCCTCCGTTGCCACAGATCAAGTTGACCGACCTGCCGAACCGGCGTGAACCCAACCCACGGGTCGTCGTGCCACTGGATGGGTCGGAACTGGCGGAACGGGCACTCGGGGTCGCAGAGGCGCTGGCGGTGATCCTCACCGCACCGATTCATCTGCTGCACGTGGTTGACCCCGCGATTCCACCCGCCACACGGCGCGATGAGGCGAAACAGTATCTGACCGATGTCGCGACGCGCTTCCCGCACGACCTGCCGGTCGAAATGCAGGTCTTGGAAGGGGATCCGGTCGAAGAACTGCTCCATTGGCTCAACGGAGCGGAGCGCACGATAGTGGCCATGTCCACGCACGGACGTAGGGGGATCCCGCGCGTGCTCTTTGGCAGTGTTGCCGACAAGGTGATTCGCTCAGCACACGTACCGGTCGCGGTGGTTCGGAGCGCGCGCGCTCAGTCGCGCGACATCCAGCATGTCCTGGTGCCATTAGACGGATCTACCCTCTCTGCTTCGGCGCTTCCGGTCGCGGCGATGCTGGCGCATCCTCATCGGACGATAGGGCTGGTACGGGTCGTCGATGATACTCGTCTACGAGCGGGTGCGGCGCTGGCGTACGCGTTGACCTGGAGCGATCCTGAACTCCGCGCCGATGGTGCGGCGCATGCCAAGGAAGCGGCTCGATCCGATCTCGTGATCACCGCCGCGAGGCTCCGGAACGATGGATATCGTGTTAGCTGGGAGGTTCGTACCGGTCGGCCAAGCGATGAGATCATCCGAACGGCAGAGACGACCGGAGCGGACTTGATCGTCATGGCGACGCACGGTTGGGAAGGCGTTCGCCGCTGGACATTTGGGAGCGTGACGGACGAAGTCGTGCGCCGCAGCCAGGTCCCTGTAGTAGTAGTTCCATCGAATAATCGGTTCGCGTGATGCGGTAAAAGTGGGAGACGAGACCGCGCGTGTGCACCCCACGCGTCAGCGGTCCACCGTGGGTTGGGAGGTATGAGCATGGATGTCCAAACGCAATCTACTGGACGCGTGTCGCCCTTCAGCCAGCGTCCGGTACTGGTGTTCTGGGAAACGACCAAAGCGTGTCTGTTGGCCTGTCAGCATTGTCGTGCACGCGCGCAGCACGAGCCGCTACCGGGCGAGCTGACGACGGTCGAGGGGGAGCGGTTACTCGCGGATGTCGCGGCGTTCGGTCATCCGGCTCCGGTCGTCGTCCTCACCGGCGGGGACCTCCTCATGCGTCCGGACATCTTTCATCTGTTGGAGGTCGCGCGCGCCCTCGATCTGCGAGTGGCGGTCTCGCCGAGCGCGACCAATTTGGTCGATGAACGGGTTATGGAACGGTTCGCGGCGCACGGCGTACACAGCCTTTCACTGAGTCTGGATGGGCCGCAACCAGTCCACGACCTGATTCGCGGGATTCCCGGCACCTATGCGCGTACGCTCGCGGCATTGCGCTGGTCGAAGGCCGCAGGGTTGACCACGCAAATCAATACGGTGGTCATGCGCAGCACCGTCGAGCACCTACCCGAAGTCGTGTCGCTTCTACGTCGCGAGCAGGTGCGCGTGTGGGAGGTCTTCTTTCTGATTGCGACCGGTCGGGCGCTGGCGAGTGAGTATCTCACTCCGGATGAGTGGGCCGATGTCGCCGACTTTCTGCTGGACGTGACCGGCTATGGATTCTTGGTTCGCGCGATTGAAGGACCCTTTATCCGGCGGGCTCTGCTCGAGCGGCAGGAGGGGATTAGGACACCGGGTGAGCTGTATCAACGATTGTCCGCCGATCTCCAGCTCCGCGAAGGCCAGCCGATCCGGCCTCCACAGATGGCTCGCATCGGCACGTTGGACGGAGACGGCATTGTGTTCGTGACGCATGATGGCTGGATCACGCCGGGCGGATTCTTGCCGGTTCGCCTGGGACATGTGCGACACAACCGAATTGCGGACGTGTATCGCTCGCACGCCGTGCTGCGTGATATCCGGCAGCGTGCTTTGCACGGACCGTGTGGCACGTGTCGGTTCACCGATCTCTGTGGCGGATCACGCGCGCGGAGTTTTGCGTACAACGGCGATCCGCTCGGAAGCGACCCCGCATGCCAGCTCGCGGTGGTTACGCGCTGAATCGCTTGGGTCGGCCCTCGTAGCCGGGACACGTACATGCCGTTTACCGGAACGCGCGCCTGGTTGGCGCCCTGGGTCTGGCTCAACCGGTGGTGGCAAGCCTGGTCAACCGCGCCCCTGCCGCCGCTGCTCGCCTTCTCTGACTCCTCCTGAGTGTCCCTCAACAAAGTACCCTACGTCCTTGCTTGCCAACGCTTCGGACGCCACCTGTCAGGTGGTATGTCGTTGATGACTGACCATCGTCGCCGTATTGCTCGCAATCTTCGCTATTCCGGGCTGCTCAGACGAAGAGCGTTACGAAATAGGCAACGGTTGCCACGGACATCAACGCGAAGGCGCCCCAGCCCCAGATGTTGCTCCACTTCCCATTCGTGAACCTACCCATCACGCTCTTACGATTCGCGAGCAGGATGACGAGGAGCAGTAGTGGTGGGCACGTGATGCCGTTGATGATGGCACTGTAGACGAGGGCTTTGATTGGATTGAGCCCGAGGTAGTTGAGCAGCATCCCGACAAGCGTGCTGGCGATGATGACGCCATAGAAGCCCTTCGCATTGCCGGGCTTTTCATCGAGACCGTGGCGCCAGGCGAACGTCTCGGACACGGCGTAGCCGACCGAGCCGGTCAGCACTGGGATGGCGAGCAGTCCGGCACCGATTATCCCGATCGCCCAGAAGAGCTCCGCTCCCGAACCGAGCAAGGGCTTCAGCGCAGACGCCGCCTCCGTTGCCGAATTGACGTTCGTCTTGCCATGCGCGTTGAGTGTCGCTGCCGTCGTCAAGATAATAAAGTACATCACGACGTTGTTGGCGAGCATGCCGATCGTGACATCCAACTTGCGGTCCGCTAGCTCTCGGAGCGTGGCGCCCTTTCGCTCGGCAACGGTCGACTCTCCCTCCGCCTTCTCCTCTTCGATCTCCTGCCCTGTTTGCCAGAAGAAGAGGTACGGTGAGATCGTCGTGCCGAGGATGGCGATCATCAAACCAATGTCATCCTTGGTGCGTGGGATGTGGGGTATGACGGTGCCCTTCACCACCGACCCCCAATTTGCGCCCGAAAAAATAGCCGTCCCGATGTAGGCCAGCAGGGCGAGGCACAGCCACTTGAAAATACGGGAGATCAGCTGGTATTTCGCGAAGACCTGGAGAAGAACAAGTGTGACGGCGATGGGTGGAATGAGTATGAGGATCGGTACGGGAACGAGCAAGTTGATGCCAGCGGCGATCGCGGCGAGGTCCGCGCCGACGTTAAACGTGTTCGCGGCGATCAAGAGCAAAACGATGGGATAAAGTATGCTCTTCGGGTAGTACTGTTTGATCGAGGTTGCGAGCCCCTGACCGCTCACTTGCCCAATACGCGCGCACATCAACTGGACCGCGACCATCATGGGGTAGGTGATCAGTGCCATCCACAGAAAAACGTAGCCCGTCTGCGCGCCTGTCTGTGCGTAGGTGCCGACTCCGGAAGGGTCGTCGTCCGATGCACCGGCGATCAGGCCCGGTCCGAGAACCCCGAAGATCTTCTTCAGTCCCGACCGCCGTTCGTCTTTGGGCCGGTCGCTGAGCTGATGGTCCCCCTCTGGAATGATCGTGTCGTACGACTCCGCACTGATCGATGGTTCAGGAGGCTCGACCGAAGAACGAGTGGGCTGTATCGGTTGTGTCATGATGCCTTCGTCTCTCGCCAGCATACGTACGCGCCAACTCGACGCACTAAAGCAATTGTTGTGCCAACAGGTTCGTAAGGTATCACGTCGTAAGAGAAGATGATTAGCAATATGGTTGTAACTGTTTTATTGAACCCAACGATCTTAGATCAAGACGCGGGAATACTCCGATCTAAGAAACGAAATAGTCAGCCTGCGTCCCGTGAAATTTGAGTTTAGTAGACATGAATACGGGCAGAGGCGGTGTTCGACGCGACGCGGAGCAGGTTCAACGCGATGAAGTGCGGTCTGGGGAAGACAACAAATGCCGGTTCGGGCCGGTACAGACGACATCCGAACGAGGCACTCTGTTCAAAATTTGATTCTGACTCGGCAAGTGGTTCGAGCAGTCGAAAGACGCTGACCCATTCTATGAGAGGTCGCCTGTCCACACCTCGTCAGAGGGAGTGTGTCGAGGGGAGCGCCCCGTTCCGGCTCAAAACCGCTCGTGCCGACCTGCCGATTGAGTAGGCCGTTGCGGTCATTCGCCTCGCGATCCCTTACGGCCTATGGCGTCTCGCAACCGCACAACGACGCTGCGGAGTGTCATATCGCGGTGCGGTTGCGCGATCTGGAGGTAGACGTGGACCCGGCCAGATGACGGTTGACATTTTTGGGACGCCGACCTTCCACAACGCCCCTCATGCGGGTAGACTGTGCCGAACCGTCACCGACCATGGTTGCCGTTGAGAGAGCACAGGCACCCCGATGTCGATCCCGGAGGATTTCGCGCAGCTGGCGTTGCGCTTCACCGACCCCCTTCAATACCGCTACGAAGTGATTCGCGACATCATGCTGGCGGACGTCACCATTGCGGAGCGGAGCCGCACCACCGGCGTGGACCGGGGGACGGTCGCCACCCACGCGCGTCGATTCGTCGAAGCGGGGATGCTCGGGCTCGTCGATCACCGAAGTACGTCCGATCACGATCATCAACCCTATCCCGTCGTCGTCGCGGGCTACATCCTCTATCTGAAGCAGCTCTACCCGCCGATTCACGACCGTGAGATCGTACGCATCATCGACCGGAAGTATGGCTACCGCACCAACCACCACACGGTGAAACGCTTCTTGCAGCGCCATCCGCTGCCGGCGCAACTCCCGTTACCCGTAACGGGCTTCCATCAGTTCGCGGACGCCTATCGCGCTCGCTGGACCGTGGTTCGCTTCTTTTATGAGGGCTGGCATCAACAGAGTATCGCCGGCCTCCTGCACCTGTCACGACAGCACGTCTGGCAGATCCTGCAGGCCTTCAAACGGGATGGCTTTGCGGGGTTGGAAGATCAACGCACGCGCCCACCGACCCATCCGGCCAACCAACTTTCCCTGCCGTTCCTCAAGCAGGTGCTCGACGTACAGCGGGAGTATCCCCGAGCGGGACGTTTTCGGCTGCAAGGGTTGCTGGAACGACGGACCGGGCAGAAGCCACCGAGTGAGCGGACGGTCGGCCGCGCGATGGCCCTGAACCGGGAACTGCACGGTGCACCCCCACCCTGGGTGACTGACCGCCCTGATCCGGCGGCGCCGGACGGGATCGTGAAGGCGATGCCGTTTCCGCCAACCCATCGGCACCGCTACTGGTTCATCGACCTGCGCTATCTGGTCCGGCTCGGCGACGACCAGCACTGGGTCTATAGCCTGCTCATCATGGAAGGCTACGCGCGGAAGATCCTGGCCGGTATGGCGACCGACAGCCAGGACGTCGTGACCATCCTCCAGGTGTTGACGGCCGCGCTCCGGGAGTACGGCCGACCGGAAGCGATTGTGTCAGATAACGGTTCGGTCTTCACCGCTGGCGTCTACGATGGGCTGCTCGACGAGCTGGGCGTCGCCCGCGAGCACATCGAGCGGGGCAAACCGTGGCAGAACCTGATCGAAGCCCAATTCAAGGTCGAGCTGCGGCTGGCCGACGCGCACTTCGAACGCGCCACGACGCTGGAGGAGATCCAGGAGCAGCACGCCGCCTTTATCGAGACATTCAATGAGACGCCGCATTGGGCTCACCAAGCGCGCTCGGATGGCCTGCGCACACCCGCCGCGGTCCTCGGCTGGGTCCGTGGCCGCGAGCTGGATCCCGACCATCTCGCCCGGGCTGTTCGCCATCTCCAGCTCGAACGCGTGGTCAATTGCCGGGGTTACGTCAGTGTGCGGCGCTTTTATCTCTATGCCGAGCGCGGACTGGCGCGCCGCCGGGTCTCGGTCTGGCTCTACGATGGTCGCCTACAACTTGCCTATCAGGACACCATCCTCGCCCAGTACACCTACCGTACCGAACGACGGGCTCGGCGCCTGCAGGCCGTCGAGGCACCCCAGCATTACCAGACGCCGTATACGTCCCCACAGTTGGAGTTGTGGGAGCTCGATGACGAGCAGTGGCGCAAGATCCTCCCCCGCCGATATGATCGTCACCCGCAGCGGATTGTCACCGGAGCGTGGCAGTTACCCTTGCCCACGCGGCCGCGATCACGTCGTGGTCGTCGATCGGTTGGGTAACCAATTCATCATCTCCGCTGGGGATGATCCCCGTCCCAAAAATGTCAACCGTCATCTGGCCGGGTCCAAGGTAGACGCTACTGGAATTCGACACTTCGCTCTCGTGTCTTCCGCGCGGGGTGTTCGCACCGAATTTTAACGATGGTATCGTCGCGAATCACGCCGGCATTGCACTCAGCACGCACGACTGGTAAGGCAGCCCGACGGTTCCGAAGGTGTCGACTATCAGCGGCTCGCCGGAGGAGCTTGCCTTCAACCCGACCGCCGGACTCAGCTCGGGCAACCGTGGGGAATCGGTTCATCGTGACGGAGAATGGACCGAACGGCCACGCGATGCTCGAAGCGTTGACGACCGGATCTCTCCGACTGTGGATTTCGACCACCTCTTTGGTGTGAGAAGCGGAACCCCGTGATGCCAAAAACACGAGTGATTTACGAAACGCAGCGAATGGACTCGATGTCGTTTCGTATTCCCCGGCCTTTACCTTCGGGTTACATTCCATCGGTACACTCTCTTTAGAGCGATACTCGAACGGCGAGGCGCTGAACGGACGTGATGGAGGTAGAAGTGACTCGTAAACGACTCATGGTGCTGGTTGGAAGCGTGGCGATCGTTGCCCTGCTCGCCATTGGCGGGGCTGCCACGGTGTTCGCCGCCGGCGGTACGGCGACACCCACCGCAACCAATCAGCCGACGCGCGCGCAACAGTTTCTCAATCGGTTAGCGAACAACCTGGGCATAACGACGGACAAGCTGCAGCAGGGCCTCAAGACGACGGCCAATCAGTCGATCGACAACGCCGTAGCCAACGGAAAGATCACCCAGGCGCAAGCCGACAAGGCCAAGGCGAAGGTCAATGCGGGCAACGGACTGAGCACGTTTACCCGTTTCTTCGGCGCGCACGTACGCGCCAGTATGGTGCTGCGTGGTGCCTCCTGGCAGGATATCGCCAAGGAACTCAACACGACGCCGCAGAACCTGAAAACGCAGATTCAATCGGGCAAGACCTTGAAAGAGATCATCACCAACCAGAAGAAGAGCGTCGGTGACGTGGTCAATGCCGTCGTCGCGCAAACCAAAGTTCAGCTCGATCCTGCGGTGGCCAACGGCAAAATCACGCAACAGCGTGAGGACACGCTGCTCTCCAACTTGAGGACCCAACTGACGAACCTGATCAACAACGGCGGACCGACCTTCCCGAAGAGTGCGACGCCCAACGCAACTCCGACCGCAGTCTCGGGCTAGGACCTTTTCTCTCGCCAGCGAGCATCGTTCTGAACAGCACACAAGGCGATGGTTTCCCATCGCCTTGTTGCCGGTCTGTTGCAGCCTGGCAGACTCGCGAGAATCGGACCGACGCGGTATCGAGCGGTTTGCGCGCGCGGACGAATGACGAGACGATCTGACCGGCGGAGTCTTGCAGTTCGTTGAGCGCGTCGAGGTCCCGATTCGAACCGCAGCAACTGGCGCCGGAGGTTGAACCGCCGCAGTCCTCGCCGAAGAAATTGTTGGATTCGTGGGCAACCCTCGCCACATGATGCCGGCTCTCCCGATCTTTTGGTGAACACTGGATAGGCGGACCCAATGCCGGCGTAGATCAGTCGTCTGACGATTGACCGTCAGATCAGGCGGCCTGCACGACCCGTCGACGCAGGACCGTAAAGCTCGCCCGTCCATACATCTGCCGTTTGAGCAGCTTCAGGCGGTGCACCTGGCCTTCCGTCTGCCCGTTGCTCCACGGTTCGGTCAGTCCAGCCCGCACCGCGTCCAGGTCGCGCCGCAGACCATTGGCAAAACGCCGTAGCGGCGCACACTCGACGTCCCCGACCCGTGTGAGCCACGCATCGAGCAGGTGACCACGTCGCTCGCGGACCATGGTCGCGAATTCCTCGACCAGTGCGACGACCCTCGCCATCGTCTCGTCCGTCTGCCGGAGCTGCTGGAGATAGATCCCCTGCTCGGCGGAGCGATCGGCTATGCGGCGGACAAGGAGGTGCGCCACCTGCCGTGGCGTGGGCGGTCGGGCCGCTCGCTGGCGATGGTGTGTCCCAGCTGGCTGGTCTGCGGCCTCGTCCCGGCGAAGTTGCGCGACGAAGCGGGAAACGGTGGTGGCGGAGGCGGTGCAGCCCACGTCTCGCAGTTCTCGCCACAGCTGCATTCCGTTGTGGCAGCCCTCCGTCCAGCGTTTGAGGAGCGTCGGGATGAACGGTGTCAGCCGGGTCCGGCGCGGCCGTGGCTGTTTGCGCTCGGGTGGCTGTTCAAGCTGACGATAGCGGTAGACGGTCCGCCGACTGACGCCCACGGCACGCGCGATGTCGGCCACGTCGGCGCCGGCCATGTGCAATCGACGGATCGCTTCGTACTGCACCTCGATCCGCTCGTGTCGCGCCTGACTTACCTCCTCCGCTCGCTGTCGTCCCGTTCGTGGCCGGTCCTGCGTCAGCGGACCCGGTGCCTCCGTCGGGAGGGGATCATCCGCCGCGTCGGTAACCGGGCACAGCGCTTCAGCGGCCTGCCGCAACGCAGGGCGGTGGTGCAGCAACCATTCCTCCAGCAGCTCGATCAGGTTGTGGAGCAGGTGCCAGCGGTCGGCCACTTGCCGCGCGCGTGGTGCGCCCGTGGTCGCAGCCTCGACCATGGCGTCACCCCGATCCCGCGCGATGACTTCGAGCTCGGGATGCCGTTGCAGCCAGGCGATGATCGTCGCGGGTTCACGATCCGGCAGCAGATCGACCACGCGATGATGCTCAAGGTCGACGAGGATCGTGCCAAAGCGGCGGCCACGACGCCATGACCAATCATCGATGCCGAGAACGCGCACCGGCTCGCTGGCCACCGGGGCCGCAATCCGCAAGCGGTTGAGCAGGGTGTCGGGACTGAGGTCGACGCCCAGCAGGTCAAGGAGACGAGCGCCCGCCTCGCCGCCAAGGGCCAGGGCGATCGCGTCCACGACCGTTGCTAAGCGGGTCGTGCGTCGGGCTGACGGCGCGGCAAGTTCCGGGAGCCGTTCCGTGAAGACCTCGCGAAGGCAGCTCGGATTGTGACAGCGCCAGCGCCGAGTGTGGAGTGCGAGATGCACCGTGAGTCCATGCCACGGCAGATCGGCCAAGGTCCGCTGATACCAGCTGTGAACGCAAGCGGTCGGCTGGTGGCAGACGGGACAGTCGACCACCGGACGATGGGTACGAAACATCAGCGTGATCGTATCGCCATGCGGGTGGATCGCCTCGAGGTGGACGGTAGCGGGATCAGGGTTGATGGTCGCACGAGCCATAGTGGGATGCTTTCACGAGGAACCGGTTGCGAACTCCATCAACACCGCATTTTCGACACCAAAAGATCGGGAGAGCCCGGATCACATGGCGAGGTCTGATTTTTCGACTGCACAGTGAAAGCTGCAACAAGCAGAGCATCGCCAGTTACCTCGAGACGAGTCGGAAAACGGTCCACGTCACGTTGCGGCGCTGGATCGACGAG
>Ga0307373_10011868_pt1 | contig 12537 bp, 6 predicted proteins | sample OX2MG_FD_202534 | JGI IMG/M metagenome (GOLD analysis project Ga0307373, IMG submission 202534) | Soil microbial communities from Risofladan, Vaasa, Finland - OX-2 | ecosystem: Environmental > Terrestrial > Soil > Coastal area > Acid sulfate soil | place: Finland: Risofladan, Vaasa | collected...
AATTCGGTTGAGGGATACTTTTGCCAGAATTTTTATCTTACATTCCGTCTCCACGCCGGAGTATTTGGACCGCGGTCTCCGATGCAGTTCCTGCGCTCCTGACTGACCCGGCGGCGATGCGGGCTGCCCGGAAAAACCGTCTCAACCCGCATCCCTGCCGCAAACATAAAGAATCATCCTATTCGCCCGGCGCACAGCCGAAGAGCACGCCGAGTCAGATCCGCCTACGCATGGCGGAATTCGTACGACCACTTGCCGCTGGAAACCGGCTGCTTGGAATTGAGCAGGATGCGATAGATCTGGTCGCCCCAGCTCATGCGGAGCCCCCTATCGGCAAGCTTGATCGTCTCGACTTTAGGCTCGATCTGAGCTCCATCATATTTGAGCAGAGAATCCGCGCCACTTCCCGAAGCGAGCTTCAGCGTAATGCTCCCGCCCGGATCGACGGTTGCCATCCGGGGAGTCATTACCGTCAAGCTCACTGGAACCGCGCGTTCGAGCTCAAAGTCTTCTTCCACTGTGATCACGTCCTTTACGCGATCGAGCGTGATGGTGCGAACCCAGGACTTGACGCCGGCCTCCTTCGGATATGCCTCAGCGATATTGAAGGAGTAAGTGGCGCGCTGGTCGTTGCTTGAGTACTTGCGGTCGGTGGCCTTGTATTGCACGCCGTCGTGCTGCATCACGCCGCCGATGGTGGGAAGGTTGTGATAGGCCGATTGCATTGCCCAGATCGTGTACCGCTCGGGACTGAAGGTCTTGGCGGTGTAGGCTTCTACGCCCACATCGATGGCCACCGGCTCGCAATCCTGATAGATGATGTAACTGCCTGTATCGTTGTGACTGTGGCTGCGGCCGTTGTTCGCCGCCAGGTCAGCGAAGTACATGCCCTCGGCGGAACCGGCCTTGAGGCGCGCCGTTACGAGGCCGAGATCGGGATAGTGCGAATCGCGCAGCAGCACGTCCTCCTTCTTGGCCTCGCGAATCTCCTTGGCCTGAAGCAACGCCGGCAAAGCGCGGGTCAGGCGCGGAACGCCGCGGTCACGGCCCCGCCGCCCGCCGCTGGTATCGTGCTGGATTGCCGTCAGGCCTCGCTTGGCCGCGTAGTAAGCTCCGAACTCCTGTAGCTGCTCATCGTGCACTGCCTTGCCGTAGCGATAAAGCAGGTCGCCATCAGGACCGGCATGAACGTGCGCGTCGCCATAGTCGATATAGTTGTCCTCGCAAATGTGCGCGTTCAAGATATATCGCGCCATGGCATCGATGAAGGGATTGGAAAGAACATTAGTGGCGTTGCCGGTAGCGTCGCTGATCATGCTCACGGCCTCGAAGTAGCACATGGGTGAGGCGCTGAAGTAGCCCGGTCCCTCCTCTTCGCCCGCATCCGGCCAATATTCGTTCAGATAGGCGTCCAAGCTTTTGAGGATCCGGGTGGTTTCAAAGACCCGCAGCTTGGGGTCCTCTTCGAGGATCAGGTTGGCCACCATCAGGTTGGAATTGATCCACGGAGTCCAATTATTGAGCCGGCTTGTCCGCGTGTTCTTTTCAAAGCCCATCCACCAGAAGTCGTTGCGGGTGCGCGCCGGCTCAAGGATGCGCCGCTCGGATTCGAGGACGATGCGCTTGTTGATCAGCGGCGAGACTTTGTCGAGTTGATCGGCCAACAGGTACTTTGTCCACGCGAGCAGGGAAACCGTTTCGGCTCCGAAGAGCTCAATGATCGGATCGGTAATGTCGGACAGCCCTGGACCCGTTTTCTGCATATAGAGGTGCGCGGGAACGCCCCAGAAGCTTTCCTCGCAGATCAGCCAAATTCCATTGGTGATGTCGTCGAGGAAGCGCCCCTTTCCCTCGAAGCACTCCGCCAGCACCAGGCTTTCCAGGTGCCCCCGGCGGCCGAAGCTTTCTCCCTCGTAGACCGAGCGATTGCCGTTGCGGGCGAATTGCAGGAAAGTGGTGGCGAGAATGGCGTGCCATCCATCCTTCTGATTGGCTTCCGCCATTTCGATGATCGGGGCGCGAATATCCTCGGGAATGGCCTGCCAGGCGTCGCGCTCGCCCCACTTCGGGTAGGGATGCCACTTGTCCGCGGGAATCAGGTGGCCTGTCAAGAAGGATTCAGTGAAGGTGGTGCTGAGGAGATTCTGCGGCGACGTAGCCGGCGGAGTTCCTTGTCCGCCGATGGAGAGCGCGCCCATGGAGCGAAGAAGCTTCTGCTGTCCGGCCAGTGCGACGCTGCCTGCAAGAAAATGCCGACGATTCATAAAAGTGCCCTCTTTCCTGGGTTGGACCCCGCACTGAGTCATTCCCTTGCGCCGGCCTTTCGATGCGGCCCAGATTTCGCAAGGCGAGCTGTCCGGGGGTATCCGTGCATTGCACGCGGCCGTTTGGCACGGGTTTCCTCGCGATTTTACGGCCGCGTGCCAGTATACTCCGGGGCGGGTTCGACAGTCCGCTTTTCAGTCGCTTCCTCGCGGCATTTCTCGGTTGTCCGGATCGGATTTGCTTCGCTGCAGTTCCCGAACACCGGGAACCGGCGAGCCTGATTTCTGCTGGTTGCACTTCCGGAAGTGCCGCGCGCTCACGTAAAGTTGAGCCATCGTGATCATCAATTTTGCCCGCCGCGCGCACGATCACAACTGGGAGCTCGATCCCATTACCCGATCCCTGCTGGACACGGATTTCTACAAGCTGCTCATGCTCCAGTTCATCTGGAAGAACTTCCCCCGGATCCACGCGTCGTTTACGCTGCTCAATCGCACCGCCTCGGCGCGGCTGGCCGAGATGGTAAGCTTGCACGAACTGCGCGAGCAGTTGGACCAGGTACGGAAGCTCCGCTTCCACAAGTCCGAGCTGATCTGGCTGGCGGGCAACACCTTCTATGGGCGGCGGGGCATCTTTGAGCCTGGGTTTCTCGAGTGGCTGGAGCGCGATTTTCGGCTTTCCGATTTCGACTTATCGGTTCGAGATGGGCAATTCTCTCTCCGCTTCCACGGCTTGTGGACGGAGACGACGATGTGGGAGATTTATGCACTCGCGGTCATCGACGAACTGAAGACCCGCGCCAGCCTGAAGCGGCTGAGCGAATTTGAGCTCGATATTTTGTATGCGCGCGCAAAGACCCGGCTATGGGAAAAGCTGGAGCGGATGCGGGGTGTTCCGGGGTTGAGCATAAGTGATTTTGGAACCCGCCGGCGGCATAGCTTCCTATGGCAGGAGTATGTGGTGAAGGCCGCGAGCGATGTGCTGGGGGCGAGCTTTACAGGCAGCTCCAACACCTACCTCGCTTATAAGCACAACCTGGAAGCCATCGGCACGAACGCGCATGAGTTACCCATGGCGCTGGCGGCGATGGCCACTAGCGAAGAGGAGTTACGAAGCGCGCAGTACCGCCTGCTGGAGTTATGGCAGCAAAGTTATCAGGGCGAGTTACTGATTCTGCTCCCGGATACGTTTGGCACCACGCAGTTTCTCGAGCACGCGCCCGATTGGGTAGCGGATTGGACAGGACAGCGCATCGACAGCAAAGACCCCTACGTGGCGGGCGACGAGTATATCGAGTGGCTGCGGAAGCGCGGACGCGACCCGCGCCAGAAGCGGCTGATCGCTTCCGATGCGCTGGATGTGGACCAGATTCTGGGGCTTCATGCCTACTTTGCCGGAACCCTTCAGAAGGATGCTTCGCCCCAGGGCTTTCGTCGCGCCAGCGACTTTTTGGACAAAAGCAAGTGGGCGCCGGAGCCACGCATCCGATTCAGCGCGGGATGGGGCACGCTGCTGACCAACGACTTTCGCGATTGCAGTCCGCGCGGGGATAACAGCTTCGCCCCCGTGAGCCTTGTATGCAAGCTTAGCGACGCGGAGGGCAAGCCGGCGGTCAAGCTGTCTGACAACTACTCGAAGGCGCTCGGTGAGCCCGAAGAAATCGAACGCTACCGGCGCATATTTGGAGTCAAGGGTGTGGCGGACGCGCCCGTGATTACATGACAACGGCCTGCCGATTGACTGCTATGACACCGGTCTCTAGAATGGTTTGCCGAGCCTCATCCGCTTCTAAATTCCTGGGCTATGCGGCTTCCGCGCATTTGCGATCCGTCCCTGCTTGAGCCTGGTGGTTACGGCTCCCGAGTTCTTGAGCGCATTCAACCGATCTTTGAGGGGCATTCCGGAGGAATATTCTGTGATAGAGAATTCGCTGCAACTTGTTCCACTCACTCGAAGGAGCTTCCTGGTAGGATCGGCGCTCCTGCTTGGCGCGACCGCTTTGGAAGGCCTCGACGTTCATACTTTGCCGGTGAAGAACACGGCGGCGCCACGCGGCAAGATCCGCAACTTGCTGGCGCACCAGTGCAGCCCCGAGGCTTTGAAGCAAAGCCTGATTCCTCTGGAAAAGTACAAGCCCTATCCGCAGGCCGGCGATCCGGCCTGGTCCAAGATACGGCCTGAGACGAGCGCCGCTCTGCTTGCCGAAGGCGAACGGTATTTTCATCACAAGTATGAGGCGCCTTCCGCAACCTTGTTCCTGGAGTATGTCCGCACCGGCAACCGCTCCGATTACGAGCGGGTGCGCGGCGCGAACCTGGCAGCTTTGCGCGCCCTCACTTTTGCGGAATGCGTGGAGAACAAGGGCCGCTATGCCGACGACATTGCCAACGGCGTTTGGTCGATCTGCGAGCAGAGCTTCTGGGGTGTGCCCGCGCACCTGTATATCCAGAAAAAGGGTCTGGGGCTGCCCGATCCCCTGGATCCGATTGTGGATTTGTTTGCGGCGGACACGGCAGCCGAGCTGGCCAGGACGGTCTACCTGGTGGGCGACCGGCTGAATGCCATCAATCCAATCCTGACCGAGCGCGTGTACGTGGAGGCGGAGCGGCGCATCTTCAATCCATTGCTTTCGCAAAACTTCATGTGGATGGGCCTGCCAGGCGGAAAGCGGCGCGACGACCTGCCATGGGACGCCACGCCGCCGGGCGAGGTGCAGCCGGTGAATAACTGGGATGCGTGGATCTGCTCGAACTGGGTAACCACTTCCCTGCTTCTGGACCGCGACGCGGCACGGCGCACGGCCGGCGTGCAGAAGATGATGGTGTGCCTGGATAACTTCATCAACACCTATCCCGACGACGGCGGCTGCGAAGAGGGCTGCTCCTACTGGAACGAGGCGGCCGGCACCATGCTGGAAGGGTTGGAGATGCTGGGCTCGGCGACCAATGACCGCGTGAACATATGGCATGAGCCCCTACTGCGGCGCATGGGCGAATACATTGTGGAGGCGCGCATTGCAGGCAATCGCTATGTAAATATCGGCGATGCGCACTCCCGGCAGATGGTGGATCGCGACAAGCTTTTCCGCTACGGCAAGCATGTCGACAGCCCCATGCTCATCGCGCTGGCCACGGCGGATCTGCCAGAGAATTACATGCCGCGCACGGTGCAGGCGATCTTCGGCGAGGCGGCGCTGCGCGCGGAGCCGCGCCAGACCTCGCCGCTTCTCAAGGATGTGTGGCTGCCGCAGACGGCTTTCATGGCAGCGCACATGGAGGAGAACAGCCCCAAAGGCCCGTTCCTCGCCTGCATCGCGGCGGACAACGGCAAGAGCCACAGCCATAACGACACGGGCAATTTCTGGGTGTATCTCGACGGCGAGCCGGTCATCATCGATCTGGGCGGAGAGTCGTATCAGAAGCAGAGCTTCGATGCACGCCGCTATGAACTGGCTTCAACCGAGTCGGCGTATCATAACCTGCCCACGATCGGGACGGTGCAGCAGGGCGTGGGATCGGCGTATCGCGCCACCGATCTGCACTATCACGCGGACGGCTCCGTCTCCTCTCTGGAGATGAATCTTGCCGAAGCGTATCCGGCCGAAGCCCATCTGCGTGAATGGATACGGACTGTAGAGCTCAACCGGAAGACGCAGCAGATCTTCGTGCGCGACCGCTTTGCGCTGCAATCGGAACCGACTCAGATCACCTGGTCGTTGATGACTTGCCGCCCGGTGCGCGTGGAGGATGGCCGCCTGCACTTTGTCCCCAGGGCTGAGGACCGCTCGGTTGAGGTTCTGCTCGATTACGATCCAACTTTGCTGACGGCCAACGTGGAAACCATGAAGCTGAACAACCCAGGCCTGATCAGTAGCTGGGGGCCGGTGGTTTACCGGGTGCTCCTGAAGACGCGGCGGCCCGTAACCGGTGGCGAAAGCAGGGTGGTGTTCCGGCCGAGCACGACTTAAGGGTGAACGTGGGCGCACTGCTTCTGCTCACTTGCCGTTTGTATGTCTCACTCGATAAAGTGACACCCACGGGGCATTTCCCGCGGAGGCGCCGTTCAGGGCACGCCGCGAGCCGCGTTGATATCACTTCCCTAAAGGACGCATTTCATGTCTTCCTTACCGGTTCCAGCAGTTGCTCAACAGGATATCGACTCCTCGCTGCGCGAAATTCGCGTCTTTCCGCCGCCGCCCGGGTTCAGCGAAAAGGCCCACATTCATAGCCTTGAGCAGTATGAGGCTCTCTATAAGCAGTCGATCGAAGATCCCGAGGGATTCTGGGCCGGCGTAGCCGCAGATTTGCACTGGTTCAAGCGCTGGGACAAGGTGCTGGAGTGGGACCTGCCCTCGGCCAAGTGGTTTGTGGGCGGCAAGTTGAACCTGAGCTACAACTGCGTTGATCGCCACGCGCTGGGCGCACGCCGCGACAAAACCGCGATTATCTGGGAGAGCGAACCGGGCGAGATCCGCCGCATCACCTACGCCGAGTTGCACGCCGAGGTGCAAAAGGTCGCCAATGCGCTCAAGAGGCTTGGCATCAAGAAGGGCGACCGTGTGGCCATCTACATGGGAATGACTCCCGAGCTGGCGATCGCGCTGCTGGCCTGTGCGCGCATCGGGGCTATCCACTCGGTCATTTTCGGGGGATTTGCCGCCAATGCCATCGCCGACCGTGTGAACGACTCCGGCTGCGTGGCCATCCTCACCCAGGATGCGGGCTACCGCCGCGGCAACCTGATTCAGCTCAAGCGTACAGTAGACGAGGCCATGGCCGCCTGTCCCACCGTCAAGCACGTGGTGGTTTACCGCCGCATGGGTTCGCCGGTCACGATGGCCGAGGGCCGCGATCACTGGTGGCACGAGCTGGTGGCCGCCGCCGCGCCCGAGTGCCCCGCCGAGCCTATGGATTCAGAGGACCCGCTCTACATCCTCTATACCTCCGGTACAACCGGCAAGCCCAAGGGGCTGGTCCACACCACCGGCGGCTACGCCGTGCAGACTTACCTGACCACGAAATACGTCTTCGACCTGCGTGAGGACGACATCTACTGGTGCACGGCCGACATCGGCTGGGTTACCGGCCACTCTTACATCGTCTATGGACCGCTGCAGAACGGCGCCACGGTACTGATGTATGAGGGAGCTCCCAACTGGCCTGACTTTTCCAGATTTTGGAAGATCGTCGACGACCACCGTGTAACGGTCTTTTACACCGCGCCCACCGCTATACGCGCCTTTATGAAGTGGGGCGACGAGCACGTCGGGAAGCATAAGCTGGACTCGCTGCGCTTGCTGGGCACCGTGGGCGAGCCGATCAATCCCGAAGCCTGGATGTGGTACCGCGAAAAGATCGGGCACAATCGCTGCCCCATCGTGGATACCTGGTGGCAGACGGAGACCGGCGCCATCATGATCGCACCGCTTCCCGGCGCGGTGGCGGCCAAGCCCGGCTCGGCCACGCGGCCCTTTTTCGGCATTCAGCCCGCGGTGGTTACGCGGGAGGGCAAACCGGTTCCTGCCGGTCACGGCGGCCTGCTGGTGATCCGCAAGCCCTGGCCCGCGATGGCTCGCACCGTCTATGGCGATCCCGAGCGTTTCCGCAAGACATACTGGAGCGACGTGCCGGGCTGCTACTTTACCGGCGACGGCGCGCGGCAGGACGCTGACGGCTACTTCTGGCTCATGGGCCGTGTGGACGACGTCATCAACGTGAGCGGCCACCGCCTGGGCACCATGGAGGTCGAGTCGGCGCTGGTTGCTCATCCCAAGGTAGCTGAGGCCGCCGTCGTGGGCCGCCCCGACGAGTTGAAGGGTCAGGCCATTTCCGCCTTCGTCTCGCTCGAAAGCGGCCACCAGCCGAGCCGGGAGCTGAAAGACGAGTTGCGACAGTGGGTGGCGAAAGAGATCGGCTCCCTGGCCCGCCCCGACGATATCCGCTTTACCGAAGCCCTGCCCAAAACCCGCAGCGGCAAGATCATGCGCCGCCTGCTAAGAGACCTGGCCACCCACGGCGAAATCCAGGGCGACACCACCACGCTCGAAGACTTCACCGTGATCGCCAAGCTGCGCGAGGCGGAGGAGGGGTGAGCGGAATATCATGCTCCGCCCTGGCGGATTGATCCTCGATCCGCCGCAAGACGCCAAGAGGCGTCCGCCGCGGCGGACGCCTCTTGGCGTCATAGAAGCGGGATTCGCTCCGTCCAACTCACCTCAGAACCGGTACACCATGCCTATTGACGCGCGCGTATTCCAGTTCCTGTGGGGCGAGTAGCCAAGCGCGGGCGAGTTGTTGATCAGGGAGAAGGACGCGCCAATCCAGTCGCCGGAGGCGCGAATGGCCAAGCGCGGACTCAGGTCATAGTCCATCCCGACGCCCACTCCGCCGGCAAAGGAGATCTTGGGCTGCATATTTTCGCCGCCTGTGTGCTCGCCGCCCATGAGGCCGCGGAAGTATCCGCTGAGGGGCCCGTAAAGGTTGGCGTGTATTTCAGGGCCAAACAACACCGACTCCACGACCGGCTTGCCGGGGTTACCGCCGCCGGCGCTGCTGGTCGCATATTTGTAGTAATCTCCCATGCCGGTGAGGCCGAAGTACTTGCCCCAATCGCGGGTGATGGAGATTTTCACGCCCTGCAATCCGTAGCGCGACCGGTTCACCTGGTTGAGGGTGGTGTATCCATAGCCCGCGAAGACCTCGTACTTGTAGGAGGGCGCGCTCTTAGCGGTGGGAACCGGACCCGCCGCGGGGGCAACCTGGCATGTGGCCGCCAGGGGCAAAAGCGCGGCCGGAACCACGGCCAGAATTGAAAGCAAGAACGTACTCTTCAACTTGAAACTCTCCTCAATACCTTACTGTGGCTGCCATGCCGCTCCCAGGGCCTTCCTCTGGAGCGGGCGCCGTGAGTGATTTCGGTACCCTCATAGACTATCGTCTCTACCCCCGTTCCACGAAGCGGCCTCAACGCGGCTGCACGGGAACCGGCTCGGGGAGCCGGGCAAGCTTGCCGGAACGGCTCGTCACTGTGACGGCAACCCCCTTGGGAAGATAGCGGGCGATCACTTCCGGCCGGGACCAATCCAACCCCAACCATCCTGGATGGTCATCACGGAGTACTGACCGGGAACCACATCGCGCAGCGAAAAGCTGCCGGGCCGCACACCGTTACCCCAGCAAGACTATGAGGGTTTCCCATCCTTCCCGCACTTTTTGCGGGAAGGATGGGAAAGCGCAAAACCTCCATGCGGTGTTTCCGGTGTAGGATTCTCCTGCCACGCCGAAGGGTCTTGTGTATCCCACCCTTGGCAAAATACGCGAAGGATCGGGCACCCTCGTCGTAACCACGAGAAAAGGGCGGGCCACCCGCCACAGCGCATCACGCGCGAGAAAGCAGACTGTTGGCCCTAGCGCGCCGCAGTAGCCGCGGCCTCCGGCAGCGTAAACATGAACTGGCTGCCCTTGCCCGGCTCGCTTTCGGCCCAGATGCGCCCACCGTGCTGCTCGACGATGCTTCGGCAGAGCGCCAGGCCCAGCCCCGTGCCGCCCAGCGCGCGCGAGTCCGAGGCGTCTCCCTGTTGGAAGCGATCGAAGATGTGATCCAGCTTCTCCTGGGTAATGCCGTTTCCCTGGTCCTCTACAACGAAGCACACTTCGCCCGGGGGCGCGAGGCCGTCCCCTGGGGCCGCCGCTTCCACGGACTGCGCGGAGAGCCGGATGGTGGTTTCCGGCGGAGAGAACTTAAGAGCATTGTCCACCAGTTCATTCAACACCTGCAGCGCCCGTTCTTCGTCGGCAAGGACCGCGGCCTGCGGTGCGTCGATGCGGAAATCGATGTGGGCCTGCGTGGCCGCGCCGTGCGCGACATCCGCCGCCCGGCGCAGCAGGTCGATGACTTCCACCGGTTGGCGTTGCAGCAGGAGACGGCCTCTTTCCACGCTGTCAAAGTCTACGATGTCGTTGACCAGGCGGATCAGCCGGTCACTGTTACCGATCGCCATCTCGATCATCTGTTGCTGTTTCTCGGGCCGCTTGTCGAGCGAACCCGACGCGATCAGCCCCAGCGAAGCCCGCAACGAGGTAAGCGGCGTCCGCAGCTCATGGCTCACCGTGGAAATAAACTCGTCCTTCATCTTCTCAAGCCGGCGCCGTTCCGAAACGTCCTGGAAGGCCACCACCATGCCGGAAACCCGCCCGTCATCGATGAGCGGATTGGCGCTGTACTCCACCGGAATCGACGTGCCGTCTTTTCGCCAGAAAACTTCATCCCGCATGCGGATCGGCTCACAGAGGCGCAGCGCCTGCAGAATCGGACTCGTGGACTTTGAGTAGGGAGTGCCGTCCACATGGCTGTGGTGGATCGCCGAGTGCACATCGCGCCCGGCCAGTTGATCGGGCGAGTATCCCAGCGCCCTCGCGCCGGCCCGGTTGATGAAGGTCAGCCGGCCCTCCAGGTCGATGCCAAAGATGCCGTCGCCCACCGCCTCCAGAATCATCTCGCGCTGCCGGGTGGCCGAGTGCAGCGCTTCCTCCGCCTCGTGCTGTTCGGTCATGTCCATGCCGTGGTTCAGCACGAACGGCCGCTCACCAGGCAGTTGCACGCGCCGGCTGCGGAAAGCAATGCGGCGATAAACGCCGTCGCTGCGCCGCAACTGCAAGGTGCGCTGCCACTCCTCATCCTCATACACGTCCAGTGTCCGAAGGCAGTCCTGGAAGGCGGCAGCGCTCGCCGCATCCATCAGCTCCGACACGGAGCGTCCCAGCAAAGCCTCCGCACGGTAACCCAGGGTTTCGGCGGTAAGCGCATTCAGCGCGGTCAATCTGCCTTCCATCGAGCAGGTAAAGACGAATCCCAGGCTGTTCTCCACCATCTCCCGGTAGCGCGCTTCGCTGGAGTAGAGCGCCATCTCCTTCTGGCGCTGATCGGTTACGTCCTGGCCAACGACGATCAGATACTGAATCTCACCGTCGGGCCCCAGCAAGGGCCGCAGCGTCCAACTGACACGCCGGAACGGACTCAGCGAGCTTGAGCCGCCGGCAACCTTCCAGGCTGTCTCGTGGGGGCCGGAGACCTGTCCTGCCGTAGCTTCCTGCACCTTTTCTGCTGCCCAGCTCCGGTCCTTCACCTCGAGCACTTCCTCCACAAACAGCCCGCCCACAGCGTCGGCCAGGCTCAATCCCGTCAGTTGCGCGCAAGAGTGATTCAGCCTAACCACCCGTCCGGCGGTGTCAAGCACCACGATAAGTGCTGGAATCGAATCCAGCGTCGCGGCCACAAAGCACCGCTCCATGGCCAGCGACCGCTCTGTGCGCTGCCACGCCCGCTGGGCCTGTTCCTGGGCGCGAATGCGGCTGTAGAGCTCCACCCGCGTCATCACCTGCCGCCCCAGCGCCTCCAAATAGGCCAACTGTTCCGGTCTGAACCGTTCCGGATCGCGCGCCAGAACCGCCAGCGTCCCAACTGGCTGCTGCCCGCTCGATATCAACGGTATTCCCGCGTAGGACCGGCAGTGCTGAGCGCCAATCAGGGGAATGCCTTCCGGCTGGAAGCGCGCATCCTCCCTCGCATCCGCGATCAGCAGTGACTCACCATTGTCCAGCACCCATTGGCAGGGCGTGGAAGCGCGCGGCTGCTCCGACGCCCTGAATCCAAACTGCGCTTTGAACCACAGGCGATTGAAGTCGAGCCAGGCGATGTAGGCGTAGTCGGCACGAGTTAGCGCGGCGGCAATTTGCGCCAATTCGTCGAGGGCCGGGTCGACGGCTCTGTCTAAAATGTTGAGCTCTGGGCGCGCAGACGGAAGCCGCGGCGCGCCAATCTGTAGAACTGGCACCGAGATCATAACGTACACCCGCAGCCAGTATCCAGCAATTGCATGTGCTTGACTCTGCAACTAATAGGGCAGTTCGATGACTTTTGTTTTACAACTCAAGTTACTTAGTTTTGAGAGCGAAGGAACCTGCTTTTAATTACTTCGGTTATTTACTTCCGGAGTCTATTTGCTCCCGGCCTCGGGGATCTTGCAGCAGTCGCCTACGGGGGCGGGTTCGTTGGCGCCGGCGTCGAGAGCGACCTTCCAACTGCCGTCGGGCTGCTTGCGCCAGATGGTGATGAAGCGGCCGCTGGTGTTGACGGGGCTGCCGCTGGCGTCTTTGCTATGGCCCTCGTAGTGGCTCCAGGTGTAGCCGATGTTGCCGGAGGGGTCCATGACCGCGCCGAGGGGCGTCCAGGTGAGCTGGTAGCTCTGGGGCGACCAGTTCGCGGATTTGGCGA
>Ga0307373_10011869_pt1 | contig 12537 bp, 9 predicted proteins | sample OX2MG_FD_202534 | JGI IMG/M metagenome (GOLD analysis project Ga0307373, IMG submission 202534) | Soil microbial communities from Risofladan, Vaasa, Finland - OX-2 | ecosystem: Environmental > Terrestrial > Soil > Coastal area > Acid sulfate soil | place: Finland: Risofladan, Vaasa | collected...
TGCCACCGCGGCCGAGACTGGGCGCAGATTGACCATGTGGTCGGTTCCGGCGGCAATTTGGGTGGCGTAGAGGCCGAGCTGGGTCAGGATCACCAGGGTGATCAGGACCAGGATCACCGTGGCATCTAGTTGGTGGCTGCCCTGGAACCGCTGGGGGCGCAGCAGGTAGCGCTGGAGCGCCGCCACCGCCAAGCCGGTCAGGACCGCCACCGCGAAGAGGTCCTGAGCGAAGGCTAGGGGGCCCCACCAGAGCTGCTGCTCCAGGTTGAGGGGCGGCACCAGGGCCTCCAGGCCAGCCTCCAGGATCTCCAGATTGAGGATCACAAACCCCCAGAAGATGAGCAGGTGGGCCAGCCCGCTGAAGGGCCAGCGCAGGAGCCGGCGCTGACCCAGGACGAATATCACCACGCCCCAGAGCCGATCTCCGAGATGGTCCCGGCGGTGCTCCGGCTGGGCCGCCTGCAGGGAGCGCCAGAGGGGTCCGAGGCGACGGGCGAAGATGTAGCCGGAGCTGGCGACCAGCAGCACCAGCGCCACCGGGTTGAGCCAGATCACGGCCGGTCGAAACCCACCGCGACGAGAAAGAGGGCCGCTCCCAGGAGAAAGATCAGGGTGGCAAGCACCCAGTACCAGCCGGGCTCGTCGATCCAGAAGGGCCCCTTGCGCTGGCGGGCCCCGCCCGTCGAGAGGTTGGGGTCGGGCCAGCGCTGGGAGTCCGGGGGCGGCGGGATGGCGGTCACAGGATCGGATGGTATGGACTGGGGAGGACGGCGCGCCTGGCTACCTCCCCGACCACTCCGCGGTGCGCTTCTGCAGGAAGGCGGAGAACCCCTCCAGCGCGTCCTGACTCCGGAAGACCCGGTCGAACTGAATCAGCTCTTGGGCCAGGTCCCTGGCGGTGGGGTGAAGCTGGGCCGGCTCCACTACCCGGTTGACCAGTCCCAGCTCCAGGGCTCGGGCCGCGTCGATCTGATTGCCGGAGAGAAGGAGCTCCGGTGCCCTACCCCGCCCCAGCAACCGTGGCAGCCGCTGGGTGCCTCCCCATCCCGGGATGATCCCCAGCAAGATCTAGGGCTGGCCCACCTTCCTTCGTGGTCCGGTTCACTGCACCGATCGGCACGGTGCCGTTGGCCGCGGGATCCCCGGCGGGGTCGCATTGTGCCAGCTGCCTACCGACAGTCATCCGGCCTTCAGCGCGACCTCTGCCCAGACAGAGCTCCACTTCATAATGATCCCGTGGTGTTTCGAAGGGGTCGGGCACGACGAGCAGTAAACAAACAAGTAGCAAATTCGAGCGCCGCTGGCCAGCTTCCGTCGTTTCTAGGGGAGACCACAGCACCTCTAAACCAGGCCGTGAGCCCCGACGAGCGAATGCCAACCGAGGATCTCCCCGGGTACCTGGCAACCGGGAGATCGGCCTTGAAGGCGGTGCAGTTGGCTCAGTTGGCTGCCCGCCACCCTGGGTTTGAGTCGATCCTCGACATGGCTTGCGGCCACGGGCGGGTACTTCGCTGGCTACAAGCTGCCTACCCCGAAGCCCGTTTGACGGCGTGCGACCTTCTCCATGACGGCGTCGATTTCTGCGCCAGCACCTTTGGCGCGAAGCCGGTTTATGCGATCGCAACACCGACTGCCGAGATGTTTCCTGACCGCTACGACCTCATCTGGGTCGGATCCCTGTTGACCCACCTTGACGCCGACAAGTGGGTCACCTTCATCCGGCTTTGGCACGACTTGCTGGCACCAGACGGGCTATTGGTGGCGACAACCCATGGCCAGCTCGTTGCTGAGCGCATGCGCGACGGCAACCACTATGGGTATCCCCCGCCTTCGATTACACGCATCCTACGCAGCTTTGATCATGCAGGCTTCGCCTTTCTCGAGGCCAGCACCGAAGAGATCGACTACGGGATCAGCGTTTCGAAGCCCGAGTGGGTGATCGCGCGGTTACTAACATATCCAGATTTTCGGTTGGTGCTCTTCACCGAAGCGTTGTGGGCTAACCACCAAGATGTGGTGGCGGTGGCAAAACGGACCCTCGACTCGCGGATAGCGGAGCGACCGGACTGAGTTCATCCAATGCCGAGGCGGCCTCGGAGACGCTTAGATCGCGCCGGAGCTCTCCAGAGTCGGTCGACAGCGCCACTGCAGGGCCAAACTCGGATCACGCAGCCAGCAGCGCGGGAAGATCGGCGCTCGGGGCACCACTGCCATCACTGGCCGCCAGTTCGGGCCTCCGGAGAGACAGCCAACTTACCGTGGCACGGGTAAGGGATTGACACGGTCAGCTGGGGCCCCCGCTATCAAGCACGCGTTATTCTCGAGGGCGGCTCGGTCCTCCTGGCCAGGACTTCAGACTCGAAGCTGGTTCCAGCATCCCTGAGTTCCGCCAGCGTGTGGATCTCGTCAATGCCGGGTGGCGGATAGACGGGCGGATTGGAAAATGGACTCAGCCGAGCGCAGGCGGCTCGGGACGGGGGTGCCAGCGGAGACGCTGATCCGTCGTGCGGGTCCGCCATGCTACCCAATGAGATCGCCGGAACCTCAAAATGGTCGATGTCACGAGTCATTGGGGGTGGCCACCTTAAGTAGGCGGTCGAGCTGGACGCGATACGGAAGAAGGAAAACGGAGTCTGCATCAGGACCGACCCCAGAGGTTGTAGCCCAAGTCAGCAACCTGAACGTAAAGTTCGCCGATCCGCGAGCGAACGCGCTTTGGAGGTCAAGGCGGCTGCGATACAGGGTTGAAAGCACCGCCCAGGCCCGTGACTCCGCCTTCGAGGTTCTGAGGTCAGCTTCAACAGCTGGCGAGGCCGGAAGATCTGGCAGGAGCTTGCCGCCGGGAACCACGCCCAAACGAGCGTAGGCGCGGGCGGCCGGCGTGCCGAAGACGCTGAGATGGTAACGCTCGAGGACTCGAACCTGAGCGGGAAGATACGGCCCCGGATACGGGTAGACGAAGTCTTCCACCAAGGACACCGGTGCGCGATCCAGGTTAACCACCAGGTCGGCTGCTAGCAGGCGGTTCGAGCCCGAATTGATCCCGTCCTGCCATCCAGCACGGACGGAGACGACCACCTGGAACACGAGGACGACGCCCAAGGCACCTAGGAGCAAGCCGCCCCACCCAGCGCCGGGGGTCGGCGCCTTTTGTTGTCTCCAGCGCAGCAGGATCAGGTACAGACCGATTAGCAAAATTAGGGTGTCGGTGGTGTAGCGAGGGGAGGTCGCTTCGATCGCGCCGAAGCTCGATCGGCCCACGGTCGTGACTACGTCGAAGAGGAAGCCGTAGAGAAGCAGCGCGAGTGGAAAGCTGAGGGCCGGATCCCGTCGCAGGCGGTCTGCGGTGCAGCACCACCCGAATGCGGCTGCCGTAAGCGCGAGGATTATCGCCCCGAACATCGAGGTCGACTCCCCGAACGGCACCGGGATCACGGAGCCGACCAAGACGACGAGGTAGTGGAAAGCCGACAGAGGATGCTGCAGGGCGAAGAAGATGTTGCTGCCGCCGATCCCGCTCGGCAGCAGGTTGAGCCCCGCAAAATAGAACATCCAGGCGATGACTGCGAGTCCCGCCCAGAGTCCTCGCTGCGTCCATGTACTGCCAACGCGTAGAAAGTACGGGAGCATCGCGGGCCAGACTAAGAGGCCCTGCAGGGACGAATATGACGCGAGCGTTGCGCCCAAGACAGCGATGGGGAGCACCCACCAGCGGACCGCGAGACGATCGAGCGAGATCAGAGCCACGGCAAGTCCAAAGAGCCCGAGGAACCACAGGAGAGCGAAGCCGGACAACGAGTTGTAGTTCTGAACGAGGCTGAAAAGCAAGGCGGCCACTGGGATCAGCCCCCACAATGACCCCAGACGATGACGGAGATAGAGACCGGCAATGCCGCAGAACGTGAGAATGAGTAGTGCCGAACTCGCCAACAGTTCGTCCTCGACGTTGTAGCGCGTCACCAATGCCAGAATCAACTCAACGATGTTCGGGAAGAGGATACGATCTTGGTTGTGCTGCGACCAGAGCGCGGCCCATGTGAGGTGCCCCGTGAGCATCGCGTGCAGGATCGGAATGAAGTTCCACTCATCCCACCAGGGCACATTGACCCCGAAGCGCAAAACGTAGATGAGATACAACACAATCGGCGCCAGAATGAGCAGAATCGGAAGTGCCACCCACCACATCGCATGGCCCAGTGGGGCAGTTAACTTGAAGCCGGGCGGACGCGACGCGGTCACCACCAACGTGTTCCTAGATCATGCCATCTGGACGGAGCGCGAGCCCATGCCCAGGCACCGTTGGACTCTGTGCGATCTCTCGCCGGCCGACCCCAGAGTATTTGATGCCTCGTCTCCCCCGGGCCGCAACGCAGCTGGTCACGAAACGGCACTAAGCGACCGGTCTCGAATCGTTGGCGGACTGAATTTTCTTGGCGACAGCCGCTACTGTCCGGTGCCACCCCGCGCGTTCGCCCATCACAACTAGTCGGTCCAGCCGAGTCGGGATTCGGTAGAGGCAGAGACATGGGATCGGCCGTACCGCGGCAGCAGGCGCGGTACGTCTCGAAACTGCGCGTGCTCACTTCGATGGCCATGGCTGCTGCGCCTGGTCTGAAGCGGACGGCGGGAGGCGGAGTGGTTGGCTCGGACGGTCGTCGCAACGTGCGTGCGCGGTCGAAGGTGCGTGACGAGAGGTGGCTCTCATTTCGGACGCACTTCGTTAGAGACGCCGACCTGCGGGTCATCCTCTGTTGAGCCGTCCTGGACCGTGTCATCTCGGGATTCCCGGAGCTGGGCCTAACCAAGGTGGATCGTTGGTCTAGCGACTCGACTTGGTCCGCCGGCGTCGCTCAGAAAACGTCGATGCAGGTCGGGGCTGCGCCGTCGCAGCGCGCTCCAAGAGGACCACGGATCCAAGTCGACCGGTCGAACCTGGGTCGCCCTGGGCGACTGACGATCGACGAGGACCTCGGGGAGCAGCGTCGCCACGAAGCCGCTCTCGGCGAACCGGCACCAGAAGTCGTGGTCCTCCAACCCCTCCAATGCGGGGTCATCAGAGAATCCACCCATCTGCCGGAGGACCTCGGTCAAGATGAGGAACCCGGCTCCGAGGTAGGGGAATCGCGCAAGTCGATTGGGTTCCGGAGGCAGTGCGTTCTCCAGGGCCACCCGGTCTAGGCGAACCAGCGCGAAGGCTGCCTGCGCGCCGGTATCTGCGACCGCCGCAGTCAGACGCTCCACGGCTGGGGGGAAAAGGCGCATTTCCGGATGGAGCACCAGAGTCAAAGGAGCACGGACCGTCCGGAGGGCCTCGTTGAGAAGGTAACCGCGCCCGACGGGGACGCGGTGGCGGACCTCCAACCAACCTCCGCCGAACGACTGCCGGGAGGAGAAATCCGGTGGGCCGGGATCTGCCGTCTCGTGACTCTCGACTCCATCCACTGCAGTCCGAAGTCCCACGACTACGCCCCCGGTCTGACGGGCCAAGGAGTGGACACACTCGCTCTTTTTCGCGTCGCCCGCTCCGCCGATCACCAGCGCGTCGACGGCGGCGTTCTCCACGACTGGCTGCCACTCGGTGATACTGGGATCGTCGCTCGGACGCTGAGCCAGCCGTTCGTTACAAAGCACGTACCCGACCGCCTGGTGGAGCGAGTCAGCGGACGTGCCCCAGACGGGGGGACGGGGCATCGTGATCGGTATCTGCTCGTCCATGGGCGCCGATGCCCGCGATGGAAATGCCGCGATTGCGAGCGGAGCCAGAAGCGACCCGCCCGGGCCGGGAAGTCCCCCGGCCAACTCCACAAGTCGTCTGGCCGACGCGCTCATGTCGAGCTCCTGGCGGCAAGTCTCGTACGCGGCGGTCCGGATGGCCGCTAGCCGTTCCGGGTGGCGGAGCAGCGTCGCCGCCACCACACCCAGGTTTTGGGGCCGTCCCACGGCTAGGTGAACGCCGGGCGCCAGTGGGGCACAACCTACGGACCGCTCCGTGACCACGACGCACCCGTTGCAGATCGCCTCAAGTACCCGAACCCACTCCAATCCGTGGGCTCCCTGCCGGTGCAGGTTCAGCAGCAGTTTGGACCCAGCCAGATGCCGCCACTTTTCCTCCCCCATCAGGAAGTACGAGCGGGGTCGCGTCATTGGTTCGTGGGGTGGCATCAGGAGTTGTGTCCGCCACGGCCAGAGAGCTTCTGCCCATCCAGCCACCAACCGTGTCCGTCTCGAGTCCAGCGTTCCTAGATAGGTGACGTCGACCGGGCGCTCAGCCTCCTGACCTCTCCAGTGGTCCCAGAGCGGGCTGTACCCCAGAACGAATCGCTCCGCTCGGATCCCTCGTCGGCTCAGCTCGGTGACCGCCTCAGCACTGATCGCGACCACGGCTCCGAAACCCCGAGTTCGTTCGACGACCGTCTCGAAGGTCTGTGTTCCGGGTTGTTCCACGCACAGTCCGATCATGCGTTTGCGCACCTGCGCGTTCGGCTGGAGGGACTTTGGTACCACCGCGTAGTACTCGTGCGGGACGACAACGAATACGGTGCTGCCCGTTTCGGAAGGCACGAGCCCTTCAAACGCCGTCGCCACCCCGCCAGAGCGGCACACTGCGTCTGCCAGAACTTCAAGTAACTCCGCCATGAAGGCGCTACTGCCGGGTGCGGAGACAAAGCAGATCGAAGGACCTCCTGAGGGAAGGGGGTACTGGCTCTCTCCGACCGGCTCGGTGGTGCGGCCAAGCCCTCGTGGTGGACTCAGCCCCATTGCCTCCAGCTCACCCTTGCGGACGTCTGGCTCATGCCTTGGCCGGGTTGGTGGAAGCCGTGGCTTCAACCTCCGCCAAAACGTAAGTCGCACACTCCTGCTCCGATTGCAGAAGCAACAACGATATGCGATCCAGCTCCCGACGCGCGTAGATGAGGTCCTCCGCCAGATCCGATTGTCGCCGCTGCATTGCGGCGAGTGCCCGCGTCGCCCCCGCCTCGGACCGCTTCAGTGCTGCCTCAGCGCTTCGGAGACCGTCGACCTCGGTCAGCAAGCGTTGGCGCTCTTCCACGATCCGCTGATGATCCACCCAGACCTCTCGGCGATCCTGATCCAGCGACTCAGACAGGTTGGCCAACTGGTCCAACTGCTCGGATGAGGCGAGAACTCCGGCGTCGCCCAGGACCGGGAGCGGCGCTGAGGAGGCCACCACGACGCTGTACTGATCCTGGCCATCATCGACCGTCGGCAGTGCATGCAGACGTTGGATCTCTGTGCGGTTTGGCCAGTTAGCTGCCTGATCGCTTCGTCTCAGTAGGGAACCAACGACCGCCCGCTGGTGCCACAGGGCCGTGTATGGCAAGCGCGCTGCCAATTCCTTAAGCAACTCAGTCGGCGCGAGTTCATGGACATGAAAAGGATTCCCTGGTGGATAGATACCAGGGTTGGGTGACGACACCATCAGAATCCCGTCGGCGTCTAACGCTCTGGCCAGTGCGTCGAGGGCGGCTCCATAGTCCTCGATGTGTTCCAGCACTTCAAAGCATGTCACCAACCCGTACCGCCCGATTTCACCGGGCGGCGAGCAGAGGTCCGCCTGGATCACTGCTACCCCGGCAAGACGCTGGCGAGCCTCAGCTACCGCCTCAGCCGATAGGTCCATGCCGGTGCCCTCCGACGCCCCGCTTCCCAGCAGCACGGCCAGTCCCCAGCCGACACCACAGCCCGCGTCCAGCACCGTCCGCCCCTTCGCGACCTGCGCCGCGAATTGGTACCGAACTTGATGCTCCGCTTCCAGGAGCCCGCCCCCCATAAGCTCGGGCACGAGGCGCTCCCCAGTCGGTTGGCCCGCGGCATCAAAGGTCGGGCCGCCGGCCGGGTGGCGCTTCTCAACCACCAGCACCCCCCTGGGCCGTTTGCCCTAGCCCGCCGCACCAATCGCGTTGTGTCACCAGATCTCGGACCGCCGCCCGTGGGCCCGTCGCCAGTGCGTGGATCAGCCCGGCATAGTCGGCGGCGTAAAGGTCCGCCTCGAAGAAAGCACAGCCGTCACGGGCCGCCTGTGCTATGCGCTCCCGCTCCTCAGGGAGAGCGGTAACCACACGCTCTAGAGCCGCCATTAGACCTGATAAGTCACGGGTCGGAAACGTCCAACCGGTGCGGCCGTGCCGGATCAGTTCCGGTACTCCGTAAGCATCTGCGGCCAGTACTGGTAGCCCAAAAGCCATAGCCTCCAGCATCGAGCGCGGCACTGACTCTACGTCAGACGCCGAGACTAGTACGTCGGCGGCAGCGTACCAGTCGTAAACATCTGCGGCGATGGGCACTCGAATCACCTTAGTCTGTAAGTCGTGCACCATGATCAGGCGCTCGACATCGCTAGCGTACGGGCTCCGATGGTCGCCCACGAGGACCAGCACCACCTCGGGATGTGCCAGCGCGACGCGGGCGAATGCCTCGATCAGCGAGGTCTGTCCCTTGCGCGGCTCATAGATCGCCATCGCTAATAGCATCAGCTCCTGGGGAAGGATGCCAAAGGCACGGCGAAGCTTATCACGGTCCAGACGTTTCCTCGCAGCCACAATCTCCTCAATTGGTATGCCGTACGGAATGACAAGCCGCCGCTCGTCAGGAATGTACGGAGCTAAAAGGTGACTGGTCGCGTCGCACTCGAAGACTGCAGCCGACACATTTCGCATCGTCGCAGTCCAGCGGTCGCGGATCACGGGATCCAGACCGGCCGGCCCCCAATTGAGGAAAGAGAAGTCTGCCAACTCGAAACTCTCATGGATTGTCCAAATAACCTCCATGCCAGCGAGTTGAGCGGCGTCAGCGGCAGGAAACACGCCGAGCGTGTTGACCAGCGCCACTCGCGCACCAACATCATGAGCCAGCAGGGCCAACTGCCTCACCCCGGCTTCATAAGCGTCGACGCTCCCGACGGGGAAGCCTTCTACAATGTGCACGGGAATGCCCCAGCCCTCCAACAAGGGTCGGAGCACGCCGTCCGTCGGAGACACCACGCTGCAAGTGATTCCATGGCGCTGCTGTAGCCGCTTCAGAAGCTCGCTGAGGAACAGCTGGCCACCACCCACGGCCAGCGAATGGGTGAACACAAGCACCGCCGGAGGGTCACGATCCGGAATCGGTCTTAGCTCGTTGATGGTACTCGCCCGTATCAACCGGGCTCGCTCGACCGACTCGGGATGGTAGGCCCGCGCGGTCACCACCACCTGGTGAGCGGCGGAACTCCAAGTCGATCCGGAGTCGTGGTGTGCAGTGACGGTCAGTGTGAGCGTCCGCGAATCACCGGGATCGAGCGGCACCACCACGTCGTACTCGAAGCCAGAGGCGAGCGCCGAGGGCGTCGATATTGCATTCGCTACATCGGCCCGCGGGAGTTGGGCTCGGGCCCGGCCGACAGGAATCCCGTCAACCTCAATATCGATCCAAGCAGGCAACTCCGACCCGAACATGGCCCACCCTCTGACAACCACCACTTCGCCCAAAATCAGTTCGTCCGCCCATGGGCGATCTAAGCTCCCGGCACCGCTGGCATGCGCCCCGGGAGGATCAAGCGAACGGACTGTTACTCGCCCCGCCTGCCACCAAGGCCCGTTCGGCAGCCGCGCCCTCACCGTGACGCAGGCGGTCGCGTGAGGATGCGCTGAGAGATCCAGGGTGACTGCCCATCCGTAGGGTTGCGACGCGTCGTGGAGGCCAAGAGCTCGCACGACATCCGGGCGCAAAACCTCTGGATGAGCCACGATGACGACTTTCTCGTCGACAAGCACCTGAATCTCGGTGGCTGGCCGACCACGGTACTCCGCCCACCCATCGACAGAGATTCTGTCGCGCGCCACGAGTTCGCCGTCATGAGGGTGATCCAAGATGCCTCGGGGACCCTTAGGTAGCCAGGCTGGCCGACGGGTTCGCCGCCTTCGGACCGCAGCGATCAGCATGCTCACGCCTGGCCAGGAGCGCTTTGGTCTCACCTCGCTGTCATCGACAACGCTCAGTCGGGGCTGAGCAGGAGCGGTGTGGGTACGACGCTTAGAGGACCTGCGTCCAGCGGTTGCTGCTGCTGAGTTCGCGCCATCCAAGTGTCGAGAATCCCCTTTTGGAGCGGACGTGGAGCGAAAGGGATGAGATCGCGTATGCGCCGCGTGTCCAGTACGCTACGTTGCACGTCGGTGGCGCGGCCGGACATGTACTCGACCGCCATCGACCTGCCCGTTACGGTGCGAACTAACTCCAGGACTTGACTGATGCTGATGCCAACGCCGGTGCCGACGTTGATGACGTGCGCGTCGGCCGGGGCGTCTAACAGCCGGGCCACCGCGTCCGCCATGTCCTCAACATAGATGTAGTCTCGAACGACGCTTCCGTCTCCGAAGACTTTCAGCATTTTGCCCGACTCGGCGGAAGCGAGAAGTGCGCCGATCACTCCCTGGCCGCGATACGAAGGTTGGCCCGGCCCATACACGTTGCTGATGCGCAGGATTCGTGGCTGCAACTGCCGGAGGCGCTGATAGAACATCGTGTACTTCTCGCCCGCCAGCTTCACGATTCCGTACGAAGACCGGGGTTCAGTCGGGGCATCTTCGGGCGTCGGCGTCTGGTCGGCGTCGCCGTAAACGGTACCTCCCGATGATAGAAACGTGAACGTCACCCCCTCTCCCACCTCCTTGAGCACGGACAGGAGCGGTAAGAGCGACGTCGATACGTCAGCAGTAGGGTTTAAGTTGGAGGCGTACGGATGGAGCGCGCTGAGAGCATAGATGACGTGCCCAGCGGAAGACATTGTACGTCGTAATAGCGGGCCGTCCTGGATGTCCCCGACCACCAGCCGACAGCTGCCCAACAGGCTGGCGCTCAACCCTCGCGGCTCCGACCTCGTGAGCACGGTTACGTCACGCCCACTTTGCCAAAGACGGTGGGCAATCTGGGATCCGAGAAATCCCCCGCCGAGGACCACCACCTTCTGAACGTGTCGGTTTCGAGTTGGCTGCGTCATTGGCTTCGACGAGGCAACATAGCAGACTGGCGCATCCTTGGGGATCTAGGGTTGTAGTCGGAAGAGGTCGGCTTGGGACGGCTAATGACCCGGAAAGTCGGCGTGCCTGGGCCAATCGGGGAACTAGGGTACACCATGGCCGACGTCACTTCGGCGGGGATTGCACATAGTTTAGACAGTTGACAAGCTTAGTACATGTTCACGATCCCCTTCACATGGGCCGCGGATCGTGGCAGCGTCCGGGTTCGAGCTGGCAGTAAAGTCGATCAGCAAGGGTTTTTTTAAATTGTTTTCCTATCCAGGGAGGGATGGTCGCTATCCGCCACCCCAAGGAGAAGCCTCGCCTGAATGAGCCGGAACTCGTCGTAGCCACCCTTCCCAGGCCCCAGTCGGTTGCCAGCCCACCAAGGTTGGCCATCCGGTCCGGTTTATGGGGAATGCAGTCAGCTCCTCCTTGGGCCGGTGGCGCTTGCCCCGGATGGCGCTTTCGTCCTCTCCGCGAGCGGCCCGGGGCCAACCGGAGATGTCGCCGAGCTGCTCGCTTGACCTCTGGGTGTTCTGGTAACCATGGAATTGGGAAATAGCGCGCCGGGATTGCTCCGCCACCCCAGTGGTCCCAAGGTGGGAGATCTTCGGGTGTGACGGGTAGTTGGCAGCACCGGATCGGCTCGGAGCGCTCGTTACCCGTCGCTCCAGGTCAGGCTGCTGCGACGGTCACTCTCCGGCCGGAGTGATTTGCGTGTCCACTTGGAAGTACCGCTAACTCGCTGTTCGGTTTGAGCTGAACCCAACTGAAGTCGGGGCGGACCCTCAATTGTCAGAGTGAGTCGCCCTGTCTACCCCCCGGCTGGTGCCGCCCGCTCGCCGCGTCGATCCCGGAGGAGGCACCAGGCCGTCGGAACCGATGGTTCGAGCCAGCCGGACGCTGCTCGTCAGGACGGTCCGGGCGACTCAGGACCTGCGCCGATACCGCACGAGTGGGGCCGCCCTGGGCTAATCGGGCTAAAACTCCGAGTTGAGCCTTCAAGGCCCCGCCGGCCGAGAGGTTAGGGTCTGGCCAGCGCTGGGACTCCGGGGGAGGCGGGATGGCGGTCACAGGATCGGATGGTATGGACTGGGGGGGACGGCGCGCCTGGCTACCTCCCAGACCACTCCGCGGTGCGCTTCTGCAGGAAGGCGGAGATCCCCTCCAGCGCGTCCTGACTCCGGAAGACCCGGTCGAACTGAACCAGCTCTTCGGCCAGGCCCTGCTCCAGAGGTTGATACAGGCCGCCGACCAAGGCCCGTTTGATCGCCGCCACGGCTAGCGGGGCTCGAGAGGCCAGCTGTTCGGCCAGGCCCTGGGCGGTGGCGTGAAGCTGGGCCGGCTCCACCACCCGGTTGACCAGTCCCAGCTCCAGGGCTCGGGCCGCGTCGATCTGATCCCCGGAGAGAAGGATCTCCAGTGCCCTACCCCGCCCCACCAGCCTTGGCAGCCGCTGGGTGCCTCCCCATCCCGGGATGATCCCCAGCAAGATCTCGGGCTGGCCCACCCGGGCGGT
>Ga0307373_10011870_pt1 | contig 12535 bp, 9 predicted proteins | sample OX2MG_FD_202534 | JGI IMG/M metagenome (GOLD analysis project Ga0307373, IMG submission 202534) | Soil microbial communities from Risofladan, Vaasa, Finland - OX-2 | ecosystem: Environmental > Terrestrial > Soil > Coastal area > Acid sulfate soil | place: Finland: Risofladan, Vaasa | collected...
GACACCGGGCCGGTCACCAGCAGCAAATCGGCGTGACGCGGACTGGCCACGAATTTAATACCCTGCCCTTCGAGATTGTAGTAGGGATTGTTGAGGGCGTGGATCTCCAGTTCACAGCCGTTGCAGGAACCGGCGTCCACGTGGCGGATGCACAATGCGCGGCCGTAGATGCGGTGAATCTTTTGCTGCAGTGCATCCCGCTCGCCCCGTTCCGCGGCGGACAACGGCACGGGTTCGGAGATGATGCCGATGCGGGTGATTTGCTTCAGGGTGCGCAGCATGGGAATGCCACCGTTACAAGTCGTGTCCGCTGTAGGACAGGTTGAAAGATTTATTGATCAGCGGGAAATCCGGCACGATGTTTCCGACCACCGCGTGTTCTATCACCGGCCAGTTCTGCCAAGAGGGATCATGCGGGTGACAGCGGCGGATCAGGCCGTCTTCACCGGGTTCCAGGGCGATCAGCACCGGCCCGCGCCAGCCTTCGATCCAGCCGATACCCAGCCGTTTTGCGGGCGGCGGCAGAGATAGTTGAAGCTCTCCGCCGGGCAGGTTTTCCAGCAGGCTCTGACACAAGCGCAGCGATTCCAAAGTTTCCTCAAAGCGCACCGCCACCCGGGCGGCCACGTCGCCCTGGAGTCGGCCCTGCATGCGCACCGCGAGCTTGTCGTAAGGCGCGTAGGCGTGGTCGCAACGCAGGTCCCAGGATTGGCCGCTGGCGCGTCCCGCGAGACCGATGAGTCCGAGTTGTCTGGCGAGGGCCGGTGGCACGCAGCCGGTACCGGTGAAACGGTCCTGGAGGCCGGCGTGATCGTCGTAGATTTCATGCAGCGTGCTGATTTCCGCAACCAGTGGCGGCAAGCTCTCGATCAGGGCACGGCGATTCGCTTCATCGAGATTGCAGCGGATTCCTCCAGGCGCAAGGGCATCCATGAGATAGCGGGCGCCGAAGGCGCGCTGGTTGGCGCGCAGCAGATCTTCCTTGAGGCGCGAGAATTGGGCGAGACCCACGGCAAAGCCCGCATCGTTGCCGAGCGCCCCCAGGTCGCCGAGATGGTTGGCGATGCGCTCCCGCTCCAGGCACAAAGCCCGTAGCCACAGAGCGCGGGGCGGCGGTGTGACTCCGCAGAGTCCTTCGAGTGCCATGCAATAGGCCCAGGAGAAGGCCACCGCGGAGTCGCCCGAGACGCGCGCCGCGAGCCGCTGCCCCTGCATGAGCGGCTGGGTTTCAAAGCGCTTTTCGATGCCCTTGTGTGCATACCCCAAGCGCTCTTCCAACCGCAATATTTTTTCACCGACGACGGAGAAACGGAAGTGGCCGGGTTCGATGGTACCGGCATGCACCGGACCCACTGCGATTTCGTGTACCCCGTCTCCCGTCACTCGCACAAACCGGTAACTCTCGTTCTGCGTGGCCCGGATCCCACGGTCGTCGTAATCTCGCCGCAGTGGAAAGCAGTCGGCAGGCCAACTTGCATGCCGCAACCAGGAACGCGAGTCACCCTCCTGCGCGCGTAGTCCGAGGAGGTCATGGACAGCGCGCTGCATGCGCTCCGCGGCCGGGAAGATATCCGTGAGGGTGGGAAAGCAGGGTTGTGCGGTGTGCACCGGGAGTTCCAGCAGCAGCAAACCCGCAGCGTCTTGCAGCGCGACGCGCAGCGTGTATCCGCCTTTCCGGTCGCGTTCATCGCACCCCCACAGGGCGTGCAGCAAGCCGCCGGACTCGTGTACCGCCGTACACACACTGCGCAGCTCGTCGCCGCTCACCACCGCACGGCGCACGGGAACCGCGCCCGGCAGGGTCTCGAGGTCCAGTGCGAATGGCGTGTAGTCCATGGGTGACTATCCAATCAAACGCGCCGCCTCGCGGTACCAGGCCGCGAGGTGGGGTGGGATGTACAGGCCGAGCATCAGCACCAGGGCGAGTTGCGCGAACACCGGCACCAGGGCCGGCGGATGGGGCAGGCGTGGCAGGCTGGTTTCACCGAAGACCATGGCCTGCACGCGCGAGAAGATTGCGCCGAAGGCGACCCCGAGGCCGAGCAGCAGGATCGGGGTGGCCCAGGGATGTTCGCGCATGGCGGTGATCAGGATCAGGAACTCGCTGGTGAACACGCCGAACGGCGGCATTCCCAGGATCGCCAGCGTACCGAGCATCAGCCCCCAGCCCACCGTCGGGTTGCTGGTGATGAGGCCGCGGATTTTGTCCATGACTTGGGTGCCCGCCTTCTGGGTGGCGTGGCCTACCGTGAAGAACAGGGAGGATTTGGTGAGGGAGTGCACCGTCATGTGCAACAGGGCGGCGAAGTTCGCCACCGGCCCGCCCATGCCGAAGGCGAACGTGGCGATGCCCATGTGTTCGATGGAGGAATAGGCGAACAGCCGTTTGATGTCTTTCTGGCGCCACAGCAGGAACGCGGCCAGTACCAGCGACAGCAGGCCGAAGCCCATCATCAGGTTCCCGGCCAGATCCGAGCGCACCGAACCCTCCACCAGCACCTTGCAGCGCACCACCGCGTAGAGGGCCACGTTGAGCAGCAGACCCGAGAGCACCGCGGACACCGGGGTCGGACCCTCGGCGTGGGCGTCCGGCAGCCAGTTATGCAGCGGCGCGAGGCCCACCTTGGTGCCGTAACCCACCAGCATGAACACGAAGGCGAGTGACAGCACCGTCGGTTCCAGTTGGCCTTTGACTTCGTTCAGATGGGTCCACAGCAGCGCTGTGGAGCCCGCGTTGCCGAGCACCTTCTCCGCCGCGAAATATAAAAGTATCGTGCCGAATAATGCCTGGGCGAGACCGACACCGCAGAGGATGAAATACTTCCACGCCGCTTCGATGCTTGCCGGCGTGCGGTACAGCGACACCAGCAGTACGGTGGTGAGGGTGGCCGCTTCCATGGCCACCCACAGGATGCCCATGTTATTGGTGGTGAGCGCCAACAGCATGGTGAATATGAACAGCTGGAACATGCTGTGGTAGAGGCGCAGTTGGCGGCGATTGAGTCGCCCGTGGTGCTCCTCGGTGCGCAGGTAAGGGCGCGAAAACAGCGAGGTCGTGAGCCCGATAAAAGAGGTCAAGATCACCAGGAAGACGTTGAACGGATCAATGAAAAATTGTTCATGCCATACCAGCATCGGTCCGTGCGCGATTACGTGCGCGGTGAGCCATACACCGGCCGCGAAGGTGCCTGCGCTCATCAGCACGTTCGCCTCAGGCGCCCATTCGCGCCGGCCGATGAGTGCCAGCAGCAGGCTGCCGAGCAGCGGAAGACCGAGAAGCATGAGAAGTTCCATGTCAGTCCTCTTTGAGCGATTCCATGTTGTGCAGATCGAGACTGTCGAACTGCTCGCGAATGTGGAAGAAAAAGATGCCGAGGATCACCATGCTCACTAGCACATCCAGGGCCACGCCCAGTTCCACCACCATGGGCATGCCGTAGGTGGCGCTGGTGGCCGCGAAGAACAGCCCGTTTTCCATGGCCAGGAAGCCGATGACCTGAGTCACCGCCTTGCGCCGCGTAATCATCATGAGGAAAGCCAGCATCACGACGGCGAGCGCGATGCCGAGGGTGCCGCGCGTGACGGTGTTGGCGAGCTGTGAGATCGGCTGTGCCAGCGTGAAGGCGAAGATCACCAGCAGCAGTCCCGCCAGCATGGTGATGGGTGTATTCAGCAGCGTTTCGCTCTCCCATTGAGCGCCCAGGCGGCGAATCAGGCGATGCAGGATCAGCGGCAGCAGGATCACCTTGAGGATCAACGTCAGGGCCGCGGAATAGTAGAGATGCGGCTGGCCGGTGCTCCACGCCACCACCATGATGGAGACGAACAGCGTACCCCCCTGCATGGCGAACAGATCCACGAGGGTCAGCACGCGCCGTTGTGACAGCATGGCAAAGGACAGCAACAACAGCAGCGCGGCGCACAGATTGATCAGTTGCGAGGAGAACGCCAGGGTCGGCATAACTTCAGCTTCCCAGCAGCAGGTGCACCAGCAGTCCCAGCACTGCCAGCAGGAACGCCGTCGCCAGGAACTCGGGGGCGCGGAAGATGCGCATTTTCGCGTTCAGGCTTTCGATCAGGGCCAGGCCGAAGCCGGCGGCCAGGAGTTTGAGGCCGGTCATCGGTATGGCCAGCAGCAAATCCCGGAGACTATGCGCGCCTGTCGCCAGCCCCCAGGGGAAGAACAGGGCCAGACCGATGCAGGTGTAGTTGAAGAGCTTGAGCGCCACGGACCATTCGATGAGTGCGAGATGCCGCGCCGAGTATTCCAGCACCGTGGCCTCGTGGATCATGGTGAGTTCCAGGTGGCTGACGGGGTTATCCACCGGGATGCGGGCGTTTTCCGCCAGCAGCACCATCAGGAATGCGATGCCGGCGAAGGCCAGACTCGGGTAAATCGCAAGACGGCCCTGCGCCAGCGTCTCGACGATGGTAGGCAGCGAGGTACTGTGGGAGATCAGTGAGGCGGTGAAGAACACCATCAGCAGGGCCGGTTCGGCGAGAAACCCCACCAGCATTTCGCGGCGCGCTCCCATGGAGCCGAAGGCCGTGCCGATGTCCATGGCGGCGAGCGCCAGAAACACCCGCGCGGTGGCGAACAGGCCCACGAGTGCGATGGTGTCGGCCGCGACCGCGAACGGCAGGCCGGTCCACAGGGAAGGGATGATGGCCGCGGCCAGGCACATGGCGGCGAACTGCACATAAGGCACCAGCCGGAACAGCGGCGAGGCATTCGCGGCCATCACCGCGTCCTTGTGGAACAGCTTGCGTATCTGTCGGTAGGGTTGCAGCACACCCGGACCGCGCCGGTTCTGCAGCCAGGCCCGGCATTGATTGACCCAACCCATGAGTAACGGAGCCGCGACTACCGCGAGGATGACCTCGGTAAACTGCGTAATGAGCGTCACGACGTTCACAGCGCGAAGGCCAGCAAGGCGACGAGGGTGAGGAAGCTGTAGAGCAGGTACACGGAAATGCGGCCCTGCTGGACCGCGCCCGCCAGATTGGAAATGCGCCGCACCCAGCCAGCGATGGGCATGTACAACGCGTACCAGAAATGATCTTCCACCTGCACGCGGTAATGAGGAGAGGTATCGAACGGCGAAGGCAGTTCACGCCGCATGCGGAAGAGCGGTTCGAAAATCTGGCGGATCGGCTGACCGAAACCCTCGGCCGTGTCCTGCATGCGCGGCGTCAGCAGCGGAAAACCGCATCCCCAGGGGGGCGCTTTGCGGACTCTGCCGTGGTAGAACAGGCGCACGCCGAGCACCAGCACAGCCACCAGCACCACGATACTCAACATGAACACCGCCGGGCTATACGAAGCCCGCTCGGGTGCGATGGGCGCGAGCAGCCACCAGTGCTGTAACTGACTGCCGAGCGACGCTCCCAGCAGCTCCCGGCTGACGCCATTCAGCAGAGCCAGCAGCGGCACGGGGAAGATGCCGAGCAGCACACACCCCGCTGCCAGCCACAATAAACCAATGCGCTCCAGACGCCCGCAGTCCTGCGCTTTGCTCAGGGTGCTTTCGCGCGGCTGACCCAGGAAAATCACACCGTAGAACTTGACCATCACGTAGGCGGCGAGAGCGGCCACCAGTGCCAGCGCCGCGGCCCCCATGGGCAGAAGCATGTTGATGTAGCTGTGCGGCAGCTGCGGTGTGAACAGGAAGGCTTGCAGCAGCAGCCACTCCGAGACGAAGCCGTTCAAGGGCGGCAGACCGGCGATGGCGAGTGTGCCCACCAGCGCCAGCCACGCCACCCACGGCATGCGGTGAATCAGGCCGCCCAACTTGCCAAGGCTGCGCTCCCTGGTGGCATGCAACACCGAGCCGGTACTCAGGAACAGCAGGCTTTTGGAGAACGCATGATTGAGGCAGTGATAGAGAGTGGCCGCCAGGGCCAGGGCCGCGAGTAAGGGCATGTGGAATGCGTGGAAAATGATGGTCAGACCGACACCCAGGAAGATGATGCCGATGTTCTCGATGGAGGAATACGCCAGCAGACGCTTCATGTCGGTCTGCACGGCGGCGAACACCACACCGAATAATGCCGTGAACAGCCCCAGGCCCAGCGTCACCAGTCCCCACCACCATAATTGCATGTGCAGCAAATCAAAGGTGACGCGCAGCACGCCGTAGACGGCGATCTCCAGCATCACGCCGCTCATGAGTGCGGAAACCGGCGAAGGCGCGGCGGGGTGGGCTTCGGGCAGCCATACGTGCAGGGGCACGAGCCCCGCCTTGGCGCCGAATCCGAGCAGCGCCAGAAAGAATGCGGCGCTTGTCCAGACGGGAGTGAGCTGCGCCGCGCGCATGGCTTCAAAGGTGAATTGCCAGTTGCCGCCCTGCATCACACCGAAGCACAACAGAAGACCGATGGCACCCAGGTGTGCGATCAGCAGATAAATAAAACCCGCGCGGCGGATTTCCGGCAAGCGGTGCTGTGTGGTGACCAGAAAGTAGGATGACAGCGCCATGGTTTCCCAGGCCACCATAAACAGGTAGGCATCATCGGCTATGACGACCACGACCATACTGGCCAGAAAAAGATGATATTGCAGGCACAGCAATCCCGGCGCGGCGCCCTCCCCGGAGCGGAAATAACCGGCGGAAAAAATCGAGATCCCCGCTGCGGTGGCGCCGATCAGCAACAAGAATACCGCTGACAGGGCATCGAGCCGCAACTGAAAGTGCAGGTCCGGAAGGCCCAACGGCAGGATCAGCGTCTCAGCAGGATGAGCCAGTGCGACGAGCGCGAGCGCCGTGATGGCGATGCCCAGCACCGCACCCAGCGGAAACAGTCCGTGGGCCACCCAACCCGTACTGCGGGGGCGGATGAATCCCAGCAGGCCAATTGCCAACCAGCCGCAAGCCAGCGCGGTGATGCTGATGAGATCCGTGGGGTGGCCCGTCATATACCTAGGGGGGGACCGTGCCCGGTAAACACTGACGTCGGGCTTGACAGACGCATATTAAATTATCATTCTACACGATGTAAATGTTAATCAAAGACACATAGTATGTTGGCCGAAAATCGCACCGCCCGGCTCACGATCCTAATTGATCCGCGCAAGAAAGCCGTGTTTGAACGGCTTTGCACCGAAGCGGATGTCACCCCATCGCAGATGGTGCGCAAGCTGATTCGCGACTATATAGAACAACGCCAAGGGCGCCCTTGGAAGCCGGAAGAAGGAACCGCCGCCAAGGATCGTTAGACGTCCCGATCATCGGGGTTCCACGCTGTAGTGACCACACCTAAAAAGCGGCGGCCTTAAGGCCGCCGCGAATTTCAGCAAGGCATCCCGGTGGTGTTATTCGTGGCCCGGTGGCGGGTAGGCCGGAATCAGCGGCGGGGGTGGCGGCAGATTCAGCGGGTGTGCCTTGATTTTCTGCATCAGGTACTCCACGGCCGTATGCAACTGTGCGTCGTAGCCACGCATCACATCCTCCGGCAGGTTATCCACTTTCATATCCGGTTCCACGCCGTGGTTCTCGATGACCCACTGGGAGTCCAGCCCGTAGAGGGTGCCCTCGGGAATGGTGATGTAGCCATTGTCCAACAGCGGCCAGTAACCGCGGATGCCGCGCACTCCGCCCCAGGTGCGCGTACCGATGAGCGGACCCAGACCGTACTTGCGGAAGAAGTACGGGAAGATATCGCCGTCGGAAGCCGAGTAGTGGTTGATGAGCGTCACCTTGTAACTGTCGCTCACCTGCTGCGGAATCGGCGCAGCCACCCGTTCGCGGTTGCTGTTCATGCCGATCAGGACTCTGCGCAGACGTTCCAGCACGATCTGGTCAATGAAACCGCCGCCGTTGTAACGGTCGTCAATGATCAAGCCCTGCTTGGTGATCTGCGGGTAGAACTGGCGGATGAACTGGTCCATGCCCTGGGCTTCCATGTCGGACATGTAGAGGTAGCCGATCTTGCCGTCGGAAAGTTTGTTCACTTCCTCGCGGTTATGGTCTATCCAGGCTTTCAGGCGGATATCCAGTTCGTTGGGGATGGTTTTCACCAGCAGGGTGCGGCGGTTCTTGCCGGCGGCGGTGTCCGCCACCGTGATGTCCACATCCTGATTGGCGGTGCCCACGAACAGGCTATAAGGATTGGTGGGCGCCTGGAGCTCGCGGCCGTTGACCGCCAGCAGGAAATCCCCGGCCTTGACGTTTACGCCCGGCTCGGTGAGCGGCGAACGGTAATTGGCGCGGGTGTTGTCACCGGGGTAGATGGTTTTGAAATAGTAGCGCCCGGAAGCCTGATCCAGGCCGAAATCCGCGCCCAGCAATCCGGTCGGCGTGCGGTGCACGCTGTAATCCATATCACCGCCGCCCACGTAGGTGTGGGAGTTGGACAACTCGCCGATGATTTGGCCGATGAGGTAGTTGAGATCCTCGCGCGAGCCCATGAGCGGCAGCAATCTGGCGTAGCGCTCACGCACCGCCTGCCAGTTGACGCCGTTCATTTCGCGGTTCACGAAGAAGTCACGTTCCAGCCGCCAGGCCATGTCGAACATCTCGTTCCATTCCTCGACGGGATTGACCTGTACCCATAGGTGGGAGGTGTCCAGCGGTTTGGGTTTGGCGTCCGGGGCCGCATCCCGGGTGAAGAACTTGCCGTCCGGGGTGTTGTACAGCAGGGTGCTGCCGTCGGCGGACAGGGTCCAGCCGGCGAGCCCCGTTACCAGTGTCTTGTCCCCACGCTTCGCCAGGTCGTAGACATGCAATTCCGGCTGCACGCCCGGCAGCGGTCCGGCGATGGTCTGGTTGGGCGCGGTGCTGTAATACACGTGGCCCGGTGTGGCGGCCAAGCCGGTGATGTTGGCCGCCGGAATCGGCAGCGGCACGGCGCGGCTCATGAGTCCGTCCAGGTCAATGTGGATGGGTTTGCTGTCGCCGGGTTTCCATGGCCCCGGCTGCTTGCCGGGCTTTTTGCCTGACAGGATGCCGGTGTCGTCCTGTGGCGCGAACGGCGAGGGTGTGTCCTTGGCGAGCGTCACCACATACACGCCATACATCTGCAGGGTGGCCACGTTGAACTCGGACTCGCTGAACGTCGGGTTCTCGTGGCGCATGGATGCAAAATACAGATACCTGCCCTGTGGATCGAACACCGGGCCCATGTCGCTGTTCATGGGCGAGCTGATGCGTGTGGCTTTGCCGTCCGCCAGCTTGTAGAGATAGATCTGGCGCATCTGGTTGGGTGCGGTGATGCTGTAGGCGAGCCAGCGGCCGTCCGGCGACCAGCTGTCATCGTGCATCTCGTTCCATGGGTCCTCGGCCACCTGTGTGAGCTTGCGGCTTTTCACGTCCAGGTACCAGAGCCGGTGCAGGTTGTCGGAGAACGCCAGCTTGTCACTTCCCGGCGACCAGCTGGGGCCGTAGAAATAGCCAGTCTTGAATTCAGTGAGAATTTTTTGCGCACCGGAATTGTCCGCCGGGCGCACCGCGATCTGGTCTTCACCGCTGACGTCGGTGGCGTAGGCGATCCATTTGCCGTCCGGCGACCACGCGGGATATTCCTCCTCGGCATTCGAGGTATCGGTGAGATCCCGCGACGGGCCATGCTCCTTGGGGAGCGACCAGAGGTCGCCGCGGGCCTGCAATAGCGCACGCTTGCCGTTGGGTGCGAGCGCTAAATTGGTGTCGCCCGCGGTATCGGTGGACTGGATGTACTTGGAAGCATCCACCCAGCGCGGACCGGTGCGTGTGCCGTCGTCCGGCACGTTTACGTCCAGCTTGTGCAGTTGTTCGGAGGGCAGGTCCATGACGTAGAGCGCACCGCCCTCCTGAAACACGATGCCGCTGTCGCCGAGGCTCGGCCAGTCAATGTCGTAATCCTTGAAATGCGTGACCTGACGGAACCGTTTGGTGTCGAGATCGTAGACCCAGAGGTTCTTGCGCTGCTCGGAGCCGCGGTCCGAGAGGAAGTAAATGACGTGTCCGTACCACAGGGGGTCTGAATCGGTGCCCGGGTAATGGGTGATGCGGGTGCTTTTCTTGGTGACGAAGTTGTACAGCCACACGTCTTGCGCCAAGCCGCCCTGGTAGCGCTTCCAGGTGCGGAAGTTGCGGAAGATGCGGTTGTAGGCGATGGACCGGCCGTCGGGCGAATAAGTGAGCATGCCCCCCTTGGGGATCGGCAGCTGCGTCGGCAGGCCGCCGGTGAGCGGCACCTCGAACAACTGGCCGAACCAGGAGTTGTAGGTATTGCGCCGCGACAGGAACACGATGTTCTTGCTGTCCGGTGTCCAGGTCACCACCATGTTGTCCGGACCCCAGCGCAGAGGCGCGTCCGCCACCACGTCCGAGTGGAAAGTGAGTCGTTTGGCGTCACCGCCACCCGCAGGAATCACATACACGTCGGTGTTACCGCGGTACTGACCGGTAAAAGCGATCCACTTTCCGTCTGGCGAAAAGCGCGGCATGATGTCGAAGCCGGGATCCGTGGTCAGGCGCCGGGCAGTGCCTCCGGCGCGGTTCACTTCCCACAGATTGCCATGCGCTTCAAACACCACGTTATCAGCGTGCAGAGCGGGATAGCGCATGAGGGTGTCATTTGCACGGGCCGCGCCTGCCGCCAAGACCAGAATGGTCAGTGACGGCAACAGTACGGCCCGCTGGATGGATGACCAGCACCGATTCATGGAGAACTCCTTACGGGAATTTGTGATACGCGGGTGCCAGTATGCCACCCGCGAAGCCAGCCGGTTCACCCGTATTCCATGTTAGGCTTTATGCGCGCCCTGGTGGGAGGGGGCGGAAAGGCTCTCCAGGACTAAATTCTAAACAGATACAAGGGGTTAGCATGACAAACGACATCGAAGCGCGCGGCACGCGCATGGCGCAAATCTGGATCAAATTGGCGGTTCTTTATCTGCTCGCGGGCGTGATTTTCGGTCTGGTGATGGCCTCCAATCATCAGGTTGAATTCGCACCGGTACATGCCCACATCAACCTGCTGGGCTGGGCCACCATGGCGCTGGCGGGGCTGATCTACCAGCAGTTTCCACGTGCCGGCGGCAGCCGCCTCGGTCTTTGGCATTTCTGGCTGCATAACCTGGCCTTGCCCGTGGCGATGGTGGGGCTGTTCTTGATGCTCGCGGGCCATCCGCAGCTGGAGAAACTGGTGGCCGCGGCCTCCGCGGTGATGGTGCTGGGCGTGCTGTTGTTCGCCATCAATCTATTTGTGAATATGCGTCCTCGCGGGTGATAATCGCGGGGTGGTGCGGTAGTCCGCACCACCTCGCCTGCGTTATCCTAGGACACTGGCTCTCAAAATATCCGCCGCCCAGCGGAGCGTTCTCTCATCTCATCAGGAGTATTTCATTATGCGTTACGGATTCTTTGCCACCGGCCTGCTGGCGGCTGGTCTGCTAATAGGCACTTCGGCACAGGCAGCGCAAGGGCCGCGTATCGCGGTCGTCAACCAGCAGGAAGTCATCGGCAATTCCCAGGCTGGCCAGGATGCCAGCAAACAGTTGCAGAACATCATGCAAAAGCTGCAGGCTGAGGCGAAGGACAAGCAGCAGAAGATGCAGGTGCTGAAACAACAGCTCGATAAGGCCGACAGTAAATCGAAGGATTACTCGACGCTGCTGAAGAACTACCAAGACAGCCAGAACGATCTGCAGCAGTTCGTGCTCATGGGCCGCCAGGATCTGGCGGCGCAGCAGCAGCAGTTCCTAAAACCGATCGAGCAGGAACTGGGTAAGGTAATTGGCCAGTATGGCAAAGCCCATCACTATGACATTATCCTGAGCCAGGGCGCTGGCGCGGTGTATGCAACCGATAAATATGACATCACCAAGGGCGTGACCGCGGCTTTTGATGCCGATTGGGCCAAACAGCAGAAGGCCCAGAGCACCCAGAAGAAGCCGGCCGGCGGCGGCCAGTGATTTTTTCCCGACTCTAGAAGTGGTCTCAAAAACTAGAATCCGTTCATGTTGAGCGTAGCGAAGCGAAGTCGAAACATCCCTGCCGCGGCAGAAATTCCACCCTTCGACTTCGCGCCTTTGGCACTACGCTCAGGGCGAACGGCATTTTTGAGATCGCTTCTAGTTTCTTCTACGAAACCGGGAAGAAATACCAACCAGCGCCGTCGCCACCATCACCATGATTGATCTGCGCAGCGATACGGTGACCCAGCCGACACGCGCAATGCGTGCCGTCATGGCCGCGGCCGACGTGGGTGACGATGTGTTCGGCGACGATCCCAGCGTCAATCGTCTGCAGGAAAAGCTCGCGGAGATGACCGGCCAGGAGGCCGGTCTGTTTTTCCCCAGTGGCACGCAATCGAATCTCGCCGCGCTGATGGCGCATTGTGAGCGCGGCGAGGAGTTCATCATCGGCAGCCTTGGCCACAGCTTCAAATACGAAGCCGGCGGCGCGGCGGTGTTGGGCAGCCTCTGGCCCTGTCCCATCGAATACGAAGCGGACGGAACTCTGGATCTGAAAAAAGTCGCCGCCCTCATCAAGCCGGATGACGCACACTTCGCGCATACGCGGTTGCTGGTGCTGGAGAACACCCAGAACGG
>Ga0307373_10011872_pt1 | contig 12535 bp, 9 predicted proteins | sample OX2MG_FD_202534 | JGI IMG/M metagenome (GOLD analysis project Ga0307373, IMG submission 202534) | Soil microbial communities from Risofladan, Vaasa, Finland - OX-2 | ecosystem: Environmental > Terrestrial > Soil > Coastal area > Acid sulfate soil | place: Finland: Risofladan, Vaasa | collected...
GGGCACTTCGTCATCGGCGGCGGACTCTCGAGCGTGTCCGATCTCGTGCTGCCCGCGGCGCGCGAGTACCTCGTCGATCTCGTGGAGGGGTACGACACCCGTCCGACGATCACGGTGACGACCTCGATGTTCGGGCCGCGCTCGGGCGCGATGGGCGCGACGCTCGTGGCCTTCGAGGGCGCGTGAAACTCGGCGTCCTGCTGCCGACGTTTCGCGACAACGCGAGTGACGCCTTCGCCGTCGCGGACGAGGCCGAACGCGCCGGACTCGACGGCGTCTTCGCCTTCGATCATCTCTGGCCCATGGGCTCACCCGAACGTCCCGCGCTCGCGCCCTTTCCCGTTCTCGCGGCCATCTCGTCGCGCTGCCCCTCGCTCTTCCTCGGTCCGTTGGTGGCGCGCGTCGGACTCGTGGGGACGCGGAAACTCGTAGAGCAGTTCGAGACCTTGCACGCACTCGCGCCCGGACGAGTGATCGCCGCCATCGGCACGGGCGACAAACTCTCCGAGGACGAGCAACTGGCCTACGACCTCGGCTACCCCCCGGCGGACGAACGTCGCGAGCTTCTGCGCAACGCCCTCGTAGCGCTGTCACCGACGATGGAGGTGTGGTGCGGCGCGGGCGCGCCTGAGACTGATCAGCTCGCCAGAGAACTCGGCGTCGTATTGAATCTTTGGGGCAAGGGGGCGTCCGTCGTGCGCGACGTGGCACGAGCCGGACCCGTCAGCTGGGCCGGGCCGCTCAACGAGGACTCCTCGCGGACGCTCGACGAGTTGGCGACCTCGGGCGCCACGTGGGCGGTGGCGAGCGCGCCACTGAACATGGATCTCTTGGAAGAGTGGCGTCGCGCGCACTGAGTCACTACGGTTTATTGATGGAGTTCCGCCGCATCACGGGTCTGCCACCCTACGTCTTCGCTCAGATCAATGGCCTGAAGGCCGACGCGCGCGCCCACGGCCGTGACGTCATCGACTTCGGTTTCGGTAATCCCGACCTGCCGAGTCCCGACGTAGCCGTCGCGAAACTGGCCGAAGCGGCCCACAATCCGAAGAACCACCGCTACAGCGCCAGCCGCGGCATACCGAACCTGCGACTCGCCATCGCGACTCGCTACAAGATGCTCTTCGACGTCGACCTCGATCCCGACACCGAAGTGGTGACGACGATTGGCGCCAAAGAGGGGCTGACGCACCTGATGTGGGTGCTGCTCGGACCGGGGGACTCGGCCATCGTGCCGAGTCCTAGTTATCCGATCCACTTGGCAGGACCGGGCTTCGCCGGCGCGAACGTGATCACGGTGCCGATGGTGGACCCCGGCCAAAGCACCAACGATCCCGGTGACGACTTCTTCGCGGGCCTCGTCGACGCGTGGGAGAAGGCGAGCGTCAAGCCCCGCGTCATCGTCGTGTCGTTTCCCCACAACCCGACGAGCGCCTGCGTCGACCTCGCCTTCATGGAACGCCTCGTCAACTTCGCCCTCGAGCACGACGTGGTGATCTGCCACGACTTCGCCTACGCCGATCTCGGCTTCGATGGCTACCGTCCGCCCTCGATCCTTCAAGTTCCGCGCGCGAAAGAGTGTTGCGTCGAGCTCTACACCCTCACGAAGTCCTTCTCGATGGCGGGCTGGCGCGTTGGGTTCTTGGTCGGCAACGCCGAGATCGTCGCCGCGTTGACGAAGCTGAAGAGCTATCTCGACTACGGGACCTTTCAGCCCGTGCAGATCGCCGCGATCGTGGCAATGAACGAGGCCGTCGACTACCCGGAGCAACTGCGGGTGATCTACCAGTCGCGACGCGACACCTTGATCGATGGTCTGCACCGTGTGGGTTGGGACGTCGTCTCCCCGCGGGGCTCAATGTTCATCTGGGCGCCCATTCCCGAACCGTACCGCGAGATGTCGTCGTTGGAGTTCTCGAAGTTCTTGATCGAAGAGGCCGACGTCGCGACGAGTCCGGGCGTCGGCTTTGGCGACGGAGGCGACGGACACGTCCGTTTCGCCCTCATTGAGAACGAGTTGCGCACGCACCAAGCGGTGCGTAATTTGAAACGCGCACTGACGAAGCTCGGCTAGTCCCTAGGGAAGTCCGGCCCCGGGCACAGGAACGTCGACGACTTCGATCAATCCTGGCGTCGTGCCGGCGACTTTGAAGCGGTCATTGGTCGGGGCGGTCATGACGAACAGCGTCGAGCGATTCGTGCCGCCGAGTGCGCACGCGAACGCCCGCTGGGTGGTCTCGACGACGCCAGTGACCTCACCGCCCTCACGAACGCGAAGACACTGATTCGTGAGGGAGTTCGCGAGCCAGATCTGACCTTCGGCGTCGAGGCACATGCCGTCGGTGGTGACGAAGTCCAACTGAGCCCAGACGCGGCGGTTGGTGAGCGTACCGTTGGTGTTGACGTCGAAGGCCGTGAGTCGAAACGTCATGGTCTCGCCGACGATGAGCGTCTTTCCGTCCGGGGTGATCACGGTGCCGTTGGGAAACGCGAGGTCGGGGACGACCTGGAGCACGTCGCCCGTCGGACTCAAGACGACCAAGTTCGTCGTGGGCGGAGGCGACGCGAGCATTCCTTCGACGCCCACGTCGCGCAGCATCACGTCGAGGTCGAATCCGAAGTTGCCCACGTAGCTCACGTCACTCGACGAGACCACCATGTCGTTGGCCCAGAAACCGCAGTACGGCGAGACGTCGGCGAAGAGGGTTTCCGCTCCCTCGTGAAAACGAAGGACTCGGTGATCGGTCATCGAGACACAGAGCAGGTCCCCGTTCGTCGTCCACCCAAGTCCCGAGGGTTGACCAGGGACGACGTGTTCGAGTCGCTCGTCGTCACCTCGTTCGTCGACGGAGTACACGCCGTGACGAAAGAAGTCCGAGTACCAGAGTCGCTCCTCGTGCCAGCGCGGCCCCTCGCCAAAGGCGAGTCCTTCGCGCAAGACGCGCGTGACGTAGTCCTCCATCATCCCCCGATTCGCTGCGTCGAACCTATCCCTTACGCGCGATCGATCGCGCGACGCCAGGCGTCGTAGCCGGCGTCGACGGCGACGGGACTCTCGGGGTGAAAGCGCGCCACGCCACGCCACTTCTCACTGAGCTCGTCGAGCGACGACCAGAGTCCGACTTCGAGACCCGCGACGCTGGCCGCTCCGCGCGCCGTGGCTTCGAGCGTGGAACTTCGCACCACGTCCACTCGGGAGTTCGTGGCCTGCAGTTGGAGCAACAGATCCATCGCCGCGGCACCGCCGTCGGCGCGAAGTTCCCTCAGCTCGAGTCCGCCGTCGCGAAAGGCGTCGGTCATCGCGCGCACCTGGTAGGCGAGTGCTTCGACGAGCGCTCGCGCGATCTCACCTTTGCCGACGCCGCGACTGAGTCCCGAGATCGCGCCGCGCGCGTCGGGGTCCCAGAACGGCGAGCCGAGTCCGGTGAAGGCCGGCACGAACTGTACCCCCGCCGAGCCGTCGACCGAGAGGGCGAGCGACTCAAGTTCGCCGGAGGAACTCACGAACCCGAGGTCGCGCAGCCACTGCACCGCGGCCCCCGCGACGAAGGCCGAACCCTCGAGCGCGTAGCTCGTGGGTCCGAACGCGCCGAGGTCCCACGCGACGGTGCTGAGCAGGCCTTTTACGACACTCGGGACTGTGTTACCGGCGTTCGCGAGGAGGAACGCGCCCGTCCCGTACGTGGCCTTCACCAGTCCCGGTGAGAAGCAGGCTTGGCCGAAGAGTGCGGACTGTTGATCGCCCAAGACGCCCGTAACCGGGACGCCCGCGAGCTCGGGGACGACGTCGCCACTCACCACGCAGAACGAACTCGCCGACGCTCGAACGTCGGCGAGCATCGAACGTGACACACCAAAGATCGACGTCATGGTCGCCGACCAGTCGAGCGTCGCGAGGTCCAAGAGCAACGTGCGTGACGCGTTCGAGGGCTCGGTCACGAAGACGCCGCCCTCGACCCCACCCGAGAGGGTCCACAGGAGCCACGAATCGACGGTCGCGAAAGATGGTCGCCGCGCGTCGTCGGCGAGTCCGCGTTCGAGCATCCACTGCATCTTCGTGGCCGAGAAGTACGAGTCGAGGACGAGCCCGGTGGCGGCGCGAACGGCGTCGCCGTGACCTTGCGCTTCGAGTTCGCGACAGCGGTCGGCGGTGCGTCGGTCCTGCCACACGATGGCCCGCTGGAAAACGTCGCCGCGTTCGCGGTCGAAGCCGACCGTTGTCTCTCGTTGATTCGTAAGACCCAGCGCCGCGACGTGATGACCGGCGTCGCGCGCACGCGCGGCGACGTCTCGAAGGGTCGACACGGCCAAGCGGGCGATCTCGTGGGGGTCGTGTTCGACCTCACCCGGCGCCGGAAAGTACTGGGTGAGCTCGAGGTAGGCCTCATCGACGACCTCGAGGTCGGGATCGAAGGCCACCGTCCGCACGACCGAGGTACCCGCGTCGAGGGCCAGGATCAACTCCATCCGGGTCAGGCTATCGAGGGAAGAGGGGACGGTATCGGGGCCTAGACTGGACTTCCGAGGAATGTGAAAAAGTATTCAAAAAAGTAGTTGACAAGTTGTAATTACAGTGCTGTAATAACACAGCATCTTGCGATGAGAAGTGGCGTTGCCACTACATCTTGTGGCTAGGGGAGAATGGGGCCATTAACCTTGACTTCTCGACTCCACGTCGCCGGACGCGTGTTCTTAGTGTCGGTTACTGGAAAGAAAAGAGAGAGATATGGCCATCGCACCTCAGCGACTCGGGATTGGAATCCGTCGTTTTTTCACCACCGAGGACCGTCATCCCTATGACGAAGTGGTCTGGGACCGCCGCGACGCGCGCATCTCGAACTTTCGTGACGGCTCGGTAGCCTTCGAACAGCTCGACGTGGAAGTGCCCTCCACTTGGTCGTTCAACGCGACGAACATCCTCGCTCAGAAGTACTTCCGCGGCACGCTGGGCACCCCCGAGCGTGAGACCTCGCTCAAGCAGGTCGTCGACCGCATCGTCGACACCGTGACGTCGTGGGGCGTCGAGCGCGACTACTTCGTCGACGAAGAGGAGTCCGAGACGTTCCGTGCCGAACTCAAACACCTTCTCATAACGCAAAAGGCCGCCTTCAACTCACCGGTCTGGTTCAACATCGGCGTGAAGGGTGTTCCCCAGCAGGGCAGTGCCTGCTTCATCCTCGCCGTCGAGGACTCGATGCGTTCGATCCTCAACTGGTACACCGAAGAGGGCATCATCTTCAAGGGCGGCTCGGGCGCGGGCGTCAACCTCTCCAAGATCCGTTCCAGCGCCGAAGCACTCGAAGGCGGCGGCACCGCGAGCGGTCCCGTCTCGTTCATGCGCGGCGCGGACGCGTCGGCCGGCACGATCAAGTCCGGTGGCAAGACTCGTCGCGCGGCGAAGATGGTCATCCTCGACGCCAACCACCCGGACATCGAAGAGTTCATCTGGTGCAAGGCCAACGAAGAGAACAAGGCGCGCGTGTTGCGTGACGCCGGGTTCGACATGGACCTTGACGGCAAGGACATCAACTCGATCCAGTACCAGAACGCCAACAACTCCGTGCGCGTCTCCGACGAGTTCATGGAGGCGGTCCTCGCCGACGGCGACTGGAACCTGACGACGCGACACGGCAACGCGACGGTTCGCACGGTGAAGGCTCGAGACCTGTGGCGCCAGATCGCTCGCGCCGCGTGGGAGTGCGCGGACCCGGGTCTGCAGTTCGACACGACCATCAACAAGTGGCACACCTCGTCGAACACCGACCGGATCAATGGCTCGAACCCCTGCTCCGAGTACATGCACATCGACAACTCGGCGTGCAACCTCGCCAGCATCAACTTGATGAAGTTCCTCGGCACCGACGGTCACTTCCAGGTCGACGCCTTCAAGAGCGCCGTCGAGGTGCTCTTCAGCGCCCAGGAGATCATCGTGGGCGCGGCCGACTACCCGACCGAGAAGATCGGCGAGAACTCACGTAAGTTCCGTCAGTTGGGTCTCGGCTACGCCAACCTTGGCGCGCTGTTGATGGCCTCGGGACTCGCGTACGACTCGGACGCCGGTCGCGCGTGGGCCGGCGCGATCACCGCGCTGATGACGGGCCACGCCTACGCCACCAGCGCGCGCACGGCTGGCCGTATGGGTCCTCACGAGGGCTACGCGGAGAACGCCGAGCCCATGATCAACGTGCTGCGTATGCACCGTGACGCGGCGTACGAGATCGACGCCGACTTGGCGCCCGCCGACCTTCTCGAGGCCGCGAAGGGCGCGTGGGAAGAGGCCGTGGACCTCAGCGTGCGCCACGGCGTGCGTAACGCCCAGGCGACGGTGCTCGCCCCGACGGGCACGATAGGTCTCTTGATGGACTGCGACACGACGGGCATCGAACCCGACCTCGGACTCGTGAAGTTCAAGAAGCTCGTGGGTGGCGGCAACATGTCGATCGTCAACCAGACCGTGCCGCGCGCGCTCGACGTGCTCGGCTACAGCGAAGAAGAGCGTGACGTCATCATCTCCTACATCGACGAGCACAAGACCATCGTGGGCGCGCCCGCGTTGAAGGCTGAACACCTGCCGATCTTCGCGTGCTCAATGGGTGACAACACGATTCACTACTCGGGTCACGTGCGCATGATGGGGGCCGTTCAGCCGTTCATCTCGGGCGCGATCTCGAAGACCGTGAACATGCCCGAGGACGCGACGATCGAGGACGTGGAGAATCTCCACCTCGACGCGTGGCGCCTCGGGATCAAGGCCGTCGCCATCTACCGCGACAACTGCAAGGTCGGCCAGCCCCTCTCGACGGCGAAGAAGGACGGCGAAGGCCAGAGCGCGCCCGTCAGCGAGTCCGACGTCGACGCCGCGGAGATGGTCGAGCTCTACGCGCAGGTCGCGCGACTCGAGGCCGCCCTCGAGCACGCTCGCGACGAGGGCGCCCACGTGGTGGTGGGCGCCGTTCGTGAACGACTGCCTCGTCGACGCGTGTCGTCGACCTTCGCGTTCCGCGTGGCCGACTGCGAGGGCTACGTCACGGTGGGAGAGTACGAAGACGGGCGACCCGGTGAGGTGTTCATCAAGGTCGCCAAGCAGGGCTCCACGCTCGCGGGCATCATGGACGCGTTCTCGATCTCCATCAGCTTGGGCCTTCAGCACGGGGTGCCGCTCGCGACCTACGTGCGCAAGTACCAGAACATGAAGTTCGAGCCGTCGGGGATGACCGACGACGCCGACCTGCGCATCGCGACGTCGCTGGTGGACTACATCTTCCGTCGCTTGGCGCTCGACCACTTAAGCCCCCACGAGCGTGAAGAGATCGGCGTGCTCTCGACGAGCGAGCGAATCCAGCCCACGTTGCTCGGCGTCGCCGAACAGGCGACACCCACGATCAACTTGCCGATCCAGCAGTCGCTCATCGAGGTGAACGAGGAGCCCGCGGCGCCTCGTGAGACGCCGGGACTGATCAGTCGTTCGGAGCAGCGCGACGCGCCTATGTGTTACCAGTGCGGCAACGCCATGCAGCGCGCGGGCTCGTGCTACGTCTGTTCGACCTGTGGCGCGACGAGCGGTTGTTCATAACACTCGTCGGTCACGTCCGAGCCTGTCGAAGGAATCGTGAAAGGGGAGAGGCACGGTGCCTCTCCCCTTTCACTCTCAAGGAGTGCTGACGAGACGTGAGGGCGATTGGTATCTTGGCGTACGGGGACGAGTCAGTTCTCGAACACTGGGACGTGCCCGTTCCCGTCCCCGGTCCCTCGGACGTACTCGTTCGCGTGGCTTTCGCGGGTGTCAATTTCATGGACGTGCACACACGCCAAGGTAAGTACGAGGGGTCGAGGACGTATCCGCTGCACCTTCCGCTGACCCTCGGGATGGAAGGTGCGGGCACGGTCGTCGACGTTGGCTTGGACGTGACGGACGTGGGAGTCGGCGATCGCGTGGCGTGGTGCCTTTCGTGGGGGAGTTACGCGGAGTTTGCTGTCGTCCCGCTTCGCCGGATCGTGGAGGTCCCGCCCGACGTCGAACTCGCCGTGGCGGCCGCGTCACTCTTTCAAGGATGCACCGCGCACTACCTCTGTCACGACGTCGGAGGGCTTGGCCCCGAGAGCACGTGTCTTATTCACGCGGCGTCGGGCGCGATTGGCCAACTTCTCATCCAGTTCGCGAAGAAAGCGGGCGCGACCGTCTACGCCACGACCAGCACTACGGAAAAGGCGCAGGTCGCCCTCGAGCGTGGAGCGGACGAGGTCTTTCTCTACGACGACGACGGCTTCGCCGACGAGGTGCTGCGCGCGACTGTTGGTCGCGGAGTGGACGTCGTCTTCGACGCGTTGGGCGCCCCTACGCTTCGCGACAGTTTTCGCGCGACGCGCACGCGAGGACTGGTCGTCAACTACGGATCGGTGGCCGGACCGATCCACGACCTCGATCCCGTCGAACTCGGTGAGTCCGGCTCGCTCTGGCTCACGCGACCGCGATTGGCCGACTACGTCTCAGACCGAACGACGATCCAGCGTCGGGCGGACGCCGTCTTCGAGGGTCTCACCGACGGATCGCTCGTCGTGCAGAGGGCGGGCGAGTTCACGTTTGACGACGTGGCGCGTGCGCAGGCGGCGCTGGAAGAGCGGCGTCAGATCGGCAAGGCACTACTTCGAATCACACTCTGACCGTTCAGTGCCACGTGCCAGAACTCCCTCGCGCGAAAGGCGTGACGTCGACGCCGGAGCACACGAACGCAAACTGCGTGGTCTCCCAGAGGCGCGAGGTGCCCGCGATTCCCAGCTCCAATGTCACCGAGACGGGGCACGCCTTAGGACCTATCTCGGTCCACACCATGGTGAAACTCGCGGCGCCCGTTCGAGGTGCCAGTTGTGTCACTGGTAGCGCGACGCGCCCCGACGAGGGCGTCGGTCCGTCGTAGCCGCCGGCGTAGCTGTTGAGCGTGTTGCTCACCTTGGCAAAACTTCCTGGGGGCACGACACGTTGGAGACTGCGCTGCACGGATTGGTCGCGGCGGTCGTCCAAGGGGACGAGCACCCGCGGGTAGCCCGTGAGCGTACAGGCCGAGGAGCCGACGTTTCGTACGAGGACTCGGTACGCGCCGTGACCCAATCCACCATCCGGCTGAAGCGTGAAGCGCAACGTTGACAGCGAACAGGTGTTGAGGCGAGCCGACGCTTCGGCTCGTCGCCCCACAGACATGAGTAGGGCGACGACGAGAACGACGGCCAGTGGCGCCAAGATCACCGATCGGCGCAGGCTCACTCGGTAATGGCCCGACGTCGTACGTGTCAACTCGCTCACCTCACGTAGCCGTGCCGGCGTAAGAACGTCTGGAGTGCGACCACGAACTTTTGGCCGCTCGGCTGGATGGGGCTGAGGGCACTGTTGAGGTGGCCCGCTCGTTGCTCTGCTCGAAGGAATCTCTGTACGGCACTGACGTGTCCGAGCAGGTCCTCGTCGGCCGCCCACGCGGCCGCGAGGCCCACGGTGTCCTGGTAGTGAGACGACGCGGCACTGTCGAAGGCGCTAAGCCACTGCGTCGCGTCCTTCGCGACCAGTTGTGGATACGACCTCGTCACGTTGTGAAACGCGTCGTGGGAGAAGCTAAGGATCTCGAGCGGCATGCCGGACGCGGCGTAGTCGGTGAAGGCGTACGCGAAGCTGTCGTCGGCGCTGAGGAACACGTCACGTCCTCCTGGACCGAGCGGGACGAGTTTGGTCCCGGGATCGCCGAAGTTGTACTCGAACTTCTTGTAGGTACCCGACGACGCGTCGAAGGAGAAGACTTGTTCGACCGTGCAACAGTGGGCGCCGCCGCTGTAGAGGTCGAGCACGACGTCGAGGGGACCGTGTTGACGGAGACGAACGACGTGAAGGACCGAGTGTCCCGGAGAGACGTAATCGGGCCAACATTGGTGGCCGCACCACTTCGAGGTCACCGCGACGTCGTCGACCACCTTGCCCGCGCGAGAGATCGTCAGTCGTGGATTGCTGGACTGGGGGAACGTGCCGGTGTACGTGAACGTGGCGCTGACGTCACCCGACGTCGCGGCGGTGCTGGCGGCGAAGGCGTGTGGCGTCATGACCGCAAGCGACGACGTCACTATCGCGACGATGAACCCCGCTCGACACAACGTGGATGACCTGGACACAAAGGAACCTTCTCTCTTGGCTGACCGGAGGCTCGTCGCAGGGGGCGACTGCGCCCAGGGGAGTCTGCACCGAGTTCCGTGATTCACGTCGTTCTGTCCATTAGAGGGTTCAACTTACAGCCGCGCCACGTGAAAGTTCGCTTCAGGGGCCGGGGACCCAGACGCGTCCGTCGAACAAGCGTCGTGCCGTCCGGAAGAAGGTCCCGGCGTGCGCGACCCACTCGTCGTTCTCGTACGCGACGTCAGCGTCCACGCTCAACACCCCCGAGGGCATCCCGAGCCGCAGCGTCCCGCCGTCGCTCGACGACGAGAGCAGTTGCGCCACCACCGACCCACGGACGCGCGCCGCCACGGCGGTGCAGAGGGAAATGGTGAGCGGAAGCGCCCGGTGGGGCTGGCCGTTCGAGATGACCCGGGCGACCAGATCGACCTCGTGGCTGCGCACCATCTCGCCCGACACGCTCGCGCTGTCGGCGCGCGAGGTCACGACACAGACGAAGGGCACACTGGTGATCGTCGCCGCGCTCTCGACGTCGGGCGCGATACCCATGCGCACCGACGCGGCCCGGCGAATCGCCTCGAGCAGGGCCAGAGCCTCGGGACGTGCTTCGAGCTCTCCGGGAAGTTCGATACCCGTCAACCCCACGTCGCGTGCTCGAACGAACACGGCGGCGTTCGCGGCGTCGACGAGTGACACTTCAATCACTCCGTGACCGGCGACGTCGAGGTGATCGGTTACGTGACCGCTTGGCAGGAGGGCTCCCGTCGTCGCGCCACCGGGTTCCATGAAGTCGAGACGAATCGGCGAACCCGTCCCACTGACGCCGGGAATGACCAGGTCACCGTCGTACCGCGTGACGCCGTCGTCAACGGCGAAGGTGCTGAGAATGATCTTCTCGGTGTTCGTGTTGAAGATCCGGACGGTGGCGACGTCGCCTTCGACGGGTACCAGCCCTTCGTCGACGGCGAAGGGGCCTACGGCCGAGCTCATGTTCCCGCAGTTGCTTCGGTAGTCGACGCGCGCCTCTTTGATCATCACCTGCGCGAACGTGTAGTCGACGTCAGCGTCCGCGCGAGCGGACGGGGCCACGACACAGACCTTCGAGAGTGACGACACGCCACCACCCATGCCGTTCAACTGACGACCGTGGGGGTCCGGCGAGCCCATGGCCGCGACGAACAGCGCCGCCCAGTCGTCCTGGGCCGCTGGCAGGTCACGTTCGTGGAACATGAGTGCTTTACTCGTGCCACCTCGCATGAAGGCGGCGGGGAGGGCTCGTTGCTTCATGACGCCACCTTCCCTCAGTGCCCTTGTCGTTCGAAGAGGCCCGGGGTGAGGCCCGCGACGTCGAGCAACGCCGCAGGCACTTGGACGTTCAGTTCGCTCAAACGCCCCGGGGCGAGACTGGGTAACGCCAGCGCCACGTCGAGAAAGCGCCCTGCTTCGTCGGGCGCGGCGTGCAGGCCAGCGAGGTAGCGGAACTTTCGCAGGTAGTCGTCACGACCGAAGGGCGTGGCGCCGCGCGGATGGGCGTCGGGGACGTCGATCTCGTCGTCGACGGTGGTGCCGTCACGCAACGTCACGACGACGCGTCCGCCGAAGGAACGCTTGCCCGGATCCTCGTGGTGGTACTTCTCGTCCCATTCGGCTTCCTCGACCGTACGGATCTTCTGCCACAGCGCGACGGTCTCTGGTCTCGACGCCCGCTCCGGGCGGTAACTCTCGTCGTGGTGCCACCTCCCGTCCTCGAGGGCCACGGCGAAGATGTACATCAGGCTGTGGTCCAACGTCTCGCGACTCGCTCTCGGGTCGAACTTCTGAGGATCGCCCGAACCGCTGCCGATGATGCGGTGCGTGTGGTGACTCGTGTGGATGACGATCTCGTCGACTTGGGCGAGGTCCCCGAGCCGCGGGCGCAGACGAAAGGCCAGGTCGATCCACGCTTGCGCCTGGACTTCGGCGGAGTGGGCCTTCGTGTACGACTCCATGATGGCGCGCTTGGACTCGCCGGGCGCCGGGAGGAACACCGTGTACTCGGCCTCGGGACCGTCGAGCAGCCACGCGATGATGCTGTCGTCGCCCTCGTAGATCGGCGCGGGTGACGTCTCGCCGCGCAGGGCGCGGTCGATCGCTTCGACGGCCAGCTTGCCGGCGTGCGCTGGGGCGTTCGCCTTCCAGGTCGAGATCTCGCCCTTGCGGGACTGACGCGTGGTCACGGTGACGTGCACCACGTGATTGAGCGCCTGATAGATGGTCTCGACGTCGAGCCGCAACATCGCGCCGATGCCCGCCACCATGCCGGCCGCGACGTGCGTGAGGTGGTCGACGCGGTGGGTGTGCAACGCGATGCCCTTGGTGAGGTCGCCCGAGACCTCGTACGCGGTG
>Ga0307373_10011876_pt1 | contig 12531 bp, 16 predicted proteins | sample OX2MG_FD_202534 | JGI IMG/M metagenome (GOLD analysis project Ga0307373, IMG submission 202534) | Soil microbial communities from Risofladan, Vaasa, Finland - OX-2 | ecosystem: Environmental > Terrestrial > Soil > Coastal area > Acid sulfate soil | place: Finland: Risofladan, Vaasa | collected...
TGGTGGGGACCGCTCGCGTGGGAAGCGACGCGGGCGCGCCGACGCTTAGCTGATCAGCGCGCCGTGGAAATCCAGGCTAGCCAAGGCTTTACGGTGCTTGGTATAGATATCTCGTCGGCCGCAATAGAAAGAGCTCATGTAAAAGCCGACACAACAGCGCGCAATTGTCATTTCGCGGTTGTGGATTTTCTCCGCGACACGCTTTCCGAAGGTGCCTTTGACTTGGTATTTGATCGTGGCTGCTTCCACGTCTTCGATAAGGCCGAGGATCGCGCGCGCTTCGCTGAGCGCGTGGCCTCGCTGCTCAAGCCCGGCGGCAAATGGTTGAGTCTCATCGGAAGCACCGAAGGGCCCGAGCGGGACTATGGGCCGCCCCGTCGATCCGCCCGTGACGTGATCAGCGCCATTGAGCCACAACTCGAGATAGTCGAGCTTTGCTCGATTGAGTTTCGAGCGAACATGCCAGCACCGGTTGCGGCTTGGCGATGCCTTTCCAGGTGCCGTTTCATTCCTGCCCAGGCTTCAACGCAGCGTAATTAGGCTGCGAAGGGCTGGGACTGCCGGGATCCGCGATCGACCCTGAACTGCCGCTCGCGTGCGTCCGCTATTGGGAAGCCGGAACGCTTTAGGCCGTCTGCAACAGCGCTATAGTGCCCCTACCATGCGGATAGCGGTGTTATTCGGCGGAACTAGCGCGGAACGCGATGTGTCCGTGGCCAGTGCGGCCCAGATCATCCCAGCCCTGACCGCGGCCGGTCACGAAGTGATCGCGGTGGATACAGCCCGTGGGCGGCTGCCCGCGGCTGATACTCGTCGTCTGTTGGAGACGGGGGTAGCGCCTGAGCCGCCGACAACAAAGGCAGTCGCAGACGTCAGCGCCCGTGCAGTTGGATTAAGCGCGTGCAATTTCGATATCCGGGATGTCGATGTCGTCTTTCTTGCGCTTCATGGCGGCGCGGGGGAGGACGGCCGGCTACAGGCGATCCTCGACTTGGCAGGTCTGCCCTACACAGGCAGCAATCACATCGCCAGCGCCGCAGCAATGGATAAGGATTTGTCCAAACGCCTTTTTCGGTCGATCCAGGTGCCTACTCCCGACTGGCTACTGGCGCCTGTCTGCATTGAGCAGGTCTCCTCAGAACTCGCCTGGCCGGTCATCGTAAAGCCGAACAAGCAGGGGTCTACGTAGGCCTGACTCTGGTCGGAAATGGAACCGATCTCGATACAGCCATCGAAGCCGCCCGCGGCTTTGACGACGAAGTGATGATCGAGCGATTCGTTGCCGGCAGAGAGTTTACCGTAGGCATATTGGACGGCATTGCGCTACCTGTTGGAGAGATCATCGCCCCAGGAGCTGTCTTTGATTACGAGGCGAAGTACCAGCCCAAGGTTGCGCGGGAAGTGTTCCCGGCCGATATCCCTGCCGAGCGCGCGGGTGGCCCGCAGTTCTGGCTGTTCACACTGTACGACAAAGACGAGATGGCGGATTTGACGCCCAAGCAACGAGAGGCGTTGAAGGAGCGCATCAAAGACGAGCTGAAAGCGAGGCGCAAGACATGAGAAAGAAGCGCAACCTGTTCGATGAGCTGATGGAAGGGTTTGACGCTCTGGCTGATCAGCGTGCCGGCAAGCGAACTCTTCGGACGCATGCTGTGAAATCGAAGCCCGTGCCGGAGATCAGCGCCGGCGAACTCATGAAAGTTCGGGAGAACATGAAGCTCTCCCGCAGCCTCTTTGCACGATACCTGCGCACCAACGTACGCACGCTGGAGAACTGGGAGCAGGGCCGGGCCAAGCCGAATGCGCAAGCGGTACTGCTCATTCGCCTCGTGCAGCGCTATCCCGATACAGTACGGCGTCTCGCGGAGATCTAAGGACTTCGAACTACGCATCATGCTGCCCGATTGGGTCCGGGATTCCGTAACATCTGGGCGAGTCGTGCCGTGTTGACGCTGCGCTGTACGCAGCGCGTCCGGAAGCGCCTGCGGTTGCCGGAACAGCTCCCGGAAGCCCCCGCATCGGGTGGTGCCCTCGGAGACTGGTACGTTCATCTCGTGCGTTTTGGTCGTTCCGAGTTCGCCATCGCGACGAGCGAGCGCTGCCTGCTCACGATGCTGCTCCCTGCGCGCGAATTGCGAACAAGTCTGGTACCCAATCTTCGCGCGTCGCTGCGCAGCCTCCTCGAGCGGCTGGACGTTCCGCAGGAGCGGATTGGCCGTGAGCTCGCAGCCATGCAGCCGGTCAGCTTCGCTCGCGCGACCAATCGTCGCGTGCTCGGCTCAATGAACGATTTCGCGTTCCAGGCGAGGCATCATTTGACCCACGGCGATGATCTGGCAACGATCGCCGAGAGTCTTGCGCATACCCCCATGTCTGCGATCGGAGAACGGCCGGGGCATTTAGGTTTTCCGGACATGCTCGCCCGCGCTCTGCTTGCCGGCGTCGTCGTCTGACGCAACGCAACGGCTTTAGAGCGCCATGGAGACCGAAAGGGAACTCGCCGGCGCCTTGGCTGCCCTGCAGCGCCGCACCCCTGAGGAGCTTGCCGCCCTCATCGTCTCCCTGCTTTGCAGCGCGCCTGAGGGCGTCCGGTCGTATGTCGAGGCCTTCATCGCTGCGGCGGAGCCCCGTCAGGTCGCGACCATCGTGCGCCGCGAGATCCGCGCGCTTCGCGTGGGCGAGCGCGAGTATGACGTGCGCCACCCGCCGCAGTGCCGAGATCGTCGCCCGCGCAAGCTACACCCTCGGAATCATTGAACGGGTCGTGCTCCCCAGCGATGTAGCGCTGGCTCGAAAGCTTCTGAGCGAACTGATCGACGCCGAGCAGCAGATTGCGGAGCCGGATAGTGTGTGCTTGCGTCGCGGCGAGCACCCACTGCGACTCTTTACACATCTCGACCCTACGAAGGATTGCGTTCGCGCAAGAGCGGTGAGCACCCGATCAGGAAGGTCCCGGACGCTTCGATGATCGTATAACGGGCCGTCCGCCATTGAGATCAGCTGCCCTAGCCGGTATCGTGCCGTTGCCGCAGAAAGCTGAAGAATTCCGCGCCCTCACGCAAGCGGCGCTTCATTATTTGCGGACTTGCGATCATCTCGGCCAGGATGGATGCGATCTTGGATGGGCGGAAATAGAATTTCTTGTAGAAGTCTGCAACGGAATCGAAGATTTCCGTGTGACTGAGATGCGGATAGCTGAGCGGCGCGATCTGCGTGCCTTCCTGCGTCAGAAGATCGATTTCCTCGTTGTAGAGCCAGCCGTTCTCCTTGGCCTGACGGTAGAGAAATGTACCTGGATAGGGGGCGGCGAGCGAAACCTGAATCGTATGAGGATTGATTTCCTTGGCGAAATCCAGTGTTTGCTGAATCGTCTCTTTGGTCTCGCCGGGCAGCCCCAGAATGAATGTACCATGGATGACGACCCCGAGCTCGTGGCAGTCCTTGGTGAAACGCCGGGCAAATTCCACCCGCATGCCCTTCTTGATGTTGAACAGGATCTGTTGGTTGCCGGACTCATAGCCGACCAGCAGCAGCCGTAGGCCATTCTCCTTCATCACCTCGAGCGTCTTGCGCGGAACATTGGCCTTGGCGTTGCACGACCAGGTGACTCCGATTTTGCCCAGCTCCTTTGCGAGCGCTTCGACGCGCGGCAGGTTGTCAGTCAGCGTGTCGTCGTCGAAAAAGAACTCCTTGTTCTGCGGGAAAGCTTCCTTCGCCCATTTCACTTCTGCCACGACATTTTCGACCGAGCGCACGCGATAACGATGTCCACCGACAGTTTGCGGCCAGAGACAGAACGTGCAGCGCGATTTGCAACCGCGACCCGTATAGAACGAGATGTAGGGATGCTTCAGATAGCCGCCGAAGTAATTCTCGATCGTGAGATCTCGCTTGTAGACCGGCGTCACCCACGGAAGGGCGTCCATGTCCTCGAGAACCACGCGCTCAGCATTGTGAACGATGGTCCCGTCCTGGTTGCGGTATGACAGCCCTTTGATGTCACTCCAGGGCTTCCCGTCGGCGACTTCCTTGATGGTGAAATCGAATTCGTTGCGAGCGACAAAATCGACGGAACCTCCAGCCATGAGGCTCTTCTCAGGCTCGACGGCCACCTTGGCGCCGATGAACCCAATTTTGACGCGCGGATTGACTGCCTTGATCATCTCGGCGGTCTTCACGTCGGATTTGAAGGATGGGGTGGAGGTGTGCATCACCACCAGGTCCCGGTTCTTCAGCTCAGGAACGATGTCCTCGAATTTTAGCCCGTGCGGCGGCGCATCGATTAGCTTGGATCCTTCCACCAGAGCTGCTGGTTGCGCGAGCCAGGTCGGATACCAGAACGAGCGCACCTCGCGTTTCATTTGATAGCGGGCACCGGCGCCGCCGTCGAAGCCATCGAAGGACGGTGCTTGCAGGAATAGCGTCTTCATTCAGTGTTATCTCCGCTGCGATCGGACGAGCCGGTTCGCCTAGCATCACGCAACCAGCCCCGCGTCGTTCATCAGGCGGTCAAATCTAGCACGACATCGGCCTGGACGCCTGTTTCAGCGGGATCAAGCCCTGCACTACAACTTCCCCAGCCGATGGGCGCGCAAGCAGGGAAAGCAGGTCTTCAGTATCTCGATTACCTGGGTCGGGCGGGTTCCGTGGTTGAGGGAACGCTTGCCGAGAACGCGGCTACGTAACGGCGGGTTGTCCGAATGATCTTGGCGGACCCCAACCTGTCCGCGGCATCCGTGCGTTGTTCAATGTGATGAGCATCTCCGCGGACTCCGAGCGGCAAGTCAAAGCAGTGAGGTGGTGGTAACCGTTGACCGGCGTTCTGGTAAACGTTGACCAAGCCGCTGGTAATCACTGACCGCTGCGCTGGCGTTGACCGGCATGGCAATGGCGACGGGCGGGAACCACCCGATTGAATTCACCACGCCGTGGGGCCATTGCTGGTGAAAGCCGGACAAACGCACCGGTTGGCGCCCGTTCTCAATCGCGGTACGATGGTTCTCAAAATGAGAACTAAATCGGTCCAGCCTGTCGAGCTGCTGTTCGGCGCATACCGCCGGCGGGTGCTCTCGCTCCTGCTACTCAGACCTGATGAAAGCTTTTACTTGCGCGAGATAGGGCGGTTGACCGGGGTGCCCACGGGGCCGCTTCATCGCGAGCTTAAGTCGCTTACGGAGGCTGAATTCCTGGTTCGCACGGCATTCGGAAATCAAGTCCGCTATCACGCAGCCCGCGAGTGTCCGATCTACCAGGAGCTCGCCGGCATTTTCCGCAAGACGGTGTCTTTCGAGAAAAGTAGCGCGGAGGTGACCGCTTCCCTTCACGCGTGATAAAGGAGCCGAAGATCCTCGTCATTGGAGATGCGAATGAGCTTGGAAAACTTGCGGCAGCGGAAGGTCGCGGACTACACGGGCGATGACGTCGACGAAACGACCGCGCAGCAGTGCATTGCTGAGGCAGAGCGGCTCATTGAGGGCGCGGTTACCTGGCGCAGGTCCAAGCGGCCCGATCTCGTCCCGCAGAGGTTCGATCCCTACACGGCAACAAAATAAAGTCATTCATAAACAATAATATAGGAGTTATATAGCGAATCAGCTTTGACATTTCAGGCCATCGAAATCGTGCACGGATAATCGACGGGTAACGGAAAAACGGAAGAACGGAAGAACGGCGGAGCAATCGCCCAGATATTGACCTGTTCGTGCAAAGTGATAACACCCTCGACCGCTCCCAGGGGGGTGGCGCACACAGCGGCGGGGCTGACCGAGCCTCGACCTTCGAGATCCGCTTGCCGGCAATCCCCAGGCCGCAGGCGATTGCCAGGGATTCCGGAGCCCTCAAGGCGCCTGTCAGCCGGCTGCTCATCGTCGATGACAACCAGGACGCCGCCAGCTCCCTCGTCCTGCTGCTGAGTCTGCAGGGTGACGAGGCGCAAGCGGTATATAGCGGCCAGGCGGCACTCGAGCGCCTCGAATCGTTCAGGCCAGACATTGCGTTGCTGGACATCGGCCTGCCCGAGATGAACGGTTACGAGCTGGCGAGGCAGATGCGCTCGCTGCCGCATCTTCGCGGCGTTCGCCTGGTGGCCCTCACCGGCTACGGCCAGGCCGAGGATCGCCAACGAACGCAGGCCGCCGGTTTCGACGATCATCTGGGCAACCCGGCGGATCTGCCCGCACTGGAGCGCGCGCTCCAAGGTTTATCTGCCGTGCCGGCGGGGCCGGCGGGGCCGGCGGGGCCGGCGGGGCCGGCGGGGCCGGCGGGGCCGGCGGGGCCGGGGGTGGGGGCGAATAACCTTCCGTGGCGCGACGCTTCCGCAGCAACAGCGGCGCTGATTGCGCCGCGCGCCTCACAGCGAAGCTGACGCACGCGCCGTGACACGGCGCCTTGCTAGGCGCATCCACCACTGCCAGGGCGCGGGGTCGGGAAGGTCCCGGCTGGGCCGCTCATGCTACGATAGTTGCCGTTGATTCACTGAATAACCAAGCGGGGGAGATCTCATGAGGCATCGCACGTCGTGGCTCATCGCCGCATTCGGCGCGGCCGCATTATTGCTGGCGGGCTCGGATGCATGGGCCGCCGATTACGCCACTATCGTTCTCAGCGTCGATGTCGCGCGTCCGGCGGATGCGGTCTGGAAAAAGATCGGCGGCTTTTGCGAGATTGGACCCGTGCTGAAAATGACCTGTGCCTACACGTCGGGCAATGGCGATCTGGGAACGGTCAGGCATCTCGGCGGCCGTATCGACGAGGTCATGGTGGCCCAGACCTTACACTCCTACACCTATACGCAGCCCGACTCGAAGATTCTCTATCACGGCACGGTGGACGTGCAGGCCGAAGGGTTGGACAGATCGAAGATCGTCTATAGCCTCTTCTATGATCAATCGGATTTGAAGACGGAGGCGGCGCGAGCGAAGGCGCGCGAGCAGCGCACCAAAGTCTTCACTCGAGCTCTCGACACGATGAAGCGGATCGCCGAGGGAGGGTAGCGCTCAATCGTGCGGACTCGGCAGCGAGGCGCATTTCCAGCGGCCGCGCTGTGACGGTTGAACATTGTGGTCACACCGCCGACGCGGGCGATCGCACCAACCCTTCCATCGACGCCAGCTTGGCGCTGCCGGGAAATATGCGGGTTGCTAGGATCCCCTCGTCAAGAGCGAGTTGGCGGGCGAAGGCCAGCGACGGATGCAGCGCGGATCGCCCCACGGGGCACGGCGTGCAGCCCATCCAACCCACCTCGCAGCATCAGCAGCAACAAACGCGTATCCGCACCGCTGGCCGCCCGGGAGGCTCCGGGCCATAGCGTCAGCGCGGCGGCGCTCGCGGCCCCGTTGCCGACGGATCGATACGCATGAATGACAGACGTGGTCGAGCCGGCACCTGCCGACATTCACACAACGGCACTGCGCGGCAGGCGTTGACGGGAAGCGAGCGTATCGCCAGGTTGCGACCTTGCCGGCCGCGCGGCAGGTCGCCGGTGAGAGCATCGGTCCGGCCCTCGCCCCTGGGGAGGCCAGAGAGCGAGCAAATATTGATGTCCCCCAGCCAACCAAAAAAACATTGTCACATTGGCGTAGGAGTGGTCCGATTTCCTCGCGATACAGCCCCGCTTAGAGTTCGCCCTGGGGAACTCCTTCGCACCGGGGACAATACATGATGCAGTTCATCCTGGGGATCGCTGGATGTCTTTGCCTTATCGCAGTTGCGGTCGTTCGGCGTCACAAGAGCCCGTGGCCTCGAAAGGGGCACGGTCATACCTACTTCATGCGCCAGACCTAACAGAACGAGGCACATGCGGGGGCTGCTTGACGATCTCGGCAAACCGGTCGGCCGCCCTCACGGGACTCGCGAGCCAGGCACATGCAATGACATGTCGATGAGGGTGCCATTTATGGCGCTGAACCAGTGCGGGGTGTTCTGCGGTACAACAATGAAGTCGCCTTTTGCCACCGGCGTGGAAGTGCCCCCTTCGATCGAATCGCCGCGGATATTCTCGGCGTTCGTTTTGACGGCGTGCCTCAGCTTCCCGCCGGTAACCAGTGTTCCGCTACCGCTGATCACGTAAAAGAATTCGTTCTGATGTATGTGGACGGCGGCAGGGCCGACCGCCGTGCGGTACTCGAGATTGGCGTTATACGGAGCCAGGTGCAGCAGCGGCTCGATCACAGCGGCTTGCCCGGGTTTGTGATCACGCTTCGCCTTGGCAATCATGGAGTCGACGTTTCCGGATGAAGCAAAGAGCCGGGTGACCGGGGGCCGGGCCCGCGCCGTCGCGGGTGGTTGCGCGGAGACGTTCGTGACCCCGACGAGGGCGGCTAGTGCAAAGCCAGGTATGCATTGTGCAAGACGCATGGTATCTCCTGTGATGCTGCCGGATCATGATTCGGCCGAATTGGATGATGTCAATATGACCGGCTGCCACCGAGATTAAACCGCTCTTCCATCAGGTCGATCTCCCGCACCAGGCGCCGGCAGTTCTTATCGGAGATCACCTGCGAGCGCACCAGCGCGAATAGCGCGCGGCGGTGGCGCCGGCAGCCCTTACCCCGGCAACGGGTCCGTGTTCATGCGCGCAGCTCGATCACCGTCGCGCGGCGGCCAAATATTTCCACGCTATCGCCGGGGACTCGTCCTATCAACGCGGTGGCGACCGGCGAGACCCAGCTGACCTGGCCGGCGGCCGGGTCCGCCTCGTCTTCGCCGACGATCTGAAAGCTGCGTTCTACTCCCTCGGGGAAACGCAGCCGTACCGTGACGCCAAAGCGCGCCACCTGCGGGGACGGGGGCGGCTCGACGACGCGGGCGCTGGAGCGCCGCCGCTTCCAGTAGCGCGCGTCGCGTTCGATTCGCTGGAGCGCAGCGGGATCATTTGCAGCAGCCGCGCGTGCGCGCTCGAGCTCGCGCAGGCGCGACTCGATCTGCGCCATACCCGCGGCGGTCACGAAGTTCGGATGAGGACTGAGCGGCCGTTCCGGCAGGCTCTCGAGCGCGTCCGGGTCTGCTTCGCGTACAAAGGCTCTGTTCATGGTGTGCTCACGGTGGCTGAGAAGGGCGGCGGATGTGGCTGCGCCACGGCGCGGTCATTTGGGCGAGGGCGGCGCCGCAGGCTCTCGCGCCATTGCGACCGATGGTGCGCTCCTGTCGGCGCGTGGCCAAGCAAGATCCAAGCGGCAAATCCTGTCGGACGGCGTTGACACGTGCCGCACCGCGTTGGCTGTCGGAGGCGCACCGACAGCATCCGCTGCGTTCGCGCCAGCGCCAACGCTTGCGGCAACGTCGATAATGCCGGCGATGATGCAAACACTCGCAATGCGAGCCGGCATTTCCGGGCGCCCCCCGGAGCTGATCAACGCGCGCGTGTATCACGCCCGCAGGGTACTGGCGAATTATCGAGACTGCACGCTGACCGTGATGGAGACGGCGGCTCTGCTGAAATATCAGCCCGGCTTTTTCAATCGCGACGTGCTCGACATCGGCATCGGCACCGGCCGCACCAGCCGCTATCTTGCGCCGCTGGCGCGATGCTACCTGGGCATCGATTACTCGCCGGTCATGCTGAGGCACGTGACTGCCGCGATGCCCGAGCTACCGGTGCGGCAGCTGGACATGTCGGACCTGTCCAGTCTCGATGCCGCATCGTTCGACTTCATCTTTGCGCCCAATAATGTGCTCGACGCGGTGTCGCACGGCCTGCGGCTGCGCTCGCTGTGCCACTGGCAACGGGTGCTGCGGCCGGGCGGAATGGTGCTGTTCAGCGCGCACAATCGCAGTTATCGGTATGCACTGCGCGGGCCACGGCTGGCGCTATCGCGCAACCCGGTGACCCAGGCCCGATTGCTGTTGCGTTTCGCGCGCTGCTCGGTCAATTACCTGCGGCTGGCCGGCGAGCGTCTGCAGACCGATGAGTTTGCGTTGCTGACCGACACGGGGCACGAGTATTCGTGCCTGCACTACTATATCGAGCGCGATGCCCAATATGCGCAGCTGCGCGCCTGCGGCTTCACTTGCGTCGATAGCTTTTGTCACAGCGGCTGTTCAGTCGCTGCCGCGGCCGACGGCGAGGTGCTCGGCAGTCCCAGCCTGATGTACGTCGCCCGCAAGCAGTAGCCGCAGGGGCTCGCCGCTGCCGCGGGCCGCCGCTACGGTTGCCTGCCGCCGGGAGCGGGTGGCAGTGGAGCAAATCGGCCGTGAGAGGGCGGCAGCGCCTTGGCCGAACAACCCAGCTCGTCGTACCGGGCCTGCAGCTCATCGAGTCGCTGGGCTGCATGGCCCTGTGCCGCGGCGACGATGTCCTCGTTGGTGCTGGTCGTGGGGGCACTGCGCAGCTTGTTCTGATTGGTCTTGATCTCATCGCGCAGGCTGACGCACTGGCTCTGAATGCCGGTCGAGCTGCCGGCGCTGGGGGTAGCACTGCTGCTGGCGTCGCCGCGTTGGAGCGGAATCGTGCAAGCGGCCAGGAGCGCGCTGGCGCCGAATAGGATCGTTGCACAGAATCGGGCGAAATGGCGCATGGCTTGGCTCGTGGTATTGCCGCAGGCGCAGAGGGCTATTGCAGCGAATCGGCATGGTAACCCAAGCCAACCGAGGCCGTGTCGGCCCGCTGGCGCCGCCTCGCTCTAGCGCTGCGCTCAGGTCGGCTCGGCTCGGGCTCGGCGGATGCTGCGATTACCGCAGCCTGGCGGCCCGGACCCGCGACAGCGCGGCCTGCGCATCCAGGTTGGCTTCTTCCGCGAGCCAGCGTGCCTGGCACGGGTCGATCTCGGCCAGCTCGTTGGCGCTTTGGCTCTTGCCGCGCGCCTGCTCCAGCTCGGCGCGGGCAAACTGTGCCGCGCCCTCGCGTTCGGCCTGTCTGATCAATGTGCTGGCGCTGGCCAGCGCCGCCACCGGGGGTTGGGCGCCGCGAGACGTATGGCTCGCCAGCGGGCCCACCGTGGGCCAGTAGCCAGCCACCGAGGCGGTCGGTGCCGTGGTGAGCACGCGCATGCCCGCCGATATCGAGGTGGCCGCGCTGGCGAAGGGTAGCTGCCCATCAGGTATGAAGGGGTGGCCTGCTGGATGATGATGTGCCGGTGCGTTCATGTGATCGATGATGACGTGCGCGGAGCCCCGCGGCTGTAGGCCCATCGCTACACCGAGGACGAGCTCCGCACGTCGGACGAGTCCGATATTCGGTATAATGCCCGGCCCTTCCGGAGCGGCCCTATCGGGCGCAATCAATGAGCGAGAGTGGCGGAATGGTAGACGCGCTGGCCTTAGGAGCCAGTGGGGCAACCCGTGTGGGTTCGAGTCCCACCTTTCGCACGCCGCCCGGGGCGTGCGCCAAACATCGAGGATGGAAGCAGGAACGATGCAGGTATCGGTGACGACGACCACGGGTCTGGAGCGGCGGCTGGAAGTGGCGGTGCCCGGCGAGCGCCTGGCTGGCGAGGTGGACGAGCGGCTCAAGCGGCTGACTCGCACCGCGCGCATTCGCGGCTTCAGGCCGGGCAAGGTCCCCTATGCGGTGGTCAAGCAGCAGTTCGGCAGCCAGGTGCATGCCGAGGCGCTCTCCGACCTATTGCAGAAGACCTTCGCCGAGGCGGTGACGCAACAGAAGCTGCGGCCGGCCGGCGACCCGCGCATCGAGCCGATCCAGGTCCAGTTGGGCAGCGACCTGCGCTATGCGGCGGTGTTCGAGGTGTTGCCCGAGATCAATCTCAAGCCGCTGGACGCGGTCCAGATCGAGCGTGCTACCGCCACCATTTCCGAGCAGGACGTGGACACCATGCTCGAGCGCATGCGCAAGGAGCGTCCGGTGTATACAGCGGTGGCACGCGCCGCGGCCGAGGGCGACCGGGTGACGCTGGATCACGAAGGACGCATCGACGGCAGCGTCTTTGCCGGCGGCAAGGGCACGGGGCTGCGGGTCACGATCGGCGCGCGGCAGATCCTGCCCGAGATCGAGCAGGGGCTGATCGGTATGTCCGCCGGGGACACCAAGACAGTGGCGGCGAGGTTCCCGGAGGATTATGGGGCCAGAGAGGTCGCGGGCAAGCAGGTCGAGTTCACTCTGGCGGTGACCGCGGTGGAACAGTCTGCGCTGCCGGCGCTGGATGACGAGTTCGTCAAGGGCTTCGGCGTTGACGGGCTCGAGGCGCTGCGAATCGAAATCAGAAAGACCATGGAGCGCGAGGTTGCCGGCGCCGTGCGCAGCAAGTTGCGTGACCAGGTGATCGAGGCGCTGTACCGCGAAAACCCGCTCGATCTGCCCCGGACCATGATCGATGAGCAGATCAGCGACCTGCAGGCACAGATGCTGCGCCGCCTGGGCAGCACCGACCCGCAACAATTGCCGGCGCGGGAGGCGTTCGAGCAGAACGCACGCCGGCGCGTCGCACTGGGATTGCTGATCGGGGAGATCGTGCGCTCGCAGCAGCTCAAGGTCGATCGCGCGCGCGTGGAGGAGCGGCTCGACGCCGTGACCGCCAACAGCACCGATCCGCAGGAGCTGCGGCGACAGTACCTGGCCAGTCGCGAAGCCATGCAGCA
>Ga0307373_10011877_pt1 | contig 12529 bp, 8 predicted proteins | sample OX2MG_FD_202534 | JGI IMG/M metagenome (GOLD analysis project Ga0307373, IMG submission 202534) | Soil microbial communities from Risofladan, Vaasa, Finland - OX-2 | ecosystem: Environmental > Terrestrial > Soil > Coastal area > Acid sulfate soil | place: Finland: Risofladan, Vaasa | collected...
AGCTCAAGAAGTTCGTCAACCGGCCGCAGATGAAATTCGAGATCAGCAAGCACTTCGTACTGATGTACGACACGCCCGAAAAGGCCGAGAAGGGGCGCAAGCCGCACCACAAGGAACAGATCGCACTGCTGGAGAAGGTCTACGACAGTTTCCTGCTGACGTTCTTCTCGCGCGGCGTGGCGTTGGAAATTCCCAAGGAGAAGCTCAAGGTCGTGCTGTTCAATCAGCACCAGGATTACCTCGACTTTTCGGTGCGGCTCGATCCGTTCCTGATCAACGCGGCCGGGTTCTACACGCACGAGCCCAACACCAGCTTCTTCTTCGTGCAGGGCACGAACAAGATCTACGAGGCCATCGAAAAAATCCAGAAGCAAAATCGCGAATACTCCGACGAACTCAAGAAGAAGAGGGTCAAGGGCGGCGGGGACATCATACGCATCGTGAAATTGTTCGACGTCTTGCTCGCCATCGCCAAGGATGGCCAGGACATCTCGGTGGTCAGCCACGAGTGTACGCACCAATTGGCCGCCAACACGGGACTTTTTCCACGGAACTTGCACGTCCCCCGCTGGGTCCACGAAGGACTGGCGGCCTACTTCGAATCGCCCAGCGACGGCGCCTGGAGCGGGATCGGAGCGGTCAACGAGGAACGGATCATGTTCTACCGCGCGCTGGCCGAGGATAGGGAACATTCGAGCATCGACTTCATCGTAGGCGATCAGATCTTCGACTACGCCGGTTCGATTGGCGCCATCCTGCACGCCTATGGCCAGTCCTGGGCCTTGACCCATTTCCTGGTCGAGAAGCACCTCGATCAATTCATCCGCTACTACAAAGAGCTGGGCGAAATGCCGCCCGATGTGCGGCTCAATCCCCAGTTGTTGACCACGCTTTTCGAGCGGGTTTTCCCTGACAAGGCCGCCCTCGAGCTGGAATGGCGAAGCTATATGCGCGGCCTCAAGACCGATATCGAGCTGATCCTCGGCGACGATTAGTCACTTGGCACGGCGCCGAGCAGTTCGCCAAGTTCGCAAACCTGCCCACCACGCACGACGTGCCGGATGCGCCGGCTGTGGCGAATCTCTTGGGTCGGATCCGCCTCCAACACGACCAAGTCGGCCAGCTTGCCCGGCTCGATCGTGCCCAATTGCTCCTGCTGTCCCAGTGCCCGTGCGTTGTTGATCGTGGCCGCGGCCAGCGCGTCGGCAGGCGTGAGTCCCGAATCAACCAACATTTCCAGCTCCTGGTGCAGAGAAAAGCCCGGCGGCACGTACGGCTCAGGCGCGTCGGTGCCTGCCAGGATCGTCACGCCGGCGCGGTGTAAGGCGCCGGTCAGCTCCTGGTACTTCCTCACTTCTTTGCGGCGCGACTCGCGATTGGCCGGCTGCAAGTTGCTGCCGCGACGGTAGCCTTCCCAGTAGTCGAGCATCCGCTTGGGGACCCGCGTGAGATCGGCATGCTGATGCACTTCCTCCAAGTCGTTTAGGTAAATCATGTTGCGGAACACGACCAGGGTGGGATCGACGGCCACTTTTTGTTCGGCGATCGCGGCCACGAGGGCCTGGCATTGCGGGTTGGCCAAATCGAGGTTGGCCCGGTGGTCGGGCATCTTGGCCGCCTCCGGCGGAATACTGTAGTTGAAAACGCTCCAGATGTGCTCCAGGCAGTCGATTCCGTCGAGCACGGCTTCCTGCGCCGTGTAAGCGCCCAGGTGCGCGGTGACTTTCATTCCGCGCTTGTGCCCCTCGCGAATGACTTCGCGGCCGATCACGCGGGGCGTGCCGACGTAGAGTTTCAAGGTCGTCACGTTCCAGGCCGCCATGTCTTCGACGAAGGGCGGCACTTTGGCCGGATCGGTGATGGCCTGGCCCACGTCGCGGTGAAAGGGCGGATCGCCATCGATCAGGGGACTGGCCAGGAACACGCGCGGGCAAAACTTGGGATGCGACTGGGCGTAGTGCTCGATGGCCGCTTCGGCCACGATCGCGTCGCCCACGTCGCGCACCGCGGTCACGCCGGCGGCCAGAAACATGGGCAGGAACTGGTCGCCCGTCACGTGCGATTTGTCGGCCAGATGGACCAGGTGGACGTGCGCGTCGATCAAGCCCGGCAAGATGAACAGGCCACGGGCGTCGATGATCGTCGCGTCGTTCGGGACGTCGACCGCGTCGCCGCGACGAGTGACCGACTTGATGCGTTCCCCCTCGACGACGAGGGTGCGATCCGCGATCATTTTTCCGGCGACCGGATCGAAGATCGAACCGCCCCGAATGACCAGGACGGCGGGTTCGCCGGCGCGCGCGGTTGTTGCCAACAGGGCCAGTGCCAAGGCGCGGGTGAGGGTCGGTAGGCTGTGGCGCGGCAAGCGCTTGTGGATCGTTGCCATGTTCATCTCGGCTGGAGTGGCTCGCCCGTTCCAGATTAGCCACGTGGAGTGGGTGGGACAAGCGGCATTCCGCGCGGATGGTTGCGTAACGCGTCGCCCTGCGCTACAACTGTGACTGCGCGAAGCCGCGACTGGGCAGCAGGAATTTCCCAAACCCAAGAGGTCGCTTGATGTCTGAGGACGTGGTCCAACAAGCAGGTGTGAACGGCGCCTGCCGAGCGCGTGGCGCATCGCGACACAAACCGGGCTTGCTGCAGATTCTGCGGTCGGTTGGGCTGGATGTGTCGTACCATCGGGGCCTGGGCGACTTCGTCTACTATCGCGACGAACACGGAGCGGAAATCGAGGTCCTCGACTTGATCGCCGGATACGGCACGCTGCTGTTGGGACACAACCATCCGACGATCGCCCAGGAGGCCGCCCGGTTTCATTCGCTCGGCCGTCCGAACCACGTTCAGGGGTCTGTGCGCGAGCGCGCCCAGCGGCTGGCGGACGAACTGGCGCGACGCGCCCAGCGCGACGTCTGCGTCGTCTTTGCCAATTCGGGGGCCGAGGCGGTCGAAGTGGCGATGAAACACGCTTTGCTCGAAACGGGTGGACGGTCTTTTCTCGCGCTGGAGGGGGCCTTTCACGGCAAGACGCTCGGCGCCGTGCAGTTGACGGCCAATCCGGCATTGCGCGAACCGTTCACGATCGCGGAGTTCAACGTGGTGCGAATCCAGCCGGGGTCAATCGAGCAACTGGAAGCGAGTTTCGAGCGGGTGACCGATCCGGCAGGGTTCTTCTTCGAGCCGATCCTGGGCGAGGGCGGGGTGCGACCAGTTTCTCCGGCGTTCATCCGGCGCATGTGCGAGTTGTGCCGGGGGCGAAATGTGTAGCTGATCGCCGACGAATGCCAAACGGGGCTGGGTCGAACAGGGAGCTTCCTGGCGAGCCAGGCCCTCGAGGTGCGCGCGGACTACGTCATTCTGTCAAAGGCGCTGGGAGGAGGACTGGCCAAGATCTCCGCCGTCCTCATCGACCGCAAGAGGTACGTCCCCGCTTTCGACCTGGTACACACCAGCACCTTTGCCGACGACGACTTTTCGTGCGCGATCGCGTTGAAGACGCTCGAACTCGTCGATCAGCCGCTGATGGACGCTTGCCGTGAGAAAGGCAATTGGCTGCTCGATCAGCTCGAGGCACTGCGCCGCGCGTACCCAACCGTCATTGCCGACGTTCGCGGGGCGGGACTGATGCTGGGAATCGAGCTGATGGAACACTCGCGATCCACGAGCTTGCTGCTGAGGCAATTGACCGCGCGGGGGTTGCTCGGGGCGCTGGTGTGCGGGCACATGTTGAAGACGCAGCGGATCCGGATCGCGACGACGCTCAGCGAGCCGTTGACGCTCCGGATTCAACCTTCCGCCCTGGTTTCTGAAGCAAGCCTGCGGCGGCTCGTCAACGCGCTGGCCGAGATCTGCGCCTTGCTCGAGAAGCAAGACGTCATCGCTTTGACGGCGCACCTGCCACATGGCGACGGCCAGGAGGGACAGGCGGCAGGCCTTTGGCCGCCGAAGCCGCCGGTGGTTACTTTTGGTGCGCCGCGGTCCGCGGCGCCGTCTCCCGCGGGACGAAGGAACTTCGCCTGGCTATTTCACCTGATCGACGCCCAGGACGCGCCGCACCTGGAACCGGGGCTCGCCCGTTGCGGCCTTGCCCAGCGCAACACGTTTCTCAATCGCTTGGCGCCGTTGGCCGAACCGGTCGTCATGCCGGCCGTGACGATCGCCTCGGCGGTCGGCGGCAGCGTCGGCGTCTGGCCGATCCTGTTGCCGGTCACCTCCGCCTGGCTGAAACGACAAGTCGATTTCCGCCGGCTTCGAGAACTGACGACGTTGCTCGTCCGGGCGACCGAGGTTGCCGAATCGCTCGGCGCCGACCTCGTTTCACTCGGCCAGTTCACGTCGATCGTGTCGGGCAACGGCCGAAACGTCTCGGCCGGCCGGCTGGGCCTCACGACGGGCAACAGCTACACGGCGGCGCTTGTCATCGAGGCGGTGCGGCGGGCCCAGGCCGAGCGCGGAATGCCGCCGGGGGCCAGCACATTGGCCGTGGTCGGCGCGGCGGGGAACATCGGGCGTGCCTGCGCAGAGATTCTGGCGCCTGAGTACGATCGCGTGATCCTCGTCGGCCGCGACCGCCCGGCCGCGCGCCAGCAGTTGAGGGCGTTGGCGCGGCGGATCGGCGGCGCGCAAGTCTCGTGCGACCTGTCGGCCGTTATCACAGCCGACGTCGTGGTATGCACGACGAATTGCGTGGAACCGGTGCTCGCAGCGGAGCACCTCCGGCCGGGGGCCATCGTGTGCGACGCGTCGGTTCCTCGGACGGTCGTGCCGGGGACCGCCAGGGAGCGCCCCGATCTGACGTTGTTCCGCGGCGGCGTCGCGCGGTTGCCGTTTGGCGAGCGGCTCAAGATTCCGGGCTTTCCGCTGCCGGCGGGTTACACCTTCGGCTGTATGGCGGAAGGGGCGATTCTGTGCTTCGAGGAGGTTCGCGACGCTTCGTTTACGGGGCGGCTGTGCCCCGAGAAGATTGCCCGGATCGCCCAGCTCGCCCAGCGGCACGGGTTCGAACCGGCAGGCCGCGGCGACTTCGAGGCCGCACATTCCAATGGAGAGGCGCCATGTCGTTCGTGACCAACGCCAACGAGACGGCGTGCGGCGCCAAGGCGGCGATGTTGCACCGGCTGCAACAGGCGGGTTTTTGCGTTCCGCCGTTCGTCGTTTCGCCCGCCAACGCCGGCGAAGCCCTGTCCCTTCTTGGCGCGCCTCTGGCGGTGCGCTCGTCAGCGGGGGTGGAAGACGGGGAAAAAATGTCGTTCGCCGGGCAGTTCAAGAGTTTCCTCAATCTCTCGACGGTCGAGGAAGTCGAACAAGCAATGAGTCGCTGCCGCGAATCGGCCCGTTCCGCGGCCGTCGCCAGCTACTGCCGCCGGGACGGGGTCGACCCGAAAGGGTTGCGGGTGGAAGTGATCGTTCAACGTATGGTCAAGCCCGAGCTGGCGGGAGTCGCCTTTACGATCAATCCGCTGACCGGCTGCGAGGAGGTGGTGATCGAGGCCTGCGAGGGACTGGCGGATGGGTTGCTCGCGGGACGCCAGGCGGCGCTGCCGCCCGGGCACCCGCTGGTCCAACGGCACCGGCGCGAAATCGAGCGAACCGCGCGCAAGATTCAGCGGTTCTTGGGCGCCCCACAGGACATCGAATTCGCCGTCGAATACGGGAGGCTGTACATCGTGCAATCGCGGCCGATCACGCGGATCGGTTTTGTCGGTCAGGTTGGGGAATGGACGAATGCCGACTTCCGCGACGGCGGCGTCTCCAGCGGCGTTTGCTCCCCCTTGATGTGGTCGCTTTACGATTTCGTCTGGGAGCGCACGCTCAAGGGGGCGCTTAAAGAACTCAAGCTGTTCCGCGAAGAGTTCCAGGCGGGGACGATGTTCTTCGGGCGACCGTACTGGAACGTCGGGGCGGTCAAGGATTGCCTTGTCAAGCTGCCCGGTTTCGTCGAGCGCGACTTCGACAACGACCTGAGCATCGAGATCACTTACCCGGGAGACGGGCGGCGGACCCCTATGACCCTTGCGGGCATCGCCGGCGCGCTGCCGACGCTCGCCGCATTGCCGCGTTTCTTCCGCGGCCAGGAGCAGTTGGACGCCGGGTTTCTGTCCGGGTGGTTCGAGGCGATCTCGCGGAAGTACGAGCCGCTCCCCGATGACCCGGTGCGAGCTTTCCGTGAGCTGGTCGAGAACGAATTCTTCGTCGCGGAGAGCAATTACTTTCGGACGATCTTCGCAACGTCGCTGGCCAAGATGGATTTCACAAGCGAGTTTCCAGGGGCCGACTACGCCTCACTCGTCGCGGCGCTGCCGCCGCTGGCGCACATGGAACCGGTGCGTACCGTCGAGCGCCTCGCAAGTCGCGACGATGAGCGCCTGTCGGCCGTCGTAAACCGCTACCGCCATCACTACCGCCTGGGACTGGACGTGCGGTTTCCACGCTGGGACGAAGAGCATGATTTCGTGGTGGAAATGCTTCGCGATTTGCCGGCCGCAGGCGGCAGGGGCACCGATCCCAGGCCGGCGTACGAGGCGGCGCGGGCCGCGGCGGCCGCAAGTCTTCCGTGGTGGAAGCGCCGGGCGTTTCGACGAAAGCTCGACCGGCTGCGGAGGTTCGTCTGGCTCCGCGAGCAAATGCGCGATCTGTCGAACCGGGTCTACCATTTGCTGAGGCGGCACGTGCTCGACATCGGCCGGCGTCGCGGCGCGGGCGACGACGTTTTTTTCATGACGTTCGCTGAAATCATCGCCGACGACCGCTCGCGGATCGAGCGGAACCGGGATATCTACGAGAGCTATCGGAACTTCAAGGCCCCCAATGAAATCGGGGCCCGCTATCGCCTCGAGCCCCGTGCGACACCCTCGGCCAAAAGGCTGTCAGGCATCGGCGCCAGCCCCGGTGTCGCGACAGGCCGCGCGCACATCGCGCACAGCGTCGAGCAGGCGATCGCGATGGACCCGGGCGCGATCCTGATTTGCCCTTTTACCGATCCCGGCTGGACGCCCGCGCTCGATCGGGCGGCCGGAGTCGTCACGGAAACAGGTGGCCTGTTGTCGCACGCGGCGGTGATCTGCCGCGAGTACGGGGTCCCGGCGGTCCTGGGGGTCGGCGACGCGACCTCGCGGATCGGGTCCGGAGAGACGGTTGTCGTAAAGGGTAGCCAGGGATATGTGGAGCTCATGGATTCCGAAAGATAAGTTGTTCTTCGTCGTCCTCGAAGAAAGGAGAAATCGAGATGAAAACGTCTAGCGCGTTGATCCTGACGTTGTGGGCATGCGTGTTGCCGGTCGGTGCGAGGGAAGTGGAACCGGCGGAGGGGGTCGAGACGGCCGATGACGAGGCGGTTCACGAGCAATTGCGGGAACTGCGGCGTTCGCTCACCCAGGCCGTCAAAACCGGCGACATCGAGGGGCAACTCGCCAACGTTGACGAAAACGTCGTGGTGACCTGGCAGAACAACGAGGTGGTGCGCGGGGAGGACGGCCTGCGGAAATTCCTGGACCAAATGAACGCCGGCGGCGAGAAGGTCTTCCAGGGCTACAAGGTCGAGCCGGAGGCCGACGAACTGACGATCCTCCATGGGGGCGATACGGGAGTCGTATTCGGAAAGTCCGTCCCGAAGTACAAGTACTTGGGAATGGAATTCGAGTTGGAGAACCGCTGGACCGCGACGCTCGTCAAGGAAGACGGCCAGTGGAAGATCGCCGCATATCACGTGTCGGCCAACGTGCTCGACAACCCGCTGCTCAATGCGGCGAAGCGGTTGACGTACTGGACGGGGGGAATCGCCCTGGCCCTGGGCGCGGTGCTCGGAAGCGTTGGAAGCGCCGTGCTGCGGCGGAGGCAGCCGAAGACGTGACCATGGCCACCCGTCTCAAGCACCGCTGGAGCATCGGCAACAACTACCTGGCGGGGATCACCGCCGGTGATTGGTGGAAGCTGTTGCGCGCCAACCGGTTCGACGTGGCGCCGGCCTATTGGCACCGGGCGGCGTTCATCACGCTGGCCAGCCTGGTCAACTCGGTGTGCCGGCGTCGGGAGCTGCGGCGGTTCGGGCGCGAGATTGATCGGGAGGAGGTCCGCGAACCGCCGCTTTTCATCCTGGGCCACTGGCGCAGCGGGACGACCCTGCTGCACTACCTGCTGGCGCAGGACACCGATCGGTTCGCGTTTGCCAACACCTACCAGGTAGTCAATCCGCACACGTTTCTGTCCACCGAAGAGACGAATGCCCGGCGGTTCGCCTCCCTGGTCCCACCGACCCGCCCCATGGACGACATGCGGCAGAGCTTCCAGACACCGCAAGAGGACGAGTTCGCACCGCTGCTGGTCACACTACGGTCGCTGTACCTCGGGATCAGCTTTCCGCGACGCGAGGCGTATTACTCGCGGTACCTGACCTTCGAAGGGGTGCCACGAGACGAAATCGACGAGTGGAAGCGTGCCCTGCTCTGGTTCTGCAAGAAGCTGACCTTCAAGTACGGCCGGCCGCTGCTGCTCAAGTCGCCTCCGCACACCGCGCGGGTTCGACTGCTGCTCGAACTCTTTCCGACCGCGCGATTCGTGCATATTCACCGCGATCCGTACCGCGTATTCCAGTCGCAACGGCACTACTTCGATACCGCGATCTGGTACACGTACCTGCAACGGCCCGACCGTAGCCTGGTTGACGACGGGATACTGAGTCGGTACCGCGTGCTCTACGGCGCGTTTTTCCGCGACCGCAAGCTGGTTCCCGACGGCCGCTTTCACGAGCTGAAGTTCGACGACCTCGAACGCGACCCGGTAGGGGAGGTGCGGCGGATTTACGAACAGCTCGACCTCGGCCGATTCGAAGAATTCGAACCCAGATTGCGGGCCTACGCGGTTTCGCTTACAGGGTACCGGAAAAACGAATTCCCGCCGTTGGCCGAAGCGGATCGGCGACGCGTCGCCGCGGCATGGAAGCGGAGCTTCGAAACCTGGGGATACGCCGTTTGAAGGGACCATCACGATCATGCCGACCACTCTGACACGCGATCGAGCGCCCGGCCCGCGGGGTGGCTTTCTGCTAGGGTGCCTGGGCGAGTTCCGCCGCGACCCGATCGGGCTGCTCGCGCGGGTCACCTGCCAGTACGGCGACGTCGTCCGGCTGCGGTTCGGACCGATCGTGGCACACGTGGTGAACCATCCGGATTACATCAGGCAGGTGCTCGAAGAACGGTACCAGAACTACGACAAGCGGACCCGGAGCGTGTCCAAGATGCGGGCCACGTGCGGCGCCAGCCTGCTCACCGAAGACGGACCGACCTGGCTTCGGCACCGGCGGCTGGTCCAGCCCGTCTTGCTGCGCCAAGCAGTGGAACAGTACGTGCCGATGGTCACCGCGGCGACCGCGTCGATGCTCGAACGATGGCAGGGCGCGGCCCGCGCCGCGCGGCCGCTGGACGTTGTTTCCGAGATGATGCGGCTAACGCTGACCCTCGCCTCGCGCGTGCTTTTCGGATCGGACGTCAGCGGCGATGCCGCGCTGATCGAACGGTCGTTGGCGGTCATTCTTCAGGACACCTGGCGGCGCGTGGAGAACATCGTCGACCCGGCCGCGGTGTCACCGGCTTTCCACCGCAAGGGCTTTTTGCGGGCCGTCGACGCCATCGACGCCGTGGTGTACCGGATCATCGAAAACCGGCGGCGCGGCAAGGGAGCCGACGACAACCTGCTCGCCGCTCTCCTGGGAGCCCGCGACCAGGGGTCGTCGGCCGGGCTGACCGACCGCGAATTGCGTGACGCGACGATCACGATGCTCTTGGCCGGGCACGAAACAACCGCGAACGCGCTTGCCTGGACGTTTTCGCTGGTGTTTCGCTCACCCGAAGCGGAACAGGAACTGGCGCGCGAAGTACGCGAAATCTTGGGGCGCCGACTCCCCAAACGTGGCGACCTCGAGAGGCTCCAATACGCCGGCATGACGTTCGCCGAAGCGATCCGGCTCTATCCCTCGATTTGGATCATGGAACGACGCGTCGTCGCCGACGACGAGCTCGGAGGGTATGCGATCCCGGCGCGGTCGATGCTGCTCATCTCGCCCTTCGTGCTGCACCGCCACCCGCGCTACTGGGACGATCCGGAGCGGTTCGACCCTCTCCGGTTCTCGCCCAGGCAGGCGGCCGAGCGGCCGAAGCACACCTACATTCCGTTCGGATCCGGACCACACCAGTGTATCGGGCGCTTCATGGCTCCCATGGTGGCGCGGCTGATCTTGGCCATGGTCGTGCAGAGGTTTCGTCTCAAGCCCGTCAGCGCGGAATCCCCGTTGCCGCTGCCAGGCATCACTCTGCGGCATATCGGCGGACTGTGGATGACTCCCATCGAACGGGACGAACGGAAACCCGATGGGAGTCCATACTGATGACCCACGCCAACCTGCCGGGCCAAGTGGCGATGACCGCTGCGCATGGGCGCTGGGTACTCGTGGTGTGTACCATCGCCTCGGGCATGGCGTTCATCGATGCGACCGCCTTGAACGTGGCGATGCCCGCCCTGCAGGATGACTTGGGCGCGAGCGGTGCGGAGCTGCTATGGATCATCAACGCTTACGGCATTCCACTGGCGGCTCTGCTGCTTCCGGGCGGTGCGGCGGGAGACCGCTTCGGGCGGAAGGCCGCCTTGATGACGGGAATGGGGTTGTTCGCCGCGGCGTCGATCGCCTGTGGGCTGGCCCCTGGCGCGGCCGCGCTCATCGCGGCAAGGACCGTCCAGGGGATCGGCGGGGCGGTGATGATCCCCGGCAGCCTGGCGCTGCTCGCGGCGAGTGTCGCCGCCGAGCGCCGCGGGCGCGCGATCGGCGCGTGGACGGCATGCAGCGTCGCCATGACGGCGCTCGGCCCGGCCGTCGGAGGCGTCTTGGCCGGGGCCGGGCTGTGGAGGTGCGTCTTCTTCATCAATGGGCCCCTGGCGGTCGTCGCGATGTTGGTCTTGCACCTACGGGTGAGGGAACCGGCGCGTTTGGCGGCGTGCGGTCGGATGGATCTCGCGGGCGGGCTCGCCGGACTGGCGGGTCTGGCGGGGGTCAACTTCGGACTGCTTTCGGCGGTCGCCAACGGCTTCGACGACCCGATCGCGATCGGTAGCCTGGCAGCCGGGATCGCGGCGCTGGCGTTGTTCGTGGTGGTCGAAGCGCGTTGCAAGGCCCCACTCGTGCCGCTGGCGTTGTTTCGCAACAGGACCTTTACGGCGGCCTGCTTGTTGACGCTTTCGTTCTACTCGGGGCTGTACGGGATGACGTATTTCCTGTCACTCAACCTGATTCAGGTGCAGGGGTACAGCGAACCGGCGGCCGGGCTGGCCCTGCTTCCGCTCGTGTTGATGGTGGTGGTCGTTTCACTGGTCATGGGTCGCCTGGTCGACCGCTACGGAATCCGTGGGCCCCTGGCAATAGGGCCCGCGGTGGCGGGCACCGGATTCCTGCTGCTGACCCTTCCGGGCTTGACCGCCGGGCCGCAGGAATACCATCGCCAGTTCCTCCCCCCTTTGATCGTCCTGGGATTGGCGATGGGAATCACCGCGCCGCCGCTGAGCGCCGCGGTGATGAATTCGCTCTCGGTCGAACGCGCGGGACTGGCCTCGGGAATCAACTCGACACTCTCCCGGCTGTCGAGCGTGCTCGGCATCGCGTTGCTCGGGCCGATGGCGCTGGCGGTTTTTCGAAGCGCGCTGGCTCAACAGACCCAACCGCTGGCGCTCGACAGCGTGAGCCGCGTGGGGCTGACCGGTGAAGCGTGGAAACTGGCGGCGGCCAAGCCGCCCCTCGGGCTACCGGCGGACGTCCGCGCCGAGGCCGAGCGCGCCATTCGACGCACCTTTGTGAAAACGTTCCGGACCCTCGCCTGCGTCTGCGCCGCAGCCATCTGGCTGAGCACGGTCCTCGCGGCGACGGTGCTTGGCCGGCGAACGGCCGCCCAGGGGGTGCCATGACACGTGCCGCCGGACATGCTGCTGTGGAAGGGCGCCTGGAAGTAAGGCGTCTGGAGGTGAGTCGCGCGCTTCCTGAGGAACTGGCGCGCCACAAGCCCGATGCGCACTTGGCGCTGGTTGCCAACGAGAGTGTCTGTGGCCGCTGCTCGCTCTGGTGGAACGGAACGCCCACCTGGAAAGAACACCGCGTGAGGATGATCGGGCATTACACGGCCGGCCCAACGGGCGCAGGCGCATTGCTGGAGCGGGCCTGCAGGCAACTGGCCAATCAAGGCTGCACGTTGGTCGTTGGCCCGATCGATGGCAGCACCTGGCAGTCGTATCGGCTGATCACGCGCTTCGGCGACGAGCCGCGGTTCTTCCTGGAACCCGACAACCCGCCGGAATGGGTCGTGCAATTTTCGGAAAACGGCTTCGAGCCCCTCGCTCGCTACTTTTCGGCCCTGAATTGCGACCTGACGCGGGTCGACCCGCGGATCGAGCGGCACGCCGCGCGTATCGCCAAGGCGGGGATCACGGTGCGGGCAGTCCGCGGGGAATCATTTGCCGAAGACCTGCGGCGGGTGCTCGCCGTCGCCAAAGCGGCCTT
>Ga0307373_10011879_pt1 | contig 12527 bp, 10 predicted proteins | sample OX2MG_FD_202534 | JGI IMG/M metagenome (GOLD analysis project Ga0307373, IMG submission 202534) | Soil microbial communities from Risofladan, Vaasa, Finland - OX-2 | ecosystem: Environmental > Terrestrial > Soil > Coastal area > Acid sulfate soil | place: Finland: Risofladan, Vaasa | collected...
ATCAACACGTTCGGTGGCAATCCGCTCTCGACGCGCGCCGCGCACGTGACCATCGACATGATCGAAAAGAAGCATCTCGTCGCAAACGCGAAAAAGCAGGGCGACGCGCTGCTCGCCGGCCTGCGCGATCTCGCAAAGAAATTCCCGATTATGGGCGAGGTGCGCGGGCGCGGTCTGATGATCGGCGTCGAGCTCGTCAAGGATGCCAAGAGTAAAGCCTACTACCCGGAAGCGGCCAATCGCGTGCTCGAAGCGATGCGCGAGCGCGGCGTGCTGCTCGGCAAAGGCGGACGCTTCGGGAACATCCTAAGGATCCAGCCGCCGCTGATCTTTAGCTCCGACGACGTCAACGTGTTTTTGAAAGCGTTAGAATCGTCGCTCGCGCACGTGTCATCCTGAGCTGGTGTCATCCTGAGCTTGTCGAAGGATCCCGTGCGCTGTTCGTGGGCGACGAGCGAGCTCATGATCGCATACCACGACGCCGAATGGGGCGTGCCGGTTCACGACGACCGGGTGCTCTTCGAATTCCTTACGCTCGAAGGTGCGCAGGCCGGCCTGAGTTGGGATACGGTGCTGCGCAAGCGCGACCGGTATCGCGAGCTGTTTCACGAGTTCGATCCCACGCGCGTGGCGCGCATGACGCCGGCGCGCATCGAGAAACTCATGAACGATCCCGGTATCATCCGCAATCGGTCAAAACTCGAATCGACGGTGAGCAACGCGAAGGCGTTCCTCGCAGTCCAGCGCGAGTTTGGAAGCTTCGACGCCTACCTTTGGGGCTTCGTCGGCGGTAAGCCGATCGTCAATCGCCCGAAAACGATGCGCGACGTTCCCGCCGAGTCCGTAGAATCGGCGACGTTGAGCAAAGACCTCAAGAGGCGAGGGTTCCGTTTCGTCGGCCCGACGATTATGTACGCGTTCATGCAGGCCGTCGGCATGGTCGACGACCATCTTCCAGGTTGTGATGCGCGCGCTCGCACCGCCTCCAAGTAATCCGTGCGCCTCGCGCGAGGAAGCCGTCGCGCGCGTTCGCGCCGTCATGGCGCTCGACGATGCGCGCATCGCTCCGAACGCTCGCACCGCGCTTTTGGAGCACGGCGAGAGGCGCCCATGGGCGGTGGTGCTCTTTCACGGTTTCACCAATCACCCAGGGCAATTCGTGGAGCTCGCGCCGTTGCTTTCCGCTTTGGGTGCCAACGTCTACGTTCCGCGGATGCCGTATCACGGGTACGCCGATCGCCTAACGCGCGATATCGCTGCGTTGCGGGCGGAAGAACTCATCGACGCGGCCTATCGAGCGGTTGACATCGCGAGCGGCCTCGGCGAACGCGTCGCGGTGCTTGGGATCTCGATGGGAGGACTGCAATGCGCGTATCTCGCGCAATTTCGCGACGACGTCGCGACGAGCGTCTGCGTCGCCCCCGATTTTTCCATGTTGCAGTTGTCGCGCGGCGTGACCGATACGATCGCTTGGGTGCTCGATCGCCTGCCGAATCTCTTTTTATGGTGGGACCCGCGCATAAAGATGGCGCAGCGCCCGAAGACCGCGTATCCGCGCTTCTCCACCCACGCACTGATGCAAATCCAACACCTCGCCGACGCCATTTATCGAGCCGCGCGTAACGAGCCGGCGAAAGGCGGCCGCATTACGGCGCTCGCGAACCGGGCGGATCCCGCCGTCAATAACGCCGTGACGCAGGACGTCGTGAAGGATTGGCTCTCGCTTCGTCGCGAGGGCATCGAGTACGTCGAGCTCACCGGATTACCGGCGAACCACGATATCATCGATCCTGATAACCCGCTCGCACGAACCGAGCTCGTCTATCCGCGCCTGATCGATACGCTCGCTATTCGTACTCCTTGAGCATCGGCCAGTAGGTCGACAGCGGCGCCTTGATGCCGCGACAGATCATGATGGGGATATCGGTTTCATCGCCGATGGTATATGGCGCGTTGAATCGCGTCGCGAGGTGCGCGCTTTTAAAAACGTGCATGCCGGCGCCGCAGTCGCCGTGTACGTCGATCAGGACGTTCCCGCTGAATCCCCGCGTACCCCAGAGCCAGTACTGATTGTGGTGGCTGATCACCGGAACGCCGGGCGCAAAGAACTCGATCGCTGCGGCTTCGCCGTAATTTGAGGTGATCGCCACGGCTTGTGCGCGTTCGTTCGCTGGGAGCGAGTCGTAGATCGATTGCACGGTCGCGGCAAGTTCCGGCCAGCCGTGCATGTCGGCCCAATCGCCCGGAAGCGTCGACGAATCACGTCCGTGTTCGGTTGCGGTGGCGCTCTTCGAGAGATGCAATAGTGCACCGAGCTGTGCTTGGTACGCGATAAACGTTCGTTCCGGTAGAATCGGGAGTGCGAACGGAACGAACACCCATCCAAGTGCGAGCGTATAGGCCACGATCGCAACGCGAGCGATTCGGCCGCTTTTCGTCCACGATTCGATGGCGACGCCGCCGCCCGCGATGAGGATGGGGTACACGTCTGCCGGATAGTAGTGCTTGCCGTGCAGTACGATCATCTCGGCGATGAGGATGATGTAAGCGTACCCGAGGAAGCGGTGCGCCGTCGTGCGCAACAGCCACATCAGACCGATGACCCAGACGGGGAAAAGGAACAGATTCGTGATGAGGATTTCTTGAAACAGGTAGACCAGCGGCCCGACGACGATGTTCTTGCCATTTTGTCCGGCTCTCAACAACTCCCACATCGGAAAGCCGTAGTGCGCCTGCCAGAGGAAATTCGGAAGGGCGATCGCGAGTGCGATCGCACCGCCGTACGCGAACCATTTTGACCCGAGAATCGATCGCTGCGGAGTGAGCGCCAAGCCCGCCAAAATGGCGACGAGAAAAAAGATGACGCTATACTTACTCTCGATCGAGATGCCGGCGACGGCCCCGGCGAGCAGCCAGAGGCGCGGGTCCGCGCCCTTTACCAAGCGTACGAGAAGATACGCCAACAGCGGCCACGTCAAGAGTCCGACTTCGTCGGGCGAAACCTTCATCCCGAAATTCATCAGCACGGCGGAAAAGAGAAAGACGAGGGTGGCGAGCGCTTGTGCGAAGATGCCGCCCCCGAATTCGACGACGAGCAGGCACGTTACGTACGCGCCGCCTGCCGCAAACAGCGCGGGAACCAAACGCAAGAGGAACAGAGAGTGTCCAAACATCTGCGTAAGCGCGGCGAGCAGCGGCACAACCGGTGGTTGATCGACGTAGCCCCACTGCGGATGCCGTCCGCAGATGATGAAATACAGTTCGTCGCGGAAAAAGCCGTAATGGGCATTTCCGATCAGATGCACGAGGAAGACGACCGCGGCGGCGAGCCACGGCATGCGGGACTTCATTGCGACACTCCTTATTTCAGCAAGTCGGGGCGTTTGGCAGCATATCGGCGGCTCCAGCCGATCTCGGTACCGTCGCGCATGAGAATTTTGTAATCGCCATGGAACCAGGGATGGATCTCGGCGATTTCGTCGATGTTAACGAGATGCGAGCGATGCACGCGGGCGAAAGTGGCCGGGTCGAGCCGGGCTTCGAGCGACTCTAACGTGGCGCGTAATGCATGTGTGCCTCGTGAGGTGTAGACCTGGACGTTGTTGCCGTCAGATTCGAGGCGCGCGATTTCGCGCGTCGAGACGAAGAACGAACGGCCGTCGTTCGGGATGAGGAGTCGGCGCACGTAGCGTTCCTCGTTACGCAACTCGGAGAGCGTATCGGCGAGGCGTTCCGTATCGGGTTTGGTGTCTAGCGACCCGCGCACGCGATCGAGGGCTTTTTCAAACCGCTCGCGATCGTAGGGCTTGAGCAGATAGTCGAGCGCGTTCATTTCGAACGCCTTGACCGCATATTGGTCGAAGGCGGTCACGAATACGATCGACGGTGGGGCCTGCGAGCGCACGAGCGTCTCCGCAACGCCTAACCCATCGAGATCGGGCATGTGAATGTCCAGGAATACGATGTCCGGCTTGGTCATCGCGATGAGGTCCACCGCGTCGATACCGTTCGAGGCTTCGGCAACGATCGCAATATCTGCGTGTGCGCCAAGGAAGCGTCCGAGCTTGCGCCGCGCCGGCGCTTCGTCGTCGGCGATCATGACGCTCAGTGGCACGATGTATCTCCGATCGAGTGCGGGAATGCGAGCGTTGCGCGCGTTCCGCCTTGCGGGCGCGCGGCGATCTCGAAGTGGGCGCGATCGCCGTACATGTAGGTTAGGCGCGAGGTGACGTTGGAGAGGCCGATGCCGCGCGCTGCGGCAGGATCGAAGCCGAGCCCGTTATCGTCGACGGTAATGACCGTCACGCCGTTTTTTCGGGCAACGTCGATATCGACGTCGAGCGTCGTGCGCGACGATCCCATGCCGTGACGAATGCTGTTTTCGATTAACGGCTGGAGCAGCATGAAGGGGACAGCGCTCTTCTCCGCATCTTCGGCAACGCGAACGTTCAGGTTGAGTTTGCGCTCGAGGCGCGTGGTCATGATGTCGACGTACATCCGCTCGATCGCGAGCTCCTCTTCGAGCGAGACTTCGTTAACCGTGCCCGAGTCGAGGACGATTCGCAGAAAGTCGCTGAGTTTCGAGAGCATTGCGTCCGCCTTGGCGACGTCCTCATACATGACCGACGAGATCGCGTTGAGGGTATTGAACAAGAAGTGCGGCTGGAGTTGCAAGCGAAGGTTCTCGAGTTTTACCTCGGCGAGGCGCGCTTCGAGATGCTGCGTAGCGATGAAATGGCGTAGCAGGTAGAGCGAAGAGATGATGAAGGCGTAGTAGACGACGTCTCCCGCCGCTTCGGACACGTAGGTCCCTTGCGCCATACCTGCGAGGCTGTCGTGCAGACCGACGAACGGCTGCAGCGGGTAGCGCATCGCGAGTTCGAATGTGCTGTGGAGCAGCGTGTACCCGATGGCGCCGGCCGCATTGGCGGCGAGCGCCGGCACGAGCGTCGCACGCGACATCGGCGCGACCAGCGTGAGCCATGCCAGTGCCGGGACGAGCAGCATCGCCGCCCACGCCCCGGTCAACTCGTAGTAGAAGTGAACGGCGAGTGACGAACCGGGATCGCCGAGATACGTGTGCAGGCCAAAGAAGATCCCGATCGCCGTGAAGACGCCAAAGAGCCGAGCAAAGGCGAGCGGGTGGCGGAAGGTCATGCTTGATTGATACCCCGCCGGGACGCTCCCGGTCAATCAGGCCGTGACGAGCGGGACTATTTCGGGTCGAATGCTCCGCTCTGGATCATTTGCTCGGAGAGATTGCGCGCGGTGCGATACTCGGGGCCGAGCTTCGCGAGTTCCTCATCGAAGATCGCGTACAGCGATTGCGGCGTATAGGCTCCCGGGAAACGCATGCGTTGCGCGATCATGAGCCGATAGATTCGGTCGGTCGCGAGATCCTCCATGTAGCCGTCGAGCAGGCTCGCGCCTTTGCCCTCGAGGACGCCGTGGCGATAGCGAATGACCGTGCGGACCGCGGCTCGCGTGCCTTCGATCGTGGTCGTGCCGACGCCGCTGGGCGCCGGTCGAAGATCGGGGTGGTTAGTCGAGAGGTTGGGTCGCCGCTCGAGTTGATTCGGTTCGGGAAACTGCGCGACGGCGATCGCGTTTTGATCCGGATGGCCGGTCCACGCGCCGTCCATCAGGCAATTCGCCTCGTTCTTCTTGTCGCGTTCCAGGACGGCGAGCGCGCGCTCGTTGAGTTCGGCGTCTTCGCGGCTGGGATAGAGCGCGGTCATTCCGCCGATCGCGAATGCGCCGTGTTTGTGCGTGATCTCCGGCAGCAGCGTGCGCAGGTTTTGAAAGAACGGCACGTCGAGCGGAATCGTGTTGCGATCGGGCAAGAGCCAATTGGGATCGTGCAAGTTAAAGTGAATCAAACTCGCCATATAATCCCACCGTCCTAGATTGAGCCCCACGATGTACTCGCGCAGGTTGAAGAGAAACTCTTCCATCTCGAACGCGAGCGGATGCGACTCGACGAGGGCCATGGCCTTGATCGATCCGGGCGTCCAACCTTTCGCCGCAACGATCGCGTCGAAGAGCGCCTTCCACCAAAGCGCCTCCTCCGCCGACTCGGATTTCGGAATGTAGAGACAGAGAGGATGACGCAAACGCGACGCATCGATGCGATAGGCGAGCAACGCCACGTCAAAGACTGAGGCGCTCGCAAGCTCCTCGCCAAGAACACCGGCTTGTGAGAGATGCAGGCCGCGCACGCGGCTGAACACGACCGTCTCGCTTTTCGCAATGCCGACGCGAGCGCCGCGTTTGCGATCGTCGTACGCGAGCTCGCCGTACAACGCGGCGACGATATTGTCGTGGCCGAGCATCAGCCGATCCCACGTATTGGCCATCGAATCTTCGAGATCGAGCATCACGCCGGGACCCGTCATTTGATTGCGTTGATCGCGAAGCCACGATGGCAGTTCGATGCGCCAATCGGTTGTGGTCGCTTCGGACGGCGGCAGATACGTCGGCGGGTCTCCCGCATGGGCGCGCGCGAGTCGTTCGACTCGCGCGCGTACCAGGCGTTGCTGCTGCGGTGTGAACCGCTCGTGCAGCGGAAGAAAGAATTCCGCAAACCCCGCCGGCAGATCGCGGTCGAGCTTAAAGCCCGCTCGGGCGACGTTCATGATGGGCGGCTTTCTTAGACGGCGATCGCCTCTTTAACGGCGTCTTGATAGAATTGCTCGGATTCGGTCGAGCCGTGCAGCGCGGTCGTCGATGACTTGCCTTCGCTAATCGCTTGGGCGACTTCGTCGAAGTACCCGGTGCCCACCTCGCGTTGATGGCGTGTTGCCGTATACCCGAACGCTTCGCTGGCAAACTCTTTTTCTTGGAATTCGGCGTAAGCACTCATGCCGCGTGTCTTGAAATCGCGAGCCAGTTCGAAGAAGCTGTAGTTGAGGGCGTGAAAGCCGGCCAACGTGATGAATTGGAATTTATAGCCCATCGCGTTGAGTTGTTCGCGGAAGCTCGCGATCGAAGCGTCGTCGAGTTTCTTCTTCCAATTAAACGACGGCGAGCAGTTGTAGGCGAGAAGCTTTCCGGGGAACTTGGCGTGAATCGCCTCGGCGAAGCGACGCGCCTCGTCGATATTGGGTTCCGACGTTTCGACCCAGAGCAAATCGGCGTACGGTGCGTAGGCGAGCCCGCGCGCGATGCAGGCATCGAGACCCTCGCGCGTGCGGAAGAAACCCTCGGTCGTGCGCTCGCCCGTAATGAATTGGCGGTCGACCGGATCGACGTCGCTCGTGATGAGCGTCGCCGCATTCGCATCGGTGCGCGCGATGATAACGGTCGGCACGTCGAGCACGTCGGCGGCGAGGCGCGCGGCCACGAGATGCCGCACCGCTTGTTGCGTCGGGATCAAGACTTTCCCGCCGAGATGGCCGCACTTTTTTTCCGAGCTGAGTTGATCTTCTAAGTGCACGCCTGCTGCGCCGGCTTCGATCATCGCTTTGGTGAGTTCGAAGACGTTGAGCGGTCCGCCGAATCCGGCTTCCGCGTCGGCGACGATCGGCAGATAATTATGGGCGCCACCGCGACCCTCGACCGTTTCGATTTGGTCCAAGCGTTGAAACGCATTGTTGATGCGCTTCACCAACTGCGGCACGCTGTTCACCGGGTAGAGGCTCTGGTCGGGATAGACTTGACCCGAGACGTTGGCGTCGGCGGCAACCTGCCAGCCGCTGCAGTAAATGGCGTTGAGTCCGGCCTTTGCGGCTTGCACGGCTTGGCCCCCGGTCATCGTACCGAGCGCGGCGGTGGCATCGGGCCCTTGCAACAGTTCCCACAGTCGTTCCGCTCCGAGTCGCGCGATCGTCTGTTCGACCACGACGCTCCCTTGAAGCTTCTTGACGGCGCTCGCGGAGTAGCGGCGCTCGATCCCCTGCCAGCGTGAATTCGTGCTCACTCCAGGTCTCCTTCGATGAATGGATGGTTCCGTGTTCGCCATTGGATCGGCGCATTGGACTGCTTGCGCAAAACCGTTGGACTGCACTATGGTTATACAAAAGTCAGGCCCAGTATGTCAATATAGCCTATTGATAAAATTAATAGCTTGGAGCCCGCTGCCGCGGAGCGGGACTGCGGGGCCGGGCGAGAAGCTGGCGCCAATCATGATGATCGCGAATCGCCTCCTCGCGGTGGGCCTCGCCTCGCTGGTCGCCGCCACCGCCACCGCTTCCGCAAGCCCGTCGATGAAAACGATCCTGACGCAGGTCGAATCGGTCGTCGACGTTTCTCAATCGGCGATTTCCCCGGATGGTACGCACGTCGCGTGGGCGCAAACGTTGCATCATCGAACCGCGCTCTGGGTGGAAGATCTGGCGACGCGAAAAACCGCGCGACTCACGGCCGCTTATGGCGGCGCGTATGCGGACGAGAGCGATCCACAGTTCTCGCCCGACGGATCGCGCGTCGCATTTCTCTCCGACGCTCGCAGCAAAGGCACGTCGCAAATCTACGTCGCGGCTACCGACGGCAGTGGCGTTCGGCGCATCGGAACGCTCACCGGTGCCGCGCAAGGCGAACGGTGGTCGCCCGACGATACGCACATCGCACTCCTCTATATCGCGCATCCCCATCGAAAATCGGGCGCGACGTCGGCGGGCGGACGCGCCGTCGGTTTGATCGGCAGCGTGAACGACGAGCAGCAGCTTGCGACGCTCGACGTGCGGACGGGGGTTCTCAAACTCGTAACGGCGTCCGGCGACTACGTCTATGAATATGGCTGGTCGCCCGATAGCAAGCGCTTCGCCTTCACCTACGCGCGCGGCAACGGCGACAACAACTGGTGGATCGCCAAACTCGCGACGATCGCGGCGAGCGGAGGCGCGCTGCACGACCTGCTCGCGCCCTCCTATCAGATCAACGCACCGACGTGGTCGCCCGACGGAAAGCACGTTGCCGTCATCGGCGGGCTGATGAGCGATTTTGGTTCGGTCGGCGGGGACGTCTATCTCGTCGACGTCGCGAGCGGTAAAGCAACCGACGTTACGCCCAACGTCGATTACACCGCATCCGCCATCACCTGGCTCGACAACGCGCGCCTCGCGGTCGTCACGCATCGGCTCGGCGGATTACAATTGCTCGACCTCACGGTCGCTACGGGCCAAACGGTAACGGTCATCGGGGGTGAAGAATCCTTACGTAGCGTCGCGTTCGCGAAGAATGGGGCTATGGCGCTCGTGCGCACCTCGTTTAGCCGTGCCCCGGAACTGTGGGCCGGAAAGACGAGCGCGCTCGCGCAAATCACGCACGCGAACGCGCATGCGCCACACTTCTACGGAAAAGCGACGTCGCTGAGGTGGAGCAGCGATTCGTATACCGTGCAAGGCTGGCTCATCTACCCGCGCAATTACGTCGCGAGCAAGAGCTATCCGATGGTCGTCATCATCCATGGCGGACCTTCGGCGGCATCGACGCCGTATTACAACGATACGTTCGTCGCCGCACTCGCGGCCAGCGGGTATTTCGTGCTCGAGCCGAACCCGCGCGGCAGCTACGGCCAAGGCGAGGCGTATACGCTCGCCAACCGCAAAGATTTCGGCTATGGCGATTGGCGCGACGATCTGGCCGGCGTCGACGCCGCGATCAAAGCGGCACCGATCGATCCGAACCGCTTAGGGCTCTTCGGCTGGAGCTACGGCGGATACATGGCGATGTGGGCGGAGACGCAAACGACGCGTTTTAAAGCGATCGTTGCCGGCGCCGGCGTCGCGAATTGGCTGTCGTACTACGGCGAAAACAATATCAATCAGTGGATGATCCCGTTTTTTGGTGCGTCGGTGTACGACGATCCGGCGGTCTATGCGAAAAGCTCGCCCATGACGTTCATCAAGAACGCGCGCACGCCAATGCTGCTGCTCTCGGGCGAACGGGATGAGGAAGTCCCGGTGCCGCAGTCGTTCGAGTTCTACAATGCGCTGCAAACGCTCGGCGTGCCGGCGCAGTTTATGGTGTACGCCGACGAAGGCCACGGCATTCGCAAGCCCAAAAATCAAGTCGATCGTCTCGAACGCACGATCGCCTGGTTCGACAAATACCTGCGATGATCGGCCTTTGGGACGTCACGACGAACGCCATCGTCGCATTCGTGTTGGTGCTGGTGACGATCGCGGCCATTAAGCCGAAGCGATTGGGCGTCCCCGAGTACTGGCGTTGGGTTGGACTGGCGCTCGCGCTTGCGAACGTGGGCCTGGTGTTTAGCCCCCTGGCATTCACGCTGACGCAAACGATCGTCATTATTGCGTTGATGCTCTTACTCGCAACGTTCCTCGTGTTGTTGCTGCGCAGCGCCAAGAACAACTCCTAGACTCGACCCCTAGAAAAGCGAGACGAACGAATTTGCCAAGTTTGGGATCTCGCTTATGGAGTCGCTGAGCAAATGGCAGGCGCTTCCGATAAGCACATTGCCGGTTCTCAGTGCGACGAAGCCCCAAGCGTAACCGAAAAGTGCTTGACTCGTGATCATCGAGGAGGCCGCGAGTAGGATGTTTCCGTGAAAGGTGCTCAGGTCGAGACCGTAGTGCCACATGCCAAAAAGCAACGCCTGAGTGACGAGCCCCCAATCATTTCCTAAAAGATTGCGGAGCCGGCCGAGGATCATTCCACGAAAGAGCAATTCTTCGGTGAGCCCATTCTGCAAGAGGTTCGAAAGCCACAATAACGCGACGAACGATAGCGGCCTTTGGTGCGTTGCGACGATCGCGATGAATGCCACAATCGGAATCGTTAGCCAAATCAAAGCCACCTTGAGCGATCCCGGCCGAAACCGGCCGAGGCCCATATCTCGCAAGCCTAGGCCGCACGCGAACAGCACGATTCCAAGCGGGACAAGATCGAAAATGAAGTTTCGGATCCCATTGGTTATCCCAAACTCGGTGAGCGTGGTTGGGAGATGGCGAGTCAGAAAAATGCTGAAAGCGGAGGCAGACGGCTCCCAGAGCGGCATCCCCGCTGATGCGGGAATGATTTTGTTAAATATCGCTCCGGATATGCCAATGGTGACGATCACGAAGACAGCGGCGAACAGTTGCAACGCAAAAAACCGGCCGCGCCGAGGCGTTTCATCCGTACGTTGCGTTATGCGGGCCGTGCACCAGCAAAGGGTGCCGAGAAGAGCCGCTTCCATGAGCGGGAAGAGGGGGCTCTGGTACCTCGCACGCTCGATCTCGGCCGCAACGAACAGGGCGGCAAAGAGCCAGAAACCATGCGAAATGCGTGGTAGCCGTAACGACTGCATGTCGACCCTTAAATCAAGGTCGGTAAACCGAGCGACGGGCGGGTCGAGAGATCGGGGCGTACGTCGATTGCGTGTTCCAGCGCGCCCTCCATCAGGCGTAAGGCGAAGTCCATCTGCGGATCGCGACCTTCGCGATAGTCTTGCGGCGCGAAGTCGACGTCGTAGTCGGGATCGGTGCCGTAATTTTCGACGCCCCAACCGACGTCGGTAAACCAGAACGAATACTCCGGCTGCGTGGTCAGCGTTCCATCGACCAGTTCGTGATACGGTTCGATGCCGATCACTCCGCCCCACGTACGCTTACCGACGAGCGGGCCCAATTTATACAACTTGAAACAATGGGAGAAGATGTCGCCGTCGGAACCGGCAAATTGATTCGTGAGCGCAATCATCGGACCGCCGACCGATTCGGGCGGATACGGGACCGCGGCGCCGTAGCGCGGCGTGTCGTAGCCGACGCGTTTGCGCGCGAGTTTCTCGAGCAAGAGTGGCGAAACGTGACCGCCGCGATTGTAGCGAACGTCGACGATCAAACCGCGCCGGTCGAATTCGTTGAGATACCCGCGATGGAACTCGGCAAACCCCCACGGTCCCATATCGGGGATGTGCACGTAGCCGACGTTCCCGTTGCTGCGCTCGTGCACGTAGCGCCGGTTCGCGTCGACCCACGCGCGGTAGCGCAACGGCGATTCGCTCGCGAGCGTTTTGACGAGCACCGTGCGCTCTTCGTCTTTGCGTGTTTTGACCGTGATCGCGACTTCGCGGCCGGCGCCGTTGACGAGTAAGCGGTCCGGCCCCGTGCTTTTCGAGAGGCGCTTGCCGCCGATCGCCACCAGCGCGTCGCCCTCGCGAACGTCTAAGCCCGGTTCGGCGAGCGGCGAATCGTTCTCGCGATTCCACGAATCGCCGCGATAGATCCGGTCGATGCGATATCCCTCTCGCGCGTCGTCCCACGCGAGATCGGCCCCGAGAAAGCCGCGCTGATACTGCGGCGGAATGCGGTAGTCGCCGCCCCATTCGTATGCGTGCGACGTGCCGAGTTCGCCGTGCATCTCCCAGATCAAATCGGAGAGTTCGCTGCGCGTACGCACGCGCGGCAATAGCGCTTGGTAGCGATCGTACACGCGATCCCAATCGATGTCGCTCATGTCCGCAACCCAGAAGTGCTCGGTTTGCAGGCGCCAGGCTTCGCGATACATTTGCGCCCACTCGTCGCGCGGCACGACCTCGACGTCCGCTCGATCGAGGTCGACCCACCCGCTCTTGCGCCCGGTTT
>Ga0307373_10011883_pt1 | contig 12521 bp, 13 predicted proteins | sample OX2MG_FD_202534 | JGI IMG/M metagenome (GOLD analysis project Ga0307373, IMG submission 202534) | Soil microbial communities from Risofladan, Vaasa, Finland - OX-2 | ecosystem: Environmental > Terrestrial > Soil > Coastal area > Acid sulfate soil | place: Finland: Risofladan, Vaasa | collected...
CGCTCCCATCGATCCCCGCGGAGGTCGTAGAGTCTGGCCCGTGGCAAGGCACGGTCGCTCCACGCGGCGCTATGACGGGCAGGTGGCCGTGGTCAGCGGCGCCTCCTCCGGCATCGGCCGCGCCATTGCCCTGACCTTGGCCGGTCGGGGAGCCGTTGTGATCGGGATCGCCCGACGTCGACCGCTGCTCGAGGAGCTGACGGCGGAGCTGCAGCGGCTCTCACCGGGCAGTACCAACATCGTCTGCGACGTCGGGGATGCCGATGCCTACCGTGATGCTCTGGCCCGCATCGAGGAAGAGCAAGGAAGGATCGATGTCCTGGTCAACAACGCTGGGATCGATCTCATCCTGCCGGCGACAAGCGGCGCTGACGCCACTGCGAGGCGGGTGCTCGATGTCAATTTCTTCGGTACGGTCGCCGGGACCCTGGCCGTGCTGCCCTCCATGGTCCAGAGGCGATCGGGCATCGTGGCAAACGTGTCCTCCGATACCGCCCGCGCGCCCGAACCCGGGCAGGGAGCGTACGCGGCGTCAAAAGCCGCTGTCTCGGCCTTCACCGAGTCGGTGGCCCACGAGGTGGCCCCTCAGGGGGTGTCCGTCCACCTCCTCTACCCCGGCTGGGTCCCCACGGCCATGGGACTGTCCGGCAACGAGGATGGCGACCCCCTGCCTCCGCGGATGGTTCGTCGCACGGAGGCCGGCGTGGCCGCTCTGCTCGCCGACCGGATGGGCGGGGAGAGGATCGACATCAACGCTGCACGGTTGCCATTGCTCGCACCGATAGCCCGGACCTTCGCCCCGATCGCCTACCAAAAGGCCATGCGCCGGTTCACCGCCACCGGATAGTGGTTCCCGACCCCCCGGTGGTCGGAACATGCCTGGGAGGCACCACATCGACATCGGTGCCGCAGATGGGAAGACGGGCGTGATGCGGATCCTCACGACCAGCGCTGGCTCGGGCCAGTGGATAGCCTGCGGACCACGAGCACTGCGGTGGGTCGAGGTGCCCCCGGTGTGTCCGACGGATGAATTTTGGAAGGGGGAGCGGGCCATGGTCAAGGGGGAAGGAACAACGGTCGCCAGGGGAGTGACCCCCGACGAGGCGTTCGACTTCGTGCTCGATCCGGCCCAGTACACGAAGGCCGATACCAAGATGGTCTGGGTCACCAATCTGGCGGACACCCCCGACGGAATGCTGGCACGGGAGGACGGGAAGTTCCTCGGTCGATTCCACGGATCGGTGATCACCAGGTACAGATGGGAGCGGCCCACCAGCATCGACGTCACGTTGGAACACGGAGTACCGCGTGCACTCCACGCCTGGTTCGAGATCAGTGAAGTGGAAGGGGGGACACGCATCCGCCATGTCGAGGAGTTGGATCTGGGCCACGGTCTGTTCGGATGGCTGCACGACCTGGTGGCCGCACGGTGGTTCTCCCGCTCCGTGGCTGCCGAGGTCGCTGAGATCGGTCGACTCCTCGAGTCAGGTGAGCGCGGTGAGCGAGGACCCGACGAGCACCCGTAGGCCGGGTCCGGGCGGAAGAGGCCCGATCCCAGGTGGAGGCCAGGGCGATGGGCGAAGGGAGGCACATGGACACGTCCCCCCGATGGGCACCGCGCACCCCGTCGGGGCCGTCGCTGGTCAGGAGCGGCTCGGGCCCGGGACTCTCTACGCCCGGGGTCTGCCATAGTGCTCCCGCCGGTGAACAGGGCGTTCTCCCCGGCGCTCAGTCCGGAGACCTACCCACGATCGGGTTTCGGACCGGACACGGCCGGTTGCCGGTCTCCGACCATCGTGGCCACAACCATTTGCAGTGGTCCCGCGCTCCCTCCCGACGAATGTGGTCCCGACGCCCGAGACCTCGGGAGGTCAGCAGTGCCGCGGGTTCGCCTAGATTCCTCCTGAAGGCGGCCGAGCGAGAGGGAGACGGCACCGATGGCATCAGTCGAGTCGGCGTGGGATCGGTACCCTGACTACCGAATCGACCTGGTCCCGGTGAGGGGAACCGCTCGGGTCTGGCACGGGGATCTCCTGCTGGCCTCGAGCACCCGGGCGTACCGGCTCATCGAGTCCGACCATGTCGAGCGGCTCTACGTGCCCGAGGGCGACGTCCGCCTGGAACTGTTCGAGGCCAACGACCACCACACCGTCTGTCCTTTCAAGGGCGAGGCCGACTATTGGTCGCTCGAGCGTAGCGAACCTCGGGTCGGGGACGTGTTCTGGACCTATCGGAATCCGTTCCAACAGGTCGCCCGTATCAAGGGCTTCCTCGGCGTCTACCACGAGAATGTGCGGGTCGAGATCGAGACGCACTGGGGGGCTGAGTCGTCGAGGTCGGTCGTCGCATTCCCCGCCTGGGGGGACCAGGACGACCTTCTGCGGATGATCGACGTACGGCCGAGTGGCCCGGGCCGGTTCGTGGCGTTGGGCTATCACGAGACGAGCCGCAATGTGGTGGAGGGCGGCCAGCTCCTGGCGCAGGCTCTGGTCGCGGCATCCAAGACGGTCCCCGAGCAGCGACTGGCTTCAGCATTTGTCACATTCCCCAGGTCGGCCAGGTTCGATCGGCCGATCGAGCTGTCCGTGGAGCCCCTTCGGTTGGGGCGCAGCTTCTCGACCTTGTCGGTGCGAGGCGAGCAGGACGGTACCCTCGTGAGTCCGGTGCAGGTCCTCATGGGGGCGGACACCCGAGACGTCATTCGGGACTCGGTCGCCATGCCGGAGGTCAGTGGACCGGATGCGTCCGATCCCTACGACATGCGGGTCATCGGACGGGCGGTGCGCATCGTCGACGGCGCCTACTCGCCCGACCCGGACCGGCTCGGCCCTCCCGAACTGTATGCATGGCTTCGCTTCCGGGACGACCCGGCCGAGCTGTCTCTCCGGCAGGAGCTGATGGCCCAGGCCACCACCCACTGGACGATCGCTGCCGCGATGCGCCCCCACCCGGGGGTAGGTGAAGCCGACGCCCACGTGACCCTCTCGACCGGCCCCATGTCGGTGGCCATCGCCTTCCACGACGACGCTCCGCTCGACCAGTGGTTTCTCTACGCCAATCGGGCGACGTGGTCGGGTCGGGGCCTCTGCCAGGGCGAGGGGAGGGTCTTCAGTTGCGAAGGCCGGCTGCTCGCCTCCTACTCGGTGCACGCCATGATCCGCCGATTCGACGAGTCCGTGGCCGCGGCGAACGGCCGGACGGCGATATAGGACCGTCGGCACGGCTCGGTCGAGGACCCAAATGGCCCGGCGGCGCTCTCAGCTGTCGAGGACGGGAATTGCGGCACAGGCGATCGTTATCGCGATCAACGGGATCATGATTATCCAGGTCATCTCGACTCAAGCGGTTGCGGATGAGACTGCTTGCCTCCACCGCCGAATCTAGGGGCCGAGTTGAAGAACCAGGTAAGCCCAGATGAAGAACAACCTAAAGGCCAAGGTGACGCCGGGCACGAGCTGTCGGACCGGCCTGGCCTCCCAGACTGACGCCCGACGGGGCCGTGGTGTGCTTCGACCGGCTCGCCAGCCCTGAACCCCGTGCAGGAGCCGGCCAGCTTCGGAATCTGGCTACCTTGCCTCAATCGGGAACCCCGCAGTCCAGCGCATGGCTCCGTCGAGCGTGACGATCATGGCGTCGTATCCCTCGATGGCATCGACCACGGTCAGCCCTTCCTCGCCGGCCACGGCCACGGCGGTGGCGAGCGCATCGGCAAGACCGAGATCAGGACCGGTGACGCTTGCGGATGCGACCTTGGCCGCGGTGGACCCCGTGTGGGGATCGACCAGATGCAGGCCCCGTTCGTAGATGCCGGACGTGGCCAGTGCAGTAGCCCCGTGCACGACACAGAGGACTTCTCCGGTTGCGAAGGGGTTGACGATGCCAAAGCGGAATGGCTCGGACCGGCCCAACCCACCGGAGCAGGCGATGTCTCCGGCCGCATTGACGATGACACCGGTGACGGACGGGTCCTCGAGCTCGGCGAGCGCCCGTTGCGCAGCCCACCCCTTGACGTATCCCGTCGGATCCACTCCGCCCGGCAGTGCCCAGGGATCGAACCATCCGTCGGAGAGCTCACGCGCCGCCGAACAGAGGTCGAGTACTTCAGCAACCTCGGGAGGGGTCATCGAGACGGTGATCTCCCCACGACGCAGTCTGCTGACGGGGCTGTCCACCTTCCACGTACTGAAGACATCGTCTGCGTCACGTAGCGACAGGCAGGCACGCTCGAGCAGCGATGAGATCCTGGAGGTGGGTGTCGAAGGCTCCCCCCACACGTCGATGGTCACGACAGTGCCCATCACGTCGAACCGGTGCAGGAAATGGGCGGGTCCCTTCGGTGAGATGGTGGGGGCCGGCGCAGGACCGGTCACTGGATGTTCAGCTTTCCAAGTGCCGACTGCAGTGACTGCTGGAAGCCGGTGCTGGTATAGCTTGCACCCGAGACACCTTGAATATTGGCACTTTGGGCCTGCATTGCCTGCTGCTCGAGCATCGGGATCGACTGTTGGTCGATGGACTGGGAGCGCGGATTCCCACCGTCGTCGATCGAGGCGATGCCCACTTTGGTGATGGTCCGGCCCGTCGCCGTCACCGAGACCGACAGGACTCCCCAACTGTAGTTCACTGCGTCTCCGCTGGCGGTCCTGCTGGATGGTGGAGCAGTCGTGGTTGGGGGGACCGTGGTACTCGACGGTGCGGGCGGGGCGATCGTCGTGCTCGGCGACGGCGGTGCGCCCGCGGTGGTGGCGGGCGAAGTGGAGCTCCGAGTTGCCGATGTGCCCGACAGGCCTGCCAGGCCGAGATGGGCCGGCGCGGTATGGAAGCTGAGCAGCCCGACAAGCCCGGCCGCCGTGGCTCCGATCACAATCACCGGGCGCTTCATGTCTGGGGGTCTCTCCGGACGGACGGCCGATGCCGCGTGATCTCGGCCCTACGGCTGGGTCTGCCTGCCGGCTGTGCCATCAGAATGAGAACTTCTCCTCGTGGATGCTGTCCTTTGACACTCCCAGCCTCGAGACGCCTGAAATCACGAGTTCGTTGAAGCTCTGGGGCCCACAGATGTAGACGTCGCGCAGAGCGATGTCGGGGATGAGCCGGCGTAGCGTGGAGGCGCCCATCCGAACATCGGAGCGACTCCCCAGCAGCTCGTGGTAGCGGCCCTTGCGGTTCCGGACGAGGTCCACGAGCTCGTCACGGTGCACGATCCCCTCGTGGGTCGTGGCTCGGACGACGACGACCGCATCCACGTCCGCCGGGAGGTCCTCGAGAAGCGCCCGAAGGGGGGTGACGCCCACCCCGGCCCCGATCAGCGCCACACGATCACTGCGACGGGCGTGTCGGGTGAGGGCGCCATAGGGACCTTCGATGAAGACCCTTGTCCCGGGCTTCAGATGCGCGAGGGCGCGGCTCTGGTCGCCGAGTCCCTTCACGGTGACCCTGATGAAGGGTGCCCGGGGAAGGGCGGAGAGAGAGTATGGATGCGAGTGCCACCAGAGCTCCCTTGTCATGAACCGCCACTGGAAGTACTGCCCGCCGGAGACGGCGAGCCAGGAGATCTGCCGACCCGAGCACAGGACGGAAACCACCCCCGGAGCCTCCTCGGTCACGGCAACAACCCGGAGTTGATGTCGCAGGCTCCGGGCGATGGGCAGGAGGACGCGGAAGACGAGAACCATGCCGGCCGTGGCCGCCCACACGGCGATCCACGCTGCCCTTGTGAGGGGGTGACCGATGAACGACACACCGGTGACGATCTGGTGGGCGAAGGCAAGGGCCAAAGCCAGGTACAGGTAGAGATGGACGATCCACCAGGTCTCGTACCTGAGGCGGCGGCGTGCAATCCGGATCGAGGTGATCCCCCCCATGAGCAGGAGGCCGAAGGCCACTGCGGCGGCCAGCATGTCGGGATACGACGTAAGGAACTCCCAGAACTGGCGTAATGCGCCCGACTTGGCCAGCTGGGAGTAGCCGAGGGTGACCAGCGAGATGTGGAGTCCAATGAGCACCAGCGCCCAGGGCGCAATGCGACGATGCCACCTGATCAGGCGGTCTTGCCCCAACGACCGCTCCAACCAGGGGAGTCGGGCCACGAGCACCAACATGAGCAGCATGAGATAGGCCCCGGTGAAGCCGGCCAGTCGACCACCGGCAATGAGCAGGCCACCGGGGGCGCCGAGGGATCCGCCGCTCTCCCCCGTGATCACGAGCGCCAACGTGATCCCCATCCCCAGGCCGGCGATCGCTACGAAGAGGTCGCCGAACCACCGCCTGGGCGCATGGCCGGGACGGCGCCCTCGGGGGGGATGCGAAACCCCAGCCCACGTGGCGCGGGAGGCGACGCCGCTCTGCTTGGTGGGGGCCACTCTGCGACGTTACCGGGGTGAACTTAACGGGAGCATGACGAAAGCCAAAGGATCCGGGGCTCGTCATTCTGCCGTCAGGGAGGGTCAGTACGATGAAAGCCGTGAGCAGGAGCGAGCGTTGACGGGGGTGCGTGCTCTGTCTCGCCTGGCCTTTCCGGAAAGCGGAGAGGTTTGAGCGCGCACCAGGCAGAGGACGGCCTCAGTCACCACCGACCCGTTGCGGGGACGAGGAGGCGTCGTGACCCGACTGAGGGCAACGCCCGGCTTACCGCCTCCACTGCAGCCGTGCTCTTCGTGCTGCTCGCCGCCGAAGGCGTGACCATCCTCCAGGTGCGGCGCCTGATCACGCCCCATGTGTTCATCGGCATGCTGCTCGTCCCGCCCATCCTGCTCAAGATGGGTAGCACCATTTGGAAGTTCGCCCGCTACTACTCGGGGTCTCCGGCCTACCGCCGGAAGGGACCGCCGCTCCTGGTCCTGCGAGTCCTGGGTCCGTTCGTCGTCGTACTGACGCTCACCGTCGTCGCCAGCGGGATCGCGCTGCTGCTCGCGCCGCTTTCGTCGCGATCGACCTTGCTCCTGGTACACAAGGCCAGCTTCATCCTGTGGCTGGGCGTGATGACACTGCATGTGCTCGGGCACCTCGTGGACACGGCCAGCCTGGCGCCCCGGGACTGGCTCCACCACACCCGGCGTCAGGTGGACGGGGCCGGTGCACGCCAGTGGGCCATCTCCGCCAGCATCGTGCTGGGCCTGATCCTCGCCGTGGTGGTGGTGCCCCGGGTGGGGCCCTGGATCGCCGCCGGGCCGGTAGTCCACCAGTAGGCGATCAGCTCACCACCGTCGATCGGCACCACCGTGTGGGGTCTCCCGGTGTGACGCCGGCGCCGTAAGGCCGGCACTCTCCGCCACGGGGCGGCCACCCTGAAGGGCCCTCTCCAGCACGGACCGAGAGGGATGGCTGGAACCTGCCGCCAGCGCGTGCGGGCATTGCCGCGAAGATCCGGCGACCGGCCGTCGCCAGGCTCGACAGACCTGACCCGCGGTTGGAAGCACGAAACAAAGATGAGACAACTCTCATGCTGTCGTCACTCCGCATTCACACACAGAGCGCAGAATGCCCGGAGTCGTTCGAATCACGACATCCAGTCCGGACGAACAGCTCTGCACGGAAGGAACTTCTCAAGTGACATCTCACGCCGTCTCGTCGTACTCACCACCCGCAGTTCTCAGAAGACAGCGCCGGTGCGTGGTAACTGGGGCAGCCGGCTTCATCGGCTCTCGGCTGTCCAAGCGACTGATGCGCGACGGCTGGTCCGTCGTCGGCGTCGATGGCTTCACGGATAGCTACGATCCTGTCGAAAAGGTCGTGCGCGCGGCCGGCCTCGTCCGGATCGCCGGCTTCTCCCTAGTGGTCGGCGACTTGGTCGGATTGGACTTGGACAAGCTCTTTGAAGGTGCGGAAGTGGTGTTCCACCTGGCCGGCCGGGCCGGAGTGCGCTCCAGCTTCTCGAGCGAAGAGCGTTACGAGCACGACAACGTGAGCGCGACGAGGAAGGTCATCGCGGCCGCGCAACGGACCGGTGTTCGGCGCATCGTCTATGCCTCCTCCTCCTCGGTCTACGGCAATGGTGAAACGCCATTTCAAGAGGATGCAATCACAGATCCGATCTCTCCCTATGGACGAACGAAGCTCGAAGCCGAGCGCCTGTGCCTCGGCGCGGCTGACCGCGGACTCGAGGCGGTTGCTCTCCGCTACTTCACCGTCTACGGACCTGGACAGCGGCCAGACATGGGCCTCCGTCTCTTTGCGGAGGCAGCACTGGAGGGCAGGCCGATCACGCTCCTCGGCGATGGTTCCCAACGGCGCGATTTCACCTATATATGCGACATCGTCGCCGCAACCGTGGCCGCAGCCGATGCTGCGGCATCCGGCCTCGCCGTCAATGTCGGCGGTGGAAGCGACGTCAGCATCCTCGAGGTGCTGGATCTGCTCCGCGACCTTACGGGGGTGGAGCTGACCATCGATGCCCAACCATTTGCCCGAGGCGATGTCCGGATCACGGCTGCCGACCTCAGTCGTGCCCAGTCGCTCCTCGGTTTCGAGGCACGGGTGCCGTTCGCAGCAGGTTTCGAACGGGAAGTGGCCTGGGTCAGGGACCGGCTCGATCATCAGGAGGTGCTCTCCGCATGAAGGATCTTCAATCACCCTCACGCGTGCTGCTCTACTCCCACGACACCTACGGGCTCGGCCACCTCCGTCGCAACCTCGTCATCGCCCGTCAGCTCCTCGGGACCGCCCGGCCGCCTCAAGTTGTGCTTGCGTCAGGGTCTCCGGTGATCGACCAGGTCCCTCGACCGCCCGGACTGGTCTGTGTGCAACTCCCGCCAGTAGTCAAGACGGGCGAAGACGAGTACCGGTCCCTCGAGCCCTCGTTGACCATCTCTTTGGTGCGTCGAGCGCGCAGCGCCGTACTGTCGGACGTCGTGGCTCGCTGGAAGCCCAACGTGCTGTTGGTCGATCACGCACCCCAGGGAATGAAGGGTGAGCTCCTGCCCATCTTCGATGAACTGCCCCGCGCGAGCCCCCGTACCAGGGTCGTGCTTGGCCTCCGGGACATCCTGGACGACCCTGAGCGAGTCCGATCCACCTGGCATGCCGACGGTGTGTACGACACGCTGGAACAGTCGTATCACCGGGTCCTGGTCTACGGAGAGCGGAAGCTCTTCGACCTTGGCGAGACGTACCAGATTCCCGAACCGGTGGCTTCCCGCCTCGAGTACTGCGGATACGTGACTGGTGATCGGGCCGAGCAGCCGACACGGCCATCGGGGGTGCCTCGGAACCGTGACTATGTCCTTGGGACGGTCGGTGGCGGGGGTGACGGGGTCGAGGTCCTGATTGCCACGGTCGAGGTCGCGGCCAGAGTCGGCGCATTGGCGGTGCTGTGCACCGGTCCGCTCATGTCGGAGGCCGACCGTCGGGTCCTTCGCTCGGCCGTCGCAGCCCGACCCGGCACCATCATCATGGAGCATGTCGAGGACGTTGGTGCCATTGCCGCTGGTGCCCGGTGCGTGGTGACCAGGGGCGGGTACAACAGCCTGTGTGAACTGATTCATCTTGGCGTGCCCACCGTCGTGGTGCCAAGATCATGGCCGCGGCGCGAACAGCTGCTGCGTGCCAGGGGCTTTGCGGCCCGAGGGCTCGTGCGACTGGTCGAAGAGGACGGTCCTGAACTCGCGGTGCGATTGGCCGAAGCGGTGGGGCAGGCGATGGCGATGCCGACGGAACCCCCCAGTCATGCTCTTGATCTGAGCGGTCGTGAGCGGGTCGTCGATGCGTTGCAACGAGTGGCTCGTGAGGATGGGTCTGAAGTGGGGCTGCGGTTCCTTGATCCCGTGAGGATCCCCGCATGACGGTCGCCAGTGTCCGACCAATCAAGCAACCGACGGTCTGCTATCTGACCAAGCGATTTCCCCGGTTGTCGGAGACCTTCATCCTCGATGAGATCCTGGGCCTCGAGGCCGCGGGCATCGATCTCCGCCTGTACTCAATCGCTGATCCTTGTGAGCCGGAAGTGCAGCCTGACGTGAGACGGGTTCGCAGCCGTGTCAGCTACCTGCGAACGGGGCATGGCGCTTGGACCGCAGCGAGCGACTACAGCCGCTTCCTGCGAGGTCATCTGACGATGCTCCGCAGATGCCCGAGGCGGTGGACCAGAGCGGCCGCGCAGGTGATCCGTCATGGGCGATCCTTGGCCATGGCCAAGCACTTCGTCGAGGCAGGCGGCATGGCAGTGGAATTGGATGGGATCGGCGGCGACCACATCCATGCGGCATTCGCTCATGGCCCGGCGAGTGTCGCGTTCTACGCCCACCTCCTGACCGGTCGACCGTTCAGCTTTGCCGCCCACGCCAAGGACCTGTATCTGTCGACGCCAGAGGTCCTGGCCATGAAGATCCGCTCAGCAACCTTTGTCCTGGCCTGCTCCGAGAGCGCGGCCAACGAGCTGAGACGCATCGTCGACCTCCAGGCTGGCGGCAGTCCGGATCGGGACATCGACAAAGTCGTCTACGCCCCCCACGGGGTGGACATCTCCCGATTCCGTCCCGCTCCGAATGACCCATTGGTGGACGTTCCCGCGGATCCACTGCGACTGCTGGCGGTGGGCCGGTTGGTGCCGAAGAAGGGATATCCAGCGCTCCTACAGAGCCTTGCCACCCTGGTCGGGAAGGGCGTGGACCTCCAATGTCGCATTGTCGGAAGCGGAAGCCAGCGGAGCGAGCTCGAAGCACTCGCGGCGGGACTGGGACTCGAAGGAAGGGTCACCTTCTGCGGAGCTCGCACCCAACAGGAGATCATTCGCGAATACCAAGGTGCGGATGTCTTCCTCCAGGCGAGTGTGATCACCGGCGACGGCGATCGCGACGGAATACCCAACTCGGTGCTGGAAGCGATGGCCTGCGGGATGCCCGTGGTAGCTACAGCCGTGGCCGGCATCCCCGAAGTGATTCGAGACCACGAGACAGGGCTCCTTGTTGCTCCCGGTCGACCGGCACTGATGACAGAGGCTCTCGAGGAGCTCGTCGACGACGCATTGCTCCGAGCACAGCTGGGGGCAGCAGCTCGTCATTTCGTCGAAGAGAATCTCTCCCGGTCAATTTGTGTGGAAGTTCCTGCGGCACTGTTTCAGGGGCGACAATCCGTGGGGACAAAGGCAAGTGGGGTCTCGGCGTGACGTCCCACTTCGATCGTCCCGGCTCAGTGGGCAGGGCCAGCGTGGCCTATCTCCTTCCCGACCCGGGGATTCCGGTCGGAGGGACAAAGGGTGCTTCTGTCCATGTCGACGCTCTGTGCAGCGCGATGGCTCGACAGGGCGTCGCCGTCACGCTCTACGCCGCCAAGGTCACCGGACCACTCACTGCTCGGGGCTCGCATACGGTCAGTGTCGTTCCGGTGGACGTAGGCAGGGTCACCTCGGGGCCTGGGGGCGACGCCAGCAGAGTGAAGGCCGCTCACCAGTTCTTCGAATTCGTCGGCGCGGCGTTGGACTCCGATCGCCCCGACTGGATCCATGAACGGCTCAGCCTGTTTGCCGGCTCGGGAACATCAGTAGCTGCAGAGCGGGCTCTCACCCGCATCGTGGAAGTCAATGCTCCGATCGCCGATGAGCGATCGAGGCACTTCTCCCTTGATCTTGTCTCAGAAGCCAAGCTGGCGGAGCGACGGGCATTGCGAGGCGCCAGGGTAATCAGCGTTTCAGGCCGGTTAGCGGCCTGGGCGCGTCAGGCCGGGGCGTCCGAGGCGTGCGTCATTCCCAACGGCGCCGACACGACAGCCCTCGCCTGTGAGTACTGGTCACCCTGGAGGTCCCGCATTCGTGCCGATCTGGGATTCGACGACGATCAGGTCGTCATCGGGTTCACGGGCAGCCTGAAGCCCTGGCATGGCGTAGAGAATCTGATCACCGCTGTCGCCGAGGCAAGTCGCGCCGCCAACGTCGGACTGCTCGTTGTGGGCGACGGTCCGCAACGGGAGGTAATTGAGCAGCTGGTGGGCTCCCTGCCTGTGGGAGTGCACGCCGCACTGACCGGTGCTGTTCCAGCTCGGGAAGTGCCGAAGTATCTCTCAGCCATGGACGTGGCTGCCGCGCCTTACCTCCCGAGCGACGAGTTCTACTTCTCACCGCTCAAGGTGGCCGAGGCCATGGCATTTGGCCTTCCGGTCATTGCGTCGGACTTTTCCCCGGTTCGGGACCTTTTGGGGACGACCGGAATCCTTGTGGTTCCTGGAGACGTCGACGATCTGGGAGGAGCAATCGAAGATCTTGCGGGCGATCCCCAACGAAGGGCGTCTCTCGCTCATGCGGCCCGAGCATTGGCCATCGCCAAGCTGGATTGGCGGGAGGTTGCCACTCGCTCGATTGAGTTCGCCCTCGGGTCCAATGAGCCTGTCATGGCAAATCGATGAAGGGAACATCAGAGCAGCGACGTCAGAGGATCCAGTTTCTGAATTGGGGACTCAACCTGCATGCCGTGAGATTCGCCATCACCGGCGGGGTCATCTTCTCAGCGTTTCGGGCGATGCTCACCTGGGTAGTTCCTGTGCCCTTGAAGCTGATCTTCGACAGTGTGTTCGCCAACCACCCACTTCCCCCT
>Ga0307373_10011884_pt1 | contig 12518 bp, 14 predicted proteins | sample OX2MG_FD_202534 | JGI IMG/M metagenome (GOLD analysis project Ga0307373, IMG submission 202534) | Soil microbial communities from Risofladan, Vaasa, Finland - OX-2 | ecosystem: Environmental > Terrestrial > Soil > Coastal area > Acid sulfate soil | place: Finland: Risofladan, Vaasa | collected...
ACTAGACGGGCATCGACAATATTATCCTACATCGCTGACATCTATCGCTGACATCAAGATAACAACGGACTTTGTAGCACCGGCCACACCGGATTTTCAGATATATGTCCAGTAGTTAGGACGCCTAATCTGCCCCATTAGCATGATAGACGGACGGCCATAATTTTTGATTTCAATGTTACTTTAATATGGTAACAGTATAGTGAAAATGACAGTTCCCAGGCCCCACAATGCTAGTCTTTAATCGGGTAACACGCACATGACTGACATGAACCATCCTGTTGTTCCACCGCGTATCTTCTGCGTAGGCCTTAACTACAAGGCGCATACGAAAGAAATGGGCAGCGGGCTGCCCGCAGAGCCGGTGATCTTCATGAAACCGGCCACCAGTCTGGTAGTCATCGGCGAACCCTTGAAGCTGCCAAAAGGCCAGGGCAGTGTGCATCACGAGATGGAGTTGGTGGTAGCGATTGGCAAACAGGGTGCTGACATTCCAGTGGAAGCAGCACAAGGGTATGTAGCTGGTGTGACACTCGGGATTGATCTGACACTACGGGATTTACAAAGCAAATTAAAACAGGTGGGCGCGCCCTGGGAGCTGTCCAAGTCCTTCGATGGCAGTGCCGCTATCGGCAAAATCAAAGCCTGGCCAATGCAGTCAGATATCCAGAATATCGACATGCGCTGCACGGTGAACGGCGAGCAGCGTCAGCAAGGCAACACCCGGGATATGCTGTTCCCGGTAGAGAAAATCATCGCTTTTTTGAGCCGTCATTGGCGACTGTTGCCGGGCGATCTCATCTATACAGGCACACCGTCAGGTGTCGGATCGCTGGCAGCGGGCGATCGCATCGAAATCGAAAGCCCGCAGATCGGACACTTCAGCTGGGATGTGATCTGATGCTTCAACTGGCTAAATGATGAATCTATAACCACTTGGCGCGTTTGAGTGCGACATACAAACCGACGCAAATCGCGACTGTGAATACGATGATGGCCGGATAGGCCCAGGGTTTATCGAGTTCAGGCATATTACGGAAATTCATGCCATACCAGCTCGCCAGTAGTGTAGGTATGCCTAGCAGTCCTGCCCAGCCGGCAAGTTTTTTCACCACCTCGTTTTGGCGCACGGTAACCAAAGACAGGTTCACAGTCAGCGCCGCGCCCAGCATCTCGCGCATCGCATTGATCGCTTCATTGACGCGGAATACATGGTCGTAAACATCGCGGAAGTAGATGCGAACCTCGTCCTTGATTAATCCGGAATGCAATTGCACCAATTGATTGAGGATATCCTGCAGCGGCGCGACAGCAAGTTTCAAGGTCAGCAATTCGCTCTGCATATCATACAAACGTCGGATGGTGTCACGCTTATAGGTCTCTGCAAAAATATCCTGTTCGAGTTCCAGTAACTCCTGTTTGAAGTCCCGCACTATCGGCAGATAGTTGTCGACGATGAAATCCAGCACTGCATACAAGCCATAGCTGGGGCCGAGGGCCAGGAGCTCCGGTGTATTTTCGCAGTTACGGCGCGCGGGCAAGTAGGAAAGTGAGGCGCCATGGCGGACGCTCACTAGATAGCGTCCGCCCAGGAACAGATGGGTCTCGCCGAATTCGATACTTCCGCCTTGCAGTTGCGCGGTCTGCGCCACGATGAACAGCGAGTCGCCGAAGGCCTCGATTTTCGGACGCTGGTGGGCGTTTCGTGCATCCTCGATGGCAAGCTCATGCAGGCCAAACTCTTCACGAACCTTATTCAGCAGCGCCGCATCCGGTTCTACCAGACCGACCCAGACAAAAGTATCCGGCAGTGCCAGTACTCCGCTGATCTCATCGAGAGTAAGGTCACGCAGTTTGCGGCCATCCTTGCCGTAGGCAACGCAGTTGGAAACCATCGGTTCATTCATGATTCGTGATCATAATAAATTTCACTCGGTATTCTTTTGACCGCACAGCCTACGTAAGTCACTTGATGGTTTGCTGCCGTTTCTGCCAGAAATACAGTGGCACGCCCAACAACAGGGCAAAGAACCCCCAGGATACAGCTTGCACGCCGGCGCCGTAGATGGCCCATACTGTGAAAATCGCGGTCGCGACCGCCAATCCGATGTTGCGCATGCGCAGACCGTTGCTGATTTTGTCAGGACGGCCTAAAACGATTTCTGCCAATGCACACAGCAGGTAGGTCACCAATACCCAAAAGGTTGAGACCAGGATGATCGTGGTGAACATAGCCACCAGACCGTGACTGTAGTTCATGAGAATGAGTACGCTCGCCACTACGCTGGATATCAGCAAACCGATTGTGGGTGTGCGGCGGCGCGATTCGCGCGCGAACAACTTCGGAAACAATCCATCTTTGGCGACCGCCTGGGGGAACTGACCTTGCATCAGGATCCAGCCGTTGAGGGCGCCGAAGCAGGAGATTATGGCGGCGGCAGCGATCACATAGCCGGCCCAGCTACCCCATAAAAGTTTGGCGGCGTCGGCGAACGGCGCATTGGAATGCGCGAGCGTTTCACTGGGGATTATGCCCATGACCACCGTGGTACACACGATATAAAACGCTGCGGCGATGATGGTGCCTAGCATGGTTGCACGTGGGATGGTTTTCTCTGGGTTCTTCACGTGCTCGGCGGGCACCGTGGCGCATTCCAGGCCCAGGAATGCCCACATGGTAAGCGTGGCGCAGGCATTGATGGCCGCTGCGGGTGAGGAGGTGGTATGGCCGCTTGCAAGGATCTGCGGGTCGAAGTGGAAGATGCCGAACACCGCCAGTGCCAGCAGCGGTGTAAGTTTCAGGATGACGGTAATGATTTGAACATTGCCGGCTGCGCGCACCCCCCAGATATTGATTGCCGTCAGCAGCCATACCGCGGCAAGCGCCGCCAATGCGCCGAACAGCGGTGTGGAAGCCAACACCGGGACAAAATCCGCGAGGTAACTGGCGAAAGCCACGGCGATAGCAGCATTGGTGCCGAGGATGCTGAGCCAATAGACCCAGGCGATAAGGAATCCGGGGAAATCACCGAAGGCTTCGCGTGGGTAAGCATAAGGCCCGCCCGCCTTGGGCAGACGTCGCGACAGGTTGCTGAATACCCAAGCCAGTAACAGTGCGCCGACCGTGCTGAAACCCCAACCCCACAGACTGTAGGCGCCATAGATGGCCAGCGCGGCGGGTAGCAGGAATACCCCGGACCCCACCATGTTGCCGAGTACGATAGAAGTGGTGGCGACAAGGCCAAGACTGCGCTGGGTTTGCATAGGTGGGTGTCCGTGAGTGTTATGACACGCGGAGATTGTAGCGGAATGTAACTAACCACTGGGAAGAGCTTCCGTCCAATTTCATAAGCGGTGTGTGATGCACCCATCCACGAAGGCTGGGTAATGGCAGCCATAAACGGCCTGGCCATATATACAGGTGCGCTAAAGGTCTGATCGGACGCTGTCTGTAGGCTGGTTAAGTAGCTACTCCGGCCATGTGCAGTAAGCGTGACGCTTGAAAAGTCCTTTGCGATAACACAGTAGCTTGGCGACCCGTTACAATCTGCATTCCAGTTGTTATCGACCTCCCTGAGGATGACAGATGCTTGACCAGCACAACCGTTCTAATCTCAAGCACTTCAATGAAGTCGCTGCCTTCATCAAGCACCACTACCGGCATTTCAATGCGGCCGCGCTCATCGATGCGGCCGAAGCCTATAAGGCGCACATGATCGCCGGCGGCAAGATGATGGTGACCCTGGCGGGCGCCATGAGTACCGCAGAGCTGGGGTTGTCGCTGGCCGAGATGATCCGCCGCGACAAAGTGAACATCATCACCTGTACCGGTGCGAACCTCGAAGAAGATATATTCAACCTAGTGGCCCATGACCATTATGTGCGCGTCCCCAAATACCGTGAGCTGTCCCCGGCGGAGGAACAAAAACTACTGGACCGGCACCTGAACCGGGTCACCGATACCTGCATTCCGGAAGGCGAGGCCATCCGTCGAATCGAGAAAGCGGTACTCAGCGAATGGCAGGCCGCGGACAAGCAAGGCGAGTGTTTCTTTCCCCACGAATTCATGTACAAGATCATCCGCAGTGGTGCACTCAAGCAGTATCTCCAGATCGATCCCAAGGATTCCTGGATGGTGGCGGCCGCGGAAAAAAACCTGCCCATCATCGTGCCCGGCTGGGAAGATTCCACACTCGGAAACATCTATGCGGCCCATTGCCTCAAGGGCGATGTACAGCATGTGCACACGGTACGCACCGGCATCGAGTACATGATGTATCTTGCGGATTGGTACCAGAAGCATGCGCATGGCAAAGGCGTAGGTTTCTTTCAGATCGGCGGCGGCATCGCCGGTGACTTTCCCATCTGTGTGGTGCCGATGCTGGAACAGGATATGCGGCAGGACACGCCGTTGTGGGCGTATTTTTGCCAGATCAGCGATTCCACCACCAGCTATGGTTCATATTCAGGCGCGGTGCCCAACGAGAAGATCACCTGGGGCAAGTTGGGCGCGGATACACCCAAGTTCATCATCGAGTCCGATGCCACCATCGTGGCGCCGTTGATGTTCGCCTGTGTGCTCGCCGAGTGAAGGAGGCCGTGATGTTATACATTCGTCATTGCATCGCTTTGATGCTGCTGATTCCGGCCCTGGCATTGGCCGATGCCTTGCCGGCGATGCCTTATATGCAGGTCTCGGGTCATGGAACACTCAGCGTGCTGCCGGACATGGCGCATGTTTCTCTAACGATAGAGAAGACTGACAAGGATCTGGCAAGCGCACGCGCCGACGTCGAACGCCGTGCTGCACAAGTCATCGCGGCCGCGAAGAAACTCGGCATCCCTGCACGCGACATCGATGCTACCAACATCTCTGTATGGCCGGAATACCGGTGGCAGAACAACAACCAGATATTCATGGGTCAGCATGTCAGCCGGCGCATTCAGATCACTTTGCGCCAGCTGCCGCAGTATGCGGATCTGGTGAGCGCCCTGATCAAAGCAGGGGTGAATAATGTTGGCAGCACCACGCTGGAGCGCGGCGACATGCCGCAATTGCGCCAGCAGGTGCTCGCCAATGCCGTGGACGATGCACATAAACGTGCGCTGGTGCTAGCCGCGGCCGCCGGAGTCGAGCTCGGTTCTGTGTACAGCATCACTGAGAATCCCGGTTTCAGTCCGCGCCCTCTGGTAATGGCGGGGCGGGCGGCGAACACTTCCAATGGTGCTGACTATGAACCGGGTTCCCTCGACGTCACCGCAGATGTGAGTATCGTGTATCTGTTGAAACAGGCGCATTAATTTCGTCTGGCGTACAATTGAACCTTAACTGAAATTGGGAGGTGTGTCGTGAATAGCAAGCTTATGAAAACACTGATTATTTCTGCGGCAACTGCGCTGTTGATAGCGGGCTGTGCCAGCATGGGCGGCGGCGATTCCGGAGCCGATATTCTGGCTACCGGCAGTCACAGCAATATGAAGGATCAGACGTACTCGGATATCCATAACCAGGCTGATTTCGACGCGCTGTGGACCAAGGCTTTTGCAAATCAATCGAGTGCGCCGGATAAGCCGGTGGTGGATTTCTCCAAGGATATGGTGCTGGCGGTGTTCATCGGTGAACAGCCGACGGGTGGTTTTAGAATTCGTATCAGCAAGATCGATACATCCGGCGCCGATATCGAAGTCACGGTTGTCGGCGTGCAGCCCGGACAGAATTGTCGTCACCCACAGACGTCCTCAGAACCTTTCCTGATCGCGACGTTTCCGGCTTCCACGAAAACCGTGAATTTCACCCCCCAGTCGGAAAGAGCAGCCCAGTGCGGTTGACCAGTTTTTAACGCAAAACTACAACATAAGGGTGGGTTCGCAGGGGCCCACCCTTATGTGTTTGTGGGCACAGCTTCCATGTCCGAAAACGGCTAGTCAGGCCATTTGTAAAAGTATAGGGTGAGCATCGTATTCCTGGGTTCTCAGGTGTAAGACGGTGCCATTGGATCAAAAAACTTGCGAACAGGCGCGCCTTAATCACGACGCGCGCTACGACGGCCGTTTCTTCATCGGCGTAACCACAACCGGCATTTACTGCCGCTGTATCTGTCCCGCACCCAGCGCCAAACGCCAGAACGTGGTGTTCTTCCCCACGGCTGCGGCCGCGGCGGAAGCCGGATTCCGACCATGCCTGCGCTGTCGTCCGGAGACCGCACCCGGTACCCCTGCCTGGAACGGCACTTCAGCGACCGTGAGTCGCGGCCTGCGGCTGATCTCGGAAGGTGCCCTGGATGAGGATAGCGTGGAAGACCTGTCTACGCGCTTGGGCGTAGGCCCCCGTCATCTGCACCGTTTGTTCCTGCAACATCTGGGTGCATCACCTGTGGCCGTGGCGCAGACACGCCGTCTGCATTTTGCCAAACAGCTGATCAGCGATACTCGGCTGCCCATGGCACAAGTGGCGCTGGCCTCCGGTTTCCAGAGCATCCGCCGTTTCAACGATACGTTTTCCAAACTTTACCGGCGCTCCCCGACGGAATTACGACATCTAAACAAAGCTGCAGCGTCATGCACCGAAGCGGGTGAATACGTCTTCCGACTGGCTTACCGACCGCCGTATGACTGGCAGTCCTTGCTGGCGTTTCTGGCGGCACGCGCCACCCCGGGCGTGGAAGCGGTTGTGGACGGAGTCTATCGCCGCAGCATTGCCTTCGATGGCCAGCAAGGTGTGCTGGAGATACGGCAACTGAAACGCGCCAACGCGCTGGAAGCGCATGTGTTCTTCTCAGATCCCTCAAAACTTTTGCAGATCGTGACGCGCTTGCGCGCCATGTTTGACTTGGCCGCCGATCCGACCGTCATCGTCCGGAGCTTTCGCCGTGACCCGCTGCTGGGGCCGTACATGAAAGAGTATGCCGGCTTGCGCATACCGGGGTGCTGGGATGGTTTTGAATTAGCGGTACGCGCCATTCTCGGTCAGCAGGTGACGGTGCGCGGCGCTACTACACTCGCCGGCAGGCTGGCGCAGACTTTTGGCGAGCCATTGACCTGCTCCAATAAATCGAGTCTCACGCATGTGTTCCCGCGAGCTGCGGTCCTGGCGAAGGCGAAACTCACCGGCTTGCCACAAGTACGCGCGCTCTCCATCCGCTCTCTGGCCCAGGCCACGCTCGCAGGCGAGATAAGTTTCGACAACAAACTTCCTGGTAGTGAGTTTTTGACGCGCTTTACGCACATCAAGGGCATCGGTGACTGGACGGCACACTACGTGGCCATGCGCGCACTGGGCGACCCGGATGCATTTCCCGCGAATGATCTGGTGCTGCTGCGCATGGCCGGCGAGGGAAAACCCTTGAGGCCAGCCGCGTTATTGAAACGCGCCGAAACCTGGCGACCCTGGCGCGCCTATGCCGCCATGCTTCTGTGGCGTGCGGCCGCGGACGCGCAGATGAAACACAAGCACTCAGTGAAAACCAAGAGGTAATCGTATGCAGTACTGCACCATACCTAGCCCCGTGGGCGAATTATTGTTGGCGGGCGATGAAACTGGATTACAGATGGTAGGTTTCCAGGACGGCACTCATCCAACCATACCCAAACCGGACTGGCAGGAAAACCCGCGACCATTCAAACAAGTGATTGCACAACTGCGGGATTATTTTGGCGGCAAGCGACGCGAATTCGACCTGGCCCTGGTTCCGGAAGGCACCGAGTTCCAGCTCAGGGTGTGGAGCGCGTTGCGCACCATCCCCTACGGCAAGACCTGTTCCTATGGCGAGCTGGCGCAGCGCATCCGGAAACCCAAAGCTGCGCGCGCCGTGGGCGCGGCCAACGGCCAGAACCCCATCCCCATCATCGTGCCCTGTCACCGGGTGATCGGGGCCAATGGCTCGCTTACCGGATTCGGTGGCGGTCTTAAGATCAAACGCATACTGCTCGAGCTTGAAAGTAACGAAGGCTCACTTTTCTAGTTGCTTGCGCATCAGCTCTGCGAGGTCGCGTCTTACTGGGTCATCGCTGCCGCTTAAGGCGAGCACCACGCCCTGCTGGTCTGCGCGCGAACGGTTCTGGTTGAGTTTGAATTTACCTTCCAGGCGCGTGATCTGCATCTCGAAGGCCACGATATGATCCAGTTGCTGCTGCACGTAGTCGCCTGCTTGCGCCGTGCTCCAGGGTGGTTTCACATACGCCTCGTGTTCGCTCACCAGCCGCTCGAGCATCGCGCGCACCCGCACTTTATCTGCAACGATCAAAGGCCGACCGTGTGCATGGATGGCGACGTAATTCCAGGTGGGCACCGTGACTTTATCCGCATACCAGGAAGGTGAGATGTAGGCATGCGGGCCGGTAAACACCACCAGTGCCTCACGCCGGCCATCGAAGAGCTGCCAGTGGGGATTGGCACGCGCCATATGCGCTAGCAAGGTGCCGTGCTGGCCACGTTCCGCATCAACCATGAATGGCAGATGGGTGGCCTCAAGACGTTCGCCATCATTGGTCAGCAGCAGGGCAAAGGGGTGACGCCGCATCATGGTGTGCAGGCGTCCCAGGTCATCCACCTTGAAAGAGTCGGGCGTGTACATGACAAACTTTTCCAGTGACACCTTATGATGTACAGGGCAGTTTACCTTAGCCATCAACTCACGGGAGAATAGGCCGATGCGCGGCGTATTTCTGGATCTGGATACCGTCAGTCACAAGAGTGACGTGGACCTCGCGCCGTTGCGTGGGGTCTTGGCCGAATTACAGATTTTTGGCGTTACACCTCCGGAACAGGTGACAGCGCACATTGCTGATGCCGAAATCGTACTCACCAACAAAGTAAAACTCGCTGCGCCGGCCATGGCGCAGTCAAAACTCGTGCGCCTGGTGTGCGTGGCAGCCACCGGCACTAACAACGTGGATCTTGAAGCCGCGCGGCACCGCGGCGTCGCTGTGTGCAACGTGCCGGCTTATTCCACCCAGTCGGTGGTGCAACAGGTGTTCGCGCTCATCCTGAATCTCACCCAGCATCTGAAAGAATACGAAACGTTATTGCAGCAGGGCGCCTGGCGGCGTGCACCGCAGTTCACCCTGCTGGATTACCCGATTCGCGAGCTGGTGGGCAAGCAGCTTGGCATCCTGGGTTACGGCGATATCGGCAAGGCGGTGGCCAAAGTAGCGGAAGCTTTTGGGATGCAGGTACTGGTCGGTGCGCGCAATGCGGATGACAAACGTCCAGGGCGGTCACCGTTGGTAGAACTATTGTCACGAGTCGATGTGCTGACTATCCATGTGCCATTGCTACCGGGGACGCGCAATCTCATCGGTAGCGCCGAACTCGCGCTTATGAAACCGGATGCACTGCTCATCAATTGCGCACGCGGTGGCATCGTCGATGAGCAGGCGCTGGCTGATGCGCTCAAGGCCGGCAAGCTGGGCGGTGCCGGCATCGATGTGCTTTCGGAAGAACCGCCGGTGCATGGCAATCCCTTGCTCGCACCGGGTATTCCGAATCTCATTGTCACGCCACATATCGCCTGGGCCACGCGCGAAGCGCGCCAGCGCGTGATCTTCGAGATGGCGTTGAATATCGAAGCTTTCAAGAAAGGCGAGAAGCGCAACCGCGTGGCGTGAACCGACTTGTGTATCTACGGTAGGTTTTGCTTGTCTTGATAGTCTCGTTCCCCGGTTTCCGGGTTGTAATATACCTCTGTCAACTTGTCACTGGTGGGGTCCACAAAGCGCTCCCCCGTGCTTTGCCAACGTCCCTTGCTACGATTCACGGACTTCACGTAACGCCAGCGTTCAAACAGAATGCCTAAGGTTAGCGCCAAACCTTCAACGAACAGATACAAGGCCGCGACATAGGCTTTGACCATCACGCAGATGCCGGCACCGATCAAGCCGGCAATGCCCAGTATTAGCAGTACCCGGCGCAGCATTTCAACCGGCCTTTTCCAGCACCACCGCTGTGCCGTAGGCCACGATTTCACTCATGGTCTGGCCGATCTCCGAGGAATCGAAGCGCATCATCACAATGCCATTGGCGCCCATAACGGTGGCGTTCTGCACCAGCCGATCAACTGCGTGACGCCGGGCTTCTTCAAGCATCTGGGTATATTCGGTGATCTCGCCGCCCACGATCGAGCGCAACCCGGCCATGATGTTGCCGCCGAGGCCGCGGCTGCGCACCACCAAGCCGAACGCTTGGCCCTTAGTTTCCTTGACGCGGTAACCTGCCACATATTCAGATGTAACAACAATCATATTGATCTCCTCGGATAATTATAAAAATTGGAAGTCGACGGTAATTTTTCACATCTAAGGTGATGATATGCCAATGCTTTATGATACGGAGTAGCCAATTTTTCATATCTTACACTCTTAATAGATACGGGGCTGCCGGGTGCTAAACTGAGTAAGCAATTAACGTCATCTGTCACGCGCATAATCCACCACTTACTACGGGGAGCGTTCAATGAATACCGAAATGCAGATGTTGTTGTTCACGGTCGTATTGGGATTAGTACAAATGCTATTGGCTGCGACCTTCAATGCGCAAAAGTACGGCCTAAGCTGGGCGCTGGGTAACCGCGATAAGCTCATGCCGCCGCTGGAGGGTGTCGGCGGACGCACTGTTCGCGCATTCCATAATTTTCGAGAAACTTTCCCCTTGTTCGCAGCCTTGATCCTGATAGCTGCTGTCATGAATCACCATGACAGCCTGACATTGTGGGGCGCGCAGCTCTACTTCTGGGGAAGACTGGCTTACCTGCTCATTTACATGGCAGGCATCATCTACCTGCGCACGCTGGTATGGGCCGTGAGCTTGGTGGGACTGATATTGCTGCTGATCGCACTGTTCTAGTGTTTGTAAACCTGCTGGGCAAATAGTTGCCCAGCAGGATTTTATTTAATTAAATATTTGCTATGTGTACTTCTGCTTCCGGCCATGAGCGGAACTCTGCACATTGCGAAGAAAGGTCGTGAGCATTCTTTCGTGATTATTCCAAATACAGGTAGGACAGATGCTTCAGCCTGATAATTACCAAATTAATGAAGCCTGGATAGCGTTCAGGTTAAATGTACTGCCTATTACCACGATTGCGGATGGCGATTTTAACGTAATCGCACTCATGGACGCGGCGAGCTGTTTTATTCTTGATTCAGAATTTGTTCCAATCGCCTCATCTGAACTGCCGGAATTGGCAGCTCGGCGACTAATTAGCGGCGGTAAGTCTCATAAACAACAGCTACCCAAGACGCTCTATGTTCCAGAGCATCTGGCGGCAGATATCCTTTGCACTGAGGCCGCGCGGGCCGGCATCACGGTGGTTAGAGTGCCAGAAGAGCAACTGTTGGTATTCATCGGCGAAGCCCGTGAAGGATTCAAGGAATATTCTGGCGGAGTTGGCGTCCAATGAAATCCAACAGATACAGGGCGTGAAAGGGAATAGACGCCACATCCTGGCACATTTCCATTTGCTGTACGCTAGGGGTCGGCAGGAGCATATCAAGGGATTGAATCGCTGGTATGCTATTTAAAATGGGGCATCCGGCCAAGAGCGTGCGTTGGTAAATTATCTATCAATCAATATTTATATTAGTGTGAATACATTAATCAGATGCGCCTAGGTGTTAATAACATAATGAAGTTCAGTGTGAAACGAATCAGAATCTTTATTGGTCTGTTTGCTGCCCCTTTGGTTGTTTGTGGTCTTGCTTCTCGTCTTTGGAGCTTTACCGTGTCACCCGAATTTTGGGCTACCGTAGTTCAGCTATATCCGATTGCTTTTACGTTATGGCTTCTCACTTTCGTTTATTGTAATCACCGAAAATGGATAAGATTTTCTCAACTGTTACTTGCTGGCATGATATTGGGCCTTTCTACAGGAGCATTACTTCTTCTATATGCATATTATATCAACCACCTTAGAGGTGCCGATGCACTTATGATGGCCTTTGTTTTACTAGTTATTGAATGTTTGATCATGGGTACAGTTTGCGCAGTATCATTTTGGCTTATTGCATTTGCTAGCAGTAAAAATATTATTTCTAGTGTATGATAATATTTAAAATAGGAATATATTTTTCTATCGTGGGCTTTGTCATCGCATGGATCATATTTGCTATTGGTTGGTGGGAAGATTATCCACATCAAGTACTTACGTTATCGTTACGGTACTCAATAGCTCAGGTCACAATAATTGTCTTTCCAACTTCATTGGCCTTAATGGCCATTGAAAATGTACATGGAATCGGAAGAATAATTCTCCTCATAATTCTGGCTTTCCAAAATGCTGCCTTGTATGGTTTAGCTGGTGCGTTGATCGCGTATATCTGGCAACAAATAGCTCAATTCCAGCAGGGCCTCCAACGGAAATAAAACTATTAATACATAAACGTGTAAGGACTGCTTTGGGTGTGCGCCGTGACAAGGCGGCGCTTTCCAGTGGGTGCAAGTCCCACCCGGCAACCGCTCCAGCCGGAAGCAACCGGAGCAGTCACGGAGGTAACGAAGTGGCTGAAGCCTCGGGTGCAACGGA
>Ga0307373_10011885_pt1 | contig 12518 bp, 12 predicted proteins | sample OX2MG_FD_202534 | JGI IMG/M metagenome (GOLD analysis project Ga0307373, IMG submission 202534) | Soil microbial communities from Risofladan, Vaasa, Finland - OX-2 | ecosystem: Environmental > Terrestrial > Soil > Coastal area > Acid sulfate soil | place: Finland: Risofladan, Vaasa | collected...
CGACGCCGAGAGCCTCCCTTCTCCCGAGGCGGGCGTCGCCACCGTGCTGGAGCGATGGTGTCCGGCGGAGCTTCCCGTCGAGGAGGTACCGCTGGCGCGAGCCGTCGGCCGCGTGCTGGCGCGGGACGCGCGCGCTGATGCGCCGGTGCCCAGCCGGCCGCGGTCGATGATGGACGGCTATGCGGTGCGCGCCGCTGACGTCGCCGGCGCGAGCGCCGGCCACCCGGCGCGCTTGGCCGTGGTGGCCGAGATTCGCATGGGGGCCGCGCCCCCGCGCGCGCTGGCTGCCGGGGAGGCGATGCGGATTCCCACCGGAGGCGTTCTCCCGGAGGGGAGCGACGCGGTCGTGCCCCAAGAGGACGCGCGGGGCGGCGCCGACGGCGCCGTGGAGATCGTCGAGGGCGTCGCGTCCGGAGAGTTCGTCACGCGCGTGGGAGAGGATCTCGCTCCGGGTGAGACCGTGCTTCCCGCCGGGCGGCGCCTGCGCGGGGTGGAGATGGGCTTGCTCGCGACGCTCGGTTGGGAGCGGGTGCCCGTGCGCGCACGACCGGTCGTCGGGGTGCTCTCGACGGGCGACGAGCTGGTCCCCGCCGGATCCGAGCCGGGCGTCGGCCAGGTGCGCGACTCGAACCGTCACGTCGTGGGCGCGGTGTTGGAACAGATGGGAGCGCGCGTCGAGCAGCTTCCGCACGTGGGCGACCGCGCGCAGGAGCTGGAAGCGGCGCTGCGCGACGGCTTGGCGCGCTGCGACGCCATCGTGCTCACCGGAGGCTCCTCCGTCGGGGAGCGCGACCTCACGCCGGCCGCCATCGCCGCGCTCGGTGAGCCGGGCGTCGTCCTCCACGGCATCAAGGTCAAACCCGGGAAGCCCACGCTCTTCGCCTCGGTCGGCGGCAAGCTGATCATCGGACTTCCCGGCAACCCGACGTCCGCCGTCACCATTCTGCTGGCGGTCGCGCGCCCCGTCATCGACGCGCTCGTCGGAGCGACGCAGCCGCAGCCTCCGCCGACGACGGCGCGCATGGAACATCAGATCCGCGGCCGCGTCGGCTGGACGTGGTACGTCCCCGTCTCGCTCCATCGCGTAGCAGCGCAGACCGTCGCGCGACCGCTGCAGCTGAGATCGAGTCACGTGGCGCTGTTGGCGCGCGCCGACGGATACGTGCGCATCCCACCCGAGCGGGGCATGGCCGCCGCCGGCGAGCTCGTCGAGGTGCACCCGTTGTCATGAGCGTCGCATCGGCCTCCCGGGCGCGCGTGGATACTGCCGTGGTGGCCGCGACGATCGCCGTCGCCGCGATCGTGGGCTGCGCGCACGGCGGCGGCCGCAGCGCCGCGCCGACGCCGCCTCCTCACGCCGCTCCGCGCTCGACCGCGTCGCCGCTGCCGCCGGCTCCTCCCACTCTCTCGCCGAAGCTCGACGACGCCCAGTTGGCCGTTCGCGTGAAGGCGGCGCTCGCGACGCAGGTGGGGATCGACGCATTCCGCGTCGCGGTGCGCGCCCGGCACGGCATCGTCACGATCGAGGGGCGCGCACCGAGCGCCGGCGTTGCGCGCAGCGAAGTCGAGACCGCGCGGGAGATTCCCGGCGTGACGCGCCTGGTCAATCTGATTCGGGTCGAGCCGTAGGCCGCAAGAGGGAAGGGTTGGGCCTAAGCGAAGGGGCGTCGATGCCCTGGACGCGGGACGATCGTCGTCGCCGGGGACGACGGCGAACGCCTGCGAGGAGAGAAGAGCGATGCACAGCAGCAGCGATGACGGCCGCCGAATGCTCTGTACGGGGCGCTAGTGCGGTACGCCATCCTGTCGGACATCCACGGGAACCTCGAGGCGCTCGAGGCAGTGCTAGCGTCCCTTTCACCGGGCGACCAGTTGCTCTGTCTGGGCGACGTGGTCGGCTACGGCCCCAACCCCAACGAGTGCGCCCAGCTCCTGCGCGAGCGCGACGTGCGCTGCGTGCTGGGAAATCACGACGTCGCGGCGATCGACAACTTCGGGGTGGAGTACTTCAATCCGATCGCGCGCCAGGCCATCGTCTGGACCCAAGACGTGATCGACCCACCCACGCGCGACTGGCTGGGCTCGCTGGACTACGAGCTCCACGTCGAGGACTTCCTTATGGTGCATGGCTCTCCCGAGCGCTATTTCGAGTACATCCTCGACGACGCCGCCGCGGGCCGCGCGTTCGCGGCCACCGACGCGCCGCTGATCTTCATCGGGCACTCGCACATCGCCGAGTACTATCAGCAACGCCCCGACGGGCGCATCGCGCACGGAGCGCTGACGCAGGGCGGTGAGGTGGCGTTGCTGCCGGGGCATCGCTACATCGTCAACGTGGGCAGCGTGGGGCAGCCGCGCGACTTCAACCCGGCTGCCTCGTTCGGCTTCTACGATCCCGAGCAGCGCGTGGTCAACGTCGTGCGCGTCCCCTACGAGATCGAGCGCGTCCAACGAAAGATCCACGCGTGCCGCCTGCCGGAGCAACTCGCCCAGCGCCTCACGCTCGGGCGTTGATGCGCGGCGCCCTGCGCGCGGCCGCGCTTGCTCTGCTTCTGCTCTCGCTTGCGCGCGCGGCGCCCTCCGCCGCGGCTGAGGCCAACGGCGGGCGCGACGCCGCTTACAGCGCGGCGCTCGACGCGGGCATGCGGCACTTCTACGGCAGCCGGTTCCCCGCCGCCCGCGCCGACTTCGCGCGGGCCCACGCCCGCGCTCCGGGCGACACGCTGACCGACGCCTTTTACGCGGCGGCGTGCGTCCGCTCGGGCGAGCGCCTCTCGGCGTTGGTGAGCGATCTGGCGGAACGCGCCGCGTTGGCCCCAGGCGACGCGGATGCGCAGACGCTGCTGGGCTTCGCCGAGCTGATCCCCGGCAGCCGCAGCGACCTGCGCGACGAGGCCCGGCTGGCCTTCGTCCGCGCGGAACGGCTGGCGCCGGCGGCCGCCGGACCACACGTGGGCTTGGGGATCCTCGCGTTCCAACGTCACGCCGTGACGGAGGCGAAGGGCGAGCTGTTGCTTGCCCAGCGCTTGGACCCGCATGAGGTGCTCGCCCGCGAGTACCTCGCGCGCGTCGACCTCATCTATCTGCGCGAGCCGGTCGCGGCTCTGGCGGTCCTGATCGACGTCACCAACGCGGTGCCCGGCTATGCCGATGCCTACTACCTCCTGGGGGAGGCCGCGGTGGCCGCGCGACGCTACGATCTCGCCGCGGCGTTTCTGGAGCGCACCCTCGCGCTGGACCCGCACGGGGTGGGCCAAGGTGGGCGCTATGGGCGCGCGCTCTTGCTCCGAGCCTACGAAGCCGCGGGCCGCGTCGAGGATGCGGCGCGGGTACGGCGCGAAGGTGGAGGGCAATGAGCGAGCAACCTCCCGTCGATGACGGCAACTGTTTTGCCTGCGGAGTGCACAACCCGACCGGCCTCCACGTTCGTTTCGAGCCCGAAGGCGAGGACGGGGTGCGCGCGGGCGTCAGCATTCCCGCGCAGTTCCAAGGGTGGAAGGGCATCGTGCACGGCGGGATCGTGATGACGCTGCTCGACGAGGCGATGGCGCACGCCGCGGCCCGGACGGGTGCCGCAGGCGTCACGGCCAGCGTGAACGTGCGCTTTCGCGCGCCCTCCCCGGTCGACGCGCCGTTGGAGCTGCGCGGCCGCGTGGTCGAGTTGCGCCGGAGCGTGCTGACGGTGGAGGCCACGCTTGCGGACGGCGCCGGCACCGTCCTGTGCGAGGCTTCCGGAAAGTTCGTGCGCAAGGGCGCGCTTGCCGACCCGAGCGCGTTGGGCGCCGGCGGCGCCGTGCGCTGACGGATCGATCACACGTGGCGAAAAGCAAACAGATCCGCGCCGCCGCCAAGGCGGCCGCCGAGGCCAAAGGCACCGGAGCGCCGACCATCGAGAACCGTCGCGCGCGGCATGAGTTCGATATCCTCGAGACTGTCGACGCGGGACTCGTGCTCCAAGGCACGGAGGTGAAGAGCCTGCGCCGCGGCGGCGGCTCCCTGAACGAAGCCTACGCGCGCATCCGCGGCGGCGAGGCTTGGCTGGTGGGGATGCACATAGCGCCCTACGAGCAAGGTCGCGTCGACCCGCACGATCCGCTCCGGCCGCGCAAGCTGCTGCTCCACGCCGCCGAGATCGAGCGCCTGATCGGCAAGATCGGAGAGAAAGGGCTGACGCTGGTGCCGCTGAGGCTCTTCTGGTCGCACGGCCGCGCGAAGGTGGTGCTCGGATTGGCTCGAGGCAAGAAGCTGCACGACAAGCGCGAGAGCCTGCGCGAGCGCGAGGTGCGCCGAGAGCTGGAGCGGGCTAGGCGATGACGCGGCGAGGCGGGCGTTGAGGGGGAATCGGCCGTTCGCCGACCTCGAGCAGCACGTGCTCTCGGCGTTGGAGTCGTCTGCGCCCGGCGGCGTGGCGGTGGCCTGCAGCGGCGGCCCGGACTCGGTGGCGCTCCTGGCGGCGGCGGCGGCGGTGGCGCGTGCCGCGGGGCGCGACGTGGCGGCGCTGCACGTCAACCATGGTGTGCGCCCGGCCGCCGATCGTGACGAAGGGGTGGCGATGGCGGCGGCGACGCACGCCGGCGCGCCGTTCCACAGCGTGCTCCTGGAGCCCGGAGGTCCGGCGGACGAGGCAGGGCTGCGGGCGCTGCGCTACGAGGCTCTGACCGCGATGGCGCGCGCCGCGGGATGCGGCACCGTGGCCACCGCGCACACGCTCGAGGACCAGGTCGAGACGGTGCTGCTGGCCGTGGTGCGCGGCACGGGGCTGCGGGGCCTCTCGGGAATGCCCGGGCGGCGCCCCCTGGGAGCGAACGTGGAGCTCATTCGCCCCGTGCTGGAGCGCCGCCGCGGCGAGCTTCGCGCCTACTGCCACGCGCGGGCCCTGCCCTACGCGATCGACGAGAGCAACGAGGAGCCGCGCTACCGGCGCAACCGTCTGCGCCGCCTGCTCGCCGAGCTGCGCGCCGTCGAGCCCTCGGCGGACGAAGCGATCTCCCGGTTGGCTCGCCTCGCCCGCGAAGAAGACGATTGGTTGGACCGGCAGGCGGCGGAGGCGCTGGCCTCCTCGCTGATCGAAGGGGCGCGTCTCTCCGGCGGCATCCGCACCCTGGCGCGGCCGCTGGTGCGCCGGGTGCTCCGGCTCTGGCTGGGCGGACGCGACCTCGCCTACGAGCCTCTCGACCGGTTGGCCGATGCCGTCATGGAGGGGCGACGGGGACGGTACTTCGTCCGAAAAGGTGAAGAAGTCGTGATTCGTGAGGGCGTGCTGGAACGACGGGCGCATGGTGACGGTTCTAGTGGACAGAGTGAAGCCGATGGCATCTGAGCTCGCCCCCCTGCCGGAAGGGGTGGCCGAGGTGATCTTCAGTTCCGCCGAGTTGGCGGCTGCCGTCGGCCGCTTGGCCGAGCGCATCGCCGCCGACTACCGCGATCGAGAGGTCTTGCTCGTGGGCGTGCTCAAAGGGGCGCTCTTCTTCGCGGCGGACCTCGCTCGCGCGCTCCACCGGGCGGGCCTGGCGCCCGACCGGATGACGCTGGACTTCATCGCCGTCTCGTCGTACGGGAACTCGCGGCGCTCCTCCGGTGAGGTGCGCCTGCTCAAGGACACCTCCGAGAGCGCCGAGGGGCGCCACGTGCTGATCGTGGAGGACATCGTGGACAACGGTCATACCCTCCACTACCTGCGCTCCATGTTCGGCGGGCGTGCCCCCGCATCGCTCGCCGCGTGCGCGCTCCTGGACAAGCCCTTCCACCGCGGAGTGGACGTGCCAGTGGAGTACGTGGGGCTCGAGGCGCCCGACGAGTTCGTTGTAGGGTACGGTCTGGACTACCAGGAATCGTACCGGCACCTCCCGTACGTCGCTCGACTCCACCCTTGGGTATACCGGGATTAGGAAGCTAGCGTCCCCCGCAGGCGCGACGGTCGCCTGAAGATACCCTCAGAAAGGAACGGGCTCCGGCCGTCCATCGGCCGACCCGCCAATGGTTGAACGCGTTGGCCAAGTACATCAAGAACGTCGCGGTCCTGCTGCTCCTGGGATTATTCGTCCTCTTTCTGGTCAATCGACTGCTGATCCAGCCGGCGAACAGCGAGGCGATCTCCTATTCGCAGTTCCTCTCGCTCGTCAACTCGGGTCAGGTGCAGTCGGTCACGTTGCGCCCCCACGAGGCTGACGGCAAGAAGAAGGACGGGAGCACCTTCACCGTCGCCATCGGCGACGATGCCCAGCTCGTCCCGGATCTGGTCAAGCACGACGTGGCCATCTCTTACGCGGAGCCCTCGGCGAACGCGGGCCTGCTGGCGGCCGCCGGGAACTTCCTGATTCCCATGATTCTGCTCATCGCGCTGTTGTTCTTCGTGGTGCGGCAGATGCAGGCGGGAGGGAGTCAAGCGCTCTCGTTCGGGAGGTCGCGCGCGAAGCTGCTCTCGGAGAACCGTCCGAAGATCACCTTCGCCGACGTGGCCGGCGTCGAAGAGGCCAAGCAGGAGTTGGCGGAGATCGTCGAGTTCCTCAAGTATCCCAAGAAGTTCCAGGCGCTCGGAGCGCGCATCCCCAAGGGCGTTCTGCTGCTGGGGCCGCCGGGCTCCGGCAAGACCCTGCTGGCCCGCGCGATCGCGGGCGAGGCGGGGGTGCCCTTCTTCTCGATCTCCGGCTCGGATTTCGTCGAGATGTTCGTCGGCGTCGGCGCCTCGCGCGTGCGCGACCTCTTCGAGCAGGCGAAGAAGAGCTCGCCGTGCATCGTCTTCATCGATGAGATCGACGCCGTGGGGCGTCAGCGCGGCGCCGGCCTGGGCGGGGGCCACGACGAGCGCGAGCAGACGCTCAACCAGCTGCTCGTCGAGATGGATGGCTTCGACGCGAACCAGGGCGTCATCTTGATCGCGGCAACCAACCGCCCCGACGTCCTCGACCCGGCGCTGCTGCGTCCGGGGCGCTTCGACCGTCAGGTGGTGGTCGACCGAGCCGACGTCAAGGGACGTGCGGCGATCCTCAACGTTCACGCCAAGAACAAGCCGCTGGGCAAGGACGTCTCGCTCGACACGCTGGCGCGGCGCACTCCCGGCTTCTCCGGAGCCGATCTCGAGAATCTGCTCAACGAAGCGGCGATCCTCGCCGCACGCGAGAACAAGAGCGTCATCGAGATGAAGGACTGCGAGGAGGCCATCGATCGCGTGATCGCCGGCCCCGAGCGCCGTTCGCGCTTGATCTCGCAGAAAGAGAAGGAGATCGTCGCCTATCACGAGTCGGGGCACGCGATCGTGGGCGCCTCGCTCCCGCACGCGAACCCCGTGCACAAGGTGACGATCATCTCGCGCGGCATGGCGCTGGGCCTGACGATGCAGTTGCCCGTCGAGGACCGCTATCTGATGTCGAAGGCCGAGATCCTCGACCAGATCACCGGCCTGCTCGGCGGACGCGTGGCGGAGGAGCTGCAGTTCCGCGAGGTCACGACGGGCGCCTCGAACGACTTCGAGAAGGCCACGCAGCTGGCCCGCGCAATGGTGACGCAATACGGCATGAGCCGCGAGCTGGGGCCGATCCAGTACGGTCACAACCACCAGCAGGTCTTCCTGGGGCGCGACATCGCCGATGAGCGCAACTACTCGGAGGAGATCGCCTCGAAGATCGACGCCGAGGTTCGCTCGATCATCGACGAGTGCTACTCCAAGGCCAAGGAAATCCTCCAGCAGAATTGGGACAAGCTGGAGCGGCTGGTGGCGTCCCTGTTGGAGAAGGAGACTGTCGAGGCCGACGAGGTGCTGGCGATCGTGCGGGGTGAGCCTTTGCCGGCCAAGTCGGACGAGGCGTTGCCCACGGCGGCGAGTCAAGGCCTGGAGCCGACGACTGAGCCGCAGCGGCAGAGCAAGCCGCGCTCGCTGCCGCCCAACATCTCGCCCGAGCCCGCGTAGCTCGCCAGCGTGGGGCGACCGAAGAGGTCGCCCCGCGCATGTTCTGGAGAACGCTATGACCCATCGTCTCGCCGCCGCCTTTCTCGCGTTGGCGTTCGTCGCTGTCCCGCTCGGCGCCGGTGCCGCCACGCTGCATCCGGCAAGAGCCATCGTGGAGACCGGCGACGGTCCGCCTCTCGCCGCGGTCGAGTTGTGGTTCCGTGCGCCTTCGTCTGGCTTCGCCGGCCCGCTGGTGGGCCTCGCCCAGCTCGCCGCCGAGTCCGTGGCGGCGTCGCAGGGTCACGGCGAGCCGCTCGCCGCGCTCGTGCAGGATCGCGGGGGGCGGTTGGCCATCGCCACGTTCTCCGATTCCGTGCAGGTCTCGGCGCTGGTTCCCGCGTCGTCGGCCGTCGAGATCGCCCGGGCCGCCTTCGAGGACTACACGCGCCCCGCGTTGACGGAGGACGGCTTCAAGCATGCGCGCGCGTCGGTGGCGGTCGAGGCCGCCGAGGCGCAAGCCGATCCCGACGCCCAGCTGCGCGCGCGCCTCTTCGGCTCGCTCTTCTCCGGCGGGCCGGATCGCTTCGCCTCCCTGCCGACCGTGGCGCAGTTGGGCGCGCTCGACTACGGGGACGTCGTGGCGTTCGCCAAGCGCGCGTTTCGCGCGGAGAACGCGGTCGCCGTCGTCGTCGGCGTGCACGACGCGGCCCCGGTGCTCGAGGCGCTGGGCGGGTCGGCCAAGGGCGAGCCTGCCGAGCCGCCGGCCGTTTCGACGCCGACCTCTTCGCCGGCCCGGATCCATGGCGACTCGATCGCCGGACCCGCGCTGGGGCTCGCCTACGCCGGACCGCCGATCGCCGACCGCCGCGCGGCGACGGCGATGGATTTCCTCTCCGACTATCTGCTCGCGCGCAAGACCGGCACCCTCGTCCGCGCGGTGGCAGGCGTCTCGCCGTCGGCGTCGGTAGGCGGACAGTTCATCACGCTCAACGATCCCGGCATCTTGCTCGTCGAGGTGACGGGCGACGCCTCCGACGCCGTGCGAAACGCGGTCGAGAGCACGCTGCGGACGGCGGAGCAGCCGCTCGATCCCAAGGCGTTCGAGATCGCACAGCGCCAGTACGTCTACCATCTGCTGCACGACTTGCAGACCGTGCAGGCGCAGGCCGACAATCTCGGCTGGTACGCCGTCGAAGGGGCGCCGTCGTACGCGCCGTTCGCGGGCGGCGAGCAAGGCGAGTACATGACGCTCGCGCGCGGCCTCACGCCCGCGTACGTCGCCGAAATGGCGCGCCGATACTTCGCGGCCACTCCCGCCGTCACGACATTGGTACCCATGCCGCCCGCGCCGCCCAAGGCGCCGGGATCGGCGCCGCAGCAAGAGGAGAAAGCGAAGTGAAGCGGTTCGCGAGGATCGTCGCCGGGTGCCTGGCGAGCTTGGCGCTGGCCGCTCCCGCATGGGCACAGTCGCCGGCGCCGGCCGGGGTCGGCGTCATCGACGTGAGCTCCTCCAACGCGCCGGTCACGGGGATGCAGCTGTTCGTGCCCGCCGGACTCGACCGCCAGCCGCGCGACCGATCCGGCCTTGCGGCGGTCGTCGCCCAAGCGCTCGTGCGGACGCCGGTGCACGGCGTGCCGCTGGCCGACGCCATCGCGCAGGCCGGCGGCTCGGTGACGTATGCCGTCGACGGCCAGGAGACGCACTTCTATCTCGAGGCCACGCCTTCGCACTTCGCGGAGGTCGCCTCGCTCTTCGCAAGCGCGCTGGCGCAACCCGCGTTCGATCGCGCCTCGATCTCGTCCGCGGCCGCCCACGCCGCCGATCGCGCCGCCCAGAACAACGGCGACGGGTTGACCGTCGGCGTCGCCATGTTCCGCAGTGTCTACCTCGCCAGGACCAACGCACGGCTCTCGACCTGGGGGAACGCGGCGACGCTCGCGCAGATCACGCCGCTCGACGCCGCCGATTTCTTCCGTGCCAATTACGTGGCGCGGGGGGCGATCATCGTCGGCGTGGGCAACCCGTCGCCGGGCCTGCGCGAAGGCGAGCAGGCGATCACGCGAGAGTTGCCCGATCGCCGTCCCTCTCCGGTGGTGGTCTCGCGCCAGCTTCCCGTCAAGGCGCGCTCGCGCGAGCTGATCACGCACCGCGACGTCCCGGCTCCGTGGGTGGTCCTGGGATACGATGCGCCCTCGCCCGGCGCCCCTGACTTTGCCGCGGCCCTGGTGCTCGAGTCCTTGATCGGCCAGGCGGTCGGGCGCGGCTTGGCGCCGCCGCTGGTCGCCACGCCCAGCGAGGGCGAGCGTCCGGTGGGAAGCATCTATCTCTTCGACACGGTGCCGTCCGCCGTGGTCATCTACGCCAACGGCGCCGGCGGAGATCCGACGCTCGCCGTGCGCACCGTGGCCACCGTGGTGCAGACGCTCACCGCGTCGCCGCTCTCGGAGGCGGACCTCTCGCTGGCAAAGGCCCAGGCCACCGGAGATTTCCTGATGCAGCAGGCGGCCCTCTCGGACCGGTCGTGGCTGGCTGGGAACTTCGCCCGCGAGGGCGCCGGCGACGACTACTCCTCGAAGGTCCTCACGGCCATCGCCGCGGTCAGCCCCGTGCGGCTGCGAGCCGCCGCCAAGCGCTACTTCTCGCACTACGTCACGTCGATCGTCTTGCCGCGGGAGGGGCGCTCGTAACCACCGCGCTCGTCCATGACTACCTCAACCAGCGCGGGGGCGCGGAACGCGTCTTCGCGCACGTGGCCGCCGCGTGGCCGGAGGCGCCGATCTTCACCTCGATCTTCGACCCGAAGCGGCTCGGCGACCTGATCGATCCGCGCCGGGTGCGCACCTCGTATCTCCAGCGCGTTCCCGGCCACGGCCGCTTCTTCCGAGCGCTGGCGCCGCTCTACCCCGGGGCGTTCGAGCGCTTCGACCTCTCCGCGTACGACACCATCATCAGCTCCACCACGGCATGGGCCAAGGGCGTCAGCGTCCGTCCCGGCGCCGTGCACGTCTGCTACTGCCACACGGTCTCGCGCTTCGTCTTCGACTACGAACGCTACGTCGGGGAGATCGCCGGCTCCCTGGAGCCGTTGGCGCGGCCCGTCGTGCGGCGGCTGGTGCGTTGGGACTTGGAGGCGGCGACTCGGCCCAGCGCCTTCGTCACCAACTCGCGCAACGCCGCCGAGCGGATCCGCCACTGGTACGGCCGCGACGCCTACGTGCTGCCGGCTCCCGTGGACGTCGATCGCTTCGAGGTCGGCCCCGGCGCGGGCGACTACGCGCTGGTCGTCTCACGCCTGCTCCCCTACAAACGGGTCGATCTCGCCGTCGAGGCCTGCCGCCTGGCGGGGGTGCCCCTGCTGGTGGCGGGGACCGGTCCGGCCGAAGAGAGATTACGGGAGGCTGCGAAGGGAACGACGACGACGATGCTCGGCTACGTGGAGGACGATGCGCTGCGCGCGCTGCTGGGAAACGCCCGCGTGGTGCTCCTCCCCGGAACGGAGGACTACGGTCTGGTGCCCCTCGAGGCGGCAGCCTCGGGGCGTCCGACCATCGCCTTCGGCGCCGGAGGGGCTCTGGAGACCGTGGTGCCCGGGATGACGGGGGAGTTCTTCCGGGAGGAGACGCCCGAGTCGCTCGCAGCGGCGTTGCGATCGTTCGATCCTCGCCGGTACGCGCCGTCGCAACTGCGAGCTCATGCCGAGCGGTTCTCGCCGCAGCGCTTTGTCCACCGCCTGAAGGAGATCGTCGAGGAAGTTCGTGAGAGTCATCGTTCGTAGCCTCGCCGCCGCCGTTCTGCTGCTCGCCGGGTGCGGTGCGTCACATGGGACCTCGAGCGCGCCGCCGAACGCCGCGGCGTCTCCCGCAGCCGCGGGCGCCGCGGGCGGCTTGACCCTGGCCTCCACGCATGCGGAGGGTAAGCTCGTGGTCGCGACGGCGACGGCGCCGCCGGGATGGAGCGAGACGGACGCGCTCTCGCGCGGCGATGATCTCTCGGAGCTCGTGGGCGAGGTGCGCGCGCGGCACGCGAAGGGAGCCGTGCGGGTCCAGGTCACGGCGCGGGGGAAGGTGGTGGCCACCGCGGAGTCGCCGGCGAACGGGCGCCTCTCGTTCTCGCTGAAGAAGTAGCCCGGCCCCTCCGTCGATGAGGCTCGCCGTCGACGCCCAGAATGTCCTGACCGATTGCCAAGGCATCGGCCGCTACGTGCGGACGCTCCTGCGGCTGTTCCTCGCGGACCCGCACGTGGAGGCGACGCTGATGGTGCGCGCGGTCGTTCCCCTGGTGACCAGGCACCGCATCGCGGCGTTGCTGGAGCGCGGGCGCTTCGCCACGGCGAGCGCCGTTCCGCGCGCCGCCGACGTCGTCTGGCACCCGTGGAACGGCACGTTCTTCGAGAGCGAGCGTCCCAGCGTGGCCACCGTCCACGATGCCGTGCCCTTCGCGTTTCCCTCCGCCGACCCCGTTCGCCGCGCGCGCGAGCAAGAGCCGTTTCTGCGCACGGCGCGCACGGCGCGCCTGATCATCGCCGTCTCGCAAGCCGGCGCGCGCGAGATCTCGGCGCGCCTGGGCGTTCCCGAGGAGCGCGTGCGGGTGATCTATCACGGCGTGGCTCCAATCTTCTCGCCCGCGCCGGCG
>Ga0307373_10011886_pt1 | contig 12518 bp, 7 predicted proteins | sample OX2MG_FD_202534 | JGI IMG/M metagenome (GOLD analysis project Ga0307373, IMG submission 202534) | Soil microbial communities from Risofladan, Vaasa, Finland - OX-2 | ecosystem: Environmental > Terrestrial > Soil > Coastal area > Acid sulfate soil | place: Finland: Risofladan, Vaasa | collected...
TCGGGGCCTTTATGAACCAGCTCGACGCCAGCATCGTGACCGTCGCCTTCCCGACTCTGCAGCACGACTTCCACGACTCCCTCGGAGCCGTCACCTGGGTCGGGCTGTCCTACCTGCTGGTACTGGTCGGCCTAGTCACCGGGGTCGGCCGAATGGCCGACATGGTCGGACGAAAGCTGCTCTACACCTACGGCTTCGTCGTGTTCATCGTGGGTTCGGCCCTCTGCGGTCTCGCCCCCAGCCTCGATGCCCTCATCGCCTTCCGGGTTCTCCAGGCGGTGGGTGCCGCCATGCTCCAGGCCAACAGCGTGGCCATCATCGTCCTCGCCCTCCCCAAGGAAAAGCTCGGTCGAGGTATCGGGATCCAAGGGGCCGCCCAGGCGTTGGGCCTCGCGCTCGGCCCGACTGTCGGTGGGCTATTGATCGCACTGGGGGGGTGGCGGCTGATCTTCTTCGTCAACGTCCCGGCCGGCATCGTGGGTACGGTGATGGCCTGGTATCTGATCCCGCGCAGCCGGCATCTCCAAGAGCGGGTGCCCTTCGACTGGCTCGGGCTCGGGCTCTTCATGCCCGCTGTCGGCGCCCTGCTCTCGGCGGTATCGTTCGGAAACTCGGTTGGTTGGACCTCGCCCACAATTGTCGGGCTCTTCGCCGCCGCCGCCGTCCTCGGCGCGGCGTTCATCCGGCGCGAACGCCACGCCTCCGCACCCATGCTCGATCTGAGCCTGTTCAAGCGGGTGCCGTTCGCGGCGGGGATCACGAGCGGCCTGCTCTCCTATGTGGTGCTGTTCGGCACCTTGTTCGTGGTCCCCTTCTATCTGGAGCGGGCCCTGCACCAGAGCCCGGAGCGGAGCGGATTGATGCTTGGCGTCATGCCGATCGCCCTCGGGTTCACGGCCCCCTTTGCCGGCCGGCTGGCCGAAAGGGTCGGGGCCCGTCCGCTCACCGTCGCCGGCATGGCCCTCTCGGCCGCCACCATGGGCGCGCTTGTCCTGGCCCACGGCTCGCTGACGGCCGTCATGGTCGAGCTGGGCATTCTGGGTATTGGTCTCGGCATGTTCACTCCCCCCAACAACGCGGCCATCATGGGCTCGGCACCGAGGGAACAGTCGGGGGTGGCAAGCGGCCTGCTCAACATGACCCGGGGCATGGGCACGGCCATGGGTCTGGCGTTTACCAGCCTGATCTTCGGACTGGTCGCCGGCTCCGAGCACTCCTCGGAGATCCTCGTCACCCGTGGGTTCGAGGCATCCGCCGCCTTCCTCGGCATCGTCGCCCTGGCCGCCTTGGTGCTCGCCGCGCTGCGTGGAAAATCCGCACTGAACCTCGACCCGATGGCGTCGGCCGAGTAGCCGCGAACGAACCCGCCTCGAACGGTGTCCTCGTCCCCAGCGTCGCGAGCGGTGCTGGACCGCTTCGCGTCGAGCGGGGTCGACGTCTCGGAGCTGTTCAGGGCGGAGCCGGACGAGACGCTCGTCGAGCTGGTAACGCCCCTCCCTCCCGGGAGGCGCTCGGCCGACCCGACCACGCCGCCACCTCTGAAGACTTGGCCGTGTTGACGATCGCGGACGGGATCACCGCGTACGTGGCAGGCGTCGAGACCCGCAGGGACACCTTCGATCTAGTGGTGCTCGCTTACGTCCATCCCCAGCCGCCCGAACGAGCCGTGCTTCTCCAGGCCGCCCCCCGTGTCGCCGGGCTGGTGGCTTCCTCTTCGTGGTCGAACGGACCCTGCTCTACACCGAAGACGGCCCGCCAGCCAGAAGGAGCACTCACGCCAGCCGCGAAGGCGGAGCCGGGCAGTTCGACCTGGACCCGGCCGTGCGAGCTGGGTGGGATCACGACCGTCCAACGCGTCCTCACACCACAGATCGGATGATCGCGGCGCAAACCCGCGCTCAAAGTAAAGAAGTCGCCAGACTTCCTTCGGATCAACGGCGCGGTCGGCGCTCGATTCGGCACCGAGAAGAAGCTGCCCCATCCACGCGACACATCGACAAGGCTGTGCGCTCGTTTGGCACTTACGCGCCGCGCTGGAGCGACAACCACTCACCCCTACGTCGACCGCTGAATGGCGAGACACTGTCTTGCGATGAGGGACTCAAGTTCATTCGACGGGAGAGGACGACTATAGAGATAGCCTTGGGCTTGCGGGCACTGAAGCGACGACAATTCCCTGGCCTGAAGGGACGTCTCTACGCCTGTGGCGACAGCGCTGAGATCGAGGGCCTGGGTCATGGCGAGGACGGCTTTCACCATCGCCGTGTCGTCAGCCGAAGTACCCAGTCCAGCAGTCAATGTTCGATCGATCTTGATGACCTCGATCTTCATCCACTTGAGGTGGCTGAGGGAGGAGCGACCAGTCCCGAAGTCATCGACTGCGAACCGAAAACCACTTGCTCGAAGTCTGTCAATCGTACCTATGAGATTTTCCTCACCGAACAGCGTCGACTCGGATATCTCGAGGATGATCGAGCTTGGATCGACCCCTGCTTCTCGGGCTATGGCGGGGAGGTCGAATATCTCGGGTGATCTCAGCTGCACCGGGGACACATTGATCGACAGCACAAATGGAATTTCAGGTGCGATGGCAAGAATGCGGTGTAGCTGCCCACAAGCGAGTTCACACACCCGTGGTCCTATGGAGTTGATAAGTCCAGTCGCCTCGGCCAAGGGTATAAAATCGCTGGGGCTGATGAGTCCGAGCACGGGATGCTCCAAACGCACAAGCGCTTCGGCGCCGACGATCATTCGGTCAGGGAGGGAAATGATCGGCTGGTAGTGGACCACCAAGTCGCCGTCGTCGATCGACCTGCGGAGCGCCTCGGCGGCTTCGAGACGCGAGGTCATCGCTGCACGCATGGAGGGGTCGAAGATCTCGACGCGGCCCCGGCCCAGTGCCTTCGCTCGGTACATAGCCGTGTCAGCATCAGCTAAAAGGCGATCGGCGGAAAGCTCGACATCCCCGAGGGCCACGCCGATACTGGCCGAGAGGAACACCTGACCGTGACTTGCGTCGAATGGAGCGTCACACACTGCTCTAAGCACCCGCTGACCGACCGCGCAACCTTCGTCCCGCGAGGCGACATTTTCAGAGATAAGGACGAATTCATCCCCACCAAAACGAGCCACTGTGTCTCCCGAGCGACACACCTTGCGCAGCCGACCCGCCACTTCGCGTAACGCACTATCACCCACTGCGTGCCCGCTGGTGTCATTCAACACTTTGAAGTGATCCAGATCGATGAACACCACCGCAAGCGTGTTGTTCAACCGATCCCGGCGCGCGATGGCGTGTTGAAGGCGATCGCCTAAAAGGTATCTGTTGGGGAGCCCGGTGAGGGCGTCGTGCATAGCGTGGTGGGCGATCTTCGTGTCTGCAATATGTCGCTCGGTGATATCCCTGGCGTTGATGATGATCCGTTCGACGACCGGGTCGAGTAGGAGGTTCGTCACCTTGGCCTCGATCCACAAAGACGAACCATCGGAGCGCAATATCCTCAGTTCGAATGACTCACTGGCACCAGGTTCGGCTCTCACGCTCGTAAGGGTGGCCCAAGCGAGGGCACGGTCGTCGGGATGGACGGCATCCAATAGCGCTGTCCCGACAAAGGCATCCATCGATCGAGCCAGGAATGACTCGATGTTCGGCGTAGCGAAGGTGATTACCCCATCCGCCGTCATGGCCACTACCACGTCGAAGGCTTGATGCAAGATCGCACCGAGCCAAGCCTCATTTCGTTCGAGCTGTTCGGAGGCCTCGATGCGATCACTCACGTCGCGTCCATGGAGAATCACGGCATTGATGGCGGATTCTCCAATGAGGTTGGTCGCCGTGAATTCGAACCACACGTAGGTGCCATCGCCGCGCCGAATGCGACATTCAAACGGATCTCGTAGATGGGACCCACCCAACGCATGGCCGACAGCGCCAGCAGCCCCTTCGACGTCGTCGGAGTAGACGAATGAGAGGGCTTGGGACCCAATGACCTGCGCCTCGTCGAGCCCGAGAACTTCAAACGTGATTGGAGTGGCAAAGGTGATGAGTCCTTCTTCGGAGATGGCCACCACAAGGTCAAAGGCGTTGTGAACAATGGCATCAAGCCATGCCTCTCGAAGGGCGAGTTCTTCTTGGGTCACTTGCTGCGCGCTTACGTCGGTCACGAGGACCAGGCCGCCGACGATGGTGCCGCCATCGCCACGCAACGGACTGGTAGCCATGCGTACGGCCACCTCGGTCCCATCGGAGCGAAGCAGACGCGTGTTGATCGGGACACGAGCGTCAGACGTAAAGTTGCGACCGAAGTCCTCTAAGGCATCTTCTAGAGCTTCAGGAACAATGAAGTCGAACGCCGACATGCCGATGAGTTCTTCGACCCGACGCTCGACGATGTCGGCCATCCGCTGGTTCGCAAATGTCGTGCGGCCCGATGTGTCCACCGTCCAAATGCCCTCTTGCGCTGTCTCGAGCACCTGGCGGAACCAAAGGTCAGCTTCCGATGTATCGACAACGCGGCGACGGCCGAGAGCCGTTTGGTTAGACTCCGTACCAGGCATGAAGCTCAAAAAGTCCCGGTCAGCGTAGTGGTAATCCCATTGGCCGTGCTCGTGACGCGCCACGTATCGCCAGACATGGCATGGACAGAGCCGGTACCGTTGAATTGAGCGTAGACGATACCGCTGGACCCGGCCGGGATAGATTTCCGGGACTTCAGCACAAAGGTGTAACCAATCACCCCACCGGAGGTTCTTGAACTTTGTGTCAGATCACCGCCGGGGAAACTGTTGCTCTGGCTCTTGTGGGTGACTCCTGTCGTCTTTGCGACGCTGATCGAAATAGTCATGGCAGTGATCGAAGACGAGTTCGTGACGGTGATGCGTTCTTGACCCCCATGGTTGTTGTAGTTGTCACTCGTCGGAGTCGCCGTCACGCCGTTGGACGTGGGTGGCGCGGTCGTGGTGGTGGTGGTCGTCGGCGGGGAGGTCGTGGTGGTGGTTGTAGCTGCAGTTGACCCCGCACCCGAACACGCATTAGGTGTTCCGAATGCGACGGGGGTCGCCGTGCTGGGTGCCGCGATCATCACCACGCCAGAGTCGATCGAAATCGTGTAGTCGGGACTGGACGGGAAGGATTGGAGGTAGGCGGTCAAAGATGCAGTGGTCGCAGAGGGGGCACCACCCGTCTGTGCGTTGTAGGCCGCAACGGCTGTCTCAACCGTGGTGGCGTTGGCATTGCACGCGGCGACCGCGCTTTGGGCAGTCACACCACCGAGCTCGAAGACCACTACGGCGGCCAAAATACCCAGGACCGCAACAACGATGAGAAGTTCGATCAGGGTGAAGCCGAGTTGGACTGTCTTTCTTTCGGTTCTCACGGGGCCATTCCCTCACGGTCCGCCCCCGTTCGTTTCCTGCGGCGAATGGGGGTTGCATCTACTCTCCAGAACCCAGGCTTCGGTCGAAACGTGACGACCTGCGCCATCGAATACTTTTTGCCACGAATCATTTCATCGAGAAAACATATCGGCGAAGACACAATGCCAAGCAAATTTTGGCCCAACAATCAGCCAACTCCGAAGCGCAGCACAGCACAGGAGGAGGGTGTGATTCTTGGGACTCTGTCCCCTATCTCGCGAACGAAGTTTCTGCGGTCAATCCCACCGGGATCAATCGTCATTCACGCATTCGGAGAACGGCCGGGAGACAGGTGATTCTCACATTTCTTTGATTTGCGACAAAAGGCGCTTCGACGCGTTGGACAGCTGACGATCGCGCGCCCACACAGCGCGGATCGATCGCCGAAGGTCGAGTCCTTTGATCGGGACTTGGATCAAGTGGCCATTTTCAACGTCGCCTTGCGTGGCCAGTCGACTGAGGACTGCGGCTCCCGTTCCGGACTCGATGGCCGCTTTGATCGCAGTGGTCGACCCCAGTTCCACCAACGGAGTGATGCTCAGGCCAACCTTGGCGAGAGCTGTCTCCAGCACCTCGCGAGTTCCCGATCCGATTTCGCGCACAACAAGAGGAGTAACGGCCAGCATCGCTGCCGAAAGGGGCTGACGGCGGCGAGCCCATGGATGCGAAGGGGCCACGACGACGACGAGATTATCGGCTCCGACGATGCGACCCTTTAGATCGGGAAAGGTTGATCGACCCTCTATGAACCCCATCTCGACGTGTCGTCGCCTGACCATTTCGGCCACTTGCGTCGAGTTCCCCATTTGCAACGAAATTCCCAAAACCGGTTCCGCTTTGCGCAACCGATCGATCCAGACTGGGACAAGGTACTCAGCCACCGTCATGCTGGCAGCTATCCGGAGCTGCGTGCGGCCCTCACTACGAAGTGCCGCGGCACCCGCCACCAGGTTACGGACTCCGTCGAGGATTCGATCCGACCACTGGGCTACGGCCAATCCGGAGGGGGTCAAGCGGGCTCGCCCACTCGATCGGTCGAGTAACTCCAACCCCACCGTTCGCTCCAGTGACCGTAGCCGCATGCTGGCCGCCGGTTGGCTGATGCCATGGGCTTGCGCCGCCTGGCGAATCGAACCAAGTTCGGCGACGCTCTGAAGCAGATCCAGCGACACCAGATCAGGTACCGGTAAGGCCAGGGGCATTGGTAGTTAGGGGCGCAGTATCCGACGAGCGGATCTGTTTCCCCATCCCCCTTTCAATCCGTGCATGCGGTTTTCCCGCACACGGCTTACCGACGATCGTCTGGACATGGTTACGCAGCTTTCGGGTAGCGGATAGTGCCCATGAGCCTGTACAGGCCCTGGTCGTGGAACCAGGTGCGGGTCCAATTGTCAACGTGGGCAGCACGGAGGTTACGAACACGCTTCTTGATAAGCAAGCGCTGCAGTCGCCACCAGACGTAGCTGTCCATTGAGCTGAACTTAGTGGCCGCATTCCCCGTGCGGAAGTAGTTGTCCCATCCCCGGAGGAATAGGTTAAGCCGTGCGATGACGTCTTCTAACTGCTGTCCAACCTGGCTTCGACTGGTGAGCGCCTTGACCCTGACCCTGGCCCGCTTCATAGACCGCACAGACGGCCAGCGGTGGAGGTAGTAGCGGACGACCCGCTTCTGCTCCCAGAGCTTGTCGGACATGCGGGCACCGAAGTAGCACCCAAGGAAGTCAAAGCCCTCTTTGCCCTCCCGGAGGTCGACCACTCTGGTCTTGTCCGGATGAAGGCTCAGACCGAGGTCACCCAAAATGGCGGTGGCCCGCCGTTGGGCTTCTTCGGCCTGTTCCTGGTTCGCATAGCGGACGACCTGCCCAACACCGCGCTCTTGCCAGGCCCGATCGAATGCGTGCAGGTAGATGTTGGCCAAAAGGGGTGAGATCACCCCTTGGGGCGTCCCCGTGGCCGGCTCGGTGACCACGCCATCAACCAACACCCCTGGCTGTAACCACTGTCGCAGCAACTTGAGTACCCGTCGGTCCGACACCCGCTCACCAACCAAAGAGAGCAATCTCTCGTGGTCGATGGAGCCGAAGAAGTTCTCGATGTCGGCTTCGAAGACAAACTGGTTGCCCGCAATGATGCCGACACGGAGCGCTTCCATGGCGTCGGTGGCCGAGCGCTTGGGTCGGAACCCAAAGCTGCAGGGCAAGAAGTCTGCCTCGAATAAGGGTTCGAGGACAAGCTTGGCTGCCTGCTGGCACACACGGTCTGTGACAGTCGGGACGATGCCTTCATACTGCCTCCTTTTTCGGGGACCGTGGGGTTTAGGGGTTGTGGGAAGCACAGTTGTGGGATCGGAGCTGCCGTGATCGGCCGCCGGTGCGTATGCCCGTGTCATCTCGATCATGACGCATCGCTGTCGAGACGTCCGAGGTGACCCGAGGTGGCGATCCGGATCCGGCAGATCTCTTCGACGTCAGGGTTGTAGGTGATGAGCCAGCGGCTGCCGGGTCCTTTGCGGGCGTCGAGCTGGCCGGTTTCCAACCAGTAGTAGACGACGTTGGTGCTGATGGCGAGCGCAGCTGCTACCTGCTTGACGGTCCATTCGTGTTCGCCTGGCGGATCAGCCGTGCCGTGGCGGGCGATATGGACCGATGTCGCGGCTCGTCGTTGGCAGGCGCGTTCGACCTCGGCGTCGAAGGGAATGCACATCCGCCCACCGGGCCCGCGGCGGGCGGCGAGGTGGCCGGCGTGGACCCAGCCGTAGATGGTGGTGGTGGTCACCCCGACGCGCTGAGCGGCGTCGCCGACGGTGATCTCGCCCTCCGCCAGCACGCCGACGGGGGCGATGTGGTGATAGCTACGCAGGTTGGCCACCGCGGCAACGTCAAACGGCCGGCCGGCGCCGGTGAGGTAGCCGTCGTTGTTGAGGCGGTTGGCGAGGTCCTCGTTGGTCTGGGTGGGGCCGAGTGAGCGCACCAGGTCGACCGCGGCCAGATCGGTGCGACGGGATTCGACGATGCTGTGGCGACGGGCGATGGTGACTTCGTCGCTGGCCCCGGTGTGCCAGCGGATCCCGATGCGGGCCTTGGACAGATCGGGCTCGGGCAGCAGGGTCACATCAGCAATGAGCGTGCGCAGCAAGCGTTTGCGGTCCCTGGCGGCGGTGGTCGGTGCGTACCACAGAGCGGTCACGTCGCCGGTGAGTGCTTCGAGTTCGGCCCGGCCCGGCAGGGTGGGGGCGGCCGCCGTCTCGGCGGCGAGGGCCTTCTCGGCGTCGGCGAGAGCGTCGAGACGGCTCTCCCAGCGAGCTTCGAGGCTGCGGGCCACCAGCCGGTTCTCCGGTTCACACGCGTGAAAGGCGCGCTCGGCTCGATCGGCGTCGTAGCGGGCCCGTTCCACCGCTAGCTCCCCGGCCCGGGACCGCCGGGTTCGCCGCTCCGCCACCTCGTCAGCGGCGGCCAACGCTAGCGCGACCTCTTGTGGCGTGAGGGCTTGCAGGCGTGCCTCGGCCACCGCGTCGTCGACGCTCGCCGCGGCGATCGACCGGCATGTCGGCGTCGCCATCTGATCGGCCCGCGACGCCGAACACTCATAGGCGCCGTGCCCGTTGCGGTGGTAGCGGGTGGACATGGGGCGCCCACAAGACCCACAAGCGATGATCCCCTGGCACAGGGCGTGGCCTTCACGGGCGGGACGAGCCCCGGCATTGGTCGTGTTGGCGGCCAGGCGGGCCCCGTTGGCCAGGTAGTCGTCCCAGCCGATGTAGCCGGCGTGATGATCATGGATCACGATCGGCCACTCCGAGCGGGGCAGCTCGACGAGTTTGGTCGAGATCTTGCCTTCGGGGCTGACGGTCCGCTTCGAGTGATAGCGGCCGTAGACGTAGGTCCCGGTGTAGGACGGATTGGCCAAGATGCCCAGCACCCGGGCATGGGTCAGACGCCCCCAGCGCAACTGCCCGGCCCACACACCGCCATAGGCGCGCAGCGGGAACCGCCGTCCCTTGAACGCGGCGACCACCTGATAGGCGGATCCGCCGGAGCGGAACGCCGCGAACACGTCGGTGACCGCGGCGGCAACCTCTGCGTCAGGGTCGATGACCGTGAGGCCGTCGTCGTCGTAGACGAACCCGACAGGGAGAGGGAAGCGGAGCTCGCCCCGCTCGGCCGCGGCCCGTTTCGCACCGTTGAGCCGCCCAACCAGGAAATGCAGTTCCGCCTCTTATTCCGCCCTCGCGATTATTCCGACCTGACGCGGAAACGACCAGTCCGACCCATGTCGCGACTGTGCCGGGGTCGGGATAATCACAGGCCCCTCTCGTCGCGCCGGCCGCAGCGGTGTGAGCATGCAGGGAGAGAGTCGCCCTCGCCGTCCTCGGGAGTTAGAGACTGTCGAGAAATGCGATGAGGGTGTCCGACGCTCGGTAACGCCGCGTTGGTCGGTCCTTGATCGGCGCGGTCCGTCCCAGTGCCCGTTCTTTAAGCGCGAGGTCAGCGTGGATGTACGTTTGGACGGTGGCAAGGTTCGAATGCCCGAGCCACAAGGCGACGGTGGCAATGTCGACCCCCGCGTTGATCAATCTCATGGCCGCTGAATGGCGTGTGACGTGAGGCGAGATCCGTTTGCCGCGAAGAGTAGGACATGTTCGCGCTGCTACTCCCGCGTGCTTGGCGACGAGCCGCTCGAGCGCGTCCTGGCTCAAGCGGGTGCCGCGGCGCGTAGGGAAGAGAGGGTCGGCGCCTGCACCGCTGCGCTCGCTCAACCAGGCCTCCAGTATGCGAATGGTGCCGGTAGTAAGGGGGGTGATCCGCTGTTTGCGCCCCTTGCCCAGACAGCTGACGTGTGCGCCGGTGCCGAGGTGCACATCACCCACGGTCAGCCCGGTGAGCTCGCTGGCGCGCAGACCGCTTTGGCAGGCCAGGGCCAGCATGGTCCGGTCGCGTCGCCCGGTCCAGGTCCCCTGATCTGGTGCGGCGATGAGGGCCTCGATCTCATCGTCGCTGAGATAGGTGACGACCGCCCGGTCGAAGCGCTTGGCCGGTATGGCCAGGACACGGGCGATGGTCTCGGCGTGCTCGGGGTGGCACAGCGCGGCGTAGCGGAACAGCGAGTGGATGGCCGCCAGACGGGCGTTTCGGGTCCGGGCGCTGTTGGCGCGCTCGACCTCGAGGTGCTCAAGAAAGGCGCCGATCAGCGGGGCATCGAGGTCGGCGACGTCCAGACGGGAAGGAGGTTTGCCGGTGCGACGCTCGGCGAAGACCAGCAACAGCTTGAGCGTGTCTCGATAGGCGGCAACGGTGTAGGGGCTGGCTTGGCGTTGGAGAATCAGCCGGTCGGTGAAGTAGGCCTGAAGGGTCGGGGCCAGCGTCGTCATGGCCTACTCTCCACGTACACGTCCAGGCGTTCTCCGGCGATCGCCATGAGTTCGGGCGCGGCTGACAAGTACCAAAAGGTGTGTTTTGGGTCGGAATGACCGAGATAGGTCGCGAGTCGCGGCAGCATGGCCGCCACGTCGCCGCCGTTCCTGTAACAGTTCAATACAGTTGTCGTCGCAAAACTGTGTCTCAGATCGTGAATACGCGGCCTACATGACGCCGAGCGCCGGATGATCCCGACTTGTTGCAACAGAGTGGCGAAGGTGAGGCTGATGTTGCTGTGGTGCAGCCGTGTCCCGCGGCTCGAGACGAGCAAGGCTGGACTGGTTGGCCGGGGGCACGTCCGTGTCCGCAGGTCCACGTATCGCTCCAGGGCTTGTGTCGTGCTCGGGTGCAAGGGCACCAGGCGGGACTTGTCGAACTTCGAGTCGCGCACGATCAACAGATCGTCTCCGGTATCGAGGTCATCATCGTCGAGGGCGATGGCCTCGCCGATCCGAAGACCGCTGACCCACAAGAGCCCGATGAGGCCCTGATAGGTGGCCGCCCGCAGAGGGGGCCCCAGCTCGGCCGCCGCGCCCAGGAGCGAACTGATCTCGGCTGGGGAGTACAGATACGGGGTCGCCCGAGAGGTCCCGGCGCGCACCAGACCCGTTGGGGGGACCTCCACTGTGGGGTCGATGGTGTGCAGATAGCCGGCGAAGCCCCGCACGGCGCTGAGGCGGATGGCCCGCCAGTGCGGCGATGCCCCATCGGGTAGTGACGCCCACACGAAGGCGTCGTGGGTGCTGATGGTGTCGATGCCACGCGCTTCGAGGTAGTCGACGAACTGGCCGAGCAGCCTGCCCGCGTTGTGGAGCTTGAACCCGAGGGCGCGCCGCAGGCTCAGGTAGTCTCCGAGGGCGTCGCGCAGCGGCGGTCGGCGGCTCATCGGTCCCCCTCCGGCCACGGTCGAGCGATGGTGCGAAGCGCCACGATGTCGACCTTCGCGTAAATCGCCGTGGTGAGGGCACGGCGGTGTCGAAGGATCTGGCCGATCTCACTGAGCGATCCTCCGGCGCGCAGCATCGCCGTGGCCGCCGAGTGCCGGAGGCGGTGGGCACCGATGGTGCCGAGCCCGGCTCGACGTCCTGCGGCCGCCACAACTGTCGTGATCCCCGTCGAGCTGAGCGCTCTGTGCGGGGCCTGGACACCAACGAACACAGCCCGACACTCGGTGGTGCGTGGCCGGCCGTGGCGCAGGTAGTCCACGACCCTGTCTCCGACGTCGGCGGGCAGGGGCAGCGCGGCGATGCGGTTGCCCTTCCCGCGGACCACGAACTCGCCTCGGTGCCAGTCGATGTCGTCGAGGCTCAGTGCGGCGACCTCGCCGGCACGCAAGCCGATCCGGGCCAGCAAGGTGAGGATCGCCAGGTCTCGGCGCCCGGTCACCGTCTCGCGGTCGCAGGAGGCGAGCAGCGAGCTGACCTGGGCCTCCGAGAGCGCCTTGGGCAGGCCTGCGAGGGTCCAGCCTGCCGGGGAGGGGACCGCCTGGGCCAGCGGTTGGTCGATCGACCCCTCGATGTAGAAGAAGCTCAGCAAGGAGCGCAGCGCTGTCACCATGCGCTTGATCGACCGGGGTCGCTGGGCAGACTGCTGCACCACGAACGCCCTCACGTCGTCGGCGGTCAGCTCCTCGATTGCGACGCGACCCTCGTGTTCGCGCGCGTGCTCCAGCAGGAACGGGCGGACCAG
>Ga0307373_10011887_pt1 | contig 12516 bp, 10 predicted proteins | sample OX2MG_FD_202534 | JGI IMG/M metagenome (GOLD analysis project Ga0307373, IMG submission 202534) | Soil microbial communities from Risofladan, Vaasa, Finland - OX-2 | ecosystem: Environmental > Terrestrial > Soil > Coastal area > Acid sulfate soil | place: Finland: Risofladan, Vaasa | collected...
GCGAGCATGTACTCGGTACCCCGCGGCGTGCGCCGCTGCCCGAGCACCAGCGGGCGGATGCCGTTGGGATCGCGAAAGCCCAGCACGCCATGACCGATGATCATCGCGACCGCGGCATAGCCGCCGCGGCAGCGCCGGTACACCGCGCTGGCGGCCGCGAAGATGTCCGCCGGGGTCACGCGCGCGGCACCGACGCGCTGCAGCTCGGAGGCGAATACGTTCAGCAGCACCTCTGAATCGGATTCGGTGTTCAGGTGGCGCCGGTCCTCGCGGATCAGCACCGCGGCCAGCTGCGCCGCGTTGGTGAGGTTGCCGTTATGCGCCAGGCAGATGCCGTACGGGGCGTTGACGTAGAACGGCTGCGCCTCGGAATCGCTGTCGCAGCCGGCGGTCGGGTAGCGCACGTGCCCCACGCCGACGTGGCCGGCGAGCTCGAGCATGTGCTTGTGTTCGAACACGTCGCGCACCAGGCCCGCGCCCTTGCGCGCGCACAGCCGGCCCTCGAAGGCGGTCATGATGCCGGCGGCATCCTGCCCGCGGTGCTGCAGCACGGTCAGCGCGTCATACAGGCGCTGGTTGACCGGAGCGGTTCCGACGATACCGACAATGCCACACATGCCTGCGTGAGAGGTTCCTGGACGGCTAGTCCGACGCGTCGATGAAACGCCCGCCGATTTTACGCTCGCCCACCATGCCGCGCAGCACATTCGCCGCGTGCTCGCCGTACGGCATCAGCATCGAACCACGCCACCACGGCTGACCATCAAGCTTCAGGGCGTGACACAGGATGACGAACAATCCGATGATCACCCAGCCGCGCAGCAAACCAAATATTGCACCCAGAAATCGATCCAGGCCGATGAACAGCGACAGCCGCACGAAGTGGCTCACGGTCACGCCGATCGCGGTACCGACCAGCAGCACGACGATAAAGATGAGCGCGCGCGCGGCCCATGGCCGCACCCCTTCGGTGGCCAGCGCGCCGCCCAGGTGCGGCTCGAGCAGCGGCGCATACGCCCAGGCGATCCACACCGCGGCGATCCAGGTCGCCAGCGCGATCAGCTCGCGCAGCAGGCCACGCACCAGGCCCGCGATACACGAGAGCACCACCAGTGCGATCAGCAGATAGTCGGTCCAGTTCATCGAGGTTTACGTCCTGTAACGAGGCCGAATTCTAGCGTCGCGCGTGCAACGCCTCCCGCTCGCAGTTCTCATTGCGGCCGCGGCCGCCTCACCGCGGCCGCAGCACCGCGGCAGGCAGGCCTGCGGCGTGCAGTTTTCGCAACATCTGCTCCGCCGCCGACCGGTCGGCCAGGCCCGCGATCCAGACCCGTTGCAGCCCCTTGGACCCGGTGCTGGACATGCGCACCGAAAAGCCCTTGGCCCGTGCGGTCCGCGTCAGGCGCTGCGCATTCTCACGCCTGGCAAACAGCCCCAGCTGTACCCCCCAGCCTGTCGGCGCCGCGGCTGCGGGCCGTGTCCGACGCGCCGCAGCAGACACCGCCACGGCGCCATGGGCAGACGCAGCCGCGTGCGCAGCCGCAGCCGCAGCCGCAGCCGCAGCCGGATGGACCGCTACCGCTGCCGCCGCCGGCGTGCCAGCCGGGGACAGATCGATGGTGTAGGACTGCAGCGGCGGCGTGTCTGCGGCGGCGGCATCACCGGCAACGGCGGAAGCACCGGAAGCAACGGAAGCGCCGCTGGCGCCGGCAGCACCGCGAGCGGCCGGAGCAGCCGGAGCAGCGGCAAAGCGCGCCGGGGCCGCAGTCACCGAGCCGGCGGGCGCAGCGGTGCGGCCCGGACCGTGGAACATCTCCGGCACCACCAGCACGATCAGCGCCACCAAGATCGCGGCCCCTGTCAAACGCTCTTTGAGGCGATTTTCCATAACCCCCTGTCGTCTCAGTATAGCCCAAGCCACTGCAGCGCCGGCCGCACCACGTGAAAGGAGCCCATCGCAACGATGCGGTCGCCGGGCCGGGCCTGGGATCGTGCCCGCTCGCAGGCCACCGCCACCGTGGACGCGAGCTCGCACGCGCCCCGTAGCGGCGGCAGCCGCGCGGCGAACGCCTCGGCCGATAAGCCGCGCGGCTCGTCGTTCACTCCGGCCAGCACCCAGTGATCGACCAGCGCATCGAGCGCGCGCGTGACCGCCGCCGCGTCCTTGTCGGCCAGCAAACTGGCCACGGCTATGGTGCGACCGGCGATGGGGCGCGCCCGCAGCGCGGCGGCGAGCACCTCGGCCGCGGCTTCATTGTGTGCGACGTCGAGCACCCACTCGACGGGTCCCGGCACGATCTGTAGCCGGCCGGGCAGCCGCAATGCCCGCAGCGCCGCCGCGACGGGCGCCGGGTCGCAGGCGTGCGGGGCCCCCAGCAACTGCAGCGCGGTGAGCGCGGCGGCGGCGTTGCCGTACTGGATTGCTCCGGGCAGTGCTGGTGCCGGCAGGTCCTCGAGCGTGCACCCCGCCGAGCGGTACTGCCACGGTTCGCCGGCATAGCCTGCGCCCCCGGCGCTGCCCGCGCCCCCGCCGTCAAGGTCCGCGTCGTCGCCGTGGCCCTCACCATGCTCGATGTGCCAGTCGAACTCATGCTGCGGCCGATGCACACGGCACTGCAGCTGCTCCAGTCGGCGCCACACGCTGCCGGGCATTTCGGCGCTGCCGATCACGACGTTCTGGCCAGGACGGAAAATGCCAGCCTTCTCCGCGCCGATCTGCTCGAGCGTGTCGCCCAGCCAATCGCGGTGGTCGAGCCCTACCGAGCACAGCACGGCCACGTCGGCATCCAGGATATTGGTCGCATCGAGCCGGCCCCCCAGCCCCACCTCCAGCACCATGGCGTCGACCTCGGCGCGCCGAAACAGCTCCAGCGCTGCCAGCGTGCTGTATTCGAAGTAGGTCAGCGTGATCGCACCGCGCGCGGCCTCGATGGCCTCGAACGCGCTCACCAGCGCCTCATCAGCCACCGCCGCACCGTCGATGCGCACGCGCTCGTTGTACTGCACCAGGTGCGGCGAGGTGAACAGCCCGGTGCGCCATCCGCAGGCATGCAGCAGTCCCGCCAGCGCGGTGGCGGTCGAGCCCTTGCCGTTGGTGCCACCGACGATCGCCACCGCACGGCGCCGCTCGAGCAGGCCGAGCCGCGCTGCCACCGCGCGGATGCGCTCGAGCGACAGGTCGATCGTGTGGGAATGCGTGCCCTGCTGGTAGTCGAGCCATTGCTCGAGCCCGCTGCCGGCGCTGGGAGGATCGCTCACGCGTCGCGCCGACCCCTAGGCCGCCTGCAGCGGCGGGCGCTTCTGCAGCAGCCGCAGCAGCTGCGCGATGCGCTCGCGCATGTCGCGGCGGTCGACGATCAGGTCGAGCCCACCGTGCTCGAGCAAAAACTCACTGCGCTGGAAACCCTCCGGCAGCGTCTCGCGCACCGTCTGCTGGATCACGCGCGGACCGGCGAATCCGATCAATGCCCGCGGCTCGGCCAGGTTCAGATCGCCGAGCATGGCCAGGCTCGCCGAGACCCCGCCGGTGGTCGGATCGGTCATCACCGAGATGAACGGCAGCCGCGCCCCTGCCAGTTGCGCCAGCGCCGCACTGGTCTTGGTCATCTGCATCAATGACAGCAGCGCCTCCTGCATGCGCGCCCCACCGGTGGCCGCGAAGCACACCAGGCCGCAGCGCTGCGCGAGGCAATGATCGACACTGCGCTTGAAGCGTTCACCGACCACCGAGCCCATCGAGCCGCCCAGGAAGCGGAATTCGAACGCGCACGCGACCAGGTCCTCGCCGAACAGCCGTCCCGCCAGCGCGATCAGCGCATCGCTTTCGCGCGTGAGCTTCTGCGCCTGCGCCAGCCGATCCTTGTAGCGCTTGCTGTCCTTGAACTTCAGCGGGTCATCCGGCGCGATACCGGCACCGATCTCGCTGAGCGGCTCGGGGTCGAGGAAGCTGCGCAGCCGCTCGCGTGCACCGAGGCGCATGTGATGGCTGCACTTGGGACAAACGTTGAGGTTGCGCTCGAGTTCCGCGCGGTACAGCACCGCATCGCAGGCCGGGCACTTCATCCACAGCCCTTCGGGGACCGAGCGGGAGCGGCGCTCGGTCTTGATGCGCGAGGGTACGATCTTCTCGAACCACGACATCGGCGTGCCTCCCGTCAACTGATCTGCGGCCGGCCCGGCAGCGCGGGACCCATGATAGCCGAATCGGCCGCGGGATCGATCGGCAGCGCGAACGGCGGCGGATAGTGCACCCGCCACAGATACAGCCCGGCGGCCGCGGCGGTCACAGTGCGCGGATCGCGCACGCGGGAGCGCAGCTGCAGCCGCGCGGCTTCGGGTGCGGTGCGGTGCAGCCCGATGGCCAGCAGCACGCCGACCAGGTTGCGCGCCATGTGATGCAGGAAGGCGTTGGCGCTCGCCTCGATCGTCACCCACTCGCCGCTGCGTTCGATCGCCAGGCGCTGCAGCACCCGCACCGGTGAGCGCGACTGGCATTGCGCCGATCGAAACGCGCTGAAGTCATGCTCGCCGAGCAGCTGCGCCGCCCCAGCCTGCATCGCGGTGATGTCGAGCGGCTGATGGACCAGCAGCGCGCGTCCCGCGGCCAAAGCCGAGCGCGCGCCGCGGTTGAGGATCAGGTAACGGTAGGTGCGCGACAGGGCGCTGTAGCGTGCATGAAAGTGATCCGGCACGGCGTGCACCCAGCGAACGCTTACATCAGCACCCAGGTAGGTATTGGCACCCAGCAGCCAGGCGCGCGGGCTGCGCACCGCGCGGGTATCGAAGTGCGCCACCTGCTCGTGGGCATGCACACCGGCATCGGTGCGGCCGGCGCACACCAGCGCGACCGGCGCATCGGCCACACGTGCGAGCGCGGCCTCGAGGACGGCCTGGATGCTGCGGGCATGCGGCTGCGCCTGCCAGCCGCTGTAGGCGCCCCCATCGTATTCGACGCCGATGGCGATGCGCCGGCGCCGCGCCCAGGGCCCGCCGGCCGGCGCGCTCAACCCGGTAGCGCCTCCATCAGGCGCCGGGCTTCCTGCTTCTGCGACAGCGAACCTTCGCTGAGCACCTCGGAGAGAATGCTGCGGGCCCCGTCCGGGTCTCCCATGTCCATGTAGGCACGCGCCAGGTCGAGCTTGGTGCCCACTTCGCTCAGCGTCACGGGCTCCAAATCCGGCATCGCGTCGGCGTCGTGCCTCGGGGCAGGCGTCACGCCGGGCTGCAGTGCATGCACCTGCGCGCCGTTGGTCGTGCCGGCGGTGCCCACGTCCAGGTCGACGCCGTTGGCATCCTCATCGTTCAAGCTTTCGAGCGCGCTGAGGTCCATGTCCAGCCCTTCCGGGTCGAGCGTCGCGAGCCGTGAGGTCGAGCTGGTATCGATCGGCGGCTGCGCGGCGATCTGCGTGATCAGCGCGGTCTTGGCCTGCTGGGTGGCATCCGCCCGGCCCGTGCCGGCGCCCTTCACCGGCGTCATCGACGCGAAATCCGTATCGGTGAACAGCCAGGTCCCGGTGGCACGCATCGGCGTGCCGTTGGCGGCCGCGCCCTGGGCGGCAGCGTCGTGGGTCCCCCCCGCTCGCACCTGGGTTGCATCGGCCTCCGCGCCGCCGCCGGCGTACTGCGTCTGCCCCGCCGTGGTCCGCGCTGTCGCGGTGTGCTCGAACAGCGCCCGCGTATCCTCGTCCAGTCCCGCCAGCATCGTCGGGGCGTTGGGATCGAGCGCCGCGCTGCCCGCGGTGTCCTCGCGGGCGATATCCTCACCGCCGGTGTCGAGCGTGCCGAGGTCCAGCCCCAGGTCATCGATCGCCAGCTCCGCGGTCTGCTCGGCGTTGAGCATCCCGTGGCGGTTTGCGGCGTTGAGTTTCTCGCGGATGGTCGCGTGCTCTCCGCGCTGCAGCGCCAACTGCTCGACCGTCGGCGCATCCGCTTCGGTCGCCTGCACCGGCGACACCCTGCTGGTCTCTTCATCGGCCCACTGGGGCGCAGGTGCCGCGGGCATCTCCCTGGTCGAGGCCGTCGAGGAGCCCGGTGCTGCGCCCGCCATGCTGCGGGTCGAGCCGGTGGCCTCATCGCCGCGCGCCTCATCGCCGCGCTCATCGAGCACGAAATCGATGCCGGCATCAAGGTGGTGCGCCTCGCCGGTCGCATCACTATCGGCGGCCCGGCTGGCATTGCCCTGTCCCAGTGCACTGCCCAGGTCCAGGTCCACACCGGAGCCGGTCGCGGCGATCGATGGCTCTCCGAGCAGATCGAAATCGACGCGGTTCTGGCCGCCCTCGAGGTTCAGATCGACCCCGCCGCTGGCCGCGCCGGCCAATGCGCGACCATCCGCGAACATTAGTTCCTCGGGCGCAATCTGCCGCCCCATGATGACGATCTTTTCCCACTCGCCCGCGGGGGCTTCCTCGCGGCTGGCAGCCAGCTCGTGCGCGCTCTGCAGGAAACGGTCCTTGTTTCCCCAGACGAAGAACACTTCCAGCAGCTTGAGCTTCAGATCGCGCCGCTGCGGATCGCGCGCGATCGCGCCCTGCACCAGCTCCGCAGCCTGGTCATACAGGCCGTAGGCCATGTGGAAATCCGCTTCCGCGAGCGGGTCACCCTGATCGAGCGCGACCGGCACCTCGCCGGTCATGCCCTCGTCGATCTTGACGTGCTGGCCTGTGGCTTCCGCCAGGTCGATCGGCTCGTCGAATACCGGCCGCTCGTGGGCGCCGGACTCCTCCACCCGATACGATGGTTCCTCGTGCGCCGGCGCCAGCGCACGCACCGGTACGGTATCGGTGCGGGGCGTCGCGCCCGGGCCCGGCTCGTACGGCGGCGTGGACAGCCTGCCCAGCGACTGGTCGAAAGCATCTTCCTGGCGTGCGCGCACCGCCCGCACCACCAGCAACGCAATCAGGATCGCGATCAGCGCCGCCGGTACATACCAGTATTCGCTCAGCAGGTCGAGCATCGAGTTGCCCGACTGCACGCTGGCCGCGTTGCGATGTGCCGCGCTCGCCGCCGCGCCGCTGCGCGCGACCGCCGGCTTGACAGGGGCCGCTGCCGCATGAACCGCAGGGGCTGGGCTCACCGCAGCGGGCACTGCCGGGGCCGGGGCTGGGGCTGGGACCGCGGCCGCGGCCGGGGCCGGGGCCGGGGCCGGCACTGATGCCCCCGCCGCCGGCGCCTGTGCGCCGTGTTGTGCCAGACGCGCCTGCATTGCCGCGAGCTGGGCATTGCTCAGCTGCAGCAGTCGCTGTGTCTGCGTGAGCTGCGACTGCAGCTGCTGCACGCGCGCGCGCAGCGCCGCAGCGCCGCCGTTGCCGCTGCCAGCGCCGTTGCCGCTGGCCGGGCGGCCACCCGCACCGGCCTGCAGTTGTTGATCGGGGGCCTGTGTGGCCTGTTGGGGCGCGACCAGCCGCAGCTGTCCGGCCGGCGCGGCCGTGGAGGCGGTCTCGCCCGCGGCGCCCAGCGCCTCGCTGCCACGGTGTGCAGCGCGCCACGCCGCATACTGGCGCCGCACCTCGGTGGAGGCCTCTCCGGGACTGATTGCTTCGACTTCCGCATCGCCCGGGAGCTTGAGCACCCGGCCGGCCAGCAGCGTGTTCATGTTGTGCTCGAACGCGCTCGGATTAGCCTTGTAGATCGCGACCAACTCGCGCTCGCGTGCCTGCCGGTTACCGTTGCCGTACTGCTGTCCGGCGATCGATGACAGCGTGTCCCCGCGCCTCACGGTATAGGTGGATGCCTGCGGCGACGTCCCGGCAGTGCCGCTCGCCGCCGCGGGCGCCGCCTGATTGCCCTGCGCGCCCGCCGCCTGCGCTGGAGCGGCTGGCGGTGCCGTGGCCGCCGCGGTGCTGCCGGCCGAGCCGCCGCGCGCGATGGTCGCGCCGTGCGCGCCCGCGCCGGCCAGCGGTGCTGCAATGCTCGCGTTGACGGGCGCCTTGGAATTGAACAAAGGTGGATTGAGCAGCACCGTGTACTCGCGCACCAGGTGCCCGCGCGACCAATCCACCTCGACCAGCAGCGTCGCGAACGGCTCGTCCGCCACATTCGATGAGCTGACGTGAAGTACGGCATGCCCATCGGCCGCCTTCCCAGGCGTCAACGTCACGGTGCCGAGGAACGACGGATAGTCCGCCCCGAGGCGTGCAAAGGTCGCCTGCGGCGCCAGCGTCGCCTTCAGCGTCGACAGGTCCTCGGAATTTGCATCCACCAGATCGATGTCCGCGCTCAGCGGCGCATCGAGGGCGGACTTCAGATGAATTTCGCCCAGCCCCAGCGCATGGGCCGTTCCCGGCGACAGCAGCACCACTGCCGGGGCGAGCCACGCCAGCAGCACCAGCCTGCAAAGATTACGCACGAACATCATGTCTCCCTGCGGCCATGCTGGTCATTTATGCTTGTAAAACAGGCAGTTAGCACCAGACATAAAGTCCCGGCGCGGCCCGGCGGCAATATAGCTCATAAGTAGTCACGAGCCAAAATCTCAGCTATCTGAATACTGTTGGTCGCGGCGCCCTTGCGGATGTTGTCCGAGACGATCCACAGGTCCAACCCGCGCTCATGCGACATATCTTCTCGAATGCGGCCCACATAAACCGTGTCGTGGTTCGCTGCTTCGGTAACCGCCGTGGGGTATCCGCCGGCCGTGCGCTCGTCCATGACCGCGACGCCGCTGGCCTGCCGCAGCAGCTCACGCGCCTGCTTGGCCGAAATCTTGCGCCGTGTCTCGATATGCACGACCTCGGAATGCCCGTAGAACACCGGCACCCGCACCGCGGTGGCGTTCACCCCGATCGAGGGGTCCTCGAGGATCTTGCGGGTCTCCCACAGCAGCTTCATCTCCTCCTTGGTGTAGCCGTTGTCCATGAAGACGTCGATCTGCGGCACACAGTTGAACGCGATCTGCTTGGCAATAGCACTGGCCGCACCGGCCGGCCGGCCATTGAGCAGGCTCGCGGTCTGCGCGGCCAGTTCCTCCACCGCCTCGCGGCCCGCGCCCGACACCGACTGGTAGGTCGCCACGTTGATGCGCTCGATGCCCACCGCGTCGTGAATGGGCTTGAGTGCCACCACCATCTGGATGGTCGAGCAGTTCGGATTGGCGATGATGCCGCGATTGGTGTACTGCGCGATCGCGTGCGGGTTCACCTCGGGCACTACCAGCGGGATGTCCTCCTCGTAGCGGAACTGCGAGGTGTTGTCGATCACGACGCAACCCGCGGCCGCCGCCTTGGGCGCGTACTCGGCCGACACCGCGGCGCCGGGGGAGAACAGGCCGATATCAGCGCGAGAGAAATCAAAGCCCGCCAGTTCCTCCACCGCCTGGCGCTTGCCGGCGAACTCCACGGTCTTACCCAGCGAGCGGTTGCTCGCCAGCGCAAACAGCTCGGAGACCGGGAAGTGCCGTTCCTGCAGCACCGCGATCATCGTCTCGCCCACGAGCCCCGTGGCTCCGACCACCGCTACCCGAAAGGTCTTGCTCATCGTCGCTTCAAACTCCTGCTATCCGTCTACACGTCGCCGCGCTCGACCCCGCGCGCAATATCCGGCGTCGGCGACACCACATCGGCGTTCTGCGCCCGGTGGCGCAGGTAATGATCCATCAGCACCAGCGCAAGCATCGCCTCGGCGATCGGCACCGCGCGCAGGCCCACACACGGGTCATGCCGGCCGGTGGTCACCACGTCGACCGCCGCACCCGTCACATCGATGGTACGGCCCGGTACCTGGATGCTCGAAGTCGGCTTCAGCGTCAGGTGCACCACGATCGGCTGCCCCGACGATATCCCCCCGAGCGTGCCGCCGGCGTGATTGGACGCAAATCCCGCAGGGGTGAGCTCATCGCGATGCTGGCTGCCGCGCTGTGCCGCGGCCTGCACCCCGTCGCCGATCTCCACCGCCTTGACCGCGTTGATCCCCATCATCGCGTGCGCGAGGTCGGCATCGAGCTTGTCGAACACCGGCTCGCCCAGACCCGGCGGCACGCCCTCGGCGCACACCGTCAGGCGCGCGCCGATCGAGTCGCCCGCGGCGCGCACGTCCCACAGCAGCTGCTCGAGTTCCGGTACGCGCGCCGGCTCGGGACAGAAGAACGGGTTGTCGTAGGCCGCCGCCGGTTCGAGTGGCTCGAGCCGCAGCGGCCCGACCTGGGTGAGGTAACCGAAGATGCGGATGTGCAGCCGCTCGGCCAGATACTTGCGCGCGATCGCCCCGGCCGCCACGCGCATCACCGTCTCACGCGCGGAGGAGCGCCCCCCGCCGCGGTAGTCACGCATGCCGTATTTCTGCTGATAGGTATAGTCCGCATGGCCCGGGCGAAACCGGTCCTTCAACCGCTCGTAATCACGCGAGCGCGCGTCGCTGTTCTCGATCGTGAGCCCGATCGGCGTGCCGGTGGTACGGCCCTCGAACACGCCCGAGAGGATGCGCACCGCATCGGCCTCGCGTCGCTGGCTCACGTAGCGCGAGTTGCCGGTGCGGCGCCGCTCGATGTCGCGCTGCAGGTCGGCGTCGACGAGCGGCAGCCCCGGCGGGCAGCCGTCCACGACGCAACCCAGCGCCGCCCCGTGGCTCTCGCCGAAGGTGGTCACCGCAAACAATCGGCCGAAGGTGTTGCCAGACATCAAATGTTGCCAGACATCGGGTGGATGGCCTTACGTGCCGCGCAGCTGCGCACCGGCCAGCTGCGCGCGCTCGAGCAGGAACACGCCGCCGCCGCCGCGCTCGAACGCGAGCCACACGAACGGCAGGCGCGGGAAAGCGCGCCTGAGCGCTCGTTCCGAATTTCCGACCTCGACGATCAGGACGCCGGCAGGATTCAGATGGGCTGCTGCATCGCGCAATATGGTTCTCACCGACTCCAGGCCGTCGCGACCTGCCGCGAGCGCCAGCGTTGGCTCATGTCGATATTCGTCCGGCAGGCCCTGTAGCTCGCGCTCCCCGACATAGGGAGGATTGCTCACGATGATATCGTAGCGCGCGTGCCCGAGGGCACCGAAATGATCCGACGCACGCAGGCGCACCCGGCCGGTCAGGCGGTGCCGTCGCACGTTGATGCGCGCGACCGCGAGCGCATCCGCCGAAATGTCCACCGCGTCGACGCGCGCCCGCGCAAACGAGCGCGCGCAGGCGATGGCGATGCAGCCCGAACCGGTGCCCAGGTCCAATATGCGCCTCACCCGCGCCGCATCCACCCACGGCGCGAACCGCCGCTCGATCAACTCGGCGATCGGCGAGCGCGGTATCAGCACGCGCTGATCCACGTACAGCGAGAGCCCCGCGAACCAACAGCGCCGCGTCAGGTACACCACCGGCATGCGCTCGCGCATACGCCGCTGCAGCAGCACCTCAATGCGCGCGCGCGCCGCCGCGCTCACGCGCCGGCGCAGCAGCGCGGCCAGCGCCGCACCGCCGTGGTGATCGCCAGCCCCGACGCGATGCGGCAGCCGCAGCACGTGCCAGATCACAGCCGCCGCATCATCACGCGGATGCGCGGTGCCGTGCCCGTAGTGCAGTCGCGCGCGCGCGAGCCGCCGCGCGCTGGCCGTCAGCAGTGCGCCAACCGTGACGGCTGTGTCCCTATGCAATAATCTCTTCATGAATCGTCGCGCCGTGTTGGGGTTAGGGTTGATCGGCGTCACCGCGGTGATCGTGGGCGCCGTGCTCGCGCAGATGCGGACCCCGGCCAGCGTGCCGCTGGCCAGCGGCACCTGGCTACCGCAACCGACACCGCTACCCGCATTCCGCCTGATGGACCTGTCGGGTCATGATTTCGATCTGCACAGTCTGCAGGGCCATCCCACGCTGATGTTCTTCGGCTTCACCCATTGCCCCGATGTGTGTCCGGTCACGCTGGCCACGCTCGCGCAGGTGCAGCGCAGCGCGCCGCTGGCGGGTACCCGCACCGTGTTCGTCACCATTGATCCGCAGCGCGACAGCGCGGCCGTGCTGCGAGTGTACCTCGGGGAGTTCAGCCACCGCCTCGATGGGGTGCGCGGCTCGCCGGCCGCGCTCGCGCCGCTGTTGGCCGGGCTGCACGTGGTCGCGCAGCGCCAAGGGCTGCCCGGCGGCGGCTACACGATGATCCATTCGGCCACGCTCTACCTGATCGACACCCACGGCCGCCTGGCCGCGGTGTTCTCCCCACCGTTCGCGGCGGCGGCCCTGACGGCGGATCTGCGGCGCATCGCCGCCGTCGGCCTGCTCTAGCGTGGCCGCGCTGTTCGTCACGCTGCAGTACCTGCTGCCGCACCACCTGCTATGCCGCCTCGTGCACGCGCTCACCCGCTCGCGCCGGCCCGCTCTCAAGGACCGCCTGATCAGCGCCTTCGTGCATCGCTATCGGCCGCGCCTCGCCGAGGCGCTCGAGCCCGACCCGCACCGCTACGAGAGCTTCAATGCGTTCTTTACCCGCGCGCTGGCAGCCGGCGCGCGAGCGATCGACCCGCAGCCCGAACGGATCGTGTCCCCGTGCGACGGCATCATCAGTGTCGCCGGCCAGCTGCAGGATGCGCAGCTGCTGCAGGC
>Ga0307373_10011888_pt1 | contig 12514 bp, 11 predicted proteins | sample OX2MG_FD_202534 | JGI IMG/M metagenome (GOLD analysis project Ga0307373, IMG submission 202534) | Soil microbial communities from Risofladan, Vaasa, Finland - OX-2 | ecosystem: Environmental > Terrestrial > Soil > Coastal area > Acid sulfate soil | place: Finland: Risofladan, Vaasa | collected...
GCCACCGTGCGTGAATCGATGGAGTATCCCCGCACCGCGCGCGCTGTTCCCTCCAGGTGCGCGCCTAAAATGGCCGCAATCTCCCCCATCGTAAGTTGCACGCTGAGCAGCCTTATCAGGGTCGCAGCCACCCGTGAAGATTTCGCCGGATGCGCCTGCGTTTTTTCGCGCCTGGCAGGCGCTGGGGCCGTCCGCAGCCATCCGCCCGCATCGAGTAGCGCCGCCTCCCAGGCGGCGCCAACGCCCGCGCCGCGCGGACGCTACAGACAACCAAGATTCAGGGAGCGCCGCGGTTGAAGCCCATTTCGCGAAGTACGTTACGGGCCGCCTGGCGGTCATCGAAAGGAAGGGTTCGATCCCTCAGAACCTGAGTGGTCTCGTGCCCCTTGCCAGCGATCAACACCGTATCGCCCTCGCGGGCCTGCTCAAGAGCCTTTCGGATCGCAACTTCGCGGTCCACTTCCGCAAGGTAGGCGCGGCCCGACTTCTGCAACCCTACCATCACGTCGTTCATGATTAGAATCGGGTCTTCGCTGCGAGGATTGTCCGAGGTAAGCACCACGCTATCGCTCAGATTTCCCGCGACTTCACCCATCATCGGGCGTTTCGTGCGATCGCGATCTCCGCCGCACCCAAACACCACGATCAACCGTCCGCGCGTGAATTCCCTGGCAGTTTTCAAAGCGCTGCGCAAAGCGTCGTGGGTGTGAGCGTAGTCAACAATCACCAAGAAGGGCTGCCCTTCGTCCACCTTTTGGAAGCGGCCAGGAACCTGTTTTAATCCGGCAATTCCTTCCTGGATCTTTCCCCTGGCGATTCCCAAGCCGTCCGTTACAGCGACCGCCGCTAGAATGTTCTCCAGATTAGCGCGTCCTATGAGGGGTGATTCAATATCAAATCGCTTCTCCAGGACCGCGAGTGTCATCTTCATCCCTGCCGGGCCTTGGCTGAAATGCCTTGGTTTCACATCCGCGTTCGACTCCACACCGTAGGTGACATGGCGTGAACTGGGACCATCACGCAGGAGCGCGCCCCAGGAATCATCAGCATTGATTACCGCCAGTTCGGGCGGCGGCGTTCCCATGCCCTCAAAGAGCCGGCGCTTGGCAGCGAAGTAATGCTCCATGTCCTTGTGAAAATCCAGATGGTCTCCGGTGAGATTGGTGAAAACCGCCGCAGCGAACCGGAATCCCCAAACGCGATCTTGCGCCAGGGCGTGAGAAGAAACTTCCATCACTGCGGCCTGCCCGCCGGACCGCACGATCTCCGCCAGGTACGCTGCGAGATCCGGTGATTCAGGCGTCGTATGTGGGGCGGGCAGCACCCGGTCCCCAACCCTGTACTCAATCGTGCCGAATAGCCCGGTTTTGAGGCCTGCCGCCTCGAAAATCGAGTGTATCAGGTAAGCCGTGGTGGTTTTGCCGTTGGTTCCGGTAATGCCGACGAGCATCAGGGCTAGGTCCGGCTGACCGTAAAAGGCGCGGCTCACCTCCGCCATGGCGCGGCGAACCGCAGCAACCCTAACCCAGGCGACCGGAAAACCCGGAGGAGGCTCAATTTCGCTCACTACACCCACGGCGCCTTTTTCAAGAGCCTGACCGATATACCGGTGACCGTCCGTGCGCTCACCCCGGATGGCAAAGAAAAGCCCGTCCGCCCCGGCCTCGCGGGAATCGTAGGCTAGCGAACGAATCTCCCGCTCCGCGCCGCCGTACAGATCAAGGACCTCTGCGCCCCGCAGCAAATCTCCAAGGATCATCGTCTAGCCCTAGTATACAACTTCCCATTCGCCCGGCCCGCACCGCAGGCGGCCTTACCACCGGGAGCCTATCTGCCTTTGATTCCTAACGCGCAAACAAAACTTCCACCCGCGACCCTTCCGGCGCTTTCGCGCCCGGAGCAGGGTTCTGTTCGACGGCCAACCCGGAGCCGCTCAGTGTTAGATCGAGGCCTAACGACTGGCACTCGTCCGCCACTTTTCGTTCATCCAAGCCCGAAAAGTCCGGAACATTCACTGCTGGGCCGGCGTTGATCACCACTGTTCCCTTGCCTCCGGAGGAAGACGCAAAAGAGACCGGTTTCAGTTTGCCACCGCCCCCCCCGGCAGCAAACGCATCAGCGCCAGGCGCGGAACCCATGCGCACCGGCCGCTTCTTTGCCATCAGGACGGGCGGCGCGGTGAGCGGCTGATCGCGCGGCACATTCAGATAGCTCAGAGCTTGCTGGGCGATCTGTTTCCAGGCCGGCGCTGAGACTTCCGCGCCGTAGATTCCGCCCACGGGGCTGTCGATCGCTACCAGAATCGTGAGCGCAGGATGGCTTACCGGAGCAAAGCCGATGAACGAGGCCACGTAATGCTGTTTGGAATAGCGCCCGTTCGCATCAACTTTCTGCGCGGTTCCGGTCTTGCCCGCCGTGCTGTAGCCATCCAGTTGCGCCGCCTTGCCTGTGCCGGTCAGCACAACTCCCTCGAGCATCTGACGCATCGTCGCCGCAGTCTTCTGGCTGACGATCGTGCGCCGTAGAGGAGGCGGGACCGGAACTTCAGCGTTGCCGCGGAAAACTTTCTGAACAATCTGCGGCTGGATGAGCGCGCCGCCGTTCGCGATAGCCGAGTAGGCATCCACCAGTTGGAGCGGCGTAACCGAGACGCCCTGCCCCATCGCCATCTCGCCTATCGATATTCCGGACCACCGATCCGGAGGCATCAGCAATCCTCTCTCTTCGCCCGGCAGCGCGACGCCGGTTTTCGCGCCGACGCCAAACTTGCGCATGGCGTCATAGAAACGGGTTTCGCCTAGCCGTAAGGCCAGCTTGATGGCTCCAACGTCGCTCGAATAAGCAAGAATCTGGCCGACAGTAAGATCGCCGAACCTCTCGTGGTCATGAATCGTGTGCCCCGCGAGGACGATGCCTCCCATTTGGCAGTCGATCACGTCGGACGGATGGGCTAGACCGGCTTCAAGCGCCGCGGAGACGGTAACCAGTTTGAAGGTCGAGCCGGGTTCATAGATCCAGCCGACACCACGGTCAATGCGGTTCCGGGGGGGACTTTGCTCGTAGTGATTCGGGTCAAAGGAGGGAGAACCGGCCATCGCCAGGATTGCTCCCGTGTTCGGATCCTGCACGAGCGCCACACCGCCCGCGGCGTGCCATTTTGCTACGGCGTCGTTGAGCGCCTTCTCGGCGATGTACTGAATGCCGGCGTCAAGGGTCATCTCAACATTCATGCCTGGCTGCCCAGGATCAGCCTTGGATTCGAAGGTTCGCCGCCGCGCGTCCTCCATAATCAGCGCTCGCCCAGGCTGTCCTTCAATCTCGGAATTCAGCGAGTATTCAATCCCGGCAAGGCCGCGGTCGTCCATCCCTACGTAACCCACGACGCCCGCCGCCAGGTCTCCCATCGGATAGAAGCGCTTCACCTCCTTTTGAAAGTAGATTCCCTTCAGATTCAGGGACCGGACGAGAGCAGACTCCTGGGCGGTCACCTTGCGCTTAACCCAGCAAAAAGAGTGGAACGCCTCGAAGCGTCCTTCCAGGTCGCGTGTTTCTAGACCAAGGGCGCCTGCCAGTAAGCGCGCCGCCTGCGCAGGATCATCCAAACGCGAAGGCACGGCGTAAATCGAATCCACAGGCAGGCTCATCGCCAGCGGATGAAGATTACGGTCATACAGCGTCCCGCGCTGAGGGGCAAGTTCGATCGTGCGCTGCTGCTGGCGTTGCGCGCGCGCGAACCATTCGACATAGCGGATGACTTGGAGATCGTAGAGGCGGCCGGCGATTAGCAGCATCCAAAATGCAAACGCCACCGCCAGAAACAAGCCGCGCCTCAGCAGGGGCGAATCGTCAGACCGGTTTGGAGAATCGTGAAGCTTGCGCCGGGGCATCTAAGGCTCCCGCGGCAGTCCTCGAGAAGCGGGTGCGAGCGCCGCGAAGTTACTGGCGAACACAGGGGCGCCCTGGGACGCCGGCTGGGCATCGGTCCCGCGCAGATAAATCACTTGGCCGGGCTCGGATGGCGCCAAGCTCAAATCCTGGCGCGCCAGCGTGTCGATTCGCTGCGGATCTGCGAGGGAAGCCTGCTCCAGTTGCAGCTTTTGATTCCATTCCTTCAGCGCCCGGCGCTCGGCTCTGAGGTGCTCTATCTGGTAGCCGTAGCGCACGCATTCAAAGTGCTGCACCGCGAACACAAAGATAAAAAAGAAGACCGCCGCGGCGGCTCCTAGCATGGAATAGCACTGGCGGCTGCGCGTCCTGTCCACTTCCCGGACGAGGCGGGAATTATCGATCTGCTTGACGAACACGACGTCGGGCGTGGAGTAACGGCCCGCCAGCCGCACTGCGGTCCTGCGAGGAGCCCTTGTCGTTTCGGGAATTGCTGACGGCGCCGTAGCCATGCTCTGCCTCTTGAATCTTCAGAATTGCAAGCCGTTCAGACTTAGTAAGGCGCTTCAGAAGCGCTCAAGCTGTTGATAGATTACGGTCGCGGGTTATTAGGCTCGAGCACTCGATACGGCTCCCGCCCAGCCATTCAAGCCGCTATCTTTTCCGCAGCCCGGAGCTTGGCGCTGCGCGAGCGCGGATTCGAACGAATCTCTTCCTCGGACGCCCGCACAACTTTCCGGGTCAGTATCCGCGCACTGCCCTCTGCTCGCCACCGCACCATGGCCTGCTTCACCAGCCGGTCCTCCAGGGAATGAAAGCTCAACACCACCAACCGCCCTGCCGGAGCCAGCACCGAAAGCGCCTTCGAAAGAAACTGCTCGATGCTCTCAAGCTCCTCGTTAACCGCCAAGCGAAGCGCCATGAACGTTCGCGTAGCCGGATGAAGGTGGTGAAGGCCCGCCCGGGATGGGATTGCTCGCGACACCACCAGCGCCAGTTTGGTGGTTGTATCGATTGGGCGGGCCTTCATAATCGCTCGCGCTATACGGCGCGAGTGGCGCTCTTCTCCAAGCCGGAAAATTAAATCCGCAAGGTCCCTTTCGCGGCTCTGGTTCACGATCTCCGCGGCAGTGAGCGGACTGGATGGGTCCATGCGCATATCGAGCGGTCCTGGCTTCTCAAAACTAAAGCCACGGGCGGCGTCATCCAATTGCCAGGAACTCATGCCGAAATCGGCGAGCACGCCATCGGCAGGCGGCAGGCCGCTCGCAGTGTGCAGCGCATCTATATCCGCAAAATTCCCCTGTTGTAGCATCACCTTCTCACCGAATTCATCGAGCCTCGTGCGGGCTCGGGCGAGAGCGGCTGGGTCACGATCAATGCCGAGGAGTTTTCCCTGCCCAAGCTTTCGCAGGATCGCCTCCGCGTGACCGCCCCCGCCCAAGGTTGCGTCAATGTAAATCCCGTCCGGACGCACGTTCAAATACTCGAGTGCTTCGTGCAGCAAAACCGGAACGTGCATTTTGCCGCCCCTTCGCCGGCTAAATATTCAGATCGCTAAGCGCTTTTTCGTCTTCTTCGGTGATCGGGTTCTTCTCCAAATGCTCGTCAAAGCGCTGCGGGTTCCAAACATCCAGATACTCCAGATACCCGAGCACCGCCACCTCGCCGCGCATCTCGGCGGACTCGCGGAGCTGGGATGGAATCAGAATCCGGCCTTGAGCGTCCATCCGCACCGTCTGACCCCAGTAGTTGGTGCGGTCCAAAAATTTCTGCTTGAACCTGTTCATTGACGGAAGCGCTGCCAGCTTTTCTTCGATCTTCCGCCACGCAGTGAAGGGATAGACGCGGACGTACTGGCCGGTCAGGCTGGTCACGTAAAAGTCCGGTCCGTATCGCTCATCCAAGATGGATTTAAAGGCCGTGGGAATCTTGAGACGCCCTTTCACATCCACCGTAGCTGCATGCCTACCCCGTAACATCTCTGCATCCTCAAAGGCGTTCCAGGTCCTTTAACAATCTATAAATGCCACTTTTTTCCAATTTTTACCACTTCCGTCCCCCAATCTATGCCCGCATGTGGATGCATGTCAAGACTTATTTCGCTTAATTTTTACTAATCTTAAAGCTCCGCTCAGACGGCAAGAAATCCGTCGATGTTTTGAGGCGGTTTAGAAGGGTTCAAGCCAGCGCGGTCGATAAAGCAGCAGAAATTCTGATACAATCTCTTGAGATTAACTGATGGTTTTTGATAACAGGCCCGTAGCTCAGCCCGGTTAGAGCGCTACCTTGACACGGTAGAGGTCAACGGTTCGAGTCCGTTCGGGCCTACCATTTTTCAATAAGTCAGACACCGCCGCAAAGCGGGGGTGACGTCAAGCTGCTTGTGTAAAAACTTTGAGGGTGTGGTTTCTCCAGTCTTCATTAAAGCGACTAAAGATGGCATAGATGATCCGTTCGACGCTCTGCACGTTGGTGAAGACGACCAGGGGCCGGGTGCGCCGTCGCACTTCCACAAAGCAGCGATCGACTGACTCCCGAGCTCCGAAGGGTAATTTATGGCTGGAAGCGAGAAGACGAAGAGAGCGGAAATTTTGCTGAGAGTCCTGGACTGCATCAACCGCGACGCCTACGACGACTTCGAAAAATACTTGATCTTCGGAGGGAGCCTCGATGATCTCCTTGCGGATGCCCAGCACCCCGGACACGGGGAGGAGAATGGCAGTCTCAGGCAAGTGAAGGCACTTGGCGAGGCCATCGGTGAGGCGCTCGCAGAGGGCACGGTCCGCAGAGGCAGAAGCAGTGCCATGCGCCGAACATCCCTTGATCCACCGTCCGAAGAAAAGCGCGCCGTAAAAGGGCTGGACCGCCTTGAGCGGCCAGAGACCACCACGGGATTTCCGTGTGTGCTTGGCGATACGAGTCGTCCTGAGGTTTCGCAGCCTCGCCAATGATCTCAAAGTTTCTCACGACTGCATCCTGGACCATAGGGTCCCTGAGGTAATGCCCAACCGTGACCTCTTCGTAATCTTCACCCTGTGGCAGAATAACGGTGGCAAATGGAAAATCATGGACATGGATGTAATCTGCCAGTAGCCGGCGGCATCCATGCAGCGCCATGCGATGCTACGCTATGCTTCCACCCTTTTGGGGATGCGGAGCTCGCCTGTCGTCGTTTCGAATATCAGGCCGTACAAGTTGTCATAGACCATGTCAAGCATGGACCTGATCGTTTTGTTGTTCTGAGATAGTTTGTCCCTCCACTTGCCCTTTGCATCGTCGTACTCGAGGCGGAAATAGACGCGCCTAAGCTCATCCGACTTGCCATCCCGGTTTCGGCTGAGGAGTGCGATCATAGAAAGCCGATCAATATCAGGGTCAGTAAACCGGACCTCATGCACGTGAGTGGCACGCGCCCCCACGACACCTTTGAGCGACTGCCGGATCGAATCAGCGAGGGATTGGAATTGGATCCGAGCAAACGCCTCATCTTTATCTTTCTTATACTGCCTCTCGACCAGCTTGACGAACGCGAGCAGCCTCTCTTGGAGGAGATACACTTCGTTTAGATAGGCTTCAACACAAAACTGCAGGTGGCGTTCGGGTGTCACTCTCGTGTTTCTGTAAGGAAATCGTGCAACATAAAAAGCAATGTCCTCCAACGTTTCGAAGGATTTCTGAAGTTCATTAAACGCACCAAACATTTTCCCCAGAAACCGGTCCTTCGGGGTCAGGGCCCGGTTGACGACACGCGGACCTTTGAGATTGAAGAGCCTGTTTTTGATGGCGTGCTCAAAGTCCTGCCGGTACTGCTCGATCGCGGACAGAAGATACGGCCGCATTGCGGTAAGCATCGCGGATTGGAAACGCTCTAACCCGTTCATGGAGAGCTTACCTCCGCTTGTACCGACCTTGCCGGATGACGCAGGGCGCATTTCCGCACCTCAAAATGTTTCCAATGTTCTGGGAATGCACCGGACCCACTTGCCCAAGGATGGGTGAATCTTGGGCCGGGTTTAATCCTAACATTCCAGGCTGGATGAAGAGCGCCGTCGAGATGTGGAAGAACTCGGCGAGCTTTTGGCTTGCCCTTTGCTCGGCTCCCTCTTCCCGCTCAAGATTTCAGACAGATGACTTTTCGAGCCGAGGACTTTCGCGAGATCTCGCTGCTGGAACCCCCGCTGCTCCATGAGAAATTGAATCATCTCGCCGGGCTTCGACGGCTCAAGTGGGTAGCGCTCCTGTTCGTACCGCTCGACTAATATGGACATCATTTCGAGAAGTGAGGTAGCGCAGAGTTTCCCTCCTTTGGAAACTCTACGGCTTTCCTGCCGATTCCTGAAGAAAAGCCGCAGACTTTCTGAAAGGTGAAAGTCTGCGCTACCACGCTCGCCGCGCTCGATCAGTTCTCCGATTCTTTCGATCATGCGATCATAGTCTTCTTCGTCGTGGATGGGCTGCGGCTGCGTCTTCGCCAGGAGCTTTCCATAGGTTTATCTGTTGATAATGATCATGCCCATGATTTTTCCCAATCCCACCTGTGTCCTTCGTGGTCAACGGCTTTCGTCACGCAAAAAGCCCACGGCAAGAAAAGCGCGTGCCGTGGCTACCACCATTTTACCCTTGACCTGTCGATAGAGTTAGTATATAATGGTTATATACAATGGACAGTTGGGGAGAATGCGCGGGGTTTGAATGGGATGCCGGAAACATCGACAAGAACTGGGAAAAGCACGGGGTGTCCGATCCCGAGTGCGAAGAAGTTTTCTTCAACCGCCCGCTCACCGTTCGCCATGACCCTGCGCACTCCGGTGAGGAGCGCCGCTTTCATGCTCTCGGCCAGACAGACGAGGGCCGCCATTTGTTCGTCACCTTCACCGTGCGGCAAAAACTCATCCGAGTTATTTCCGCCCGCGAGATGACGCGCCGGGAGCGGAGGTTTTATACAAGCTATGAAAAGTGTGAAGAAACGTAAAACCCTTCCGGCCTTTAAGTCGGAAGACGAAGAAAGAGAATTTTGGGCTACTCATGACTCGATGGACTACATCGACTGGTCCAAGGCGGAGCGGGTACTTTTCCCCAACTTGAAGCCGTCTGTGCGAACCATTTCGGTGCGTTTACCCGTTTCCATGATCGCCGATCTCAAGGCGCTTGCAAATCAACGGGACGTGCCCTACCAGTCCTTGCTCAAGGTGTTTATTTCAGAGCGGCTGAAACAGGAATGGGCCACGCATCGTCCGCGGCGTCGAAGCTGAACGGCGGCACCGCTTCCCCACCGGCAGAACTTCCTGCCTAGAGACGCGTTTGGCGTTGGGTTTTTGCACTTTCCGCTGAAGATTAAGGGAAGTCCATAAATACGGGCTTGGGAAGATTGAGCCCAAACGCCTACTCCCGCAAAAAACTCTGGGAGGATGATCGCATTGCAAACACGGTTAGCGTCTTGTTGAGCTTGTCCCTTCGCAGCTCGCCGACCGGCAGCGTGGCCAGCCAGAGTTCCTTTGCCGTGGTCAGCGTGATTCCTTCGCCCGCCGCGAACCGGTGCACGGCTTTCTTTGGCCCGCGCCGCTTCTTCCCTGATTCGGTTTTCTAACACTCGAGCTGCTTCTTCGCTGCCCACAAAATGCCGGCGTCTTCTGCCGTACTCATCGCGGTAATCGACACCCCAGCCTTCAGCGGTTTGGTAGACCGACATTTGTTTTCTCCGGCTTGTTGTTTGCGGGCTCTTCTGGCACACTTCTGCCGACTGTCCGCGATTTGGACAGTTCGCGGATTGGTTTTAGAGGCTTTTCAACAGGGCAACTGGTGATGGTGCGGGGTTTGTTGTTTTCTGTCCTGAGTGAGTGGCTGGGAGGCAGGGATTCGAACCCCGATACGCAGATCCAGAGTCTGCAGTCCTACCGTTAGACGACCTCCCAGCAAGGAGGTATTTCTGTACATAAGCCGACGGCGGCCACTTGCTGTAGCGCCGGTCTGCGACCGGCGGATTCGCCGCTCATAGAGCGGCGCTACAGTTATGGAGCGCCGCACAGGCTTACGGCGCTCTGTATAGAAGTAACTGTGCGCTTGCAGTGTTGTCAAGCGGTTGCTTGGCCGAAGTGCGCGCTCATTCCACCGTTACGCTCTTCGCCAAGTTGCGAGGCTTATCCACGTCGCAACCGCGCAGCACGGCGCAGTGGTAAGCGAAAAGCTGCAACGGCACAACCGTGAGCAGCGGCGCCAACATGCTGTGATTGTGCGGCACTTCGATGATGTGATCCACCATGGAGCGCAGCCTGGAGCTTCCCTGCGTGGTCACCGCAATCACCGGCCCTTCGCGCGCGCGGATTTCCTGAATGTTCGAAATTATCTTGTCGTAGGAACCGTCCTCCGGAGCGAGCGCCATCGTGGGAAAAGACGGATCGATCAGCGCAATCGGGCCGTGCTTCATCTCTCCGGCGGCGTAGCCTTCGGCGTGAATATAGGAGATTTCCTTCAGCTTCAGCGCGCCTTCGAGCGCAACCGGGTATTGGTATTTGCGGCCCACATAGAGGAAATGGTTCGCGCCGGAGTATGCCTGGGCAAGTTCCCGGATGTGATCAGACTGGCGGAGCACCTCGCGAATCTGGTCCGGCGCCTCTTCCAACCCGCGCAGCAGCTTTTCTCCTTCTTCGTAGGAAAGGTCGCGGCCGCGGCCGATGAGCAGCGCAATGAGCACCAGAATGGTGAGCTGCGAAATGAAAGACTTGGTGGACGCCACCCCAATCTCGATTCCTGCATGGGAGTAAACGCCGGCGTGCGTTTCCCGCGCGATCGTGCTGCCCACCACGTTCACCAGGCCCAGCACCAGCGCCCCTTTGCGCTTGGCCTCGCGCAGCGCGGCCAGCGTGTCCGCGGTTTCGCCCGACTGGCTGATGGCCAGCACCACGGTATTCTGGCGGATGTTCAGCTTGCGATAGCGGAACTCGGAGGCCAGCTCGGTCTCCACCGTCAAATCCGTCAGCGTCTCGAACACGTAACGCGCGTAAAGCCCGGCGTAATAGGAAGTGCCGCAACTCACGATAATCAGGTGGCGCGCCCTTTCGAGCCGGTCCATGACGGATTCCAGCCCGCCCAGCTTCGCGACGCCTTCGGAATGGTTCAGCCGGCCGCGCAGGGCGTTTTCCACCGCCTCGGGCTGCTCGAAAATCTCCTTGAGCATGAAATGGGGGTGGCTTCCCTTGTCCATCGCCTCCGGCCCCGCTTCCAGGCTCTGGGCTGCGCGGTTGACGGCTCGGTTATCCAAAGTCTTGATCACGAAGCGGCCGGGCTCCAGGCGCGCCACCTCGTTATCCTCCAGAAACACCACCTGGTCAGTGTGCTGCGCGAGCGCCGACGCGTCTGAAGCAGCCAGCGAATGATCCGATCCGATGCCGAGCACAATCGGGCTTCCCCGCCGGGCCACGATAATTTCCCCGGGCCGCTCGGAGTGGATCACCGCCAGGCCGTAAGTTCCCTGCACCTCTTGGAGCGCCTTCATGACCGCGGCTTCCAAGTCACCGTGGTAACAGTTTTCGATGAGGTGAGCCAATACTTCCGTGTCCGTCTCGCTGCGGAACGCATGGCCTTCGGCGGAGAGGCGCTTCTTCAACCGCTGATAGTTCTCAATAATGCCGTTGTGAACCAGAAAGATATGGCCGGAGCAATCGGTATGCGGGTGAGCGTTGCTTTCCGTGGGTTTGCCGTGCGTCGCCCAGCGCGTGTGCGCAATGCCCACCAAACCTTCGGGCGAGTCCCTCTCCACGAGCTCTTCAAGCTGGGAAACCTTGCCCACCGCTTTCGCGAGATACGGCGCGGAGTTGAGAATGGCTATCCCACTCGAGTCATACCCGCGATATTCCAGCCGCTTCAGGCCCTCGATTAAAAAGTTCCGGGCGTTTTGGCGGCCCACATAGGCGACAATGCCACACATAGGCTATGAAACGAGGTTAGCGTTTGTCGGGGCAACGGGTCAAGCAGAAGGACAATGATAGGGTTTGATGGTTGCACTCATTTGTAGCACCAATGTCCCCATCGCCGTTGTCAGGCAGAAGCGGCTGAAAAAGCCGCCTCGATGCGCGCCGCCGTCCGGGCATTCAGATGATTGCTCTCGATGAGCAACCTGAGATGCTGGCGTTGCTGCGAGCCAAGCCAGCGGCACTCGCCAACCTAAAGTCGGCCTCGCCCTCCCAAGCGGAGGAATAGGCCAACGTTTGGGGCAAGACGGGTAGCCGGAAAACGGCTGGCCGCGCCCACAACATGGGCCTGCAAGCCGCCGGTTCGACGCTCCGGTCAAACCGGCATCTTATTCATCCCAGAAGAGATAAGCGGAGCGCAACCTATCGCCTTTCGATTCAACTGATTCCTCCGCTTCGCCCCGGTTTGCTCGTCTAATGTTTCTTTGTTTTCAATAGGATGCCGGTTTACTAGGTTAAACATTCTCTTTTTCGCTTCCGCTCCCTCTCCTAAGGGCGTTTTCCAGTGGGCGAAAACGCGGGGCTGGGGAGTCATGTTCGAGGCTCTCGAATGCCTAGCGTAGTGTACTACGCTATCATGGCTGACGTCAAGGGGCGCGCAACCACAGCCGCAGGCAAATTACCACCGCGAAGCGGTGTCATGTGAAGTGCCGTGCGTG